>SMUY01340927.1_pt1 | contig 10305 bp, 10 predicted proteins | sample 2456441 | NCBI WGS metagenome assembly SMUY01 (sample SAMN11095931, study PRJNA526329) | marine sediment metagenome | biome: Marine sediment; feature: Surficial sediment; material: Deep marine sediment; isolation source: Hadal surficial sediment | place: Pacific Ocean | collected 2014-11 | depth...
TCGCACGCGATGTCGAAGCACGAGCGGTTAACCGCCTGAGCAAAGAGGACCAAACAGTGGCCCGAACAACACGAATGACGTCGACGCACTGGGGCGCTTATAGGGTGACGGTCGAAAACGATCGAATTATGGACGTTCAGCCGTTCGAAGACGATCCCTTGCCGTCGTCGATCGGCTACTCCATCCCCGAGGCGGTTCATCACCGTTGTCGCGTAACGCGGCCGATGATTCGCAGTGACTGGCTAAAGAATGGCCCGGGGGATGCCGGCGGCCGGCGCGGGCTCGACGCGTATGTGCCGGTGGAGTGGGACCGGGCGCTCGACCTCTTGTCAGGCGAGCTACGCCGCGTACGTGACGAGCACGGCAACCAAGCAATCTTTGGCGGCTCCTACGGCTGGGCGAGCGCCGGCCGATTTCATCATGCGCAAAGCCAAGTTCATCGCTTTTTGAACTGCCTCGGTGGCTACACCTATTCGGTGAACAGCTACAGCACGGCAGCCGCTCAAGTCATCGTACCTCATGTGCTCGGCGTGAACTTTCTAGATATGATGTGGAACAACACCACATCATGGCCTGTCATCGCGGAAAACACCGAGCTCTTGATAATGTTCGGTGGCATCGGGACCAAGAACTCCCAAGTGAGCATGGGCGGCGTGACGAGGCACGACACTGGCCGGTGGTTGGAGCGATGTCACGCGCAGGGTGTCGATTTCGTCAATGTCAGCCCGCTAATGACGGATAGCTTGGAGCAAGTCGACGCTGAGTGGCTTCCCGTCAAACCGAATACAGATGTGGCCTTCATGTTGGGTCTTGCGTATGTCTTAGAGACGGAAGACCTGACCGACCAATCCTATCTGGAAAGCCATTGTCACGGGTTCGAACGTTTCCGGCCCTACCTGCTCGGTGAAAGCGACGGCATCCCCAAGACACCCGAATGGGCGGAGAAAATTTGCGGGATCGCCGCCGCTCGCACATTCGCGCTCGCTAGAAAGATGGCCAAATCACGCTGCCTCATCTGCGTGAGCTGGTCACTCCAACGAGGCGACCATGGCGAGCAACCTTATTGGATGGCGACGACGCTCGCGGCCATGTTGGGGCAAATCGGCCTACTTGGCGGCGGGGTAGGATTTGGCTACGGCGCGATCGGCGGAATCGGTAATCCCGTGAAGCGCCTCTCGGGCATGGAACTGCCCCAAGGATCCAATGCGGTGATGCGCTACATTCCCGTCGCCCGAATCTCCGACATGCTGCTTCATCCCGGCGATCCGTTCGACTTCGACGGCAACCGGCTGACCTACCCGGACATCAAGCTCGTGTACTGGTGCGGCGGCAATCCGTTCCACCATCACCAGGACTTGAACCGCTTGAGAAAGGCGTGGCAAAAGCCCGACACCATCGTCGTCCACGAACCCTGGTGGACGGCAACCGCAAAGCACGCAGACATAGTCTTACCTGCCGCGACGCCTTGGGAGAGAAACGACATCGGGCGTGCTGGCAGCGATGCTTACTTGATCGCCATGCACCAGATGGTCTCTCCGGTCGGTGAATCGAAAACGGATTACGAGATGTTCTCCGGCTTGGCCGAGCGCCTTGGATTCCTCGACACCTTCACCGAAGGTCGAGACGAAAGCGATTGGTTGGAGCACCTGTACAACAGATTTCGTCAGCAGTTGGGTGAGCACGATCTGACGCTCCCGAGCTTCGACGAGTTTTGGGCGTCAGACTATATCAAGCTCCCGATCGAGGGCCCGGAGCACTCGGTCCTGCCATTCGCTTCGTTTCGAGAAGATCCTGAGTCACATCCGTTGAAAACGCCGTCGGGCCGAGTCCAGATCTTCTCGGATACAATCGACAGCTTTGGCTACCAGGATTGTCCGGGCCACCCAACGTGGATTGAACCAACCGAGTGGCTCGGCAGCGCCGACGTGAAACGTTACCCGCTGCATCTGATATCGCCGCAGCCGGCCACCCGCCTGCACAGCCAGCTCGATTGCGGCCAGACGAGCCGCGAAGCCAAGGTGCGCGGTCGGGAAGTCGCCGTCGTCAACCCGGCCGATGCTGCCGCCAGGAACATCGTAAATAACGACATCATTCGTCTCTTCAACGATCGGGGCTCGTGCTTGGCGGCCGCGCAGGTCAGCGGAGACGTGATGCCGGGTGTGGTCGCGCTACCGACCGGCGCGTGGTTCGATCCGGGAGATGATGGTCACCTGGAGCGGCCGCTCGAGCGGCACGGCAATCCGAATTCACTCACGCTTGACAAAGGGACCTCGAGCTTGGGCCAGGGCTCGTCCGCTAATACTGCGCTTGTGGAGATGGAGCGCTTTGACGCCGAGCTACCTCCCATTGTGGCGCATGAGCCGCCGCCGACGGTCGCAGCTTGAGCTTACCTAAGGAGCCGTGAAGCCTTTCCCCTCCGGAGTCTCGAAGCACTCGGTGGGGTCCGGAATGGCGTAAGCCGAGACTCAAGATGTACCGATAGAGTCTTCGCTCCGAGAGGAAGTTGGCTTTTGGAAATAGAGAAACCGACAAGGTAGGCAATTTAACAAGCATCTCCTTGCTTCTCTGCTACTCTTCCGACACTCCGCCCCCTCCGAACTGATCCCTTAGTCTCCGTGAACTTGACTGTTTCGATTCTCGTACCGGCCAATCCGCCGGCTGTGATCTAGAGCGGTCATGTTGCATTGCGTCACACGAATCCGGCCAATACCGGAAGTAGCCTGTGGTCGATTGACGGCCAGAGCTATGATGCATTGCTGACGTTCTTGATTTGCGACCCTATGGTCCGTGATTGCCCCAATCTGGCTGTTGCGGGGTCGATTCGTTGCGCCACCTGGTAGACAATCTAGATGCCCCTCCAATTTAGCCGAGGAGCGCATTGAAGTTGGCCATACCAGGCGACGGTGTTTAGCATCTGTCAGTTCTGTTTGGATGAGTTTCTCTTCTCCATGGAGGTTGGATTTGCGCATCGAGAGTCCTCGCAGTTCGTTGGAATTTGGCTCAGCCTATGCGTCACCTGACGACGAAGGCTTCATCGCGAAGTATCGCGCCCGATGTCATTGCCATGCGGTCCGGTACGAAGTCCGCGCCGATCCGGTCGATGCCAAGATCTGTCATTGCAGCGATTGCCAGTTTCTGCACGGCGCGCCCATGCAGTGGGCCGCGATATTTCATAAACGCGATGTTAGGTTCACCGCTGGCGTTGAGCATTTGCACTTCTACAACAGCGCGCTCGACCGCCATGAGAGACTTCTGCCCTGCAAAGTGGCCTGCGCATTATGCCGCACGCTGATTGCCGATGAAGGTCGAAAGATGTGGCTCGCCTTTCCCACACTCTTCGATTTCGGCGCACCGCCACACGTGCCGGAAGCGTTCAGGCCAACCTGTCACATTTACTACGCCATGCGGGTGATGGATATCGCCGATGGGCTGCCGAAATGGTCCGGCCACAAGGACAAATCAACACTGCTTTGAGTAGCAAAACCCACCACTCGCCCGACACCCCGAACTCCCTTTCCGAACTGATGCCTTAGTCTCCGGGATTTTTTCTGGTAGAATTCTGTAAGGGTGATACCACGGATTTCCACGATAATTCCACCGGATTTCAGGAGAAGAAGCCATGTCCGATCGCCGTCGGTTTCTCAAGGGATTAACGTCAATTCCGCTCGCGACCGTCCTTGCCAGTCCCCGTCTAGCCGCCGCAGTTTCCGCAGGTTTACAAGAGGTTGATCTCAGGCTGGATCAATCGGCGCGCCCATTTCCGCGTATCCAGTGGCTTCACTGGCGGATTGGGGAGTAATATTTGGCCCACCGGACCGGTGGTGCGATGACTCACCCGAATTGACATCATTTTCCGGGCCGCTCGAGGGTGCCGTTTTCTCAAACCAGGGGAGATTGTCATGAATCCGCTTCCGCGAATTTCCAGACGCGACCTGCTTCGCTCCACGATGGCGGCCGGCGTTGGGTTAGCCGTACCAACGGTCGCATTCGGACGGCAATGCGAGAAAACGCCTGCACAGGGTGAAGGGCCCTTCTACATGAACACCTGGGATCGCACCAAGGCGGTGCGGCACCACAACGACCTGACGTGGGCCAGCGATCCCAGCAAGAAAGCAGAAGGCGAGGTCATATATCTTGCCGGCCAGGTGACGGATCCGGACTGCAAGCCGATCAGGGGCGCTATAGTGGAGATCTGGCAAGCTTGTCGCACCGGTCGGTACGCACACATGGCGGACCCCAGCCCCGCCTGGTTGGATCCAAACTTCCGGTACTTTGGTGAGTTCCTTACGGATGAGGATGGCATGTACTCGTTCAAGACGATCAAGCCTGGTCCCTATCCCGTTGGTTCCAATTGGACCCGACCTGCTCACGTTCATTTCAAGATATCCGCAGGATTGACAATGAGGATGTTGACCACGCAGATGTACTTCTCCGGTGATCCCCATCTTGGTGCCGATCGACTTTTGAACAGCGTGCCAAAACCGGAACAGAATCACCTGATAATCGAACCCACACGGCGCCCGGGTGCCAACACCGAAGACCTGTACGCGTTCAATATCCATCTTTCGCCACTGAGAATTTGATCTTCTTGTGGCCACCTTCCGTTCGTGCGACACCACGAACGCGAATGTTTCCTATCGGCGACCGGACATACGTTGCAGTCTGCATTGTGGACGTCTTCGCTTCCCTGCCCACTTGAGGGTCCAAACTCCCCTCCCGAGCTGATGTCTGAGTCTCCGTGAATTTTGCTGGTAGAATTCTGTAAGGGTCAGCGCGACTTCAAGGACGCGCGAGCCGTTCCAAGGAGTACGGGTATCCAGCTGAGCATGCCGACGATGCTTTAGCTCAGGCGGAGCAAAGTCAAGGAATTCAAGCCGATCTGATATTCAGGAAGGACAGGCCATTTTGGAGGCATCGAGGTAATGCAACAGCTCTCTCTCGACGGTTACGTTGTCCTTCATGGACAGCACGAGCTTTCCTTGAGGGCGAATTAGCTTACGACGTTCTGGGCATTTCCGTTCTGGAACGCTCTCAGATTGTCAGCCGCAATTTGCATCAACCTCTGTCTGGCCTCCACTGCGTACCAGGCGATGTGGGGTGTGATCAGGCAGTGAGGCGCCGCTAGTAGTGGGTTGTCCGCTGGCGGCGGCTCCGTATCCAAAACATCCAACGCAGCACCTGCAATTACGCCTTCGTGTAACGCATCGGCCAGTGCCTGGTTGTCAACTAACGGTCCTCGACTGGTGTTGATCAAAATTGCGTTAGGTTTCATCTGCTTCAGTTTCTGTTGATTGATCAGGTGTCGATTCTCCGGGGTTAACGGACAATGCAATGAGATCACGTCTGAACGCGAAAACAGGTCATCCAGTTCTACCTGTTCAACCTCAAGGCCAGCCAACTTTCCAGCATCGGGCCAAAACAGATCATGGGCAATCAACTTCATTCCCATCGCAGCGCATATTCGAGCAACCGCTTGTCCAATTCGACCAATACCAACAATCCCAAGCGTTCTTCCGGAAAGCTCAAACATCGGTTGATTCGCAAAACACCAGTCAGCATTGTTCGTCCACTCAGCATCATGGACAGCTTTGTTGTGGACACCGACGCCTCTTGCGAACTCCAGCAACAGTGCCGCAACATGCTGGGCAACGGAGTCGGTTCCGTAGGTTGGGATATTGCTGACGATGATGCCACGTTCTGTAGCAGCGGCCGTATCAACCACATTGTAGCCAGTAGCTAGTACACCAATGTACTTCAGCTCCGGAAGCGCATTCAGCGTTTCTCGGCTCATGGGAGTTTTATTGATGAGCAGACAGGAAGCACCTTGCGACCGTTCAACTATCTGATCTTCTGGCGTACGGTCATGGATCTCAAGATTCCCCAACGAAGACACGGGTAGCCAATCAATATCACCCGGGTTCAGCGTAAATCCGTCTAAAACTACTATACTGTCAGACATCATTGCTCCTTGGCATTCTTATCCTACAATCCTCTATCGTAGCTTTGACTATCTGTTGGAGGCAAATAAGAGCTGGCAATTTTCTGCTTTCTCATCGATTGAAGTAACGCCGTCATAGCATTATTAAAGAAATTGAGGATGGCGGGTAGTTCGCGCGGTAGTCACTCTTCTATCGGGGCACACCAAGTGGTGGGAAGGGCAAGGGGGTATGTTATCGCGTGACTGGAATGCTCGCGAGCAGAATACAGTCGATCCGTCTGATTCGAGACCCATTACTGAGGAAGCCACCACTCACCCGCAGTACATTCCGAACTCCCCTCCCGAACTGATGTCTGAGTCTCCGGGAATTCTGCTGGTAGAATTCTGGTAGGGTCTTACCCCGAATTTCTACGATAATTCCACCGATTTCCGAGGAGGAGCGCCATGTCCGATCGCCGCCGATTTCTCAAGGGATTAACGTCGCTACCGCCTATTCTGGAACTGCCTTGACCTCGAGCGAAAGCTCACCGCATTCAAGGATTATTACAATGACGCTCGGGTTCACGCCTCCCTTGATGGCAACATCCCGATGGAGGCCGGCGGAAATTCCACTACCCAGCGCGCCGACATCTCCCACATCACCTGGCAATCACATTGCCACAGACTCGTCCAGCTCCCCATCGCGGCAGGATTAACGATTCGCGACGCACAGGTTGAAGGCAAGTTGTCCGATAGTCAGGCTGGAATCGGCTTGGACAGTTATTCGCCAAGGGGAGCGACGTCGACGATCACCCGTTTGTCGGCGTCTATGGTGAAATGCACGTTATCGCCCGGCTTGAGTCCCTGCAGCAGTGTCGCGGGAGTGACCGTGAAGCTCATTTCCACCATAGGCGCCATGAAATCCTTGATCTCCTCGTGGGTAAGGATTAGTCGGCTCTTCCGTGGCTCAACGGCGATGATGACGCCCACACCCTCGAAGAGACGTTTCGCCGCGACCTCCTCGTCGGCGGGCAACGTCGGCGCCTTCTTGCCACCTTTGCCGACGATCAATGTACCCAGCATCCCAAGCTGCTCATGGGTTGGCACATGGCAGTGGAACTCCAGGGTGACGTCTTCGTCGGGTGTCACGAAACGAAGGCTCCTGAGCCCGGGCCCTGTGAACTCCAGTGTGAACATGGGATTGAGGCCTGGCAGCATTAGGGCGTGCCGCACTGCATCGGTGTTTTCCAAAACGATCTCCAGCTCCTCGCATCGCTCCGCTCGAATCTCCCGGGGCTCGAAAGCGAACACTTCGCCTTCACGCGCAAACTTGATTCCCCCTTTTATCTCAATTCGGCGAAAGCCGCGCGGTTGCTCGCACGAGGTCGCCACGATCCGATGTTGCTCCAGCGGATCCTCCGGGACGAAGGCAGCCTCTATCTCGGAGAACGCCCAAGCAGAGCTCGACACGACCATAGCCAGAGCAGCCGCCGCCGAGATGCCAGCAAACAACGTTCCCTCCATAACTATCGCCTTCGGTAGCTTCTTAGTCGGCCGCGCGAACCGGATAGGTGAATGTGCCGCCCACTGGTTCTTCCTCCGGCCAGCCGTATTCGTAGTCCTCGACTGTCGTATTGAATATCGCCGGGTCAAAGACCGGGATGTGACCGAGATAGTACTCGGGGTCGAAGAAACGGTCGAGGCTGGTAGCAACTTTGGGGAGCCCGTCTTCACCCATAAACCCCTCGTAGACGATTGCGGTGATGTCTCCGCCGGGGCTGATCCCTTTGTTGGTGACGGTGTGTTCCGCGTGGTCGTGCATGATCCACACCCCGGGTCCCGAGGCATAGACGTCATCGCTCCCCGGCCTGAGCTCTAGGTCGATACGCTGGGCGGCACCGACGTCAAAAACGTCACGCGTGTAGCGCATGCCGGCAGGCACCGGGTATCCGTCAAGATGGGTCAGGGTTGGGTGATGGCCATGGGTATGGAGTTTCATCGGTCGGGCGCCGGCATTGAGAATGCGCAGTTTGACCCGTTGCCCTGATTTCACCTCGATCGGCGTATCCCGCAGGGTGAAGGGGAAGGATCGGCCATTCAGCAGAAAGATATTCGGCTGGCGCTGGGTCGAATCGTACTCTCGGTGCATGCGCTTTTCGATCTCGCGCGGGTCCTTGTACGCCGCCGGGATTCGGTTCAGCCGCGCGTCGATATCCATGTACACCAGGGAGTACTCGCGATTGTACCCCTCTTCCAAGGTCGCCTTGGCGAGATCTGGCATGCGCCCCGCGCCGGGGACGAGGTGAGTGAAAATGTTGTTCTCCCGGTTGGGCTCGATGACGAGCATCCCTACCAGGCCCATCAACACGTGAACGTCGGGCTGTACGTGGCAGTGATAGAAGAACGTGCCGGGGTTTTTCGCCGTGAACTCGTAGCTAAAGGACTTACCGGGCTTGACCGCCGCCTGGGTGATGTCGGGCACCCCGTCCATGGCATTCGGGTGGATGGTCCCGTGGAGGTGAATCGTGTGCGGAAAGTAGTGCGTGTTCTGTAGGATGATCCGCACTCGGTCGCCCTCCTCAACGCGGATGGTGGGGCTCGGCACGCGGGCAACTGGAGTCATGCCCTGTCCCTCAGGCGCGAACACCCAGAATTTCACGAACTCCCCGGGGTAGACTTCCTCCGTGACCTCGATCACCTCCAGGCGAATCGTAATTTCATCAGGGTCACCGTCGCCGTCGAGGTCGCGGCCCAGCATCATGGCGTCTTCCGAAGTGCCTGGGATGCGGGCTTCCTTCCAGTGATCCGACGCATTTACGGCGGAGGGGAATGCCCCGATCACCCACGCGAAACCAACAGCCGCGGAGAGATATCTCTTCAATCCAGACATCTGCCTCTCCTGGTCCTGATCAACGTACCAACTGTGTGTAACGAGGGTTCATCTGAGGGTTGGGTATTTCTTTGAAACTTTCCATCTGCCCAAGGACGACGCCAAAAGACCACGAACCCAGCCCGAGCCCCATGCCCGCGGCGCCACAGAGGTGTGCTACCAGGACGACGACATCCTTAAGCGTCCAGGTGGCGGGACGATGCGCCAGCATCTCCCGGCACTTCTTCAGGGTCTCACGTGCCCGCTTGGCTTTCGCACGCGGCCGATGCTTACATCTGCATCATTTTGAAGTGCAGCATGTCGGCGGCCCTGGCGTATCCGAGCGCCGTGTCGGCCTTGGCGATGGCCCGTGCGTGGTCGTAGGCTCCCTGCGGCTTCTCGTGATTGTGCTTGGCCCCGGCGAGGTACATCTTCGCATCGTCGAGTAGCGAGTGGACGAGAGCCATCTGCTCCTTCGGCATCTGTTTCGACATGGCGCCACCCATGTCTCCCTTGACCTTGTCGATTAGGGCCTGCGCCTCAGCGAAGTGCTTCGGGCATTCGAAGGCCTGAGCATTCCAAGGCATCTGGAAAATCAACACCGCCGCTGAGCCGGCGAGTAAGAATTTGAGCTTCATTTTTACCTCCCGAGTTCCAGCACCGCAGTGCGCTGTCGGCAGGGTGACAGGCCGCGGTAAAAGGCATCTTCGCTTAATTTGATCCCCAGGGTGCCCAGGGCGCCACCCGACCTAACGCTGAAGTCTACCGGATTTGTGGACGTTTTCGCCAGCATTTCGCGCCGCTTTGACCTCGGTCATCTCGTTCTCGCTCCGCTTGTCGTCGAGCTGGGCCTCCATTGGTAGCTGCCCTTTAGCTCGAATATGAACCCGCCTCCTCAGGGCATCGTGCGTGGCGCCCTAGGTGTCCATAAGACCGTGGGAAGTCCACACGCGGTAAACTGTGCCGCTCACGCGAGTCATTAGGCGTCCGTTTAAACTCTTTCACTCCTAGGTAGTCAGAGGGACTACGGGCTAAGAACATAGGAGGTGCAGATATGGCGCTGCAACAGATGACACCAAAGGGCTATGCCAAAGCCATTGGAGTAGGTATCGCTACAGCGGTGATTCTTTCCCTGGTCATGGTTCCCGCATTCAAGGCCGGTATCTCGCCATTGCCCAAGCCTTTGGGTCTCGCATTTGCCCAAGTATTACTTGGCGAGGTTCCCCTTCCGGTAGGTCTTCTCTTTCATATTGCGTATGTGACCTTCTGGTCGGTCGTATATGTTGCCGTTTTCAAGCGACAGAGCTTTCTAAATGCACTGTGGCTGGCGCTCGGACTATGGCTGGTGGTTCTCGTGCTCTTCTTTCCTATTGTGGGGTGGGGGTTCTTCGGTCTCGCCGTCAGTCCAAAGCTTATTGTCGCCTCGCTGGTGCCGCACGTCCTGTTTGCGATCGTCTTGTGGGGCATATGCCGCTGGGCGTTTCCAGCTAGTACTCAAGATTATCAAGAAAGCGCCTAA
>SMUY01220050.1_pt1 | contig 10303 bp, 9 predicted proteins | sample 2456441 | NCBI WGS metagenome assembly SMUY01 (sample SAMN11095931, study PRJNA526329) | marine sediment metagenome | biome: Marine sediment; feature: Surficial sediment; material: Deep marine sediment; isolation source: Hadal surficial sediment | place: Pacific Ocean | collected 2014-11 | depth 0-1...
CAACCTCGCTTGCTTCGGCCATAGCTTGAGCGTCGATGGCGAAACCCTTTACGCCGACGGCGCGCTGGCGCCGGCGGTCGTCGACGACGCGGTGGTGGCGGCGGCCATCAAGGCGGCCGGCAGGGGCGCCGACGCGCTGGCGACAAAACCCTTAGGCCTTTGGTAGGCGCGCGGTAAGGCGTTAGGAAGGCAACCCCTAGAGCGTTGCTTGGGTTGCGCGGCAGGATCCCCTCCCACAGGTTTCAGGGATCAGTAATTAGGGATCATGATCGGTTCCTGATCCCTGGCTTTTGGTCATCTGACGTCCGCCGCCGCTCTAACCGCCGCGCAGCTTGAAGCGCTGGATTTTTCCCGTCGCCGTCTTTGGCAAATCGCCTACGAATTGGAACCACGGGGATACTTGTATTTGGCCAAGCCCTCCTTGCAGTGCAGGAGCAACGCCTCGGCCAGGGCATCGGAGGCGTCGTCGGGGTTCTTGAGGACGATATGGGCTACCGGTTTCATCAGGTTATCCGCGTCGGCGCGCCCGACAATGGCGGCCTCCAACACCTTGGGATGCTCCACCAGCTTGGCTTCGATCTCGAAGGGCGAACACCAGATGCCGCCGACCTTGAGCATATCGTCGTTGCGCCCGCAATAGTGGTAGACGCCTTCTTCGTCCTGCATATAGGTATCCCCCGTATTGAGCCAGCCGTCGACCATGGTCGCCGCGGTCTTTTCCGGGTTGTTCCAATAATACTTGGCCGTGGACTGCCCCTTGATCATCAACTGGCCGCTTTCGCCGGCCGCGACCTCCTTGCCCTGGTCGTCGAGGATTCTGGCGGCATAGCCGGGCACGATCCTGCCGCTGGCTCCCGGAATGACATCGTCCAAGCGGTTTGAAATGAAGATATGGCCGGCCTCGGTCGAGCCGATGCCGTCGAGGATGGTGAGGCCGGTCTTTTCCCGCCAGCCTCTGAGGATGTGCCCGGGCAGGGCCTCGCCCTTGACGCGTCAATGGAGGTAAGGCCTAATGATAATGGCCGCGGCAAGTTTCTTTTTTGCGCGGCAATTTTCGTAATTGCGCTGCATCTTGTGAGGAATTGCCACAATGGACGTGAAGGTGAAAACCGGAATGGACGGTCTCGGCCCCTGGTTGGAAAGAGCCGATGCCATGGGCGAGATCAAGAGAATCACCGCCGAAGTCGATCCCGATCTCGAGATGTCCACCATCGCCTACATGGTCGGCCGGGAAATCGGCTCTCCCGCCTTACTGTTCGAAAATATCAAGGGTCATCCCGGCCAGCGCGCGCTCTTTAATATGATGGGCAGCAGTTATAATCGTATTTCGCTGGCGATCAGGGAAGAGCCGGGGAAGCAAGGGATTGAGTTTGTAGAACTCCTCAAGGAAAAAATGAAACGGCGCCTCCCGCCGACCATCGTCGATGCCAAGGATGCACTGGTAAATCAAAACATCGAGACCGGCGACGACGTCGATATCACCAAGTTTCCGGCGCCGAAAATGTGGCCACGTGACGGGGGCAGGTATATCGGCACCGCCGATGCGCTGATTACCAAGGACCCGTTATCGGGCCGAATCAATCTCGGCACCTACCGCAACATGATCAAGAGCCGCAACGAGGTCGGCTACTATGTATCGCCGGGCAAGGACGCCCTGCTCGATCGCGAGCGTTGGTGGCAGCAGGGTAAACCGGCGCCGGTGGCCGCGGTGTACGGCTTGGATCCTCTCCTGTTCACGGTGGCGGCGACGTCGGTTCCCAAGGACGTTTCCGAGTACGATTTCTTCGGCGGCATCAACGGCGCGCCCATCGAGGTGTTCGAAAGCGACGTCACCGGTCTGCTGCTGCCCGCCAATGCCGAGATCATCGTCGAGGGCTATGCCCATCCCAACAAGGAGTTCACGGAGGGTCCATTCGGCGAATTTACCGGCTATTACGCCCGTCCCGAGGATAGTGCGCCCTACATCGAGATCAGCACCGTCCGCTATAAGGACGATCCGATCCTGACCTGCGCCCTGATGGCCGATTGGCCGGCCAACGAATGCGGGCTGTTCTGGGCGATGACCCGGGCGGCGAAGATTTGGGAGGACCTTGACTCCCTCGGGGTTCCGGGCATCCGGGGCGTGTGGTCGCCGCCCGAAGCGGCCGGCTGGGGGATGACCGTGGTTTCCATCGAACAGCGGTACCCGGGGCACGCCGCCCAGGTCATGGCGCTTGCCGCCCAATGTGTCGGCGGTGCGTATTTCTCCAAATATATCGTCGTCGTGGACCACGATGTGGATCCGACCCAATTGTCGGAGGTCGTCTGGGCCATGGTCACCCGGTCGCGGCCTTCCCAGTCCATCGACATCCTAAGGGAGACCTGGAGCACCTATCTGGATCCCAGCCTGAACCCCCCCGAGATCAGGCCTTGGGGTTCCAAGTGCCTGATCAATGCCTGCATGGAATTCAGATACATCAAGGAGTTCTCTCCGAGAACCAAACTGTCCAAGCCGGTCTACCAGCGAGTCGGCGAGAGGTGGGAGCAGTTGGGGTTCAAGGGCGAACCGCCCAAGGTCAAAGTTTTCGAGGAAGACGAGCCGTCCTTGGCGGAAGAAGACGGCGTCGAACCGGGCGCTCCTATGTAAATTGCAGGACGGGTTCCCGGACGCCGCCGGGGGACGCGCCGAACCGATAATGGAAGATCGACGAGAGCACCGCCGGCACGTTGGGCCATTGGATGCCGGTTGCGCGCGAAGCGCCCGGCGTGTTTAATCAGCGGCAAGAACATACCGGAAATCCGTAAAAAACAGGGAGATTGAAAATGTTGAAATGCAGAACCCTAGGCATGGCGTTGGCCATGGTTTTTCTGGTGGCCGGATTGACCGCCGCCAAGGCGCAGGAGGCGGTGCGAATCGGCACCTCCAGCGTCGGTAGTACGTTTTACACCATTGCCATCGGTGCATCGGAAATCATCACCAAATATGCAAAGATAAATGCCACGGCAGAACCCGTCGGGGGGTCATCGGCCAACGTTCGGGGCCTCGGCGCAAAAAAAGTCGAGTTCGCAATGGCCAACTCCTTTGCCGCATTTTCAGGCTTTAATGGCACCTATAGCTTTAAAAAATCGGGCAAGGTTCCGATCCGCTTGGTTGTCCAGGCTCAGGCCAGCAACCGTTGGATTTTGCTCCGCAAGAGCGCAAACATTAAAAGCCTTGCTGATCTCAAAGGCCAGACCGTCATCGCCAAACGCCGGGCATTGCCTGAAATTGCACTGGTCATGGACGCCTTCGTCAAGGTTTTTAATCTTGATGCAGGTTCAATGAATCTGGTTGCGACGACCAACTCAAAGCAAGCCTACAAGGCCGCACGTGCTGGAAGCATCGCCGCCCTCGTGATGCCGTTCAGCAGCAAATCAGCGGCCGTCGCAAAACCGATGAATGATGGGGTTTTGGATTTCTTCTATACGTCAAAACAAAAGCGGGACGAAATGCTGAAACTTCTGCCGCCAATGATGTGGGGCGACACTTTTCCTCCCAATACGTTCCCCGGGCAGACAAAGCCGGTCCATTTGATCGGCCTGAACAGCTATTTCCTGTCACATCCAAGTGTCTCCAACAAGACGGTATATAAAGTCGCCAAGGCGATATTCGAAAACACCAAGGAGTTTGCGACCTATCATAAGGCGGCCCGTCAATGGACGTTGAAAAGGGCGTTGAAGAATGTGGCACTTCCATTCCACGAGGGTGTCATTCGCTACTTCAAGGAAAAAGGTGTTTGGACGCCGGCGCTCGAGGCTAATCAAAAAGCGTTAATCGCCAAATCCGGCTAGGGTGCCCGGCTAAGGTCTATTGAATCAGCCGCCGTCTTTTGACTGCAGAGGACGGCGGCACTTTTTCCTTTTTAATTCAAAAATCCCGTCGGGTTAGCCAATGAATCGCAGCAAGATCCTGGTGTCGATAACGTCGATCACCGCGATCTATCACTTTCTTGTGGTCGGCCAATTGCCGGAGTGGTTCGGTGTGTTCGTTCCACACGAGGTGCATCTCGCGATCAGTATTTCCTCGGCATTGATCCTGATTTATCTGCTGTTACCGGCGGGCGGCAAAAAACACGGCGAGGATACCGAGGCAGAGGGGCGGTTCCGCAAGGTTCCCTGGTATGACTGGTCGCTGTTGGCTTCCGGACTTACCGGTGCCGGCTTTGTCATCTTTTTCCACGAAAGCATTTTGGATTATGGCGAGTACGGATTTCTAGACACCAAAGGCATCATTCTCGCCGGGATGCTGGCGGTTCCGGTGTTGGAAGCCGTGCGCCGAACAACCGGTTGGGCATTGCCGATCATCATCGTCCTGTTCGTGTTGATGACGATTTTCCAGAAATTCCTGCCGGGCCTGCTGTACGGCCGTGGTTTTCCACTCGATCGGTTACTCTACGGCACCTATGTCGGCAATGCCGGTATCTTTGGCCTGCCGCTGGGAATCGCCGCCAACATCGTCATCGTGTTTCTGATTTTTGGTGCGCTGATGGACAGGGCGGGTGCCAGCCGCTGGTTTATGGATATGGCCCTGGCGCTCACCGGTTGGTCGCGGGGGGGGCCCGCCAAGGCAGCCGTCGTCGCCAGCGCCATGTTCGGCTCGATCTCAGGCTCACCTTCCGGCAATTCAGCGACAACCGGAATCTTTACCATCCCGATGATGAAAAAGATTGGCTATACGCCGGCCTTCGCGGCCGCGGTCGAAGCCGTTGCCTCAACAGGCGGCATCATCTTGCCCCCGGTGATGGGGGCGATCGCCTTTATCATGGCGGAATGGATCGAAGTTTCTTATGCGACCGTCGTCATCTCCGCCGCTGCGCCGGCCGCGCTTTATTTTCTGATCGTCTTTGTGTCGGTTCACCTGCAAGCCCACCGGGATGGCATTAAAGCATTGCCGCGCGAAGAGCTGCCGAAATTCTGGCCATCATTCGTGGGCGGCTGGTATTACCTCATCCCCATGGCCGCCCTGGTCTATTTTTTAATCGTCAAATCTTTACCCCCCGGCTTGTCCGGTATCTACACCTGCGGCTTCGTCGTCGCCGTCAGCTTTTTATCGAAGAACCGGGATCATTGGCTGATGCCCGGAAACATCATGCGGGCTTTTGACGAAGGGACCCGCCGCTGGATTACGGTGGCCTCTATTACGGCGGCGGTCGGCATTATGATCGGCGCGCTGGAACTTTCCGGCGTTGGCATCAAGGTATCCCGCTTCATTGTCGACTTGGCTGGCGGCGATCTGATCCTAACCCTGTTATTCGTGGGTATCGTCAGTCTGATTGTTGGCATGGGGTTGGATGCGACACCTGCCTATATCACGCTGGCAACCCTGATGGCGCCGGCCCTAGTGCGGTTGGGCGTGCCTGATATCGCCGCGCATCTATTCGTCATTTATTGGGGGCTCGCTTCGTTTTATACGCCGCCCACCTGCATCGCGGTTTATGTCACGGCGGGAATTGCCGGTTCGAAAGTGTGGGCCACCGGCTGGGAAGCAATGCGATTGGGCATCGCCGCATTCCTAATTCCGTTCGCATTTGTCTTCAATCCAGGCCTCCTGATGCGTGGCAGCCTGGTCGACATCGTCATGGCGGTGGTTACAGCGCTCATTGGGGCAAGCTTACTGGCTGCTGGAATTCGCGGCTACGCGATTGGTATGTTGAATATCGCGCAGCGCCTGTTGCTGGTGGGTGGCGGACTGCTCCTCATTGCGCCCGGTATCACCCTTCCATTGATTGGCCTGGGGATATCTGTTTTAGCCGTGGCACCAAAATTAGTGACGCTTTGGCCGCGGCATTGATCTTGGCGACCTTATGATTCAATCCCAAAGCGCCAATGCCTTCACCGGTGGGACATCACGCGCCGGGCAATCTCTATAAAATTCGCCGATTGGGCCCGTTCCGCCGGGTGCTGTTCGTGGCGGCGGGGCTTTTGTTCATCGCGCCGGGCTGGATGCCGGTCGTGTTCGGAGGGGCCGTTGTCGCGATCGCCTATGGGACGGGGTTTGTTAATCTGCGCACCAGAGAGAAAGCCTGAGTCCGCGCGCCAGCGATCGGCGCACTATGGATCGCCAGCGCATGGGCCGCCTGCCTGAGTCTCAAACCGGCCTTGGGGTCTTGGTCTAGTCATTGAGCAAGTGGCGCCAACGGTCCCGGGTCTTGCTCATGAGCTCCGGGCTGGCCGCCGCCACCGGCGGAAAATCATCCTTCCAGTCCCACGGCCGGCAGGCATCGACGATGGCGCGCGAGTTCAATTCCTCGCCCGGCTTCAGCAAGGGATCGAGCGGGCCGCTCCAGGCCGAGCGGATGAAGTCGATGTCGGCCGACGGATCGCACCGGGAAGCCATCGCCCAGATCACGTCGAAGGTGTTGGTGGGGTCGATGTCGTCGTCGACGACGATCACCCAGCGGCCCAGGTAATTGCCGGCGTGGCAGTTGGTCACCAGCATGCCCGCCTGGCGCGCGTGGCCGGGATACATTTGCTTGATCGAGATGATGTTGAACAACCGCGCCCCGCCGGCCTCATGGGACCACACGCCCTTGACGCCTGGCAGGCCGGCCTTCTCGACCTCGTCCCAGATTGTCGCCGCCTTGGTGACGCACTTTGCAAAGGCGTAATCGTGGGGCGGACGGCCGGGACGTGCCACGGTTATGATCGGGTTGTTTCGATAGTACACGCGGCGGATGCGAACCGCCGGCTGGTCCTGGTCACCGCTGGCGTAATAGCCGGTGAACTCTCCGAACGGCCCTTCCCGGCGGACCTCATCGGGCAAAATCTCCCCTTCCAGGATGATCTCGTCCCGCGCCGGCATGGGCAGGCCGTGAAGCTCGCTCTTGAGCACCTCGAACGGACGCCCCCTGTGCCCGCCGGCATAGGCGAACTCCGATGTGCCGTAGTCGATCTCGTTACCCGCGGTGAGAAACAGAAGCGGGTCGGTGCCGACGCTGATGACCACCGGACACGGCTTGCCTTGATCGAAATACTTCTCGCGGATCAGCCGGCCATGCTTGCCGGGGCTCATCCACAGGCCGACCGTGTTCTTGTCGAAGACCTGCACGCGGTAAGTGCCGACATTCACCCAGTCGCTCTCGGGGTCGCCCATGATGACGAGATCGTGGGACCCGAGATACCGGCCGCCGTCGAGCTCATGGATCTTGGGGATCGGAAACTTGAACAAGTCCACCTCGTCGTCTCGATCCACGTTCTCCAACACCGGACCGGTCTTAACCGTGGTTGCCGGGGTGAGCTCGAAGTCGGTCTGCATCCGGTCGCGGTAGGCCTGGACGCAGTCCACGGTGGTTGCCGGCTCGGGAAACCCATAGGTCAGGGCGAACCGCCGGCGGCTGTTGGTGGTCCCCCACACCGCCCGGAACCCCTTGTCGTAGCCGGGGATGTTGTCGAACAGAAGGGTCGGCGGCCCGTCGGGACGCTCGACGCCGAACATCTCGGAAATCGCCCCCATTTCGAGGTCCCAACCGACGTCGTCGATGCGCTTCAGCTCGCCGGCTCTCTCGACCCGGTCGAGATATTCCCTAAGGTCTTCGTGGGGGGTGTTGTACTCGGTCCACTCGGCCGCCGCAGCCGTCGGGTCTTCACTGTCGATAGCCATGTTTGCCTCATTCCTTCTCCCTGTGGATGGGCAATGCCGAGCCGGCCGAAACCCCTTCAATACCCTGCAAATCCATGGGATTTATACCACCATGGCAGCCTCGGATGCAGACGTCCTTTAGCCGCGGTCAGCGCAAGTATTTTTGGAAAAAGGCGAAGACCTTTTCCCAGCCGTCCGAGGCCTGCTCGAACCGATAGCGCGCCGCCGCATAATTGAAGAAGGCATGGTCCGCGCCGTCATAGCGGTGGAACTCGTATTGTTTTCCCTGGGCCTTCAGTTCCGCCTCGATCTTATCGACCTGCTCGGTATCGGGGTTCTTGTCGTCGTTGCCGAACAGGCCGAGCAGGGGCGCCGATATATCCGCCGTCATGTCGAAGGGCGCCACCGGCTGGTTGTCGTTGAGTTTCCCCGGCGGCGAGGTGACATTGCCGCCCCAGCAATCGACCGCGCAATCGAGGCCCGGCATCTTGGCCGCCGCCATGTAGGCGACTCGTCCGCCCGAACAGAAGCCGATCAGCCCGACCTTGCCGTTGGCGGTGGGAAGATCGCGCAGATAAGCCTCGCCGCCGGAAAGGTCGTCGATGACGAACGCGTCGATCTGGCCGCCCATGTCGCGGACGCGCTGGGATTTTTCCGACGGCGTGCCGGGGCCTTGGCGGAAATGCAGGTCCGGGCTAACGGCGTTGAAACCGTGATGGGCGACCTTGCGCACCACCTCACGGGTCCATTCATCCCATCCGGGCATGTGATGGACCACCAACACACCGGGAAGCGGGCCCGCTCCCAGCGGCCGCGCCGCATAGGCGTCGATCAACTCATTGTCATGGCCGTGGACGCGAACCGTCTCGGCGATCATTCCTTCATAAGCCATGGATTTCGTCCTCCGCAAAACTGCTCCCTGTTGGCGCGAGGATGGCGGAGAGGGAGGGATTCGAACCCCCGGAACCTTTCGGTTCAACGGTTTTCAAGACCGCCGCATTCGACCACTCTGCCACCTCTCCGCCTCTCCGCACTGCGATCAACAACCCCCTCACGCGAGGCGCCTCGGCAACCCCATGGCGTCCCTGGCGGGGTAGGGGTAGACTTAAGGGGTTGATCACTCCCCTAGGAGGATGCCACATGGCGACCACTTTGTCCCCGCGTGACTACATTCCCGAAACCGTTGCGCCGCTTCGGGTGGATGCGCCCGGCACCGTGACGGAAATGCCGGCGCCCAACAAGATCCACCACATCCATATCTTCGCCGACCGAAATTATGACCAGGTGGTAGCATTCTATGTGACCCTGCTCAACGCTGAGATGGTGCGCGAGAGGCCCAACAACGTCACCTTCCTGAGCTATGACGATTTTGACCATCGCATCGCCATCTTCAAACGCGAGGGGTGGAGCGAACGGGCCGAGGAGACGCTGGGCGTGTCCCACGTCGCCTTCGCCTATGACAGCCTGGGCGAGCTGATGTTCATTTACAAGACGATGAAGGCGCTGGGTTTTGAGCCCCACCGGGCGCTCAACCACGGCAATTCCACGTCGTTCGACTACCGCGACCCCGACGGCAACGAGGTCGAGATCATGATGGACAATTACGCGCCGCTCGATAACAAGGCGTACAAGCGGCACTACCAGGGCACCAAGGAATTCGGCAGATCCGGCGACGGCGAATTCGACCCGGCGAAGATGCTGGCGCTCTATGAATCGGGCGTGCCGGATGCTGTATTGCTCGACCGCGAGGAAGTGAAGCGCCTGGCCGCCGAAGGAAAGCTCTAGCTCCAGCAGGCGCGTCAACAAGGTCCTGGGAGAACGCCCCCGGCGATTCAGCCGGTGCCCGCGGGCGCCTCGGCACCACCGCTCCGGTCCTCCGCCTGCACCACCAGGGTGGCGCCGGTCACGTCAACTACCTTGACCGGTGATCCGGCGTTCAGGTCGGCGCTGCCGGGCGCAAGCTCGACCAACCACTCCGTGTCGCCGATGTGGACCTTGCCGTGACCGTTCCTTGTATCATCCACCAGCGAATAGACCGATCCCACGTAGCTCAGGCCGCGCTGATTGAGGTTGGGGCGGTCGCTGGGTTTGGCGGTGCGGGCGATCACCATGCGGGCCGTGACCGTGGTGATCACCGCGGTAACGGCAAAGATCACCACCTGGAACTCGAAGGCGAGTTGGGGAAATATCAAAAAGCACAGGCCGGTGACAATGGCGGCGATGCCGAGCCACAGGAAGGCGATGCCGGGAACGAAGATCTCGATAATGATGAAAATCGTCGCCAGCGCGAACCAATGCCAAAAGGCCAAATCATCGAAGGACATGGATTAATCTCCGCATCGCTCAGCTGACATTGCCGGGCTGGAGGCCCGCTCCCGCTCACCCGCCGGTCCTGGGGATGGCGCTGGAGCCGCCCCCCGAATCGCCGCCGCTCCCCGAACCGCCGCCGCCACCGGCGCTCGGGCCGCCGAAGGATGCGCGGGCCAGTTCGGCGATTCCGGCGATGGAGCCGATCAGGCTGGAAGCCTCCAGGGGCATCATCAGCACCTTCTGGTTGTCGGCGGAGGCGATGGCCTTAAGCGCCTCTATGTAGCGCTGGGCGACGAAGTAATTGATGGCCTGCACGTCGCCCGCGGCGATGGCCTCGGACACCATGGTGGTGGCCTTGGCTTCGGCCTGAGCTTCGCGTTCCCGCGCCTCGGCGTC
>SMUY01389346.1_pt1 | contig 10302 bp, 8 predicted proteins | sample 2456441 | NCBI WGS metagenome assembly SMUY01 (sample SAMN11095931, study PRJNA526329) | marine sediment metagenome | biome: Marine sediment; feature: Surficial sediment; material: Deep marine sediment; isolation source: Hadal surficial sediment | place: Pacific Ocean | collected 2014-11 | depth 0-1...
CGAGGCTGAGGCGCAACGTCGTCGGTTGCTCTCCTTGCTGCTGCGGCGCACCGAAACCGGTGGTCGGCTGGGCCAGCAAGACAAGAACCGCCGCGGCAGCAACGAGGGTCGGGGTGCAGGATCTGGGCATGGTTCGCTGTTCCTCTTCTGACGTGAAGGGGGTACCAATGTCGGGCGAATTTCCGGGGGAACAACCGCGCGCGCAAGGAGCCGCGTCATGCGCTCACAGTACCATTGGGCCGATCCCAAGTCAGAACAAGCGAAGCGCCCCAAAACCTTGTATTTGGGCGGGCTCGGCCGTATTCTTGCAACAGGAATGCGCCGCCGGTGTCTCTCGTGTTTCGGGACTGCCGGACACCATGAGAACTCCCGCCCGCCTGCTACTGATTCAAGGAGTCGTCAACGTGAAATCACCACTCGTCGTCGCGCTGATCATCACCGGATTGCTGATGGTCCCGGCTCCGGCAGCGTTCGCCCAAGAGATCCATATGAACCCGTCGAGCGGCGGCACCACGGGTTTGTTCTCGGTACCGCTGGCCGCCGTCCTGGGCCCCGGAGAGTTCTCCTTCGGCGCCTTCTTCAGCGCCGTTGCACACCAGCCCGGCGACTCCTCGGTGGAGACCATCGGACTGTCCGGCGCCTTCGCTTTTTCCGCCGCCGAAAGGCTCGAGATCTTCGGTTCGTTCGAACCTTCGGTGCGGATCGAGCGCGACTTCCAAGTACAAACCGCCCTGGGCATTCCCCGCGACATCGCCCCCACGGTGGCGCCGCGTCTCGACGCGCACCCGTTCGCCGACGGCTTTTTTCAGAGCGGCGTCGGTGACCTGCGGATCGGCGTCAAGTACAAGGTCGGCGGCGAAGCGAACGCCTACGACGGCATCGCCATTCTCGGCGTGATCAAGCTTCCGACTTCGAGCACCGACGATGGCGTAGGCACCGGCAAGGTCGACTTCAGCGTCGGCCTGGTGGCCAGCGGCGAGGTCGGTGAAGTGCTTGGCATCTCCAGCTACTTCGGCGGAACATTCCGCAGCTCACCCGACGAGATTCAGGTCGGCAACAGCTTCGACTTTGGCCTCGGCCTGCAGATCCCCACACGCTTCTGGATCTCCGGTATTTTCGAGGTCAACGGCTCGATCGTAGCGGATCCCGACGCCGTCGCCGTACCCTTCGGCGGCGGCATCACCGCGGGCGCTGATCCGCTGATCCTGCTCGGTGGCCTGCGCATCTCGCACGACATCGGAATGGCCCTCGACCTGGCCTATACCTACAACGCCAACTTCTCGCTTCCCGCCGGGCTCGAAAACCTACCGGTGCGGCCTGACGGCGGTTTCGCGAAAATTTCGTACACCAATAGCCGGCGCGAGCCGGTGATATTCGTGGGCGCGGCGCCGATGGATCTGCCGCCGGTCAACCGCCCGCCGACCATCAGTTGCCGCGCCGAGCGCACCAGCGTGCGCGTCGGCGAGAGCGTGCGGCTGTTCGCCGACGTCAACGATCCCGACGGCGACACCGTCACCGTCACCTGGAACACTCAGGCGGGCTCGATCAACCCGCGCCAGGGGGAGACCGTCACCTGGAGCAGCCAGGGCGTGCGTCCCGGCAGCGGCCCGGTCTCGGCGCGCGTGTCCGATGGCTACGGCGGCACCGCCGACTGCCAACTGACGCTCACCGTTGCCGCTCCGCCGCCGCCCGCGGAACCCACGCTGCTGACCTTCTCGTGCGCCGAGTTCCCCTCCGGCAATACCCGTATCGACAACCGTTGCAAGGCGATTCTCGACGATGTCGCCCTGCAGCTTCGTCAGAACCCGCGCGCCACGGCGGTGGTCACCGGTCACAGCGACTCGGCGGGGTCGGACGAGGTCAACAACAGGATGTCGCTGGAGCGCGCCGACAATGCAAAAACCTATCTGGTCGACACGCATGGGATCAACGGCAGCCGCATCGACACGGCGGCGGCCGGTTCGAGCTCGCCGATCGCCGACAACTCGACGGCCGAGGGTCGTTTACAAAACCGCCGTATCGTCGTTGTCGTAACCATCCCGGCGCAGTAGACCGCCCATGAGCTTGCGGCCACTCCGGAGGCTTCCGGTGGTGACGGCCGCGGTGCTGATCCTCGGCGCCGCGGCTATCCCGCCACCGGCTGGCGGCCAACAATCGGACCAGCGCAACCTCCGCAACCTCGATGTAGCGCGGGACATTCTCGCCTCCAAGGTGGGCACCAGTCTGGGCCCACCAGGAGGCGAAGTGCGCTCGCTGGTGCTGGCGCCCGGGAACGACACACGTCTGTATCTCGGCACCGTCGACGGCCACCTGTACTACACCACCGACGGTGCCACATCGTGGAATCTCTCCCACGCCAACCTGCCGCACGACGCCGTGGTCGACAACCTGGTGGTGCATCCGCAAAACGACGACATCGTCTTCGCCGCCTACTACAGTGGTACCGGCAGCGGCGGCCTCATTCGCTCCGACGACGGCGGCCGCAGGTGGCGCACGCTGTCGGTTCCTGGTGCCCCGTCGCTGCGTGCCATGGCCATCTCGTCCTCCCACCCGAACGTGGTCTACGTGGGCGGACTCGGCGGCATCTGGCGTAGCAACGACGGCGGCGATTCATGGATCGATGTGGGCGACAACCGCAAGCCGTTCGAATTCGTCGAATCGCTGGCGATCGATCCGCGCGACCCGGACCGCGTCTACGCGGGCACCTGGCGCCAGGCCTATAGAACCACCGACGGCGGCGACAGTTGGCATCGCATCCACAACGGTATGGCAATCGACCGCGATGTGTTCTCGGTGACGATCGACCCACGTAACCCCGACTCCCTGCTGGCAGGCACCTGCAACTTCATCTACGTGTCGGACACGGGGGGCGACGACTGGAGGGAGCTGCGCAAAGGGCTCGCAGCCGACCACAACCGCGTTCATCTGGTAGCCCACGACCCCGCCAACCCCTCGGTGCTGTACGCCGGAACGCGCGGCGCCCTGTACCGTTCGGATGACGGCGGCAAGAGCTTCAGCATTGCCCTGGCAGGGGTGTCGGTGACCTCGATCCAGGTAGCGCCCGATGGCTTGCCGGTGTACGTCGGGACCGAGGAACGTGGCGTCATGGTGAGCCACGATGGAATGATCTTCGAGGAGCGTAACCAAGGTCTCGACGCCAGCCGCGTGGTGGCGTTCGATGCCCTGCCGGGCGCCCCGCGCATCCTGTTCGCGGCGCGCTCGGAAGGACCGACGGCAGCCACCGTCTACTACTCCACGGACATCGGGTCTTCGTGGAAAGAGCTCGGCTTCGGCCCACCGCTCGGCCGTGTCGACATGATCCGTGCGCAGCTCGCCCCGGTGAACCGCGTGCTCATCATTGCCGAGCGCGGCTGGTGGAGCGTCACGCCGGGCGGCAGGTGGGCGCCGGTCGATCCGGCCCCAGGAGTGGTTCACGACATCCAGATCGCCCACGACGCGGGGGGCGAAGTGATCGCCGCCACTTCGAGCGGCCTCTACGTAGCCGCCGCGGCGAGTCTGGGGATCAGCGATCGTGCGTCGCTGCCCTTCGGCGACAGCACGCCGCGCACCTGGACACCTTTGTGGGAAGGTGGAAAATTGACCTCTCTTGCCGTGGAGGGCACACGCTGGCTCGCTGTCGGGCCGGGCCGCGCCGTCACCGGTGAGCTGCACCCGGCAGACGACGCCGGCGGCGTCACCGTCAGCACGGCGCGGGGGCTTCCCGACAACATCGCCGGGGTGGCAATCGATCCGGTCCGTTCGCAGCGTGCTTACGCCGTCGGTGGACACAGCGTGTACCGCACGGATGACAATGCCGCGAGCTGGAAGCACCTGGAGCTACCGTGGGCGGCCGCGGACCTGCGCGCCGTTGCGATCGACCCGGCAAATCCGGAGCAAATACTGGCCTTGGATTTCGGCGGCGCTCTCTATCGTGGCCACGATGGCGGCCGCCACTGGCTGATTCTGGACTCCGACCCAGGCCTCGCGAAGGCATGGAAAATGAGGGTCAGCGCCCAGGCCCCCGGCTTGGCGCTTATCGCCACCCAGGGACAGGGGCTCCGGGTCGTTGCCTTGGACCCGCTGGAAACAGGCTACAGTAGTAACCATAGGAGGAAGCAATGAAAGCTCGTTCGTTTCTCGCCGTCTTGCTGGTGGTCGTCTGCGGCGCGATGTTCGCCGCCGAAGCGCTGGCACAGCAGGAAGTAAGCGTTCAGAACCGCAGCTTCGCCTGGAGCGGCAAGTCGGGTCAGAACGCCAACTATCGCTGGTCCGCGACCATCGCCAATCCCAGCAGCCGGGAGCTCAACGTGCGCGTCACCATTGAGCTGCTCAACACAGCCGGCGACGTCGTCGGACAGGACAGCGCCGACGTGATGCTGCCGCCGATGGACCGCACGTCCGTCGAGCAGACCAGCAGCATCACAGTAGCAAGCGCTGAGACGCTAGCGCAGTATCGCGTCGTCTTGATGGAGCTCGAGTAGCCCGCGGCGGGGCTGGTCGAGGGGGGAGCGATTTGCGGATGCGTGACCGAGCGTGGGTGTTGTCGATTGCACTCGCCGTGCTGGTGGCCGACCAAGTCACCAAGCTCCTGGTGATCGCGTCGATACCCGAATATACCAGCATCCAGGTGATCGACGGCTTTCTGGCGCTGACCCACGTGCGCAACTCAGGCGCAGCCTTCGGGCTTTTCGCCAACGCTCCGGCCGGTCCGGTGCGGGCGGGCCTGGTTATCGTGTCCGTTCTCGCCGTGGTATTGATCTGGGGCTATGCACGTGAAGGGTGGCACGAGCCACGCATCGTCGCGGCATTCGGCCTGATTCTCGGCGGTGCACTCGGCAATCTGGTAGATCGCTTACGCCTGTACGAGGTGGTTGACTTCGTCGACGTGTACTGGGGGCAGTATCATTGGCCCTCGTTCAACGTCGCTGACATGGCGATTACTGTAGGCGCGCTGACCTTGTTTGTCGCCATGGCACGACACAGCGAAACCGAAGAGGCGTCGCCGGCGCCTACCGAAACGGACGGCGACACCGTTGACCAGGTGCCGGCTCCCGAGCCGTCCGCCAAGAAGCGGCCCGTCGAAGATGCTGCGGGAATGAGCTGAACGGTCTCCACCGAGGGCAAATCGATGTTTCCAACCCTGTTCGAACTACCTCTACCCATCGTCGGGCCCATCACCATCCACACCTACGGCGTGCTGCTGGTGGCTTCGTTCCTGGCGGCCATCCTCGTCGCCCGACGCCTGGCTGCCCAGGCTGACATCGACCCCGACATAGTGGTCGACATTGGGGTGTACATCATCCTCGCGGCGCTGGTGGGTGCCAAGGTCCTGTTGTTGGTGGTCGACTGGGAGATCTATTCGCGCCAATTCCGCACGCTGGCCGGCGAGGGCGGCGGCGCGGTCGGTCAGGCGCTGGGGTTTCTCGGTACTTCCGGCGCCTACGTCGGGGCCGTTGCCCAGATGGGGATGAGCCTGCTGCAAGCGGGTGGCGTCTTTTACGGCGGCTTCATGGGAGCCGTGCTGGCAACCATCTGGTACGCTCGCCGCCACCAGCTCGACCTATGGCGAGTGGCCGACATTGCCGCCCCCGCGGCCGCCATCGGCCACGGCATCGGCCGCCTGGGATGCTTCGCTGCCGGGTGCTGTTACGGCATCGCCACCAGCCTCCCCTGGGGGGTCACCTACACCGACACCTACAGCGGCACGCTGGTCGGAGTGCCGCTGAACATCCCGTTGCACCCGACGCAGCTGTACGAGGCCGCTACCAACCTGCTGCTCGGTGCTTTCCTCATCTGGTTCTACCGCCGCCGGCAGTTCGACGGGCAGGTTTTCTGGTCCTATGTCCTCGCCTACGCGGTAATGCGCTTCTTCCACGAGTTCCTGCGCGCCGATCCGCGCGGTTTCTTGTTCGACAACGCGCTATCTACGTCACAGCTCATCGCCATCATCGGCGCCACCATCGCGCTCGGCATGCTGGCACGCATGAAAGCCAAGCGGGGGCCGGCGGAACCCGCCGAGAGCACTTCCTGACATGCCCCGCAACATAGCGCTCATCGTTACCGACATGCTGAACGACTTCGTCCACGGCGCCCTGAAGTGCGAGCGTGCGGCAACGCTGGTGCCGGTCCTGCAATCGCTGCTCGCCGGAGCGCGTCGAGCGGAAATCCCGATCATCTACTCGAACGACGCCCACCTGCCGGTCGACGTGGAGATCGGCGTGTGGGGTGAACACGCCATGGCGGGAACGGCAGACGCGTTCTTTCGGGGTTTCAAGGTCGCGATGGTCACCGATGCCACCAACGCGTTCACCGCCGAAGACCGGGCGCACGGCCTCGACTACATCGAAAAAATTTACGGCGCCGAGTTGGTCACCAGCGAGCAGCTACTCGCCGGATGGGAAGAGGCGAGCGAATAGCCTTGCGACAGGAGCCTCGGTCCCCCGGCCGGCTCGCCGTCACCGTGCCCGAAGAGCTCGCCGGCATGCGCCTAGACCGCGCGCTCGCCAGCCTCGTACCGGACATGTCGCGATCCAAGATTCAACGCCTCATCGCCGACGGGCTGGTGATGGTCGGCGGTCGGTCCGCACCGAAGCCGAGCTTGGCGGTCGAAGCCGGCCAGCAGGTCGTCCTCGAAGTTCCACCGGTGGTCGAATTGCAAGGACCGCGGCCTCAGGCACTCGAGCTGACAATCCTGCACGAGGACGACGACCTCGTGGTGATCGACAAGTCCGCGGGATTGGTCGTCCACGCCGGCGCCGGGAAGCACCAGGCAACATTGGTCGACGGATTGCTGTACCGCTATGGCGACCAGCTGTCACAGCGCGGCGGCGCCTGGCGCCCTGGTATCGTGCACCGGCTCGACAAGGGCACCTCGGGCGCCATCGCGATTGCGCGCAACGACGCCGCCCACGACGCCCTCGCCGGGCAGTTCGCCGCGCGCACCGTCGACAAAGAATACGGCGCCGTGGTGTACGGATGCCCCAAGGAGCGCTGCGGCGAGATCGACCTGCCACTGGGGCGGGACCGCACCGACCGCACCAAGATCTCACCGCATACCGACCGTCCGCGAGACGCCTGGACCCGTTGGGAAGTCACCGAGGATCTCGCCGGCTTCGCTTTGATGAGCGTGTTTCCCAAGACCGGCCGTACGCATCAGGTCCGAGCGCATCTCGCGGCGATCCACCACCCCTGTGTCGGCGACGAGAAGTACGTCGGCGCACAGTGGAAGAGCGTTCCCGACGCCGCCGTGCGAAATGCCGTTCGCCGCTTCGGGCGGCCGGCACTTCACGCGCACCGCTTGCGGCTCGATCACCCCCGTAACAGCAACCGCATGGAGTTCGTGGCGCCGTTTCCTGACGACTTCGAGGCGTTGCTTACGACGCTACGTCGGAGCTGACGAAGCATGATAGACTCCGCGCTTCGTGGGCATCGTGAATGCTTCGCGGGCCGCAGCCCGCTCCGACGATGCGCCCGTAATCGGTGGTTTCGAAGATCAAGAACGGGAGGCGCCCCACCCGACACGCTCTGCTCATGGCGGACGTTCGCAGGGCCATGGGCGGGACCGAGGCGTTGCCCTGCAGGAAAGGGAGGCCATGGCTAAGATCACCACTGCCGATCTGCGCAACGTCGCTGTCGTCGGTCATGGAGACACCGGAAAAACGACCCTGGTGTCAGCGTGCCTTTACACCGGCGGCGCCGTCAACCGCATGGGGTTGGTCGACCAGGGAAGCACCACCACCGACTACGACGAAGAAGAGATCTCCCGGAAGATCTCCATTCAAGCAGCGTTGGCGCACTGCGACGTCAACGGCAAGCACGTCACCTTCATCGACACGCCTGGATACTCCGTCTTCCGTCCCGATACCAAGGCCTCTGTGCGTGTCGCCGACAGCTTTGCGCTGCTGATCGACGGCGTCTCCGGCCCCCAGGTGATGACCGACAAGTCGTGGCAATACGCGCGCGAGTACGACACTCCCGGCTTCGTCATCATCAACCGTCTCGACCGTGAAAACGCCTCGTTCCAACGCTGCCTGGAGGCCCTCCAGGCGCGTTTCGGGCGCGAGGCGGTAGCGCTGCACATTCCGATCGGCGAAGAGCACGACTTCAAGGGCGTCGTAGACCTGGTCGAGATGAAGGCATTCACCTACAAGACGGACGGCGACGGCAAGGCGAACGCGGAAGACATCCCTGAAGATCTACAGGCGAACGCAAGGAGTCAACGCGAGGCTCTCGTCGAAATGGTTGCCGAAGGCGACGAAGAGCTCATGGAAACGTTTTTCGAAGAAGGTGACCTCACCACCGAGCAGCTCAGACAAGGGATCCGCAAGGCGGTCCGCAAGCGGTTGCTGTTCCCGGTGCTGTGCTCCTCGGCATTGCACGGAATCGGCACCGATCGCGTACTGCATGCGATCACCAACTACCTACCGTCGCCCGACGAACGCGGAACATTCAGCGCCAAGGATCCCGCCGACGATAGCGAGATGAGCTGCGCGATCGACGCCTCGGAGCCCTTCGCAGCGCTGGTGTTCAAGACCGTCGCCGACCCCTACGCGGGCCGCATTTCGTTGATGAAGGTGTTCGCCGGAAGCGCCAAGGCCGACGCGCTGATGCTCAACACGAGCACTGGCATTACCGAGAAGCTCGCCAATCTTTCGCTGGTTCAGGGCAAACATCACGAGCCTACCGACGGCGTCGTCGCCGGCCAACTCTGCGCGGTAGCCAAGCTCAAGGACGTCCATACCGGCAACACCCTGTGTGACCCGTCGCGGCCGCTCATCATCGACCCGGTGGTGTTCCCCAAGGCGGCGATTTCTTTCGCCGTCGAACCAGTATCTCAGACCGACGAAGAGAAGATCAGCGAAGCGCTGGCGCGCCTGCTCGAGGAAGACCTTTCCATCGCCATCAAGCGCGACCCCGAAACCCATGAGCTATTGGTCTCCGGCCTCGGACAGCTGCACATCGAGGTAACGATGGCCAAGCTCGAGAAACGCTTCCACGTGAAGACCCACATCCACCCGCCCACCGTGCCTTACCACGAGACCATTCGCGGCACGGCCAAGGCCGAGGGCCGTCACAAGAAGCAGAGCGGCGGGCGCGGCCAATTCGGCGTCTGTACGATCGAGCTCAGCCCCTTACCCTCCGGTGCGGGCTTCGAGTTCGAAGACAAGATCTTCGGCGGTTCGATCCCCCAGCAGTTCCGTCCGGCGGTGGAAAAGGGGGTCGTCGAGGCTGCCAACCGCGGCGTCCTCGCAGGGTTCCCCCTCGTCGACTTCAAGTGCACCTTGCTCGACGGCAAGTTTCATGCGGTCGACTCCTCCGAGATCGCTTTCAAGATCGCCGCGACGATGGCGTTCAAGGAAGCCGTGCCGCAAGCACAGCCAGTGCTGCTGGAGCCCGTCATGGATGTGGAGATCACCGTGCCGGACGAAAACATGGGCGATGTGATCGGTGACCTCAACAGCCGGCGGGGCCACATACAGGGTATGGAACCAATGGGCGACCAGCAGATGATCAAAGCGAAGATTCCGCTCGCCGAGGTGCTCAGCTACGCTCCCGACCTCAACTCGATGACCGGCGGGCGCGGCACCTACACGCTGGAGTTCTCGCACTACGATGACGTCCCGGGCCACGTCTCGCCCAAGGTCATCGAGCAGATCAAAGCGAAGCGCGAGGAAGACGCCGCCGCCCATTAGCCCGGGCAGCTAGCCCGGGTCAAGTGGCGAGGAAGCGACCCTTATTCCGGGGGACCGGCAACGGCGAGTCAAACTGAAGTGCCACGAGGTATCGGGATTGATCGACTTGTGAACGAACGACGGTGGCCGATCTCGCGCCGGAATCTCCGCTCCAATCGAGCGGCAAGCGGCCACGCAGGAAGCGAGCGTCAAGATCGACCGCGCAGTGCTCACCTACCTCGAGCGGCTGAGGGACGCTGACCAGCAAGCCACCACGGCTCAGGTTTCTTGCACTGCCCGCGATCACGTCACCGCCGTCGACAGCCAACTCCGCCGGAACGACGACTTCGAATCTCGGATACGCGCGCTGTTCCGCGATTGGAGACAAGCTCGGCTCGGTCATGGCGAAGTCTTTCCGGGGGGAGGCACGGTTCATCTAGCTGTGCGACTTCATTGCGCAGCGCCCCCCTCGATGATCGGCGATCGTATAGCTACACACCGCAGACCTCATTCTTCTAGCTTACGTGGACAGCCGCGAAAATCCGAAACTTTTCTTCCCCCCGCCCATCTGCAAGCCTCGGCGCCGCGAGAGCGGTGTGTCCTGAGTGATCCGTCGGCCCGCGCCAGGCGA
>SMUY01297222.1_pt1 | contig 10296 bp, 12 predicted proteins | sample 2456441 | NCBI WGS metagenome assembly SMUY01 (sample SAMN11095931, study PRJNA526329) | marine sediment metagenome | biome: Marine sediment; feature: Surficial sediment; material: Deep marine sediment; isolation source: Hadal surficial sediment | place: Pacific Ocean | collected 2014-11 | depth...
TAAAAGGTGCATTTTGATCCATAAAAAGCCCGTCCAACTTCCCGTCCGACCCTAAGGAATTTGGGCGTAAACTTCCAACAATCTGGTATCCTTCTCTGACTGCTTAATCAAGCGCTTCATTTCCGTCACTCCTTCAACTTCATCCAATAGGCTTAGTGCCTGAAATGCGGAAAATCGCACGTAATAGGTAGAGTGGTTTATCCCCAGGTCAGCCAGGTATTTGGCGCCATTTGCCTGCTCTTTCGGGGGTGCACCTACCAGGTATTGTCCAAAATAATTGACCAAATAATACATCAGTTCTCCGTTGGCTCTTTCAAACTTGCTCTGATACCATGAATATTTGCCCGGAACATAATTCAATGCATAAAAATCTGCCAATGGAATTACCAGCTGGATGTTGTTTTCATTTTCGAATTGTTGTGCTATTTCATTTCTTTCGGGATGGTCGATCTGCAAGTATGCGGTAAGGCCTGCACCGGCAACCGCATAAGATGAGTCTTTAATAGCCTCCAGATAAAGCGGCAGGTACACCTCATCATTGGGGAAGGAAGACAAAGTAGTAATCGCATCTGCCCGTACCAATGATTTGGGGTCACTCTTTGCTATAATATACAGTCCGGATACCAGTTCCTCGGATTGATCCCCCGGATAGTCTTCAAATAGGTTCACTGAAAGCTGTCTAATAGCCCAGAAAGGATCTTCAAGTGCCTCTACGAATAACCCAACTACCTCGTTACCTACCGAATCGTCCAACAATTTCTCCAGGGCCTTGTATCGGGTGAGTGCATGACTTCCAACCCTATATTGGTGCATCAACTCTTGCACACTTTGGTCATAATCTAAATCCAACAATAAACTATTCTCTTTATCGATTACTATCAGATCCGGTTCACTGGCCATTTGGAATTTGAAACTCTGATGTTGTTGCTCCAAAACTATTGAATGAGATTCACTCTTCTGATCGTGCCAAAACTCAATTTCAATGGGAAGACGATAAACCGGTGCAGAATTAAGGTCCTGAACCTGGGTTATCTCTACCACAAGTGTATCATTTTCAAAAACTTTCTCGAAGTGTAACTCTGGATGCCCTGAGTTCAAAAACCACTGATTAAAGAACCAGTTCAAATCTTCACCACTGACTTTCTCTGCCACCAGACGAAAATGGTGTACCTCGACCGGTTGATTGGCATAGGTAATGAGGTATTCATTCAAAGTATTAAAAAAAGCATCATCTCCCAGGTAACGACGAAGCATATGTAGGATTCGGCTACCTTTTGCATAGGAATGGCTGTCGAACATATCTTCTTGGTCATGGTAGTAAAACCGGATTAGATCTACCTTTTTCTCTTTGGCCTCTTCCAGATAGTTGAGTTGTTCTTCGTATCCAAGGTAATCCGCCTCATCTCTACCCGATAAGTGCTCAGCCCATAAATACTCAGCGTAGGTAGCAAAGGCTTCGTTGAGTGTCAGGTTTGACCACGATTCACTGGTGACCAAATCCCCGAACCAATGATGGAAAAGCTCGTGTGCAATGATACCGTCCCAGTCATCATCAATTAAAAATCTTGCGTCCACCTGAAGATCTTCCATAAACACTGAAGCAGTGGTATTTTCCATTGCACCTGATACATAATCCCTAACCACCACTTGTGAATATTTTGACCACGGATAAGGATAGTTAAGTAACTCCGAAAAGTAGGTCATCATTTGAGGTGTTCTGCCAAAGATCAATTTGGCATAAGGTTCGTATTCATGTTCTACATAATATGCCACTTCCTTTCCATGCCACTGGTCTCTGACCACCGCGAATTCACCTACTGCCATCATAAACAGATATGGAGCATGTGATTGACTCATGTTCCAGTAATCTGTACGGGTGCCATCACCGTTACCCTGTGAGTAAACCAACCGCCCGTTGGAAAGAGTGGTAAAACGATTTTCCACGGTAATGTAGATTTCCTGGGTGGTTCTTTGGTTTGGGCTGTCAATTGTAGGAAACCAACATGAACTGGCTTCTGTTTCTCCCTGAGTCCAGATTTGTTGTGGTTTGTTTTTTTCTTTACCCAAAGGATTTATAAAATATAGACCCTTGTCTGAGGTAATGGCCTCACTACTGCTGGCTTCTAGCTCATTAGGCTTGGCAGTATAATCAATTTCCACAAAGTAAGACTCATCTCTTTGATAGGTACGGTTTAAAGAAATTACCAGTTTCCGTGAGTTATATTTATAGGTCAGTAATTCTTTACTACCTCCTTCAACCAGTTTGACAGAATGAATATCGAACCCTTTCGCATCCAGTACCAAAATATTTTGGGGATAGAAGTATGGTCTCAATTCCAGGGTAGCCTTTCCCAAAAGATGTTGCTTTTCCCAATCGAATCGCACCTCCAAACGGGTATGAATCAAATCGTGCAGCTTGGTGTTTTCAGCTCTATAAGGTCCGGGATTAAGGGTCTTGGTTTCGACAGCTGTTGATAATGATTCTGGCGGTTGATCAATCGAGGTAGTGTCTGTAGAGGAGCTTTCCGTGGATGTTGGTTGAGTAGTCACACAAGAAGATATACTTAAAGAAATTATGGTCAACCACAATAGATGACAACTGCGCAGGTTAGGTTTATTCAGCATGAATTTCAGTAATAATTGGTATTTAGCGTCAAAGTTACTATTTATAACCTGAATTTTATTTGATCTGATATTCACAAAACAAAGCCAATGTATAAAGTAAGTATCAACGAAACATCATATAATATTGACTTTAAAAGTGAAGGCATTTACGTTGACAATGAGCTATTATCCTGGGATATGGCAGTGGTAAGTGATTATATGTTCCATCTGATAACAACGTCTAAGTCCTATGTAGTGGAGATAGTGGCAAAAGACGCTCAAACTAAGCATTTACAGCTAAAAGTTAATGGTGTAATATTTAATATTGATGTCCGGGACAAATACGATATGTTGTTAGAACAACTGGGTATGCAACAATCTGGTGACAGCAACCATCGTGAAATCAGGGCTCCTATGCCTGGCATGATTCTGGATATCCTAGTAAAAGAAGGTCAACAAGTTTCGAAGGGAGATAAGCTGGTTATTTTGGAAGCCATGAAAATGGAAAACGTCATCAAATCATCAGGAGAAGGAACCGTGGAAATGATTACCATTCAAAAAGGAATGAATGTTGAAAAAAATCAGGTGCTAATTCAATTTTAAATAATTCCCTAAAATAATCTAATAGCGCTTCTTATATTTGAATAGTCCAACACCTCGTACATGAAGTATAAAAGAATCCTCTTAAAGCTCAGCGGGGAAGCCCTAATGGGTGAAAAACCATATGGCATCGACCCATTACGCTTGGAGCAATTTACCGGGGAGATCAAAAGTGTAAAAGAACTTGGAATTGAAATTGCCATTGTAATTGGAGGTGGCAATATTTTCCGAGGGGTCCAGGCGGATAACCTAACCATCGACCGGGTTCAGGGGGACTATATGGGGATGCTGGCCACGGTAATCAATGGCATGGCCTTACAAAGTGCTTTGGAAAAATCGGGGTTGTATACTCGTCTGATGTCTGGGATAAACATGGAACAAGTCTGTGAACCATTCATCAGAAGAAGAGCAATTAGGCACCTTGAGAAAGGTAGAATAGTAATTTTTGGAGCAGGGATTGGCAATCCGTATTTTACCACTGATTCTACTGCCAGTCTTAGAGCTGTGGAAATAGAGGCAGATGTGGTTATGAAGGGCACCAGAGTAAATGGCGTATATAGTGCAGATCCGGAAAAAGACCCCACAGCAGTGCGGTATGACAAGCTTTCCTTTTCCGAAGCATACAGCAAAGGGTTGAACATAATGGATTTAACTGCATTTACCTTATGCCAGGAGAACAATTTACCTATTATTGTTTTTGATATTAACCAGCCGGGCAACCTGCTAAAAATCATAACCGGATCAATGGAAGTGGGGACCTTGATTGCCAATTAATCTAAACATCCAATGGAAGATATTGAATTCTATTTAGAGCATGCCAAAGAGTTGATGGAAAAGTCCCTTCAACATACTAATGGGGCTTTGGCAAAAATAAGAGCGGGGAAGGCAATGCCTAACATGTTGGACGGCATTATGGTTGTGTATTACGGTAACCCTACCCCTATTAACCAGGTAGCCACTATCAACTCCCAGGATGCACGTACCCTGGTAATCAAACCTTGGGAAAAAGGCATTGTGGGAGATATTGAACGATCAATTATAAACAGCAATCTGGGATTGAACCCGCAAAACGATGGAGAGTTAATACGAATAAATATTCCAGCATTGACTGAAGAACGAAGAGTGGATCTGGCAAAACACGCGCGTAACGAGGCAGAACACGGCAAGGTGAGTATCCGGAATATTCGCAAAGATGCTAATGATCACCTGAAGAAACTGTTAAAGGAACATGTTTCTGAAGATGATGTAAAGGATGCTGAACATGAGATTCAAAAATTGACGGATCAGTTTATTTCAAAGATTGAAGAGCTCCTGAAATTGAAAGAAAAAGATATTATGACTGTTTAGGGTCATAAATAAAATCCTTGCTTATCAATATACTGCTCCACTAATTCAGGAACCAAATAGCGAATGCTTCTCTTTTCTCTTATTGATTTACGAATAAAACTAGCGGAAATATGCAGCATGGGAGTATCGATTATGGTCACTTTGGGATGGTTTGAAAGTTCAGTTTCTACTGAGTCCGGCCGGGGATAAACCAGCAGTCCGTAATTGTCAAGAATACGCTGATAATTCTTCCATTTGGGAAATTGAATAAGATTATCAGAACCCAGAATTAACTTAAATTGATGTTGTGGATGCTTTTCTGATAAATAAATGAGAGAATTTATTGTATAGCTCGGTTTTGGCATGGAAAACTCCACGTCGCATGCCTGTAGTTTATGATTATCCTGAACGGCCTTTTCAACCATTTTATATCGATCAAATTCATGCAATAATGATTTGGTTTGCTTGAAAGGGTTCCGTGGTGAGACTACAAACCAAACCCTATCCATATATTCGGCCATTACGTTGGCGACAATCAGGTGACCAATGTGTACTGGATTGAATGAACCAAAATAAAGTCCAATGTTCATATCATCGGATCCATTGCAAGCGGTCCTGCGAAATTTCTGTAAAGTCTTTGAGCAATTTCCACGCTTTGCTCAAGATCTTGATTAAGTAGTGTTACATCAAATTGGTCTTCAAAGGTAAGTTCAAATTTAGCCTTAAAAAGTCTTCTGGAGATACTATCTTCTGACTCGGTATTGCGGCTTCGAAGCCGCTTACCCAGCACATCGATCGATGGGACTTTTACAAATACTGCAAGCGCGCTTTCTCCAAAATATTTTTTTAAGTTCAATCCTCCTTTTACGTCAACATCAAATATTACATTCTTCCCGGAAGCCCATACCTTTTTTATCTCCGATTTCAGGGTCCCGTAAAAATTCCCTGCATACACTTCTTGCCATTCCACAAACTCGTGGTTGTCAATTTTATTTTTTAAATCTTCAGGAGATAGAAAGTAATAATCCTTACCATTCTCTTCCTGCCTACCCCGGCGGTCGCGTGTACAGGCTGAAATTGAGAAATCCAAGTCAGGATTCTGTTGTACCAATCGCTTTACGATGGTTGTTTTACCGGAGCCAGAGGGTGCTGAAAAAATAATTGCCTTATCCCCTTGCATAGGATCAGGCGTTGCTTCTAATTTTAAGTTTAATGGACTGGATCAGGTCATCTGGAACCTGCTTTCTTTTCAACTTTGTCTGAAGCATCTCCTTTATGGATTTCTCCAGGTTGTAGGCTTCATAGCAGGGCAAACACTCATCGATGTGCTTTTGGAAATGCTTTATTTCTTCCGGGGATGCTTCATCATCCGTTATTAACTCAAGTAGTTCTATGCATCCCTTGCAAGAAGTCCGGCTGCGGAAGCTTTGCTTCAGCCAGTTGAAGAGTTTGGTAGCCATTCTTTTTTATTTATTGTAACCCATTGATTTTGCATATGTTTGCAACTTTTCTTTTAAGAGATTTCGGGACCTATGTAGTCTGGATCTTACTGTTCCTATGGGGATATCCAGTATTTTAGACATTTCCTCATACGTAAAACCTTCCAGATCACACAATATGATCACTGTACGAAAATCCACTGCCAAGGCGTTAAGCGCGTTGGACACCTCATCGCCAATCATGTGTTGTACAGTCTCAACCCGAAGATCTGTAGTCATTGATACGTCCACACTGTCTGAATTGTAAAACGTTTCAACTTCCTGATAGTCGATCTTAGGTGGTTGCTTACTTTTTTTCCTAAAATCGTTGATGAAGCTATTTTTCAATATTCGAAACAACCAGGCCTTGGCATTAGTTCCTTGTTGAAAGGAATTTAAAAACCTAAACGCCTTAAGGTAAGTTTCCTGAACCAGATCCTTAGCATCATCTTCATCAAATGTCAGGCGATAGGCAAAATTGTACATAGAGTTAATATGAGGCAAAAATTCTCTTTCAAAAATTTTTTCCTTGTCCACATTGGAATAGTTTTGTTTTACATTTTCTACTGACATAACTTGGGTTGGATAATGGCCTACTCCATTCCCAGCAAAAATTGTTCCTTACCTACTTAAACTATGCTAATTTTAAAAAGGTTGTCCCATTTTTATAACATTTGACCATTATTTTCCCTGTGTGTCAAACAGAGGATGGTTAACTGGTTCCCAAATAATAAGAAAAAATATTAAAACAGATCCAAACTCCAGCAGTTCCCAGTTTCTGCTAGCCGGAATTATAGAAATAACCAGGATTAGAGTTATATAACTAACTGTATGCCTTAATCTTGGAACCGGTACATACCAATGTTCAAGTAAGCTGTTCACAGACTTCACTCTGTGAAATAATATTGGTACAAGCACCATGTATATTAATATGGCAGTTGTTAAAATCAACCCAAAGATCAACTTATTTATTTTGACTCCATTCACTACGAGATTATGAAGATTCAGTTCTTCCTGGGCATTATTTTGCCTAAAGTATTCTGTGGTTTCTATTCCAATGATCCTCTGCCCCCATGAAAGCTCCTCACCAGCTACAAAGAAGAACACTATGAAAATGAGCCATGAGACCAGACTAAAGTACACATTGCGGCTCTTCCTTAATCTCACCCAGCGGTACAAGACAACCACACATGAAGCTAACAGGAGGATCACCGTAAGGTATTCGATTTCTCCGTCTTCCATCATGTATCTGTTGTCAAAAAATTTAGGATCTCCAAATCCCCAGTAAACACCCAATAGAGTAGTTACCACTAGTAAAAAAAAGAGCAGGGTCTCAACCTTGTCCATCAGATCCGGTCTCGTTTTAAAAAATATTTTTTAAAATAGTAGCTAAGCGGATTCTTATACTTTTCCATTTTCCAAGGCCTACTACTATGTGGAAGGTGTATGACAGGTAGTGACTTTACCAAAAAGTTGTCGAAACCCAAGGTCCTGGATTTCTTTGAGATATGTACGTCGTACCAATCTTTGTCCTCATTAAGTTCATTAAAGTCAAAACAGGCAAGGAATTGATTACTTAATAGCGTGCAGCAAAAACTCAAACTGCGTTTTGTATTAATGATATCCGGTGCGGTTGGAGAAATATGACTGTAGGGGAAGTTGATTTCTCCCTGCTGGTTAGTAGTAACAGCGGCCACCATTCCTGCTTCCTGCTTTTGATTTTGGAGCTGAATAAGGGATTGTAAGGTGTGTGGTTCCACTATTACGTCGGATTCTACAATAATTAAAGCCGAACCAGCTTCCAATGCCATTTTCTGTGACATGATCAACACAGTGCGATAATTTGGTGAAGCAGTGGTTACATGGTCACTCAAATTGACCAGGTTAAAATTGAGTTCATCAGCATACGATCGTAAGTAGTCCTCAGTATCTTGCTCGCTAAAATCATTAAAAACGTAGTAATCAATAGGAATACTTGAATTCGTCACTGATTTCAAAGTTTTCTTGACTGTATCCAATGAATTCTTAACCGGTGTTACTACTATAGGGGTCATGTTGGCAATTTAACAAGATTCTTAAAACTTGTTATAGTGGGGATTCCTTTGATACCAATTAGCTGTTTTTATCTTAACCTGTATATTCACCCGGGACATCTACTTTGCTAGCTATCACTACTAATTCCTGATCCAGATTGAAGATTGAAAGCATACGTCTTCCCGTCCTGTTTATTAAAAATTTTATCGAGTCATGGCTGGATACCCACAACGGATAGTTTAATTGCAGTACTTTGAATCCACAGGAGGCCAAAACCCGTGGTAAGTTGTCATAATTAAAGTACACGTAATGCTCAATGCCTACCCCCCGGATGCTATAAAACTTATGTTTCTCTCTGAGTCTTCTAGCACGGTAGTATTTGGAATTGGGGATGAGAACTATGACCAGTCCCTGGGACGGCAACAATTGATTGCACTGTCTGAGTACCTTAAATGGGTTCTTGAAATGCTCCAGTACATGTTGCATGAAAATAAGATCAAAGGATCGCACTTGATCTACCAACTGCTCCAATGTCTCGTTTGAAGCATTCAATCCCTTTTTATGACAAAATTCCACTGCGAAAGAGCTTACATCAATACCCAGATGATCCAACCGTTTCCTGGATGCAGCTTCCAAAGTATTACCCAATGAACATCCAACTTCAAGAATGGATTTGATATCAGGATTTATACTCAAGGCCAGATCCAGCAACCAAACAGATTTTTCCACTTTGTGGGGCCGGTTGGCAGCGTAATTTTTGGAGTCAAAATACTGTTCATTGTAGAGCTGTTCCAGATCAAAAGAGGCTTCGCTACGCCAAATAATTCCACAGTCCTGACATTCCTTATAAACCAACTCCCCATCCTGGGAGTAAATTTTTTGGTTTTCAGGAGAACAGCCCAGAAAAATCGAACAAAGGCTCATATAGAATGGTTACTGGTCTTTTCAGGACCACAATCCCTCAATACAATTTTTATTCCCAAGCTTCTGAGGTTCTAAAGCCATAGGAGTTCCTTTTTCAAAAACTATAATACTGTTGTAAAAATGCACCTACAAGGTAGATTGACTAAATTCATCTTCCTTCAACTCTCCTCAGTATTAAGCTTGTCTATAAGATGCTTACTGTGTTCTATATAAAGATTCAGGTTTGCCCATGCCTCCACCGAACTCTTCCCAGTAGCCTGTGTGAAGGGTCTTCTACCAGATATACTCCATTTTTACTTAATAAAGGATACAGGTATTCGAAGGTGGAAGCAATATGATCCATTTGATGGCTGCCATCGTCCAATACTATATCCGGGGGACCGAACTCTTCAATAACCTCGGCTAAAAATCGATGATCTGATTGATCACCAATTCGAACAGATACCTGCTCCTCTTGGTATTTTTTACACTTATCTTTGATATCAATCTCAACTATCTGTGCGTGAGGCCCAAAATACTTTTTCCACATTTGTAGAGAACCTCCTTTGTACACACTAATTTCCAAAAAAACCAATGACTTGTTTGCCCATGGGCCAAAATGCCGCTCATAGATCGGAAAATATTGGGGCCATTTATGAATAATCCGGTCACTGTTGTTGAGAAAATCAGACCATAAGCTCATGTATCAATAATTTATGAGAAATAGATAACTAGCTTCTTACAGCCACTAATAGCGATAAGAATCTGATTTATAAGGGCCCTGAGGTGATACTCCAATGTAGTCGGCCTGCTCTTGTGTCAGCGTTTCCAATTCAACACCAACTTTGGCCAAATGTAGATTAGCAACTTTCTCATCCAGATGCTTGGGCAGTGTATAGACCTTGTTTTGATAATTGTCGGTATTATCCCAAAGTTCAATTTGTGCCAACACCTGATTAGTAAATGAATTGGACATTACAAAAGATGGGTGCCCGGTAGCACATCCTAAATTGACCAACCGACCCTCTGCCAATAATATAATATCCTTACCTTCCAGATTATAAAGATCTACCTGTGGTTTGATGGTTTCTTTTTGAGCATTTTCATTTAACCATGCCACGTCTATTTCGTTGTCGAAGTGTCCAATGTTACAGACAATTGCTTTATCCTTCATATTTCTGAAGTGGCGGTCTGTGATAATGTCCTTGTTACCGGTTGCGGTAACAATCAGATCTACCTCTTTGACTGCGTCATCCATACGTTTTACCTCATACCCGTCCATTGAAGCCTGAAGCGCACAGATTGGATCGATCTCGGTAATCATTACCCGGGCGCCGGCCCCTCGCAAGGA
>SMUY01155491.1_pt1 | contig 10295 bp, 10 predicted proteins | sample 2456441 | NCBI WGS metagenome assembly SMUY01 (sample SAMN11095931, study PRJNA526329) | marine sediment metagenome | biome: Marine sediment; feature: Surficial sediment; material: Deep marine sediment; isolation source: Hadal surficial sediment | place: Pacific Ocean | collected 2014-11 | depth...
CGACGGGACATTCACCAAGTCGACCGACCGCAGTGTCATTGTCGATCAAGCCGGTATGGGCGCTGCAACCGGCGACTACGACAACGACGGTGATATGGATTGGTTCGTATCCTCGATTTTCGATGAGAGCAACATCGGCGCATATTTTGGCAATCGGCTCTACCGCAACGACGGCACGGGTATATTCGAAGATGTCACGGATAGTGCGGGTGTGGCCAATGGTGGCTGGGGCTGGGGCAGTTGTTTTGCCGACTTCGACAACGATGGCAACCTCGACATTTTTCACGTCAACGGCTGGCAAGGTGGTAAAGGAGCTACTTTGAACGACTACACGGTCGATCAAATTCGCTTTTTCCATTCTCAAGGTGACGGCACGTTTGTGGAGGCAGCCACTGCCGCTGGGTTGACCGATGTGGAACTGGCTCGCGGTGTGGCTTGCTTCGACGCCGAGCGCGATGGCGACATCGACATCGTTCTGACGAACAACGATCAGAACCATCTCATTTACTACCGCAACGACAGCAGCAATTCGAATCACTATCTCGGCGTTACTCTCGAGAATAGCGGCGCGAACGGATTCGGCATCGGTGCACTTGTCACGGTTACCACCACCCTTGGGACACAGATTCGCGAGGTGCACGCTGGGAGTAATTTCACCTCACAGAATCCGCCAGAGGTACATTTCGGCTTGAGCACGGCGACAACCGCCAGCGTGGTTGTGAGGTGGCCGGATGGGGCTGAGACGACAATGTCCAGCGTCGCGGTTGACCAGTTACTGAAGGTCGTGCGCTAGTTCGAGAACCCTTGACCCGCTTTATTTCAAACCGGCTCTCATCATGAATTGACTGTTGGCGATCTCCACGAACTTCTCATAGTGCTCGAGCTGATCCTTCATCAGCACCTCTGACATGGCTTCCACAGACTGATCTGCTACGCTGCTGAGTTCGCGACTGATACGTTTGGCCAGAATTCGATCGCATTTTTTTTTCGGCTCGCATGGAACGTAATCCATGTGCGTTTTTTTCCTGACCCGTTCGAGCGCGTTGTTGCGGCCGCTGAAATATTCGGCGAGTAAGGCGCGGAACGGTTCGGTCTGTTCCTCCGTTGGCGCGATTTTGTCCAATTGAAAACGCATCTCGTCGGCGTATGCGTTGGCGGCCTGAGTCGATGATGCGAGCACTGCGCTCAATGCGGCCAAACACAGTAGTCCCGCCGAGAGCCTTGATATTGTTGACACGATGACCTCCCTCCAACGTGACGCTTAGTATCGCAACACGGGGCAAATATCGCTATAGCTTAATATACGTAGCACCGAATATCCGGAACATGAAAATAAATCGTGAGTCGCAGCCTCCCAGCGGTACTGTTCAGGGTGGTTGGTCACTTTAGTCGGTGTACTGGTTGTTAAGGCGGTGGGTCGTCAACGACTTGTTCGCTCAGGCCCCTTGTTGCGTACATCAGTGCTGTAAGGCCAATCAGCAGAACGCTTGTGCCAGCCAGCAATGCGAACGCTGCGAGTTTCAACAGCGTGTAAAGCACGAGGTAGAGGCTTAAGACGATCACGGTGATGGAAATCGTAAGGCTTTTCGAGTGCGCCATCGAGTGTACGTACCAGGATAAGAGCCCGGTCAGCAGCGCGGTTGCCAGGCCGTAGGCCAGTACAAAGGACATATGTTCCGACAACGACAACAGCGTCATGTAGAAGAGCGTGAGGCTTAAGCCGACCACGCCGTATTGTACGTAGTGAAACCGAATCGGCGTGGTGAGCTCGAAACATACGAAGGTCAAATAGGTAAGCGCGATGAACAGCACCCCGTATTTTATGCCGCGTTCGATAACGTGGTATTGAGAAACGGGATTGTGAAGAACTACGCTTGCTTGGGTTGCGTACAGATTCGGATCTCTTATACCGACGATCCAGGAAGCAGGCAGGTTACGTGCAAGCTCGTGAATACTCCAGCTGGCATCGAAACCATCCTCACGCACCTCATGCTGGTCCGGCAGAAACTGTCCCTGAAAGCTCGGGTGGGGCCAGGTCGAGCTCATCTTCAAGGACGACTTGCTGCCGACGGGCACCACTCCGAAACTGTTGGTGCCTTTGATTTTCAGCTCGAACTCGAATTTAACCGAGTCCGTTGCGATGTTATCGGGCAGTTCTACATGTACCCCAACTTCGAGCCAACTCTGACCAGTTCCTGCTTTGAAAGGCAACTCTGCCGCATTCCAGGTAAGGGGGCTCGCTTCTGAGATAGCGTGAGTGTCCTGGATGCCGAGTACTAACGTCGCGTCCTTCCATACGAGTTCGTCGTACCTTCCTATGAGCAAAGTGTTTTCGAGACCCGTGAACTCGCCGGACACGGTCATATTCACTTCGTAAACGGGCACTTCGTAAATGGCACGGCGGCGAAACTGATGCGCCAGGGAGGCAACAACCGTGAGCGTCTCGGGTACCACTACCCTATGGTGACGCCTTTGGTGTTCGACTGTGTCGCCGTCATCCGATTTCACGGTGTAGTGCTCGAGCACCGGTACGACCAGCAAAGGACCGATGATGGTCTGGTCGCCACCCCAACTACCGGCGATCGCCTGCACGGCTTGGTTGTAATAACGTTGCCGTTCGTCTGCCACCCCGCCAACGAACACGAGCGGAATCAACATACCGAGCACGAGTGCGCCAACGACAAGGAACCGGATAGACAGCTGATTCATCTCATTGCCCAAAACGCCGTCCGCGAGAGTCGAACCAGCGTATTGCGTTACGAAATTCCTGTAGTGAAAAGTCCGGCCAGTAAACGTCGGGAAAGTAGAGTTCCGCGAATGCACATTCCCAGAGCAGAAAGTCGGAGAGCCTTTGTTCCTTACCAGTACGGATGAGGAGATCGACGCATACGTTAGGGCCTCCGGAATGTTGAACTTCCTCGATCAGTCGTGAAAATTCGACCTCGCTCTCACTCTTGCACCGGTGTGCCGCGCGTAACAATGAATCCCGTGCAGAATAATCCATCGCGATGCGCAGAACCCGTTGTCCCTTCTGTGTTTTCTGGATGGCTTCTTTGATACAGCATCGCACCATCTTGGGTAGACGATCGCGACGCCCGATCACTTCTACGCGTACGTTGTTGGCAAGACATATTGGTGTAAAGCGCCTGAAAGCTTCAACGGCGAGGCTGAAAATATGGTCAACCTCAAACTTCGCACGTTGCCAGTTCGCCTTCGAAAAAGCATAAACAGTGACCATGGAAATGTCGGTTTCATGGAGCATGGGGAGCAGATCAAGAAGTCGCTCCATGCCGGCCCGATGCCCACGCTGCATCGAAAGACCGCGTTCTCTGGCCCACCGGCGGTTGCCATCCATTATTACCGCGACGTGATTCAAAGTGCTTGGCTGCATAACAACTCCTTTTCAACCACTCGTTGCCTTGATGAGCGCTTCCATATGTTTCAGGTAGCGATTCAGCGATTTGCGACCTTTGGTGGTGATAGTGAATTCGGTTCTCGGAATTCGACCTTCGAACTTTTTTTCGCAGCCGATGTAACCGGCGCTCTCGAGCTTTCGTGCGTGCACGCTCAAGTTACCGTCTGTCGCACTGAGCAGGGTCTTCAACTCCTTAAAGGACAGTCGGGGGGAAACGGCCAGGCTCGAAAGTATTCCTAGCCGGACCCGGTCGTTCAACAGGCGGTGGAAATCATCCGCCGCCTTGTCGGCTACGAATCCGGATATCGCCTTCAGCGAACGCTCGGGATCGCGGGGTGTTTTGGTTGCTCGCTTAGCGGCCACGTGTAGCATCCATACTCAACCACCATACCGTCGAAATACCCACCAGCCGAAGATGATGTGCAGCCCGCCGAACACGGTACCCAGGTAAACGTTTAGCCAGGCGGGCGTAAGAACTAACGCGAGAACTCCTGCGACTACAAGGCAACAACCCATCAACATCACCGGCCGCACCGCGTAAGTTCCCGCTGACAGTACGCCGCAACCATATGACAGCAGCCAGATTGCTGGCACCAATGTGTGTTGCGGTGTGTTCCATAGAACGCCCGTAAGCACGGCACCTGCGAGGAGATTTGGTACGAGACACAGAGCAAAACGGCGCGCTGGATCGTTGAGCAGCGTGCGTTCGAGAGATCTTGATTTGAAGTAGGCAGCGATGAGTCCGATGGTAATTGCGAATACCGCGGTTACCAGCCAGATCAGAAGTTGTTGACGAAGATCGTCCTCACTCTGCCATACCGTGGCTGCGTAGATTGACCCGGCAATCGCTACACCGCCCATGCCAATGCCGCCGAGACCGGAAACTGCTGAAACCTGCTCTGCGCGTTCCATGGCCTGGCGGATGTAACGGAGATTGCCTTCTGCTTCGCGGTTTAGTTCGACCGGCATGGTGGGATAGTACTGGAAAGTACTTTGTGTTGCAAAGTACTCTATCTCTGTAAATGCCATCCACAATGCTCCTCCCCGATGATAGTATCTTTGCATCACCGGTCGATTCGCTGGTGGTGGTACTCCTTCGTGTGCAATTGATAGGTTGATGGAGTACTGAATTGGCAACGTCAAAGGTTAAGGCCATGTTTCCTGATCTCGATTCCCAGTCCGCAGCACTCAATGCGCGTGCGCGAAGAAGCCTGGCAGGTGGGGGCAGCCGATCCACAATCCGTACAGATCCCTATACGCTGTATATTCGAGATGCTGTTGGCGCAGAGGTGGTGGACGTGGATGGCAACCGACTTATCGACTTCATCAACAACTACACCTCGCTAATACATGGCCACTGTTATCCACCGATCATCGAAGCGGTACAGCGCCAACTTCCGCGGGGCAGCGCGTTCTCATTCTGTCACGAATCAGAAATCGCGTTGGCGGAGCTGCTCTGCGAACGGGTACCGTCGTTTGATCGAATTCGATTCATGAACTCCGGTTCCGAAGCTGTAATGAATGTCATCAAGCTCGCGCGTGCTTTCACCGGCAGGCCGAAGATCGCCAAGTGTGATGGGTTCTATCACGGGTCCTACGATTTTGCCGAGGTGAGCTTGATCAGCGACCCGGTGCACTGGTCGCAAGAGAATCCGCCGTCATTGGCTTATAGCCGTGGCACACCGCAGTCGGTTCTCGATGAAGTGGTGGTCATCCCTTTCAACGAGCCACAACACAGTCAGCGGATTCTCGAGCAACATGCAGGTGAGCTTTCGTGCATTCTAATAGACACGACGTGCATGCGGCTTGGCGGCAACCTCGTCAGAGAGGATTACCTGACAATGCTAAAAGATGTGGCACGGCGTAACGATATCCTTCTCGTTTATGATGAGGTAGTAAGCTTTCGACTTGGCTATTCGGGGAGCCAGGGTGTGCTGGGTGTGCAGCCGGATGTCACAGCGCTTGGTAAAATCATCGGTGGTGGGTTCCCTGTCGGTGCGGTTGCTGGTCGGGCAGATGTCATGTCGATGTTCGATGCAACTGAGGATGGCGCAGCACCCCTCCCTCATGGAGGTACCTTCAACGCCAACCCCATCACCATGAGTGCAGGCCTGGCTGCCATGACGGACATGACGCCGGATGCTTTCGAGAGATTGAATATCTTGGGTGAGAAAGCGCGTGAGGCTATGACTAACGTGTTCACGGAACGCGGTGTCACGGGTCAAGTAAGTGGTGTCGGTTCGCTATTCAAGCTGCACCTGCACGATCGCCCCATCGTTACCGTGCAAGACGTCGGTGTGTCGAAAGAACTGCAGCAGCAACTTGTGGCGCTGAGGGCGCACCTCATCGACGCTGGGATCTTTCTCGGTAACGGATGTTTCGGTTGCCTGTCTATGGCGACAACCGATGCTCACATAGAGCAGTTGTGTACTGCACTGGCTGGCGCGTTGGGAAAGTAAGTCGCTAGGCGTCTGCGCGGTAGAAAAGATTGCTACTACGAAAGCACCATAAACTAAAGTCCCACCCACTCGACGCTTTTTGTCCACAGGCGCTCCTGGGCATCGACATCCTGGGCGATCGATGAAGGTTCGCGCCGCGTCTGGTGCTCGTCGTAATAGCCGGCGGATTCGCTGGCGACGGCGTCTGACAGAGCAAGGTGCAGGCTGGTCTCGGCGCCACGTTCCTCGCTCAGCATGAATGGCTTCAGTAGCTTTCCAACGATCCCCATCCAGCTTCCCTTAGGAATAATGTTTGTGGCAACCACGCCAGGGTGCAGGCAGTTGCAGGTGACATCTCGATTCTGGAGACGGCGTGCGAGCGCGAGAGTAAACATCACGTTCGCGAGCTTGGATCGCGAGTAGCTGCGCATGTCGTTGTGTCCAGAACCATCACCCATGATGCCTTCGAGTTCGAGCACTCCCCTGCGGTGGGCGCGGGAAGCGACGTTTACAATCCGTGCCGGAGCCGATCGCTCAATCATCGGCAGCAGCAGGTTGGTCAGTAGAAACGGTCCGAGGTGATTGGTGGCGAAGGTCAACTCGAACCCGTCTACCGAGCGTTGGAAACCAAGTGGCATGATACCGGCGTTGTTGATCAGCACATCGAGTCGCTGCCAGTTGGCCAGATAAGTTTCGGCCGCCTTTCGCACCGAGGCAAGGGAAGCGAGATCACACTCGAGGATGTCGATCGCTTCGGTATTACACCCTTCGCGCAACCTGTCGCGCAGGGCGGTTGCCCTGGTGAGGTCCCGGCATGCCATCACAACGTGGAAACCCGCATTGGCCATCTCTCTGGCAGTGACGGTACCGATCCCGCTCGTTGCACCGGTAATCAGGCAGATACGGTCGCTCATGGTCAATCTCGGACGACGTAGTTCGTGATTATCGCGGATTCGAGTCGCTTGGAGGCAGATTTATAAAAATTGCCTATGAATGGCAATTTCTGGACAAGAAGCAAGTTAAGCTTCGTGGCCATGGAGGCTATCCGCACTACGCAAATTGGCACCACTTTATTAGGGGTTGCCGTTCTTGCGCATTTGACCGCTTCGGTATTCAGCACCGGTTTCTACCACCCAGACGAGCACTTTCACATACTTGAGTTTCTCGGTGCACGGCTTGGTTGGTCCAACGAGGTCGACCTGCCTTGGGAGTGGCCACTACAGATTCGTCCAGCGTTGCCCCTCGCATGGGCGGCGTTGATCGCGCAAGCCCTGAAGCTCGTCAATGCCTTGGATCCGTTTTTGCTGGCCTGGCTGCTGCGCTTGTCTGCCGCCGTGCTTGGGTTGGCTGCGTCACTATCTCTATATCGTTGTGTGGAACGTGATTTTCCTAACAGCCGGCTGATCTGGTTGTGGACGTGCCTGCTCTGGGTGCTGCCTATCGTGCATGCGCGGTTTATCGTCGACAATCTGGCGAGCTCGTTGTTTGTGCTCGGTGTTACACGGCTACTCGCGGCTGACCGAACAACTATCGGCGGATTGCTGATGGCGACGGCGTTAGTGCTGCGCCCCCACATGTTGCCGATGGTCGCGGGGTTTCTCGGCTGGTGGTTGTTCCAGGATCGCGCCAGGTTGCGCAAGATCATACCCATTGGCGTGGCGTGTCTGGTCGTACTCGCAGCCGAGGTCACTGCCGGGAAATGGCTTTATGGGACTTGGACATTCAGTTCCTGGAACTATCTGCAGGCCATTTTGAGTGGACGCATGGACGACTTCGGCAGTGTGCCCTGGTGGGGTTACTTGCAGATCATGATGGATGACGTTCTGCCACCTTTTAATGTGCTGTTCATTGCGGCTGTTGCTTTCTTCGCAATCCGCTACCCGAAACATTGGGTCACCTGGTCCGTGTTGCCTTTCCTCCTCGTCCACGTTTTTATCTCGATGAAACATCTACGTTTTCTTTTTCCGCTGGCAATTTTCCTTCCCGTGTTACTCGTATCCCTTGACCACGCTAGAATGAAGCTGGCGAACAAGTTACTCGTCGGGCTGAGCGTAATGGTGCTTCTTGGAGTGGTATTTCTGCCACTGGATCGTTCGCCGGGGTTGTTCCGGTTCGTCAACGAACGGTTTCCGGATGGGTTGACGTTATATACCTTGGGCTGGAATCCTTACGAGCGGGTTGGACTACCGATGAATTTTTACAACAAGGTGGTGGTGAATGTTCAGATCGTGAGTTCTCCAGGTGACCTCCAAGTGGGTGAATACTATCTGTTTCATCGGCGCTATCAGATACCAGAGCCGTTCCAGGATCAAAGATGTGAAGTACTCTACAGCAGCTTGCCGAATTGGATAGGTCGTTTCGACTTCAATGGATGGTTGTCCCGAGCGGAGATTTGGCGCGTGTACAGGTGTCGTAAACCGTGACTCAACCGACGGTAGAAAGTTTGGTTACTTACGACTCGTGGGGTCACTATCCCGTTAGCACACCGTCGCAGGTCATTGTTTTGGATGAGCAGCCAGAGCTTCCAGCGAGATGGGAGGCTACGTTGCTCCCTTACGGTAACGGATGCAGCTACGGCGATGTCTGCCTCAACAACGGCGGCACGCTACTGGTTACCCGTGCAGCCAATACGCTTCTCGATGCTGACTGGGAACGCGGTGTGGTTCGCTGCCAGGCCGGGATGACGATCGGTGACCTGAACAGCGCCTCGTTACCCCATGGCTGGCTGGTACCGGTAACGCCGGGTACCCAGCTTGTAACGCTTGGCGGTGCACTCGCGAACGATGTACATGGCAAAAATCATCACGGCGCGGGCAGCTTTGGTTGTCACATCCGGTGTTTCGAGCTGATGCGCTCAGACGGTAGCACCCGCATTTGTTCAGCCAACAAGCATGCAGAATTTTTCTTCGGAACTATTGGCGGTCTGGGGTTGACCGGGCTCGTGTCATGGGTGGAACTCGCACTCAAGCGAGTGCCGGGTCCTTGGCTGGAAGTGGAAACCATCAAGTACGCAGATCTCGACGAGTTCGCCCGGTTAAGTGACGAATCCATGGATTTTGAATATGCCGTTGCCTGGATCGACTGCAGTTCACCCAATGGGCGAGGGGTATTTCAGCGCGCAAACCACGTTGCAACCCGAACCAGGCGGGCACCGGAAAGCCGGACCAGGTTCGAATTACCCTTCACTCCGTCATTTTCGCTCGTTGGCTCGGTAACAACGACGTTGTTCAATGCTGCCTATTTCGGTGCACGGCGCTCCCGCGCTCTCGCCATTCGGTCCTCGGGGGAGTTCTTCTATCCACTCGATAACGTTGGCGGTTGGAATCGGATCTACGGGCGGCGAGGCTTCGTGCAATTTCAATGCGTCATCCCTAATCCGGGAGGTTATGCGGGTGTCGCCCGGTTACTCACACTCATGCGCACAAGCAGGATGGGTTCGTTCCTGACGGTGCTGAAACACATGGGCGAGAAACGCTCGGGTGGTTATCTGTCTTTCCCGCGATCAGGAGTCACGCTGGCGGTGGACTTCCCCTTTCGGGGGGAGCCTACCCAGCGTCTCCTCGCGCGACTCGAAGACGAAGTGCTGTCCAGCGGAGGCGCAGTGTATCCGGCCAAGGATGCGCTGATGTCGAACGCGGCGTTCGAGGCGCTTTCAGACTGTCACGACGAATTCACGGCGGTTCGCGACCGCGCCTTCGAATCCGACTTCATTCGGCGGGTTCAACCCAGACCCTGACTCTCTGGCTTGATCGAATTGTGATCGTTGTCACATTGAGCAACTTGATTCACATAGCTGTTACCAAATACGGATAAGTTCACACGCGTCGAAAGGCATACGATGACACAATTCACGATCGGAAAACCCAGTTGCGTCCAGGACGCATGGTCACAACACGATAGAGGTGACTTCATGATTAAGCCGCGCCAAGGCGAGGAGCACGACAACGCCTGCGTGAGGACTCAGCGTTATTTTGAAACGAACGAGGGGTGGTTTTTGAGAACTCGCGAGGGTATCCCCGTTGGTCCTTATAAAACGGCGTTTGACGTCGAGCTTGCTGCCTCGCTATTGAGCCCGAAGCTCGCCCAGGTTGAAAGCGCGTCGGAAGTAGTCTCAACGATCGAGACGTTCCTGCGTGATCCGGTTTACGGTTCGACGGAAGAGCTGCCAACTGCAAAACCCGCGCAAGCGAAGCTGAAAGCTCCAGCTAAGGCAAGTTTACCAGTCATAGAATACTCGCTGAAGCGAGGTTGCATGGATTTCATCGAACGGACGCTTCACCTGGCACAATCGGCCAGAAGCCGTATGTCGATGTTCGGTTCTTCGCGCTCGCAGTCCGATTTGTAGCGATGCGCGTTATAGTGCGAACTGATAACCTCTAGGAATCTTTTCTACCGCGCAGACTCCTAACGCATTCGGAGAGGATCATGGCCACATGCGGCGA
>SMUY01208261.1_pt1 | contig 10289 bp, 8 predicted proteins | sample 2456441 | NCBI WGS metagenome assembly SMUY01 (sample SAMN11095931, study PRJNA526329) | marine sediment metagenome | biome: Marine sediment; feature: Surficial sediment; material: Deep marine sediment; isolation source: Hadal surficial sediment | place: Pacific Ocean | collected 2014-11 | depth 0-1...
ATAAAATTGATTCTTGTCCATTACAACCCGAAATTTTCAATGGATATCTAGACACTGATGGTTGTCCTGACACAGCATTGGAAACAAGCTATACAGATACAGATGGTGATGGTATTGCAGACCAATTTGATATTTGTCCCAACCAACCTGAAACAATTAATGGATTTGCAGATTATGATGGTTGTCCAGACTCAAACCCACTTCTTTCTGGTAGTCTGAATGATTCTGACGGTGATGGTATAACTGATTTAGATGACTCTTGTCCACTGGAACCTGAACGATACAATGGATTTGAAGATGAAGATGGATGTCCAGACATTCCTCCATATTACGTTGATAGAGATTCAGACGGAGATGGAATTTTAGATAGTGTTGATCAATGTCCACTTGTAAAAGAGACTTATAATAAATTCCAAGACGAGGACGGCTGTCCTGATTATATTAGCTCTAATGGTAGGACACCGGATAGTGATGGTGATGGCATTTCTGATTATTTTGATTTATGTCCTACTCAACCAGAAACATTTAATGGTTTTTTAGATAGAGATGGCTGTCCTGATAATTCACCCTTATTAGATAGAGATAGAGATGGCATAATTGATTCACTTGATCAATGTCCACTTGTAAAAGAGACTTATAATAAATTCCAAGACGAGGACGGCTGTCCTGATAATGTTGATGGTCTATATGAGTTAGATTACGACGGGGATGGCATCGTTGATTTATTGGATAAATGCGCACTAGAACCAGAAACTTTTAATGGATACCAAGATCAAGACGGTTGTCCAGATACCGCAGTGATAGATTCTGACGGTGATGGAGTTCCCGACTCTTTAGATTTATGTCCAACCCAACCAGAAACTTGGAATAGGTATGCTGACCATGACGGTTGTCCAGACAACCCTTTGGAACTAGACTCTGATTATGATGGGATTTTAGATAGTTTAGATGAATGTCCACTGGAACCTGAACGATACAATGGATTTGAAGATGAAGATGGATGTCCAGATTTTCCTAGTTACCTAACAGATTTTGATACTGACTTTGATGGCATCCCAAATAGTCTTGACGAATGTCCACTATATCCTGAAACTTATAATAAATTCCAAGACGAGGATGGCTGTCCAGATTCTGTAATTGATGGAAAAAGCAGGGCTGACTCTGATGGCGATGGAATATATGATCTTGTAGATCATTGTCCAAACCAACCAGAAACACCAAATGGAATTTTAGATTTAGATGGTTGCCCTGACAACTATATTCCTATTGTTGATAGAGACAGAGACGGAATACCTGATGCAATTGATGCCTGTCCGCAACAACCTGAAACATATAACAAATTCCAAGATGACGATGGGTGTCCAGATACTATTTTAGAGTTATTTGTAGTAGACTCGGACAATGACGGTATTGCAGATATTTTAGATGACTGTCCATTTGAAGCTGAAACATACAATGGATTTAAAGATCAAGATGGATGTCCAGATACTAGTACAACCCTGATTGATTCTGACGGTGACGGCGTAGCAGACGTAATGGATATGTGCCCAACACAGATGGAAACTTGGAATAGGTATGTTGACCATGATGGGTGCCCTGATGTACTTCCAACCGTAGCTGCTTTAATTGATTCTGATGGCGATAGAATAGCCGACTCGGTTGACCAATGTCCAAACGAGCCAGAGACTTGGAACAAATACCTAGATCATGACGGTTGTCCTGATGTTGTTCCAGAGCAGTCACGATACAAACATGACGCAGATTTAGATGGTATTCTAGATAAAGATGACCTGTGTCCTCTCGAACCGGAAGACTATGATGGAGACCGAGATCATGACGGTTGTCCAGATTCCTAGGAGTATTTGAAAAATGGAAAAATTTCAAATTTTAGGATTTTTGCTTTTACTTGTTTCCACCATTAGCATGCTACAAGGTAGTGCTTATGCCTTTGAAACAAATGATAATGATGGTGACGGAGTACCAAACAATATAGACCAATGTCCTTTCTTGAAAGAGGACTATAATCTTGAATATGGTAATAACATAGATGGTTGTCCAGCAGACTTTGTTCCTTGGTACGATGCTGATTATGATGGCATTCAAGACCATATTGATGATTGTCCATCAGTGAGAGAAACTTACAACAAGTTCCAGGATGAAGATGGTTGTCCAGACATTGCGCCATCTGGTGGTAGAGGCATTATAGATTCTGACAATGATGGTATTATCGACATTTTAGATTTGTGTCCGACCCAACCAGAAACCTTCAATGGTATTGATGATAAAGACGGCTGCCCTGACGATATTTTTATCTTAAGGGACATTGATAGGGATGGGATCTCTGATAATCTAGATGATTGTCCAACTGTACCAGAAACCTATAATCGATTTGAAGATGGTGACGGTTGCCCTGATACTATTTTAGAAGATGGAGAAGGATTCACCTTCCCAGACACCGACGGTGATGGAATTCAAGATAGATGGGATGCTTGCATTGATGAGCCAGAGAACTTTAATGGTGTTCTTGATGAAGATGGTTGCCCAGAAATTCCAGGTGTAATAACTCAAGAAATTTTAGATTCTGATTATGATTCAATTCCAGACTATATTGATCAATGTCCATTTGAACGTGAAAACTTTAACAAGTTTGAGGATGCTGATGGCTGCCCAGATAAAATTGATTATGTAATAACCGGAGATATTGATAAAGACGGAATATTTGATCATGAAGATTCTTGTCCATTTAGTCCAGAAACCTATAACAAATTCGAAGACACTGATGGCTGTCCAGACATAGTTGTAGATGATAAATTCACTGCAGACACTGACGGTGATGGAATAAATGATTACTTGGATTTATGTCCCACACAACCTGAAACTTTCAACAGCTTTCAAGACAAAGATGGGTGTCCTGACAAATTTGTTATAACATATGATAGTGATGGAGATGGAATTTTTGACGATCTGGATAAGTGTCCACATTTACCTGAAACCTACAATCATTTTGAGGACGAAGATGGCTGTCCTGATTCTCTTTTAGTTGAAATATCTACTTTTGAATTTCCAGACACAGATGGCGATGGAATTGAAGATAGATGGGATGCTTGCATTGATGAACCAGAGAACTTTAATGGTGTTCTCGACACAGATGGTTGTCCTGAGATTTTAGGAACAATTGTTAGTGGACTAGTTGACACTGACTATGATGGCATACCAGATTATCTTGATAAATGCCCGACTGTGGGCGAGAGATACAACAAGTTCCAAGACGAGGATGGCTGCCCTGATATTGTCCCTTATGATACAATTGGAGATGCAGACAATGATGGTATTATGGATGATGTAGACGAATGTCCACTTGTAAAGGAGACCTACAATAAATTCCAAGACTCTGATGGCTGTCCAGACTTTATCGCGGATTATAAAAGCACACCTGATACGGACGGTGATGGAATAAATGATTACTTGGATTTGTGCCCAACCCAACCAGAGACATTTAATGATTATCAGGATAAAGACGGCTGCCCAGATAAATTCATTTCAACACTTGACAGCGACATGGATGGAATTTTTGATGTAATTGATGAGTGTCCACATTTACCTGAAACCTACAATAAATTCCAAGACTCTGATGGCTGTCCCGACAGCGTTGTTGAAGTCATAACAACATACCAATTCCCAGATACAGATGGTGATGGAATTGAAGATAGATGGGATCAATGTATTACCCTACCAGAAACCTATAATGGTTATGCTGACTGGGACGGTTGTCCTGATCGGATTTTAACAGAATCAACTGCATCATCGCCAATTGATTCTGATGGTGATGGATATTATGATGCTATAGACTCCTGCCCTCTCAGTCCTGAGACGTGGAACAAATACAAAGATAACGATGGTTGCCCAGATATTGCTCCTGAACAGCAAAGATATGTTCACGATGATGACTTGGATGGCATCATCAACGATAAAGACTCATGTCCTTTAGAACCTGAAACATACAATGGATTTGAAGATGAGGATGGTTGTCCAGATTAATAAAATTATTTTTGCAAACAATTTTAAATTTTGATTTTGAGTTTTAATACAATAAATATATTCCATAATTAAAAAATACCCATGCTTCCAAAATTCTCCAGTAAAGTTTTTTTGGCTCCAATGGCTGGAGTGAGTGATCCAGCACTTAGATTACAATGCAAAAAATTCGGTGCAGGGTTAGTTGTTACAGAATTTACAAATATTCACAGTATAGTTGCAAAAGAAAAGCAACTAAAAGAAAATCAAAAAACAATTAAAGAATTTATTGAATATTCTGAAGATGAGCGGCCATTGTCTGTTCAATTATTTGGCTCTGATCTTAAAGTATTAGAAAAAGCAGCAAAAATTGTAGAACCTTTTTTTGATATAATTGATTATAATATGGGATGCCCAGCTCCTCATGTAACTCAACAAATGGCAGGAGGTGCTCTTTTACAGGAAATAAATCTCACACGACAAATTTTTACCACTTTGGTAAATGCAGTTAAAAAACCTGTTACACTTAAGATTAGGTTAGGTGTCACAGATGCCAATCGATATTTATTCAAAGATATAGCCCAAATTGCAGAAGAGGAGGGCATTGAAATGATTACTCTTCATCCTAGGACAGTTAACCAAGGATACTCTGGAGATGCAGATTGGAAGATGATAAAAGAACTAAAGGAAGTTTCAAACATTCCAATTATAGGAAATGGTGATATTACAAATCCAGAAGATGCCAAAAAAATGTTTGATGAGACCAATTGTGATTATGTTATGATTGGGAGAGGTGCAATGGGAAATCCATTTTTATTTGAACAAATTAATGATTATATAAAAACTGGAAGCTATAATCATTATTCATTTAAAGATCGATTGGTTTCTTTTTTTGAATATCTTTATCTTACAAAACAATTTAAAATAAAATTTGTCCATATCAAAGGACAAGCAATGAGATTTACAAAAGGAATGTCTGGTGGTTCTAAACTAAGATCAAAAATCACCTTGGCGAAAAATATTGGTGAACTTGAAAAAATAATCAAAGATGCTAACAACTAGTAATGCTAATTCACATTTAACTAGTCCCATTAAAAATTTAAAAATTCTTCTTTAAATCTAAACATATCTTTAATTGAACCTGAATTTTTTTCATAATCATTTAGTAAAAACAGATTATTACTTATATATATCAAGTTTAAACATTGTTTATGAAACTAGGAGTCAAAAAATAAAAATGGCAACAGGATATGTTCTCATAAACTGTGAACTAGGTTCGGAGGAGGTTGTAATTTCAGAACTGAAGTCTATAGAAGGTGTCAAAGAAGTACATGGTACCTTTGGTGCTTACGACATTTTGGCAAAGGTAGAATCAGACCAAGTTGAAAAACTTCGAGAAACCATTACATGGAAAATTAGAAAAATTCCAAAAATTAGATCCACATTAACACTAATGGGAATTACTGGACAAGAATAAAGGAGTTGTCTATTTGGTAAAAGCTTATGTCTTAATGAATTGTGATTTAGGGTCCGAGAAAAGCATAATCACTTCTTTGAAAGAAATTGAGGATGTAAAAGAAGCACAGGGAACACTTGGTCTTTACGACATAATTGCAAAAATAGAATCCAAATCAGAAGACAAAATTAGAGAAATTGTAACTGGAGTTATTCGAAAAATGCCAAAAATACAATCGACTATGACTTTAACACGATCAGAATCTGAAAAATTATTCCAACCATCTGAGAAGTTAATTAGTGCAATGCTTGGCCAAAATACAGCTCAAGCTTATGTGGTAATTCATTGCGATAAAAGTGAAGAATATAATATTTTAAAAAATCTTAACCAAATTCCAGAAGTAAAGGAGGCAGATGTAGTTTTTGGATATTATGACGTTATTTGCAAGATCGAAGCATCAGAATATAAAATTCTAGAAAACGTAATTACAAAGGCCATCAGATCATTGCCCAATGTAAGAACTAGTATGACTCTAAATGTTATAAAAGAACAAGAATCTTAACTTGCCAATTTATTCCTATTAAAATAACATGCTTCACACAATTCAAAATTTTTAAATGTTCTAGTTTTTGTTTTGATACTACAACTATTTCATATATTACAACAATTATCACAATAGTGAAGAAACGGTAAATCCTCTTTCAAAAAAGACATTAGAATGAATATTTCTTTTTTGATGGTTACAACCAAAAATATACCTAATTTGCAAAACCATATCCTGATTATCTAATTATCACATATTCAATTATTTTCATAATTTTCAAAAATTTATTTGAATTATTTGCTTATTTTGAACAAATTTATTCTAATTATGGTTGGGATTTAATGTACCTTTGAAATTTATTCCCCATGAAATTCGCTCCAATCTTTTCCGAGAATTTGAATTATTTTGTAGGCTAATCGATCAATATTCACACTTGGTTCTGTAGTAATTAAGAGGATTATGTTTTTTAAAGGAAAGCTCATCATTACCAATTTTTCTCGTCTAGAGGCGGAATATTTCACAGCTCCCATAGAAAAATCAAAATTCTTTCTGGTGGAAATTCTTATAGCTAATTCTCTGAAAACTCTCTTTTGGTCCTCATCATTTTCAAATGGCACAACATCCTCACGAAATTGACCTTCTACCAAATCGCCTTGCATATTAACAAATCCTGCAAACCTAATCTCCTTTTCAGAAAGAATTTTATCTAAATTCTGTTTGAATAACCTTTCAGGAATTTCATTATCCATCTTTTATCTTCTAGTTAATTATACATATTATCTCCATAAAAGATCTACCTTTATACTTGGATTGTAAACTATCTTTCTCTAAAAAATCGTGGTGCTATAAAGGATTAGTGATCTGATAAGGCATAAGATTGAAGATGTACTGTTATTCAGTAGCTTCTCTGATCAAATCAGAAAGTTGTCTGCCTTTTCCTTGAGGCAATTCTGTTATACCGCCAGTTAAACTTTCAGTTACAATGCCTTTGCCCGCAAGTACTTTCACGGCCATCAACGAAGTATTTCCAGCCATACAAACCAACAACGACTTGCCCTTAGACCCTTGCAGATCTTTTTTTAGCTCTTCTGGAATTTGTTGTGTTGCTAATAGTTGCTCAATGGTTCTTGCCTTTGACACAGAGATTTTCCCTTTATCAATCCCTAGAGATTTCGCAATTAATTCTATTCCTTCTTCGCGTGGAGTATATTGGGTATGAACCCAAATTACTCTATCATAGTCGCCTACATTTGATACAGCTTCCTGCAGTGACACCTGAATACGATTCTGTTTCTTGGACATCTCTTCTAGATTCTTTTTGTACTTTTGTATTCCGTCAGCAACTATTACGACAAACTTTCCACCGCCACCAAAGTTTGCCATCTGTATTACTGTGTAAAGGGCAAGAGCACTACTTTCGCCAATGTCGTGACCTTTGCCAACAAAAAACTTTAGAAGAGGTTTTGCCTGCTCAAAATCTACTTCGTGTTGTCCGGCATATATCTCCGGTTCGTATAACTTCAAGCCAGCTGCCTTGTCTTTTGTCCTAATTCCTGCAACATCTTGATCAGCAGATGGAAATACTACATGTAACGACTTTTTTCCATATTTTTCAGACATGTATCTGCTTAAGCCACCAGACGTGCCACCCGTACCAAAGGTACAGATAATTCTAAAGTCTCCAAGCGAATTTCCTTTTTCATGTAATTGTTGGTCTATCTCTGCTGCGGTAACAGTTCTATGTACCTCAATGTTCAGTTCGTTGTCATACTGTTCTGGGCAGAAAAAACCGTAGATCTTGGCAAGAAACTTTGCCAAGTTTATGATGTCTTGACTAGCTAAAAGCGATTCTACCTCAGAACTTGCTTTATCAAAAATGGCAGGGTCAAACCCAAGTTCAGATAACTGTGAGCGAATATTAGCGGCGGCAGCTTTTGCAGCCAAAAGATTTGTGTTGTCTTTCATTCCTGGGGCAGGGCAGACGTCCATGTCAAGATCCATGATGCGTATATTCTCGTTTCTTAACTCCTCAAAGACTCCTTCCTGCAGCTTTCTTGAGACAAGCGTAACTACACTTAGTCCAAGTTTAGATAACTGCCCAAGGGCTATCCCAAAGTTCCCTGAGGTAGCTTCAATTATAGTCCCTCCACTTCTAAGCTTCCCTTTAACAATGGCGTCATGGATTATGTGGACCGCAGGCCTAACTTTAATTGAACCTGTTGGCAATTTAGAATCGAACTTGCCGAAAACTTTCAGATCTACACCGGCAAGATTCAGGTTGTACACATTTTTTGCACAATCTTTCAAATCTTCAGTAATATCAATCAGCGGTGTTGCATTGACAACCTTTACTTCACCCTGTTTCTCTTCCAGATGAGGAACCTTACTCCATATCTCTTGTTGAAAGTGCTCAAGTAGAATGTTGTCAATGTTACTTCCTTTAGTTACCTCCAAAAATCTTTCTCCTCTGTACATACTCTGCTACAAGCTCATATAAAATATCTGATAGGCTCCATCTGGCCCACTTCATTTTTGGACTCTAAAGAGGACTCAACCGATTTTTCGTGAGTCATTGTGGAAAGCGCTGGATTTTACTCTTTGTCAATAACCTCGTTAGGACTCGTATCTACAAAAAATTGTATGCATACCTCTCAGACCAAGACATGAAAATTTTTGAAAAATAATTAAAATAACATTGGAAATGGAAATGCTCATAAATTAACTACAATTTCAAGGTTCTTTTAAAATAAAATAATTAGAGGGCTTCTTTACCTCTCTTTTTTGATGCAATGTTATAAACATCAACTATATCTTCTATTGTCACAATTCCATCTCCACTACCTCCAGTAAAAGCTGCGTCTGCAATGGCAGAGAGCACTGTTTCTACTTGAGAGTCGTCGACTATTGTGCTTATCTTTGATACCTTGTTATATTCAGCTTCAATGGTGCCTGTTCCTCTTCCTGATCTAATAGTATGTCTTTTTCCAGAACCTCGTCCATCTCCATCTAATATGGTGAATCCTCCTACAAGACTTTTAATTGCCTCAGAAACTGCTGATACCTTATCTGTTTGTACTGTTGCTTCTACTCGCTTCATTTGCATTCATAAATCCCTATTGTTTAAAAAAGATTATATGTTTTAATAGAAATTTTATGATACATTAGGTCCTTGGTTATTTTATTATCCTCTGAACTTTTTAGTCTGAATCAAAAATTTAATTCATGAGAAGCGATGAAAAACGATCACACCGATTAAACTACCTTTTAAAATATTACTTAAAAAATCCCAAAGAAACTGAACTTTATCTTCGAGCAAAGCAATTAGGAGTTGCTGATTCTACTGCCAAAGACTACATTAGAACTGTAATTATTCAAGCAAGGAAAATTCATTCACGATAAATTTCGTTTCTTCAAATCTAACTCCTTCCATCTTATCAGGTTTAATTTCTTCATATTTTCAGTATTATTTTGGAGAAAAAATCCACATAATTTTGTTTATCAATAATTACCAATCTTAAACACGGTAACTTCATAAACAATCTCCTAAAAGAATATCATAGGTATGCCTGATCCTATTCTAGATGAAGTTCAAGCCCTATTAGCTAAAGAATTTGGGGATAAACGAATACTAGAGCAAATTCTAAGAGCTGCCCAAAATGATGAGGTAATAAGTAATTTTGAAAGAAATTATGTCAGAAAACTAGCAGAAAAATACTTGGGGAAAAAACCTCCAGTTGAAAAAAAACTTCCAGAGGAACCAAAGCAAATTAGCCCCGAGGTAGTGGCACCTCCACCTTCACCAGTGAAAAAACCTCAAACAGTACAAACATGGGCAGAAACTGCCAAGATTACAAAATTAAATTCAAAAAATACTAAAATTATGTTAGGAGTTGGTCTAGCATCATTAGTAATAATCATAATAGCCGCTGTGTCCCTAAGTGGAGTTTCAGATATATCATCCAAAATAGAACCAAATCAAACACCTAGTCCCTCTAAATCCTTCTCAGTACAAACAGATTTGTCTTCATACAGCAAAGGAGATATTATCTCAATTAGTGGACACTCTAATCCTTCTTTGGGGGATCAAGTTAACCTGTTAATTAAAAATCCTGATGGTGAATTAGTCTGGTCTGAACAAATAAACGCAAAAGGCGATGGACAATTTTCTACATTGACATTTGCTGGAGGTTTTGGTTGGGAAAAATCAGGAACATTTACTATAATCGCAGAAGGCAATTCAGAAAAGATTACAAACACATTTTTATTTAGTAGATA
>SMUY01036946.1_pt1 | contig 10285 bp, 8 predicted proteins | sample 2456441 | NCBI WGS metagenome assembly SMUY01 (sample SAMN11095931, study PRJNA526329) | marine sediment metagenome | biome: Marine sediment; feature: Surficial sediment; material: Deep marine sediment; isolation source: Hadal surficial sediment | place: Pacific Ocean | collected 2014-11 | depth 0-1...
ACACCTGTCCCATGCATCCGGAAGTAGTGAGCGACAAACCGGGCGCGTGCCCCAAATGTGGCATGGCCCTAGAACTGCGCACGGTCGAGATCGAAGAAGATAAAAGCGAACTCATCGACATGAGTCGCCGCTTTTGGGTTAGCGTGGTGCTGGCCTTCCCGGTATTTCTGAGTGTCATGGCGGCCGAATTCTGGCCGGAGACTGTCGCAGAGATCATTCAGCCACGCGCACGTCAGTGGGCAGAATTACTGTTGGCGACCCCGGTTGTCTGGTGGGGAGGTTGGCCGTTTTTCGTGCGCGGTTGGCAATCGGTAGTCTCGCGCCACCTCAATATGTTTACCTTGATTGCGCTCGGCGTGGGAATCGCGTGGGTCTACAGTCTGGTGGCGACGATCCTGCCGGGCATCTTTCCGGCGTCGGTGCGAAACGAGATGGGCGTGGTCCCGGTGTATTTCGAAGCTGCCGCCGTCATCACTGCTCTGGTGTTGTTGGGGCAGGTGCTGGAGCTGCGCGCGCGCAGCCGCACCAACGCCGCCATCAAAATGTTATTGGGGCTGGCACCTAATACGGCGCGCATTGTCCGGGACAACGGCACCGAAGAAGATATTCCCCTGGAACACGTGAAGCCGGGGGATACCCTGCGGGTGCGGCCGGGGGAAAAGATCCCCGTGGATGGCGCAGTACTCGACGGCAGTAGTTCGGTCGACGAATCCATGGTGACTGGTGAACCCATTCCTGTCGAGAAAACTGCGGGTGAACGGCTGATCGGCGCGACCGTCAATGGTACGGGCAGTCTGCTGATGCGCGCCCAAAAGGTCGGCACCGACACCCTGCTGGCCCAGATCGTCCGCATGGTGGCTGAGGCTCAGCGTTCACGGGCGCCGATCCAAAAGTTAGTCGATATTGTCGCCGGTTATTTTGTGCCCGCCGTGGTGGGGGTTTCGGTTATTACCTTAATAATCTGGGGTCTGTGGGGCCCCGAACCGCGCCTGGCCCATGCCATTATCAATGCGGTGGCGGTGCTCATTATTGCCTGCCCTTGCGCGCTGGGGTTGGCCACGCCGATGTCCATCATGGTGGGCACCGGCCGGGGCGCCTTAACCGGCGTGTTGATCAAGAACGCCGAAGTCTTGGAGGTCATGGAGAAGGTAGACACGTTAGTCGTGGACAAGACCGGTACCCTGACTGAAGGTAAACCGAAACTGGTTTCCATTGTCGCCATTGACAACTTCCGCGAACATGAGGCGCTGCGTCTAGGCGCCAGCCTCGAACGCGCCAGCGAACACCCGCTGGCCGAAGCCATTGTCGACGGTGCGGAGGAGAAAGGCCTCACGTTGGCTCAGACCAAGCACTTTAAGTCGATCACCGGCAAGGGCGTCACCGGGGAGGTAGAGGGACACACGGTGGCGCTGGGAAATATCAAGCTACTGGAGAGCCTGGATATCGACGCAGGCGAACTTCCGCAACGGGCCGAAACGCTGCGAGCCGAGGGTCAGAGCGTCATGTTTCTGGCCGTGGACGGAAAACCCGCCGGCCTGATCGGCGTCGCCGATCCCATCAAAGGCTCTACGCCCGAAGCGATCGAGGCGCTGCATAAAGAAGGCGTGCAAGTGGTGATGCTGACCGGTGACAGCCGTACCACGGCCGAGGTGGTTGCGAGCAAGCTCGGCATCGATCGCGTCGAGGCCGAGACCCTGCCCGACCAGAAGGCCGATCGGGTCAAGGAACTGCAGGCCCAGGGTCGCATCGTGGCCATGGCCGGCGATGGCATCAATGATGCGCCGGCCTTGGCGCAGGCCCACGTCGGCATCGCCATGGGTACCGGCACTGATGTCGCCATGGAAAGCGCGGGGGTCACCCTCGTCAAGGGTGATTTGCGTGGCATCGTGCGGGCACGGCGCTTGAGCCATGCGACCATGCGCAACATTCGCCAGAACTTGTTCTTCGCATTCATTTACAATTTACTCGGTATCCCGATTGCGGCTGGCGTGCTCTACCCATTTTTTGGATTATTACTTTCACCCATGATCGCGGCTGCTGCGATGAGCTTTAGCTCGGTATCGGTGGTGACCAATGCCTTGCGGCTGCGCCGGGTGCGTCTATAGATACTCCCTTCCGCTAGCGGCATTCCTTTCTTCTACATTGATACTCTTGGTGCATCTGTTCCCGGGCTGCGGCATGACTAGTAGACGTGTCTAGTTTGGTGTGGATCAAAGAGGCCCGCGAAGAGCATTGCTATTGGATTAACCGGTAGATCAAAAAGGAAGTCATCATAAGCACAAAGCTTTGGGTGCGAGTGCTCTCCGTTGTCGTTTTCGGTTTTCTAGCCCGGTCATTGCGGACACTGATTCAAGCGAGCTGCAAGCTCTCACAAAGGAGGTTCGTGCCCTTAAGGCTGATCGCCAATTGGGCGTTCTCGCGGAGCGTCAGCAAATTCTTATGTTTTGGATCGATTGCTACATTCTATGGTTAGCGCGTTAGCATCGCCTCGATCCGATTTTGCAGGAAAGCGCGGTTGAGTTCGCCAATGTATCGATCGCGGATGATACCGTTTGCATCGATAAAGAACGTCGTCGGTAAGCCAACGCCGCCGAATTGGTTATACAATTCGTGCGTCCGATTAAATTCCGGGCCGCGAGTAGGAGCGTCAACCCAGATTGGATATGTAACGCCGATGGACTGAGCATAAGCCCTTACCAAGTCCATAGGTTCACCTAAGTCGATGCCCACAATCGTTACGCCACGCGCGCGGTATTCCTTTTGAACGGTGTCGAGTAACGGCATTTCACGCCGGCACGGCGGGCACCAGGTGGCCCAGAAATTGAGCACGACTGCCTGTCCCTGGAGACTTGAAAAAGTCACCGGCTTACCGTCAAGGGTTTGTAACGTAAAGTTTGGTACCGGGTCGCCGGGACGGAGCACAGCCGGGTCGAACCTGATCTGCATTGCGGCAACAACCACCCCGATCAGCAGCGCCGCCAACGCGAAGCTGGTGCCTAGCGCACGAACATAGCGCAGGCGCTGGCGCGGTTCCTGGTGACGCAGCCGCCAGAATGCATAGCCTGCGCCGACTAGCAGACCCGCTACAGGTAGGTAACCGGGCTGCCAGAAGTAGAGTGCGGTCCAAGGCGTGTCACGGAATCCACTCCAGTTGGTGACGACAAAGCCTAATCGAGCGCCGATGAGACCTAACCATACGCTCGTCTCAGCCACACGCCGTGCCAAACCCGATTCAAGATTCATGTATCCGGCGATGCGCGCTGCTACCCAGATGGCGAACAGCAACGAGACAATGATGCCCGCACGCAATGTCGGGATCAGAACCGGGCCGACACTAAACGCGTCAGGCATTAATCGCTTCCTTCATGTTTCGTCGCCATCACTATCAACGCAGGCGTTCGTGGGCAGGCACGTGTCGCAAACAAGACCTCCAGACAGCTATCCGATGGTGGCCAAGCCAGGAAATGTCTTCAACAGCCAATACGCGAATACCGAGAGCTGGCCGGTGATCATGGCGATGCCCATGACGATCAGAACCGCACCGGCGGTGATCTGGAGCGGGCGGCCGAGGCGGCGCATCGTCTTCAGGCGATCCATAAAGGCGCCCGCGAACACGGCCGCGAGTAGGAACGGCACCCCGAGCCCGAGTGAGTAGACACTGAGTAAGGCCACTCCATTTGACATGGCCGGTGAGACCGTGCTCACGGTCAGAATCGCCCCCAGCACCGGCCCGATGCACGGCGTCCAACCAAAGGCGAACGCCAAGCCGAGTACGTAAGCGGCCAGGGGACGGCCACCCTTGATGTTGGTGTGAAAGCGCATGTCGCGCTGCAGCCATGAGAAGTTGAAAAGTCCGGTTAGAAACAGGCCAAACAGGATGATAATCGCGCCGCCGATGATGTTTGCCTCGTAACGGTAACTTAGTAGGAATTGACCGAGCGTCGTAGCGCTCGCGCCGAGGGCCACGAACACGGTTGAAAAACCGAGGACGAAAAACACGCTCAACATTAGGACCGAAAGCTTAGTGCGCGTGGCTTCTTGCTCCTGGGCATCACCTAGTGACTGGCCCGTTACGTAGGAGATGTATCCGGGCACCAGCGGCAGCACGCAGGGAGAGAGAAACGAAACGAGTCCGGCAACGAAGGCTGTCAGCACGCCGATACTTGAGATTTCGATCATTACGATATGCTCTCTGATTCGTTTGATTTATGACTTGGCTTATGTGCTGCCTGGATCAAGTTGGTGATCAAGTTACTCAACGGTTTGCGCCTCAATTTTTTTGATACCCGCGAATGAGGGCCTCTACCTCCGGGCTGTCCCATTCCGCGGGACCGGTGTACCTGCCGATCTCGCGACCCTTGCGGCTAATGAGCAGGGTGGTCGGCACACCGAGGGCATTGAGCGCCACCGGCGCCGTCATAGACGGGTCAACGAAAATGCGCAATGCCTTCAACCCGAGGTCCTCGTAGAAATCCTTGACAACAGCGACGCCGCCTTGATCGATGGATAGCGCCAGCACCTCGAAGTCAGGGCCTCCGAGCATGGCTTGCAACCGATCGAGTGTTGGCATCTCTACGCGACATGGCCCACACCACGTCGCCCAAATATTGAGCAACACCACCTTGCCACGGAAGTCGCTGAGGCTTGCGGCTTTCAAGTCGCCGCTCACGAATGTGAGTTCCTTCAAGGCCTTCGGTTGCGGGTGGATCGCGAAGGCAAATCCCGGCTTGCTGGTTAGGAGGGGCGCGTTAGTGGTCACCGGCGTATCGGATCGAATAGACATGCGAGACTTATAGATCAGCGCCGCCGCGGTCATAGACACGGCGAACACGACGGCCACAACCAGGAGTTTTTTTGTCAGTCTCATCTAAATTGGCTACTTCGCGATGTAGGGAAACAGCTACGCTTCACTTGCGTAGACGCTCAATGAGCGGCGCGATCTTGCCTTTCCAGTCGACTTGCGAGATCGGCCCGATGTGCTTGTAGGCAATTCGTCCTTCTTTATCGATCACAAACGTCTCCGGTACGCCGTAGACTCCCCATTCGATGCCGACGCGCCCATCAATATCGGCACCGGTACGGGTATAGGGATCGCCCAGCTCACGCAACCAATTGGCGGCCTCTTCCGGCTGGTCCTTATAATTAAGTCCGTGAATCGGTACCACGCCCTGCTCTTGGAGTCGCATAAACAACGGGTGCTCAGCGCGGCAGGCGACGCACCAGGAGGCAAAGACGTTCACCAAGGACACCCCGCCTTTGAGATCAGTGCTTGAGAGTCCCAATGTCCGGCCTAGGACGGGCGGGAGGCCGAACTGCGGAATAGACTTGCCGATCAAGGGAGACGGAATCTGACCTGGGTTCAAGGTGAGACCGACGCCAAGCAGTACGACGAGCCCTAGCAGCGCCACTAAAGGCAGCAGGAACACCAAGCGCCGGCGCACCGGCCGTGTCGCTTTCTCCAGCACACCGTCAGCCATGATCAGTTCTTTGTGCCGCGTTCACGTAGGGTGTCATTGATCTTCTCAGATAGAAATGTCATCCACGTCATGTCTCATCCAATTAGTCGAGCAGTCGCTCTATCTCTGCCTTCAATGCTGCCAAAGGGACTGCTCCCATTTTCAGCCTTACCGCCCCTGTTTCGTTGTTTAAAAGAATGCTCCCGGGCGTGCCGCTGATTCCGATCTGCGCGCCTTCGATCAGATCCTGTTTGACACGGGCCGTATACTTTCCGCTGTCCAGGCAGGTTCGGAATGTCCGCTCATCCAGCCCGATTTCCTTAGCCAAGGGAACGAGCTTATCCAGCGGAAATCCATCGCCATTAGATGTGGTCCGTTCGTAAATCAAATCAGCATATCTCCAGAACGCTTTATTCCCGCCCAACTCATTAGCGCATTCTGAGGCCTCGGCTTGCGTTTGCGCCCCCGGGTTATGAAAAGCTAAAGGGAAATGGCGGTAGACCCAATTGACCTTGTCGCCATAGGCCTCCACCACCTTCTTAGCCGTTGGGTGGAAGCGTTTGCAAAAAGGGCATTCAAAGTCAGAGTATTCAATCAAGGAAATTTCAGCGTCTGGGTTTCCATATATGTGATCCCTTGTATCGGAAACACGGCGCACGAGCTTGGCATTTTTAGCATGAGCTCTTTCGAGAGCGGCTCGTTCTTTCCGTGCGTATTTCTCAATACCAACCTCAATCTTTTGAGCGAGCTCTGCTTCATCGGTGATTATCTTGGTTACGGACACCTGTCTTAGCTCGAAACCCAAGAAAATAAGTGACCCAGAAATAAGGACGGCTGCAAGTACAATAGCGATGATTAATCCTGTCTGTCTTGGCACACTATTCATGATTTTTTCTACAAGAGCCTCTTTTCACGGTTCAGAATGCGGTATAACCATGCAGCCGATGCTGCAGTCGACAGTGGGAACACGGCTGGCCTATCGTTGAACGTTGCAGTGGTTAATCAGTCGAAGACCGAAGACGAGCCGCCGCGGGTAAACTGTCGCAGCCTAAGTAGATATGAGGTGTTTAGGAGGAAAAGGTTCCGGGCCGACCGGCCAATTGAAGCGCAAGATGCTTGAGAAGATAGGGGTCTGCTCCGCGGAATAGTCATCAACTATTGGTGCGTCTGAAAGTATTGCTGCTGCTCCTGAACAGAACAACATGCAAGTAGAAATGGTTAATGATTCTCCGTCTTGGCAGTCCGACCTATCGGGAGTGTTTACAGGTACGCTGACCCCGGTGCATCCGGGTGCACTGGATACCGTCCTATCTCCCGCGTGTAAACCTTGAAGTGGTAGCCATAATGCCAACACCACGAGAAGTGAAACGCTGCGCCGAATATTCCGTGAGCTCATAGGTGAGTTACGCGCCAGGGTGGCGAATCGCATTGATCATTGGCGGGCGAGCTCAGCTTTACCGGTCTCGAGTAGCTGGACCAGGCGCTGTGGAGGTGAATAGCCGGGCACCCTGTCTCCGTTCTCCAGGAAGATCGTCGGCGTGCCCCTAATACCGACCGCTTGGCCCATGTTGTAGTGTGCCGCTACCGGGTTGTCACAACGCTTGGGTACTACCTGTCGACCTCCATTTGCCTTCGCGTCGGTCAGCGCCTTCTGCGGGTTATCGGCGCACCATACAGAGACCATGTCGTCATAAGCGCGCGATGGAATGCCGGCACGAGGAAAGGCGAGATACCTGACCTTGATACCCAGGCTGTGCAGTTTGTTCATATCGCGGTGAAGCTTCTGGCAGTAGGGGCAGGTAATATCCGTGAACACGGTGATCGTGTACTTTGGCTTCTCCGGGGCGAACACGATCATGCCGTTCTCGCCCAGACCGTTGATCGCATTGATGCGGGCCTGCTTGCGCTTTACCTCAGTTAGATTTGCCTGGGTTCTTAAATCAACCACATCTCCCCGAAACAAGTAGCGCCCGTCTCTGCTTACGTAAACGATACTTGGGCCGATGGCGAGTTCATACAAACCGTTGATGGGCGAGTGGCTAACCGAATCAGGTTTCACCCCCGGTATGACTTGGTCCATGGAACTGACGAGGGCAGGTGTTATCTCTTCGTTGGCTAGCGCCACTTGCCAACCCAGGATTCCGGCGACGAGCAACAGTAGGCTCTTTTTCACCATTGTCGGATACCTTTCTATGCTGCGGCGCACCCAAAGGGGATACAACCGCGGAACTGTCAGGAGACGCCCCTTAGTCTATTTTAGACTCGCACCATCTCTGCAAGTTTCGCTCCCGCGCCAAATATCCCTACTAGTCTTGCGGCCGATGTTTACCCGGTGTCTTGCGGGGATCCACCGAGGGCGCAGCATCCGCATGCTCGTCTACCGAAATCCGCGGGCGAGCCAGGTCGGATATGTTTAGTAACGGATGTCGATGGCCCTGAGCGAGTCCCCGTCGTGCTCGTATTTCACCTGTACCATGCCACGCACGTTCTCGAGTCCCTCGAGGAGTGTTTCATCCGAAAAGAAGGTGATCGGAGTTGCTGTCTGCACATCGAAGATCGTAAACAACCCCGCTCCCTTGTCGACCGCCGTTACCTGTCCTACATGGGTCTGCTGTGCGGCACTGCCACATGCTAACGCCGCCGTGGGCATTAAGACCAGCGCAGCCGCTAACGCCACACCCCTAAGTGTTCTGTGATCCATAGTTTCGACCCTCCTGATGTTCCGTACTATATATCATGCCACCGGTGGATTCGTTAGACCAGAAGAACGGTTGCCAGTTCAAGGACGTGTTGAACCGCGTCAAGACCTAGCTAAGTAATGAAAATAACTACAAAATCGGCGATGACAAAGTCAAAAGCGGCGCAAACCAGTGAAAACCACGCCGCCACGTGGGTTGGCATTGTCTCGGTGTCGTGCAACCAGTCTCACGCGCCGTGATCGCGGCAGTCCATAATCCCGATCGAGATCCCTTCACCGATCCACACCACGCGAAGGGCTCTGGTGAAGCAAAGCCGTTCGTGTTTCATGATGGGCAGGACGGCCAACGAGAGCCCCGACACATAGGCCAGGATTACCGCCAGCGTGATCGTAGCGGCCACGCCTAGGCCAAGCGTAATGCCAATCGCAAGCCCGACCACTTCGCCGATGACACAGCCGAGCAGGCAGTGCAGCGTTGCGTGGGCGGACGTCTTGAGGGCTGTGCCAGGGTGGTGGTGTCCATGCGCGGTCATAGTGCTTCGTTCTTTTCGTTCGGGTGTTTGAATTATCTGTTTTCCGCTCACGCCGGTTAGGCGCAATTTGGTCCTTCATGGCGTGATTTCCACGATTGCCCGCTGCTCCGCGTCGATGGTGAAGCGAATCTGTTGCCCTGCCTTGAGGGCCGTTAGGAGTTTTGGTGGGTTTACCGGGTAACCCATGATCATTGCAGCCATGAAGCCCGGAATCTCTTTGTGGTCGACGACGATCTGGCCCTTGCGTATGTCAACCGAAACAACTGTGCCTTCACCGCTGAAAGTGAGTGGCCTGATTTTCACAATGGCCTGCTGGTTGGCGTCAATGGTAAAGCGAATTTGCTGTCCGGGCTCGACGCCCTGGAGAAGCTTGGGCGGTTTCACCGGATAGCCCATAATCATGGCGGCCATGAAACCTGGGATCTCCTTGTGATCCACGACGATCTCGCCCTTGCGGGAATCTGCCAGGATCACTTTCCCCACCCCCTCGAAGACGCGGCCGACAGCGGCTACGTGCTCCTCCTTGGGCTCTCCCCCCTTTCCGACGATAAACACCCCGTCCATGCCCATCTCCTCGTGCAAAGGAACATGGCAGTGGAATTCCAGCGTGATGTCCTCATCGGGGGTGATGAACCGGGCGGTCTGTACCCCGGCGCCGCGGAACTCCAGCATGAACATGGGGTTGAGGCCAGGGATCATGAGGGCATGGCGCACAGGGTCCTTGTTATCGAGGACTACCTCCACCTCCTCGCATCGCCCGATCTGGATCTTGTTGGGTTCAAACCCAAAGACCTGTCCCTCGTCGGCGAACTCAGCCCCGCCCTTTATATGGATGCGACGAAAGCCCCGGGGCTTGTCACAGGAGCGGGCCACGACCTTGTGGCCCTCAAGAACCTCCTCCAAGGACGTCTTTACCTCGGGGTCCGCGTCTTTGCGCGACCCGTCAGAGCTTTCTTCAGCGGAGGAGGGCTTGGACTTTTTAGCGTGCGACTGATGTTCCGGTTGCGAGGCCTTCGACCAGCCCTTTTCATAGTCGGCCAGGGTGGAGTGAAAAATCGACGGGTCGAAGACGGGGACCTCGCCTTTGTAGTATTTCGGGTCAAAGAACCGCTTGAGGCTGGTGGCAACCTTGGGCAGCCCGTCCGGTTCGATGAAGTCCTCATATACAATGGCCGTGATGTCACCGCCGGGACTGATGCCCTTGTTTGTGACGGCTTGCTCCGTGTGGTCATGCATGATCCACACCCCGGGGCCGGAGGAATAGTAGTCGTCCGCGGTGGTGCGCAGCTCAAGGTCAATCCGTTGCGCGGCGGTGATGGTAAAGACATCCCGGGTGATGCGGGCGGCTTCCGGCACAGGATAGCCGTCCACATGGGTCAGTATAGGATGGTGCCCGTGGGTGTGGAGAGAGACGGTTCGGGCCCCGGCGTTCAGGATACGAAGCTTCACGCGCTCGTTCGACTTCACCTTGATCAGAGTATCTTGGAGCGTGTAGGGGAAAGAGCGACCGTTGAGCATAAAGATGTTCGGCTGTCGCTTTGTCGAATCGTACTCCCGGTGCATTTTCTTCTCGATCTGGCGGGGATCTTTATACTGCG
>SMUY01182076.1_pt1 | contig 10282 bp, 7 predicted proteins | sample 2456441 | NCBI WGS metagenome assembly SMUY01 (sample SAMN11095931, study PRJNA526329) | marine sediment metagenome | biome: Marine sediment; feature: Surficial sediment; material: Deep marine sediment; isolation source: Hadal surficial sediment | place: Pacific Ocean | collected 2014-11 | depth 0-1...
CCTCCAGCCGCTCCATGACGCGGTTGGCCTCATCGGAGGGCTGAAAGTGAATCTCCTTCGCCGGCGGGTTGAACGTCGAGGGGTGCTCGTCGGTCAGGGAGAGATCCTCCGGCGGTGAGGGGGGCTGGTCCTGAGGCCAGGAGAGCCTCGGGACCTGGGCGTCGGGGCCCAGGTTGCTCGTGGTCTGAAGAAGCAGCGCCATAGCGCGACGGTCCGTCCGCTGGAGGCCCCCACCGCAGCCGGCGGCGAACGCCACAGCACCGGCGAGCCCGAGGGACGCGGCCGGAGCCGAACAGCGGATGCGGCCGGCGTTGATGAGCCTGAAGATACGCAATGTGGGAGCTCGCTCGTTGGTCATACTACGGCCACTGAGCGCTGCGCTGCACAAAATCAAAGTTGTCCGGTGGGGTCCACGGAACGGTGGGATTCCGGTACCGTTAGCAGGTGAATGCCCAGCGTTACCTACAATGCCCAGAGCTTCGCGATTGACGGTCGCCGGATCTGGATCCTCGGGGCGTCGATTGAATACGCCCGGGTCCTGCCCGAGGCCTGGGCCCAGCGAATCGCGGCCGCCAAGCAGGCGGGGTTCAACACCATCGAAACGTCCTGCCCCTGGCTGATCCACGAGCCCAGAAAGGGGCGGTTTTCCTTTTCCGGCGCGGGCGATATCCGCCGTTTCGTCAAGCTCTGTGGTGCCGCCGGGCTCTGGGTGATCCTCCGGCCCGGCCCCTTTGTCGGCAACCGCTACGACGCGGGAGGGCTGCCGAGCTGGCTCATCGAGATGCCTGAGGTGGTGCTCCGTGAGGCCAACGAGCCCTTCCTTGAGAGGGTGAGCCTCTACTTTCGGAAGCTCTTCGGCGAGCTTGGCGATCTGCTGGTGACAAACGGCGGCCCGATCCTTCTGGTCCAGAGCGAGCACGCCTGGCTCTGCTCCAACCAGAACCAGGCGGATCGCTACCTCCAGGAGATCACCCGTTACATTCGCGAGAACGGTGTCAACGTTCCAATCATCAACTCCAACGATCTGTGGCAGGAGTCGATGGGAACGATCGACACGTGGCGGGGATCGAGTGAGATGCTGGTCCATCTGAGACAGTTGCGGGTCGTCCAACCCGACGCCCCCCGGCTCGTCAGTGCGTTTGACTCCGCCGGGTTCGATGTGTGGGGCGATGCCCCTGGCAAGGCCCCGGATCCGCAGGTGGTCCTCGCAGAGCTGGCGCAGGTGCTTGCGGCGGGCGGGCAACCGGTGGTGTCGCCATTCTGTGGGGGGACGAACTTCGGATTCCTCGGCGGCCGTGTTGCCGCCCGTGCCGACGGGTTTGTCACCACCGCCGCCTCGGCAGGAGCACCCCTCTCCGAGACCGGTGCCCGCGGACCGACCTACAACGCAATCAAGAGGCTGGTGAGCTTCTGCCACCACTTCAGCCACGTCTTTGCTGAGCTGGACCATGACTACCACCCGATTACGCTCGATGTGGCGGATCCTCAAGGCACGCCCGCCTCGGCCCGGGGCGCGGCCCGAGGTGTCTCAGTCGTCCCGCTGCGCGGGTCGGCGGGCAGGGTGGTCTTCGTCTTCGGCTCCGTCAGCGGGCAGCGGGTGACCTTGCTTCTGGAGCAGGGCATCAGGATGCTCGTTGATCTGGGCGACCAGCGAGTGGGCTGGTATCTTCTGGACGTCGACCTGCGGGGCTCGGGGCGGCTGGACTACGCCAACCTGTGCCCCTTTGCCATCGTCGGCCGCTCCATCCTCGTTCTGCAGGGGCCGGCAAGCGCCGCGGCGTATCTGTCGATCAACGGCTCCCCGCTACAGACGGTCGTGCCCGCGGGCCCAAAGCCGCTCGTTGTGAAGCACAAGCGGGTGACGATCGTCATCTGCAACCAGCAGCAGATCGATGAGGCCTATCACGACGGCGAGTCGATCTTCGTCGGTGCCGGCGGCCTCGACGAGGCGGGCGCACCGTTTCCGGCGGCGCGATCGTCAACCATCTGGAGAATCACGGGTGATGGCCGGGTCGAGCGTCGGCCTGCGGCGTCGGTGAAGCGTTCGTCCGCCACCTCGACCACGGCACGTTCACCGCAAAGCTGGCTTGCAGCGCCTACGGCGGCCTACACCTCGGGTGGATCGCCGCGCTTTGCCACGCTGGACGGGCCGCGGACGCTCAACGACTGCGGAGCGGCGCAAGGCTACGGCTGGTACCGCATCGAGCTGAGGAACGCATCCACGGGCAAACGCCTCTGGCATCTTCCCTTTGCGGCGGACCGGGCTCATCTGTTTATCGACGGCCGGTTCCAGCGCGTGATCGGGATGGGCAAGGGCGCCGATCACCGACCCTTCGAGCTTTCGCTGGCCAAGGGCAAGCGGACCATTGTGGTCCTTCTCGACAACCTCGGGCGGTTTGCCGAGGGCAATGACCTCGGCGAGAAAAAGGGTCTCTTCGGTCACATCTATCAGGTGAAGCGTCTGACGGGAGTCCGCGCCCAGCCCGCCGAGGCGGAGCCCGTCGATCCCTTTTCCCTCGGTGGCTATATTGCCGGCCGCACCTTCGGTCAGCTCAGCGACACGCGTCAGGCCACCTGGACGTTTTTGCATACCCGAGGCTCGCCGATTCTCCTTGAGGTGGATGGCGCCGCCGCCAGCGGGACCTTTGTGCTCAACGACCGGCCCTTCGCCTACTACGCCGGGGCCACGGGGGGTTGCCTCGGCCGCTTTCTTCTGGCCAAGGCGACACTCCAATCGTTTCGGCGGGGAAAGAACCTCCTGCGGTTCGCGCCCGATTCCAGAATCGCCGGCGCAGCGGAACAAGTCCTCAAGGCCACGACCCTCTACGAATGCGTCTCGACGCCGACCGCCAACGCTTCGTGGGGGTTTTCCAGGTGGGAGCCGCCGCCCGCGTCGGCGTACGAGTCGGTGAGCCACACGGCGGCCCGGGCATTCCGCGGGATTCCCTGTTGGTGGCGTGGATCCTTTGGGACTGCCCAAGCTGTGGGTGATGTGCGGGTGGAGACCTCGGGCTTGAGCAAGGGCCAGGTGTACGTCAACGGGCACAACCTGGGCCGGTATTTCACCGCGACTGCGGACGGCCGCGCCGTGGGCCCACAGCGGCACCTCTACGTCCCCGTGTCATGGGTCAACGCGGGCAGGGACAATGAGATCGTTGTGTTCGACGAGCATGGCTTTTCACCATACCGGATTCGCATTCGCGACGAGAAGTAACATGTCTGAAACAAAGAGCACCGATTTCGCTCGTCCCGGTGGTTACGCGATGCCGACTGGAGCCGCGCTCGTGCAGCGCCGCGCGGCCAGCGACTTACAGGGGGCGGAGATCCGCCTCTTCGGCGACACCGTCGGCCGCCACAAGCCGAAGATGACGACTCGGATGGAGCCGGATTTCTCGGCAACCGATCCGGACACTCGCGTCTATGTCGGTGACTGCCGGGACGTGCTGGTGAGCCTGCCCGAGCGGGGCGAGGTCGATCTGATCTTTGCGGACCCCCTCACTTTGGGTTGACAGCCAATTGGGGTTCGCTAGGATGTTAGGGTGATTTTAGCGCTGGGCTGCATGGAAGCTTCGTCAGGCGAATTCCACTGGAGGTGGTAGAGGAGATCGCCATGACGCCGCAACGGCTCAACCGGATCGTCGTGGGGGACTGCCTCAGGGGACTGCGCAAACTGCCGGATGCGGTGGTTGACTTGGTGTTTGCCGACCCCCCATTCAACATCGGATACCAATACGACGCGTACGAAGACCGTTTGCCTGTTGACGAATACCTTGAATGGTCTCGCACGTGGATGAAAGAGGTCAAGCGGGTTCTGAAGCCGAACGGTACGTTCTGGTTGGCGATTGGTGACGAACACGCCGCCGAACTCAAAGTGCTAGCCACGCGTGACCTCGGGTTCGCGTGCCGCAGCTGGGTCATCTGGTACTACACCTTTGGCGTGCACTGCGAAGCCAAGTTTTCCCGTTCGCACGCACATTTATTCCATTTTGTTTGCGATCCGGAGGATTTTGTTTTCAACGATGCTGTAGTTCGCGTTCCCTCAGCGCGGCAACTCGTTTATGCAGACAAACGAGCAAACCCCAAAGGGCGTGTTCCCGACGACACCTGGATTATCGTTCCGGTTGCAGACACGTCGTGGATTCTTCGGCCACAGGATGTGCCAGAGGGGTTTACCGCCCAAAGCGACACGTGGTACTTCCCAAGAGTATGCGGCACATTCCGCGAACGCATGGGATTCCACGGGTGTCAGATGCCCGAACAACTGCTGGGGCGAATCATGCGGGCTTGCACTGATGAAGGCCATGTGGTCATCGATCCCTTTGCGGGAAGCGGCACGACACTAGCGGTAGCGAAGAAACTCAATCGACGCTATTTGGGCTTTGAGATTTCGCCCAACTACGCGAAACTGGCACGCAAACGGTTGGACCGTGCCAAGATTGGATCGCCCCTCGACGGGTCGGAGAACCCGGTGGTCTCAGCAACCACTAAGCGATCGAAGTCCGTCTTCAACGGTCACCAGCGGCGACATAACCGGAGTCGAACAAAGCCCCGAGGAAAACAAAACGGCAGCGTCCTTCCTCGAACCACTCGAATCCGAGGACTCACCGCCATTGAGGCAGAGATCATTAGCGCGTTTGATGCGGTTCGTTGCGGATACTCTACCGACCGGGTCCTCGCCGACCCTGAATTGAACGTTGCCTTCATTTCGCATCTAAAATCACGCGGAATGGACGGTGAACCTGCAGATTGGAACCGGTCTCTCCTTCGTGTTCGCAAGGCGAATCGCCTCAAGGCACTGGGGCCAACGAAGCGAACAAGGCTTGATCCCAAGCAGATCGATCAGTGCGAGTTTGCTGCAGAAATCGCGTGGCGAAGAGTGCGCGATCGGCATCAGGTCACGCTGGACGCGTTGCTCTGTGATCCTGCCGTGGTTAAGGAGTTCGATCAATTGGCTGCGGGAATCTGTCCGGGCTTTGCGCCGCTACTCTACCGATGGGCAGCACTGCGAATTCGCAAGTATTCGAAGAATTGGCGCAGGGAAGGACAGCGAATCGCCGCAAAGTGGCCGAAGTTCAGGCTCTCGACTCCTTACAGCCTTAAGAACAGTGACTCGAGAACGGTTCCACCGAAGCCAGGGATCTACACGCTTCGAGTTGAATATGCCATCAAGTACGTCGGTGACACAAGCGACCTTTCTACTTGGCTTGAACGCGCGAGAGATAAATACAATTTCTCGGGTTTGAGCAACGGCTCAGAAGTGACGTTTGCAGTGCGTCCGACAGAGTCGAATGATCGCAAGGGCGCCAAATCTGCCTTGATAGCAAGACGACGACCCTCATGGAACCTGGTCGCCCCAGCGGCGTGAATCGGGATCTGCTCCGAAAGGCCTTTGAAAGCTCGCACCAAGGCTATTCGGCGGATCGAGTCATCACAGATCCAGAGCTCAACGCCGCCTTTCTGGCAGAGTGCCAAAGGTTGGGGCTGGACGCACCACCTCGAGAACTCAACCGTGCGCTGATGAACCTGCGCAAATCCAGCGGATTGGGCGTCAAGACGACAAGAAAGACGTTGCTCGACGTTGATGAGTATCGATTCGCGGCCGAGATCGCGATTCGGATGTTGGAGCGCCGAGATGGTGTGACTCTTGATGATGTTCTCTGTGATCCGATGCTTGCTGTCGGTTTTGATGAACTTGCGCAGAACATTGCTCCCGGTTTCACGCCACTCGAATACCGCTGGGCCGCCTTAGGCTTGCGCAAGCAGCGAAAGCTTGAACCTGAGATCGTGTCAAAGCTTTTACGCCCACAGAATGCAACGTTGGTCAGATTGACCGAGTTGAGTCTTCAAAATGTGCCTGCTGCACCAGGCGTCTACGTTTTCCTTGACGCCCATTCGAAGCAAGCCCTGTATGTCGGCGAAGCGTCGAATCTGCGACAGCGTCTGGGAAAGCACATCAACCACTCAGACAACAAAATGCTAGCACAACACCTCTGGCGACAAGGACCCAAAGACGTAGTAACGGAGTACTACGTTTTGCCTGGTGGAACGTCCAAGCGAGAGCTTCGCGCGATCGAACTGGAGCAGATCAGAAGTAGGAATCCGAGGTTCAATGTTGCCGGGTTGCAATAGGGCGCGGAGTGCCGACATCAGCTACCACAACCAGATCCCCGAGGTGTACCTGCAACGGGTCATTCGCGCCTGCTCCAACGAAGGCGATCTCGTGCTCGACCCGTTTCTGGGTAGCGGCACGACCTTGACCGTGGCCCGGGCCCTCGGCCGCCGATCGATCGGCATCGAGTACTCGCCGGTTCACGCTGCCAGCAGCTGGGAGCGCATCATCGATGTCGGCATGGTGAGGGAATCGCTCCAGCAAGGTCGGTCAAACGCGATCTTCCAGCCGCGGCGGAAGCGACCGGCCGGATACGGTGAGGCAGCGCCCATCATTCAGTGAGTCGATCGGGTGCTACCATGGTGTGCTGGCCGACACGCCCCAGGCACGCGCATGGAGAGAGCCGATGGAGACCCCGGCGAGAGGATCCGGGCGCCCCGACCTGCGGCTCGCCCTGATCGGGGCGGCGGTCATGGCCGCGGGCGGCCCCGCCGCCGGTCAGCTCGCCGTGTTGTCGGCGGAACCGGCCCCGCATTCGGTCGCCGCAGCCCCCGGCACGTCCATTCGGATCCATTTCGATCAACCGGTCCTGGTGTCCTCGGTCAACGCGTCGAGCTTCTGGGCGTTCGGGCGCTGGAGCGGTACGGTCACCGGCACCTACGCGTTCTCCCATGGCAACCAGACGGTTGCGCTTGTCCCTTCGCAGCCCCTTGCTGCCGGCGAGCAGGTGATGGTCATTCTCTCCAACGACCTCAAGGCCGCTGACGGCACGCCGCTGCGGGCGGCCGGTTACTCCTATCAGTTCTGGGCTCGGGCCCTGGCCTCGCCCATGGATTTTGCGCTGCTGGACACGATGACCACGCGGACAATGCCGCTTCAGAGCAGCCGCGCCTATGGCGGGATTGCGACCGACCTCGACAACGACGGCTTCTGCGACATCACCATCGTTAACGAGGACACCGCCGACCTTCGGGTATTTCTCAATTTGGCCGACGGCACGGGCCTCTTCGATCCCTTTCTTGCGACTACCTTCCCCGTCAACGATCGGGCCAGCCCCTCGGAGCCTTCGGACTTCAACCAAGACGGCGATGCGGACATCTGCGTGGTCAACATCAATACTTCCAGTGTCTCGATCCTGCTGGGCAACGGTGACGGCACCTTCGCTCCGCAACAGGAAGTCATCGTCGGCGCCGCTCCGCGCGGGATCGCCGTCCTCGACGCCGACGGCGACGGCGACATCGACATCGTCAACACCAACTCCAGCGGCATCGGTAGCATGTCCATCCTCTTCAATGACGGCACCGGCGTCTTCGGCCCGCCCACCTTCTTCGAGGGTGGCGGCGACGGTGAGTGGGCGCTGGCCGCGGCGGACATGAATGACGACGGGATCCTCGATCTCGTGATCGGGGCGCGGGCCAGCCAGCGCCTCATCGTCAATACCGCTGACGGTGACGGGACCTTCTCGGTCGCGGGCTCCCAGAGTTCGGGGGGGAGCGTCTGGATGCTCGTCCTTGGCGATGTGGACGGCAACGGGACCGAAGACGTGGCCAGTGTCAACTCGACGAGCAACACCGGCGCCATCCTGCTCGGAGACGGCGCGGGCGGCCTGGCCGCCCCCCAGCTGATGGTGACTGATCCCTTCCCCCTGGCCACCGACCTCGGGGATATCGACGGCGACGGCGATCTGGACTGGGTCACCTCGAGCTTCTCAGGCGACTGGCGGCTGTTTACCAACGACGGCAACGGTACCTACGCGTTCGACCGCGAGTTCTTGGCCCCCCAGGCGGCTTCCTGCGCGTTGATGGTGGATATCGATAATGACTGCGATCTCGACCTGGTCCTGATCGACGAGCTGGCCGATGTCGTTATCCTCCAGAAGAACAGCGGGACCTCGGCAGGCGTGCCCGGCGACCTCAACGGCGATTGCACGGTGAACGTGCCCGATCTGCTGGCGCTGCTGGCCGCATGGGGCCCGTGTTCGGTGCCCTGCCCGCCCACCTGTGTGGCGGACGTCAATGGCGACTGCCTGGTCGGCGTCCCCGATCTGCTGGCGCTGCTGGCCAACTGGGGGTAGCTGTCCGTCGCTTCGGGCGGGGACAAGCCAAATATGCCCTCGTTTAGCTATGGACGCGGGCGAGGGCGTCGCGCCTAATCAATGCTAGGAGAAAGGCCCCCCCACGAGCGCAAGAGAAGGGCCCTTGGTGACTTGAGTCCTTTCATGAGGGCTTCCGGCTCCCGCGGCGTTTGGGCCCGGAGACGCAGGCCCGGTTCCTGTTGTCTGGCGTGGCGGCCAGGCGATAACTCGGAGGGGGCGGAAGGTCCCGACATGCCCGGTCTTCAGGCCGGGCATGTCTTTTTTTGGAGGGCTCCGGAGAGGCCTCCGGACGCTACGCTTGGACGCAAACTGCGCTCGACCCTGAACCCTGCTCTTTTCTCCGAGGCGCGCACGCCGGCCAGAGGGAGCCAAAGGGCTATCGGCTGTCGGCAAGAGAAGACGGCCGGCACAGCCGGCCCTACGCCAAACTGCGCTAGACCTCACCAAACCCTTCCGCGATCGCGTAGCGAGCCAACTCCACACGATCGTGGATTCCAAGCTTTTTCATGATCGACTTCCGGTGGTTGTCGATGGTCATGGGGCTGCGGCACAGCACTTCGGCGATCGTGGTGCGGGACATTCCGCCCGCGATCATCCGCAGGATCTGCTCCTCCCGTGACGTCAAGAGCCTGCGTTTCGAGCCCGCCGCCGCCGTCCGCGACCCTCCGCTCACCGCAGGCTTGGCCGGCTGCGTCCGAGCCATGACCTCGGCACCGAAGGCGGGTTCCCCGCTGTGGACCTTGCGGATGCCGTCGATCACCGCATCGGGGGAGTCGCTCTTTGAAATGTACCCCCAGGCGCCGGCCTGGTAGGCGGCATCGATGTAGTGATCGCGCACGTGGGCGCTGAGTAGGATCGTTCGCACGTGAGGGGACAGGCGGTTCAGCTCCGCCATTTGCTCGAATGCGTCCTCGCCGGGCATCTCGATATCGAGCAGGACGACATCGGCGCGGGTTCGACGGGCGTGACCGGCGAGATTCCCCGCCGTGGAGAGGTACCCGACGAATTCCATATCCGGCTCCACATCGAGCCGGGCTTTCAATCCCTCGCCCAGAAACGCGTGGTCATCGACACACAGTACGCGGATAGGCGGTTGCGTCATGCCTTGGTTTCCGGGTCCCTCGAGCTTACAGCGTGGACGGCAGTGCGGATCGACTCGAGGCTCTCGATATCCTCGACTACGACAGCCCCCAGTCGGGTCCAATCGGCGTCGGCGTTTCCCAGAACAATAGCGCTGCGCCGGGGCTGACCGGCAAAGAACCGCCTGGCCCTCTTGAGGTTTTGGGCCGTGGGCTCCGTGACCCAGAGGCTGGTGTCTCCGGGCCCCCCGTTTTCACCGGCCTCGACGACGTACCCGGCGATGTTCAGCAGGTTTGAGACCCACGCTGCCCGCCGCCGGTCGGTCAGCGAGACCACCGCTCGGCCGCGTTGGGCGGCGGCCGGCACCTCCGGTGAGAGCGCGTCGGTCGCGGCGACAGGGAACTTCAACACGACCGTCGTCCCCTTGCCGGGCTCCGATTCGATGCTCACAGTTCCCGCAGAGATCGTCACCACGCCGTGGACCAGAGAGAGGCCGAGCCCGGTGGAGAGCCTTCGCTTCTTGGTCGTAAAGAATGGGTCGAACGCGCGCTGCTTGACCTGCTTGCTCATCCCCACACCGTCATCGGTGACGCCGATGGTCACCATGGTCTGGTTCTCGTCGAGCTTTCCCCAGATGCGGACTCGACCGCCGCCCCGCGTCGCCTCCGCCGCGTTGACGATGAGGTTCAGCACCGCCTGGGTGAGTCGGTGCGGCGCGACTTTGATCGGGGGCAGGTCGGGGGCCAGATCGGTTCTTAGCGAGACGTTGTCCGGCAGCATCTTGCTCAACAGGGGCTCCACCTGACGCCACCAGGCGGCAAGCGATGTTGTACCACCGGAGGCGCGGCTGTCCAGGGGGTCCACCGCCAGCAGCCGCAGGCCGTCGCACAGCCCCTGGAGGTGGCCGATGGTGTTGCGGGTCGCCTCCAGGAGGTCCCTGAGGTCCGCGGGCACCTTCTTCCAGTCCAGGGCGTCAAACCGGCACCGGATCGGAAACA
>SMUY01083925.1_pt1 | contig 10279 bp, 12 predicted proteins | sample 2456441 | NCBI WGS metagenome assembly SMUY01 (sample SAMN11095931, study PRJNA526329) | marine sediment metagenome | biome: Marine sediment; feature: Surficial sediment; material: Deep marine sediment; isolation source: Hadal surficial sediment | place: Pacific Ocean | collected 2014-11 | depth...
TAAAATTAACTATAACTCGTCCTGCATCAGAATTAAAATCTTCATCAGGATCACCATCAGCAACAACTGAACCATCAGCAAATGCTCCTTGAGTGGAAGCATTGGCTAATCTGATATCATTTACTGAAACGAAACCATTCCCATCTACATCTCGGTAAATAGTTTCACCCACATCAAATTTAGTAGGATCACCACCAGAATCATTCTCATGTTTTTCATCACCAGCAAAAGCACTTAAAACGAGTCCGGTTCCTCCAGCTTGTGCATCTGGATCAAGGGTTCCAACAACTGAATTATCTGCAAACGCTGGTAGAAAGTTACACGCGTCTATCAATTTAGGATGAGTTAGCATTACTGCGCTTGGATCACCACCACCACCGTTGTTTGGTTTTCCAAGTATTCTCCAATAGACTTGCATTTCTACAGCTTCTAACTGAATAAGTGCTGGGTCAAGAGGGCCAGTATTTCCAAACGGATCTGCACATGGATCAAGTACTTGTAGAATGTTAAAGCCTGATGCTCTCTTATTTGAAACAAAGTTTATCTCAGATGTACCCTCTATGGGTACAAATATTGAAGAACCAAACGGTTCAGCTGCATCAGAATTGTCACAGTTAAAGAATGGTTTTTTCCCATGAATATTTATAGTTCCGTGTTCTCCACTCGGGAATCCATTACTCCATTCTATTACTGCTTGTGGTTTCTTAGCACTTGCTAAAAGATTTTCACCTGCACCATAAACACCAGCAATGATCATGGAGATCGTAATTGTCAAAATTACCGCATTTCTAGCTGATGATGTATTCATTACATGTTGTCTTTTTGTTACCACAAACTCGCATCAGCAATTTGTATAATTATCAAGTAGTGTGTTCATTTTTTACGCAACATAGACCAAAAATATGAGAAATGATGATTATCAGTGATAAAGAATGAGTTTAAAGGAAATTTAAAAAATTAAAGTTTTTCTTCAACAGATAATGATTTTAATTGATGTTCGATTCGTAATGATCCGGTAGAAGTTCTTTTATTTATTCTAGACAAGGCTCTGTTTGCCGTCTTTTCACCGTATGTGGATCTGAGATGCTTCATCATGCTTGTTCGAACCCTTCCAAATCGTTGTTTGTCCAAAATTATAGAATCCTCGCATTCAAGTTCTCCTTTTAAATATTCATACTCATCGATCTCTTGCCTTAAGTTTGCCACAATTTAAAGAGCAGAATTTTAAACAAAAGGAATATGCTGTTCGATTCGAACAACATTCATCTTTTACTGTTTGGGAATTTTCCTAATCCTATAAAAGACAAAGAAACGCATTAACAGTTTGTAACAAATGTTACATCCTTAGTAGATAACTTGCGATAGATCCTTGTGTTTTGGGCAGAAAAATTCCACAGCTATCAACATGGACAGATAAGATATTTATAAAAATCAGCAAAATGCCTGCACCTAATCGTAATAGATCAAGTTTTTTTCCTCAAGAGTATTGTGAATATTATGTATGGCCCGAAAAACTTCGTGAGTGGATTTGCCTCCAGTGCATACCAATTTTCCTGAGGCAAAAATCAAAATTACAGTTTTTGGATCAATCATCCTATGAACCAAACCAGGAAACTGTTCAGGCTCATACATGCTTTTTGGTAGCACCCTTGCTGCTTGCTCTAGGTGAATCCTGCCACCAAGATTTATTGCAGAGACTATATTTTCTACTGTGACTTTGGGCTCATTTTTTATTTTGACATTTTTAGCTCGAAGTTTTTCGACAACATTACTTACTGCCCTTTTTGCCATATCTTCTGATTTTGCACCCGTACATACCATGTTTCCAGTGCGGAAAAGCAGGATTGCAGTTTTTGGTGATTTTAGTTTGAAAATTGCCCCAGGAAACTTTTTTGGATGATATTCCACCTCAGGAAATTTTTTTGTTATATCATCAAGGTCAAGTGCTTGTTCTACTGTGGCAGATACAACTACATTTTCTATGCTGACAATAGGCTTTGTTTGTGGCATTTTTTAAACTTCATGGTCTTTTTTGATCACGCCAATACTATTTTGATTTCACTAACAGGATGGTTTGAGATTTTTTTGTGTAATATAGCTGTGAATTGTTCGATGAATGTTAAATCACATCGGTAACATTTCCATGCCATCGCACTCATCGTTTCATAGAACAATGTTTTGCATATAATAACAACGTAGAAATGATCAGTATGATCTAAATATGATTACATAGAGACAAATAGTTTACTGGAAATGTTACCAGAGTATCACTAGGAAGACTGTCTGCTGAATAAGCTTATACCACTATGATTGCAAATGTAACTTCCTCTTGAAAATCACAATTTCTGAGATAAAAATTGTTTTGGGTGGTTTAGAAAATTTTGACTACTGATAAGAACTGTTAATGGTTTTATACTAATTTTGTAATGATGAAAGGTGAATTTCACAGAAATTGAAGAACACATGAAACTGGCCCATGAGGAATTTGGTACAATAAACAGCCTAAGAAAATCTGATGCAAGCCACTTTGAGAAACAAAGATTGCAAGATGCTCTGAGACATTACAACAAGATTAGAGAAAAATATCATACCAAAAAAGCTGAAATAGCAAACAACATTTTACACATAGCTGAATTGTGAATCTTCAATTAAAATTTGCAAAGTTTTTTGATTAACATTTGACACAAACTGTAAATCAGAATGCTGTTTTGTTAGGTTTGCAAAGATTGAGTCAATGTATGACACCTCTTCGTACCATGCAATTCACAGAGCAGGTTTGGTATTAATCATTTGTAAACAATAGTTCCTGATTTGAGCTTTGCTGCCTTTCTTGCTTTTCCGACGGCAGCTATGACCGCATTTTTGCCAGTGTTTTCAGCAAATCGTATAGCTGCTTTGACCTTTGGTTTCATGCTACCCTCCTCAAATTTTCCATCATCCCAAAGCTCTTTCAGTTTATCTGCCCGTATTTTTCTTATCAGTTTTTTGTTTTTGCTTCTGAAATTTTCGTAGACACCTGCCACATCTGTCAAGCTGACAAACACAGAAGCACCTATGCCAGTGGCAAGTACCTCACTTGCAAGATCCTTGTCGATAACTGCTTCGGTAAAGACGATTTTATTTTTATTTATCACAGGGATTCCTCCTCCACCACATGCAATCACTATGTAGCCATCCTCAATGAGCTCCTTTACGGCATTGAGTTCTATAACGGAAATCGGGTTTGGTGATGGTACAACTCTTCTGAATTTTCCTGGTACTATCTCTCTGAAAGATGCCGAAGGTTGTAACTTTTTGATCTTACGAAGCTCATCTTTTGTAAAAAATGAACCTATCGGCTTTGTTGGGTTTTTGAATGCAGGATCTTTTGCTAAAACCGTCACATTTGTGATCAGACTTGCAACTTTAAAGTCTCTTCCTAGATGTCCAAGCAATGAAGCCTGAATCATTGCTCCTAACATCCCCTGTGTTTCTGCAACACATGCATAAAGCGGTAATGGTGGAACAAGATCCTTTGCACACTCGTTTCTCAACATAGCGTCTCCTACCTGCGGACCGTTACCGTGGGTGATCACTATCTTGTATCCATCTCTTGCAAGACTTGCTATTTCCTTTGTAGCATCTCTTATTGCACTATATTGGGAATCAAATGTTCTTGACACATTTGCTATAGCGTTGCCACCAAGGGCAAGAACTATAATTTCTTTTGACAACTTGGATAATTATCGAATGTGGCATAATATTAACGGTAAAATTACTTAAAAGCCATTATGGATAAGAAAAAAATCATTGAACAATTTAACAAAAATAGCATAATCAAGTTTCCGCCCGTAATTGTTGACATTACAAAATTAGTTTACACATTATAATCCCCCGCCAGAAACTTCACTCAATTCAATTTCATATCCATTAGGATCTTTAATGTATATTGATTGCGACCTTTCAAATTGGACTGGACCGTCATAAAGAACTTCGATTCCAAGCGTTTTGCACTTTTCCATTATTTCATCAAAATTTTCTATATTAAAACCAAAATGAGCTATTCCTCCTTCTGGTGACATCTCAGAGTCCTCGTAAAGACAGAGTTTGATGTTATCATTTCCTATAATTTTCGAATTTTGTTCAGGTTGTTCCTTTTTTACTTCAAAACCAAAAAGTTTCTTGTAAAAAACCACGCTTTCATCCAAGTGTTTAACCCTCATATTGACGTGATCCATTGAGGTTGCTTTTAGCATGTCCGCCATTGCTATTGTATTAAGTATGAGTCATATTTGAAATAAATTGAGTCCCAAGCGCAGGAGTTGAACCTGCGACAACCCGGTTTCTGTATGCCTGATATGCTGTTATTCGGTCAGCCTAAAGCCAACAACTACAGCCGGAAGCTCTACCAGGCTGAGCTAGCTTGGGACAAATTATTTCGCCCTATTCTAGTATTAAATAACTATCGAATAAAAATCGGAATTGAATCAAATTAGGCAGTCTTGATTGTGAACAAATAATTTTAAAATAATAAATAATAACTCTTGCCTTTAGAGAATCCATTGAGTCCTCAGGAAAACTCAACTAACGGATATATCTGTGTTCCATATTTACATGATCATGATTCTATTGAATTGAAAGATACATGGTTTCATTCACAAGATATCAGTGATGTATATTTCGTAACTGCAACCTTTTCAAATGAAAGCAAGCTTTACTTTCCTACATGTGCAAATCATTATTTATTGGCAAAATTCAATGACTGTGAAAAAATAAAAAAAGAAATTGAAAAATACAATAAAGAAAAAACATCTTTTGTTTTTAATATGGATGATGGTTTCTTTGAAAGAAATGCAGACGATTCAACGAACTTTATTTCTGTATATTATTTAGATTATGGAGAAACACTAGATGATTTTATTGAAGTTGCAAATGTTATAGCTAACCGAGAAAAGGTGAAATGTGCAGGATTAGGCCATATGGATGTTTTTCCTGAAAGCACACCAAAGTTTACTTTTCCATATAGGGATAATATTGTCATTTTAGAAGTTTCAAGTGATAAAAGTTTTCAAAGTGTTAACCAATATTGCGAAAAAACTCGTCGTCAAATCAATAGAAAAGGGATCGTGATGACAAATTTGATTAGTTTTTCTATTCTTGAAAAGTTAAAATAGAAAAGTTAAACATGTCACGCGTCTAGTGCTCTTAATATCTCCCTATCTTAACATAAAATGTGAAAAAACAGCGAAGCTTGCGGTTATTTGAGCAGATCCTGAAATCTGACTTGACCAAAAAAGTCTACTTGCAGAGCCTCAACTACTTTAGGGAATATTGTAAAGTAAAGGATTTTGACTCGTTGCTTGATATTCCACCAAAAAAACTCCAGATGCTGATTGAGGATTATGTGATTTGCCTAAAGGGAAAAATTTCTCCAAATTCCATTCCTACCAGATAATTGAAGATAGAACTATGATTGATTCGATGCCGATTTCATTGAATTACTTTGATAAATCTATGATCAAATCGACAGTTTTAATGAAATGAATTTCCAAAATTAATTCCTGAAAGATTCGGATTGAATGATAATTATTCGTGCTCAGAATCATGTCAATTATGTCATGAGAGGATAACACAGACAGTTCTATATAGTCTTAGTAACGCCCTAGGAATAAGATATGAAGTACATGTGCAGGACCTGTAAAACACAATGTGATGATATTCCAAAACATATGATTACAGTACACAAATTTTCAAAAACACTGGTGGAATCCCAACTCAAATCAAACCCAAATTGTTATAAAAATTCTTTTGAAAATTTGAATAATGACTGAAGTAAAATCACAATATAAGCAAAAAATAAGGAACCAGACAATAATTCAATTTAACAAAATTCTAACAAACCAACCTTACATTATATCGTGAATCAATACGGATTTTTTATGCGTGAAAAAGGGGGATTCTATTTTTACTGATTGTCAATAAAAAGGGAAAGCCACTCGCCCCAGCACAAATTCTGCCTATAACTAACGTTATGACGTGAGTGTGATATGTTGGAAAGGTTAACAGTTCGTATCAAATGTTAATGAAAAAAAAGTTAGTCAGCAACATTAACAAAATCAATCTTTAAAATGCTTTTTGCTTTCGATATAGAAATTTTTTACCCAACAGTACTTCAATTCTTCCTGTGTATGGTCCTTTTTGGGTTTTTGACATATTGGACATATCTCATTAGTTTTTTTAAATTTTGAGCCATAAGCCCCTGATATAGGGTCGTCCCTACTACTGTCATACAAGTCCATTACTACATCATTACACGATTTTTTATATAAATCTCAAAGTGATTTAGCGAAATTGGAATCTGAGTAATTGGTCTAATTCGCCATTATTTTTTTAAAATCAAGTCTAAGAATTTTAATATACTCGGATTAACTACTAAAATTATGAAATACTGCCATGATTGTTTAACTCCGATTAAGAGAGACTCAAAAGAAGAGTATTGTTCTTTTTGTAAAAGAGATAGAGCCCTTAAAGAAAGCTCTGCAGCTTAGGACTCTGATTTTTAGTTAAACCATCAAGTGGTATTTTTGCATTCACATTTTTTGTTTATCGAATCTTGAGGGTCAAACTTTGATTATGCCAGACTTGGATTGTGGAAGAAACCTATTCGTATTTTGAAGAAATTGGAATTTCTTTGCCAACAACGGACTTGATTGCCTGCGTTTTAGTTTCCATGCGTAATATCTTCTAGACGTTTTATGAAATACTCAGGTTTTTTCTTAAATTGTTCCATACAATGTGGGCATCTGCAAAAGTGATAAGTTATTCCATCATGCTCAAGCATTGATGTCCATTCTATTGGTTTTTCTTTAAGGCAAACTGGGCATACAACCAAGTCGATGATTTCTTGCAGATACTTCTGAGGATCAGTTTTGAAAATATCAAGACATCCCTGACAGCAGAATCCGTATTCCTTATCATTGTGATGGTAAGAGACTGTGCTTTCTTTGGGAAGACGCAGTCTTACAAGAGAGCAACCACAAGTAGGACAGATTTCGGTCATCATTTCTCATCCTTTTTCATGCTAAAATTACTTAATTGCTGATCAAAAAGATCCCTGCCAAATCATAACATCACTATTTTTTAGCCAATAACTGTTCGTATCAAATGTAAAAAAAAGGAACCACTGTTACTGATATTTTACTTAATTTAATCCAAAAACATCAAAAATCAAAATAATATAATCTTAGATTGCATAATTATGATTAAATGAGTAAGGACGAAGAATTTTATTTCCCCACAGAAATTGATGAATTGAAATGACAACAGCATATTGCATGAAATGCAGAGAAAAAAGAGAGATAAAAGATCCAAAGGAAGTTAAGCTGAAAAATGGCAGACCTGCAATAAAAGGAACTTGTTCCAAATGTGGCACTAAGGTCTTTAGAATAGGAAAACCATAGAAATTATCTTAAGGTAAAACCAAAAAACACTATTATAATTAAAACACGAAATATTTGATACGGATGCTGACCCAATAGCCTATCTTTATTAGCTGAGGCGCGGACCGCTCAGCAGTTGGCTTCCATTAACATTTTGTGTTTTTGTTTTTTCTCAAGCTTAAGCTTAAACCAGCCTTTTTCAAAACATAAACTTGTGTTTCCTATTAGTTTGCATAGAAGTGTTGATTAATAGAAAAAATTCTTGCTAGAAGGATTTTTTATTCTACTACCTGAATGAGTTCCTTTAGTTTTCGTCTTGATTTTGGCGGCTTGCGTTTTTCAGGATATCCAATACAGAGAATTGATGATGGTCTCAAATCTGTACCTAAAATTGACTTAACCTTTTCTTCATCAATCATTCCAATCCAGATCGAGCTCAAACCAATGCCTGACGCTGCTAACTGAGAGTATGCAGCTGCTAGTGTTGCATCCTGCAAAGAAAATTTATCTAAAATTTCTGGCGAAAAGTCCATCTTTACTCTTAAAGGATCCATACAAAACACCAAAACAACTGGTGCGTTTACATATGGTTGGTTATTTGCAGCTTCAACAAGGGCTTCTTTGGTTTTTTTGTTCTTGATGTAAAATACTTTAAATCCTTGAAAGTTTCCAGCTGTCGGCGCAGTATCTGCAGCAGCTAAAATCTTGTCAACCATCCAATCCTCTACTTTGGTTTTATCAAATCTTCTTGTTGAGCGCCTTGTTGAAAAAATTCTGAACAAGTCAGACTCTGATGGTTCTTTCTTTGTTTTTTGTGGACCGGATGATAAAATTGCTTGAAGAAGAGATTGTTGTTTAGATTTTTTATCAGAAGTTTCTTGTGGCGCATCATCTTTTCTAATTGTAATTGAAGGATAGAATTCTTTTGTACTAATAAAGACATATTGTGGCTGATGGGGAATCTTTGCATATTCAAGTACCTGTTTTTGAAGTTCAGTCGTTTTAGCTTCAAGATATCTATTGTTTTTTAGATTAAATTGCGTGACATCAGAATTAATAAATATAGTACTAACTTGGTCTTCAAGATCAATTTTTCCTGAAGAATTTTCTTTCATAATTTCAACAAGTTGTTCTAGTTCTGCTTTGTTTAGTATAACCACATGCTGATCATCTTCATCGATTCCTTTCCAAACTAATCTACATCCATCTTTGGAAGTGTAGGAGGGTTGAATCTTTGAAAATTTCATTAATTTTGTTATGATAAAACCTCATAAAAAACATGGTATGGGTTATTGGACCAAATCATCAGCAACAAAGAATACTGATTTGTATAATAAATTTTGTAATAATATGATTAAAAGAACAATCTATGATTGCATTTCTTGATTAGACATTTCAATCCCGCAACTTCCTAATCCGCTTTTTTCAATATACTTTTGGTGATACTCTTCTGCTTTATAGAATGACAGGACTGGAATTATTTCAGTAACAACTTTGTTGTGATACCTGCCAGAATTCTGAAGATTTTCTTTGGATTTTATTGCAAATTTTTCCTGTTCTTGACTATGGAAAAATATTGCAGACCTATACTGAGTTCCCACATCTGGACCCTGCCTATTCAATGTTGTAGGATCATGAATGTTCCAAAAAATCTCTAAAAGTTGTTCATAAGATACTAAATCGGGGTCATATTCAATTTGAATTGCTTCTGCATGCCCAGTTTTTCCTGAACAAACATCGTGATACGTAGGATTTTTGAAATTTCCTCCAGTATAACCGACCATTGTACTTTTAATTCCTTTCACTTTTTGAAATTCTGCTTCCACCCCCCAAAAACAACCCGCTGCAAATGTAACTTTCATAATAAAACTACTTTAGAGTTATTTAAAAAATTTTACTAAATTTAATCTGAACTAATAAATGAAAAAAACTAAATTAATCACGAATTTTTAGCTGTTAAGTGTTCTTATAATTATGAAATACCGGTTTTACGGTAATTCGATAACCTAAAACTCTAACTGCTATACCAATCCAAACAAGAACCATAAGATAGCTAATGGTCATCACTCATAATTTACTCGAAGAAAACATCAGGGAAGATCAGGGTCTTCTACACAATGTTTGTGAACCCAAGAGCCCTCGTTGTTTTTTGAGATTTCTTTTCCAGGTTTGATTAACTGTCCACAAGAAATGCATGCGGATTTGAATTTTGCCTTCATGAATTCATTATAGATATAATTGATATGAATTCTAGTATTGAGTGATTGTTAACTTTTGGTTTACCTAAATTCCTTTGTTTTACATCTTTTTTAAGGCCATATTTATGATTTGAGAAAAATTCGTAATTGTATTGCTTTTTTTAATTAATCATAATATTTTCTAAAAAAAATGAAAAAAAAATAAAAATTAATTTTTTTGATTAACTACTGAAAGGAACGAGCTTTTCGAATCACTTTATTATGGTCCATGCCTGTTGTGGTGGTCACATAAAGTAAGTGGTTTCGACCTGCAGGCATTGTGATTCGTTTTATCTTTTCGTATTCTGCGACAACGTATTTGCATCTGCCAAGTTTTCGTGCCAGGGCCTTTCTTCCCTTCCATGCATTTACAGCATTTCTTAAAGATGCCCTACTTTCGCTTGCAGATAAAATATTGCGAACTCTTTTTGAATGTGCGGTATACACTATTTTGCCGTTCATATCACAAACAGTCACTACTCTAACTGAAGGACTTAGTTTAAGTAGTCTGTCAGTTGCAGCCTTAATTTCCATGAGGCACTATTGATTTTGAAGATGATAAAGGTTTTCACCTATCTATGGAATCTTAGTTTTTGAAAAAAATTGAGATTTTGAAAAACCATA
>SMUY01228904.1_pt1 | contig 10278 bp, 7 predicted proteins | sample 2456441 | NCBI WGS metagenome assembly SMUY01 (sample SAMN11095931, study PRJNA526329) | marine sediment metagenome | biome: Marine sediment; feature: Surficial sediment; material: Deep marine sediment; isolation source: Hadal surficial sediment | place: Pacific Ocean | collected 2014-11 | depth 0-1...
CCACGGCCGCCGCCGCCACCGCCGCGGCCACCACGCCCGCCGCGGCCTGCGGCCGGCGCCGGGGGTGGGTCTCGGCGGAGGTCCCAGGTGATGCGCTGCACACCGGCGGCGTCGGGCAGCTCGAGGAATCGCACACGGTCGCCGTTGGCGTCGGTGATCATGATGCCGAGACCGGGTTCAGATGCCACCGTGGCGTCCAGGTGATATGTAAGCGTGGCGCCGAACGGTGGGTTGGGCTCCGCCTGGTCGCCCCACGCGGCGCGCACCTGGTTGAGCTCGTCGAACATGGGCGTGGCCCGCAGGCGGAAGAGAGCGGCGGGTGCAGCGAGCGCCTCCGAGCTCACGTCGCGCAGCGCCGAGTAGTCGTCGAGGATGTAGGCACCGCGACCGAAGGTGCCGACCACCAGGTCGTTCCACTGGCGCTGGATGTGCAGGTCCCGCGCTTGCATGCGGGGTATGCCGCCGCGCAACTCGACCCACCGGACACCTCCGTCGATGCTGAAGTAGACGCCGAACTCGGTGCCGACAAACAGCAGATCACCTTCGAGGTGGTCTTGCACGATCGACCAGGTGCCGGAGCGTTCGGGTAGGTTGGCGGTAATGTCGACCCAGGTGCGGCCGCGATCGTCGGATCGCATCACCCAGGGCCGAAAGTCGCCGTTCTGCCAGTTGTTGAAGGTGGCGAAGACGACATCGGCGTCGCGCGGCGAAGCGAATAGGTCCGTTACATAGCTATTTTCGGGTAGTCCGGGGATGCTCTCGATGCGCGTCCAGGTGTCGCCACCGTCTTCGGAGACATGCACCAGGCCGTCGTCGCTGCCGGTGTACAGCAGGCCCTCCACGAGTGGCGACTCGTCGAGGGCGGTCAGCACGCTCATGGTGGTGGTGTAGAGGTGCAGGCCGACGGCGTCTTCGTCTTGCACCTTGCCCATGATGGGAACCTCGCGGCGGTCGAGGTTGCGGGTCAGGTCGCCGCTCACCGCATCCCAGTTGTCGCCCCGGTCGTCGCTGCGGTACAGCCGATGGCCGCCGTAGTAGATGCGCCCCGGCACATGGGGGCTCACCAGAAGTGGGCTGTCCCAGTGCCAGCGGCCGCGGTCTTCCTGCTCGGCGGTGGGCCGGATGCCGGCGCTCTGGCCGGTGCTCATGTCGAGCCGGTTGAGGGCGCCGTTCTGTGATTGCGCGTAGACGTACTGCGGCTCGTGCGGGTCGAAGTAGGCCTGGAAACCATCGCCTCCGCCGACGCGATACCAGTCGCTGGTGCGGATACCTGCGGCGTTCAGGGTTCGCGAGGGGCCGCAGATGGTGCCGTTGTCCTGGGCGCCACCGCACACCCGGTAGAAGGGCCGCGAGTTGTCGGCGCTAACGCGATAGAACTGCGACAACGGCAGGTTGGTGAAGTGCCGCCAGGTGGTGCCGCCGTCGTAGGTCTCGTACAGACCGCCGTCGTTGCCGATCCACATGTGCATCGGGTCGGCGTGGTCGAAGACGATCTCGTGGTGGTCGACGTGTATCTGGAAGGGCATGCGCTCCCAGGTGACGCCCCTGTCAGTGCTGCGCGTGAGCGGCGATTCGATGTTCCAGATGGTGTCGGGTCGGTGCGGGTCGACGAAGATCTCGCCGTAGTATTGCGGGTCGCCGCCGGAATGATCGCTCATGCGCGTCCAGGTGTCGCCGCTATTTTCGGAGAGGAAGAAGCCACCGGCGTCGCCGCGCGCCACCACCATGGCGTAGACGCGGTCCGGATTGCGCTCATCGACCCCCAGTGCGATGCGGCCCTTCTCGACCTCCGGCAGGCCGGTCTCGATGCGTTCCCAGCTGCCACCGGCATCCGTGGAACGGAAGATTCCGGCTTCCGGGCCGCCGGCGACGGTCATGGCGTTGCGCCGCCGCCGCTGGTAGGCGGCAGCGTAGATGGTGTCCGGATCGCCGGGCTTGAAGGCGGCGTCGGTGATGCCGGTGTCGTCGCTGACGTGCAGCACGCGGGTCCAGCTGCCGCCGCCATCGGTGGTCTTGTACAGGCCGCGGTCGCCACCGGCATTCCAGAGCGGGCCCGCGGCGGCCACGTACACGGTGTCCGAGTCGCGCGGGTCGATGAGGATACGCTGGATCTTCTGGGAATCAGCCAGTCCAACCGGCATCCACGTGGCGCCGGCGTCGGTGGACTTGTACACGCCGTTGCCCCACGAGGTGGAACGGTTGTGGGTGTTCTCGCCGGTGCCGAGCCACACCACGTTCGAATCGCGCGGATCCACCACTACAGCGCCGTGCGAATAGGCGGGATACTCGTCGAAAATCGGCGCCCACGTGTTGCCGCGATTCACCGTCTTCCACAGTCCTCCCGAACCCACCGCCAGATACCAGGTGTTGGGATCGTTGGGATCCACCTCGAGATCGGCAATGCGGCCGGTGGCCAAGCCCGGGCCGATGCTGCGGAACTCGAGGCCGCGGAAATTCTCCATGGTGAGACGGTCGTCCCCGGATTGGGCGTGCAGCGACGACGCCGCAATCAACAAGATGCCCAGGATGCGAAGGGGAGTGACTCGCTTAATGGCTCTCGGCGTGACTCCCGGCGTGACTCTTGGTGTGACTCTTGGTGTGACTTTCACGTTTCCTCTCGATCTCAGCTAACGTGATGCAAGTGTGATGGTTCGGGGAAGGAAACAGCGCGACCACGCTCCCGCATTCGTCGGCGGCGTGCAAGCCATCCAGAGCGCGAACCGCCATGTCCCCGCCGGGCGCTTGATCCGGGGCCCGGCAATGTCGGCGCTGGTGCTGAGGTCGGCCATCGGAGCGGGCGCCGCACCGGAAGGCGGCGGCAGATCCGGGCGATCGGCTGTTGTGAGGCGCATCCGAGCTGCTAAACGAGACTCCGGAATCCGAGATTCGAGGGCCGATATCCGTTGAACTTCGCCCCCGCTGAGCGTACCGTTCCGTCCAACAGCAAGCCCACGACCACTCACCCTGGAGGAGTGTCATGAAGTTGCGCAACATGTGGATTCTTTTTGCCGTCGTCGCCATCGCCGCGTGCGGTGGAGCCGCCGAGGAGCCGGCCACCGATTCCGCCGACACTGCGGCGGTTGCCGATGAAGCTCCCATGGACGACGGGGCCGCGGTTCGCGCCCTGGTCGATGACATCGTGCTGCACTACAACATGTACCACGCCGGTATGGTGGCCGACTTCTATACCGATGACGCCGTCGTTCTGGGGGCCAATGGCTCGGTCCTCATGTCGAGGGAGGACCATGTCGCCTCGATGGAGGCCGAGATGGCGGGGAACCCGACGCTCAGTGCCGAAGTGGCGGACGTGATTGTGGTCGGCGACACCGCGGTGGCGCGGGGCTCCTACTCGATCGAGCTGGCGCCGGAAGGAATGGACCCGTCGTCGTTCACCGGTAGCTGGATGGCGGGGTACGCCAAGGTCGATGGCGCGTGGAAGTCCTCGGTGCTGCTTACCAACTACGACACCGATCCGCCGGAGAACCGACCGGATCCCATCACTCCCGAGGGCCCGCCCCCGCCGGACCTGGAAGACGACCCGATGGCCGAGCTCATGGGTTACTACGCCACCCATTTCAACATGGGACATGGCGGCATGGTGGCCTCGCGCTACGCTGAAGACGCGGTGGCCGCCTTCGCCGACGGGCCCTCGCTGGACGGCCGCGCCGCCATCGAGGAGAGAATGGACGCGCGCATCGCAGAGCTGGGCAGCCCTCAGCTCACCATCCACCAGGTGGCGGCCGAGGAGATCGGCGACGGCTACGTGTTCGGCGGTGGCTGGTATGAGATGAGCTCCGACAGCGGCAATTCAACGGGCAGCTTCCTCGTGTTGGCACGTGCCGGCGACGACGGCAACCTGCAGATCCAGTGGACCGTGAGCAACGGCCTGCCCATCGAGCAATAGGACCCACGGCCTGCTGGCAGGCGGGCGACAGGTGGTGGTGAAGGTCTGACGGACCGGGCGGCGCCGACGCCGCCCGGTTCCCGCGTCCCGCGGCTGCCCGTCGTGGTAACGTGGGCGCCCATGCGGGCTCCTCGTCGCCTTGTTTTCTTCCTGGCCGTTCTTGGCGCGGTCGCACCTTCGGGCTGCAGCTCTCCTGGAACCGCGCCGGGTGAAGGCGGCCCATCTCTGCTGTTGGCGCTCGCCGTGCTCGACACCGTGGACGGCGCGCCGCGCCCACTGCCCGCCCGCTTGGGGATCCTCACGCAGACTGCCGACGGGTGGACCCACCGTTACATCGAAGACCCGGACAGCAACGTCTTTCACAAGGCGATGGCGTACGGTCCCGAGGGGATGCCGAGCGCCGTATTGACCCTCGGCGGTACGGCGGCGATGGTCAAGCTGTGGGGTGCGAACGGCGAGTCGACGACACTTTGGGAAGAAGACTTCGGCGGCGCTTTCAGCCGCATGCGGGACGCCGAGGTCGGCGACATTTACGGTGACGGCAGCGCCGCCATCGTGGTGGCGACCCACGACCAGGGCGTTGTCGCCGTCATCCGGCCGGACGGATCCGGCGGCTTTTCGGTTCACGAGCTCGACCGCCAGCCCGGAACGTACGTTCACGAGATCGAGCTCGGCGACCTCGATGGGGACGGCGTTCTCGAGGTCTACGCCACCCCGACGGCGCCGAACCAGGTCGATGGCACGCCTCAGCCCGGCAAGGTGGTGCGCTACGTACCCGCGACCGGGGAGGGTCGGGTCGAGGTTGCCGACCTCGGGCGTCGCCACGCCAAGGAAATTCTCGTCGATGACCTCGACGGCGATGGGCGCGACGAGCTCTACGTCTCCGTGGAAGCGGTTTCGGGCGGCCAAGTGGAGATTCGCCGCTACCTCGCCGGTACCGATCCGGCGGCCGGCGAGACGGTGGCGACCTTCGACGACCAACTGACCCGGTTCCTCACCGTGGGCGATATTGATGGTGATGGCAACAAGGAGATGGTTGCGGCGACTTCGCGCCGCGGCCTGTGGCTGCTGCGCCCCGGCCCCGGCGAGTGGAGCAAGGAGCTGATCGACGCAAACTCCTCCGGCTTCGAGCATGCCTCGATCCTGCTCGACCTCGACGGTGACGGCCGCGACGAGCTGTACGTCGCCAGCGACAACCAGAACCAGGTGCGGCGTTATGTCTTCGATGGCTCCGGCTGGCAATCTGAAGTGATCTTGGAGTACACCGACGACCTCGGGCGCTTTACCTGGAACATCATGCCGGCGCCCGCCGGCCTGCTGTTCGGCGGCCGCTAGCGGGCCGCGCGGCCGGCCGGCGAGAACGCTGCCGGCCGCCCAACAAACCGAATGAGGGGACCTGATGGAATACAGACCACGACAGCTGCATTCTTCGGCCTGCGGACTTCTTGCCGCGGCACTGCTAGCGGCTGTGGCCTGCGGTGGATCGGGTCAAGGCACGGCGGTCGCGGTGGACGCCGCGGCGACTGCCGGGCGCACGGGTACCGGGCCAACGTCCAGCGAAGCAGTTGCGGCCGACCTCCCGCGTGGTCTGGTCACCAAGGAAGCGGGCGTGTCCGGGGGTTATCTTCTGTTCGGCCCGCTGCTCTCGGACACCACCTACCTGATGGACAACGACGGCAGCATCGTCCACACCTGGACGAGTCAGTTCGCGCCTTCGGGCACCGCCTACCTGCTGGACAGCGGCAACCTCTTGCGGGGTGCTCGCGAGCCGGGCGTCGACGTGTTTCGCGGCGGAGGCCAGGGAGGGCGTATCGAGGAGTTCAACTGGGCGGGCGAAAAGGTCTGGGACTTCGAATTCGCCAGCGAGGAGCATCTCCTGCACCACGACATCGAGATCATGCCGAACGGCAACATCTTGGCGATCGCCTGGGAGACGAAGAGCGCCGATGAGGCGATTGCGGCGGGACGCGACCCCGCGGTCCCGGACTACGGCGACCCCGCAGAGCATCCGGAACGCATCGACATCAACGCTACCGGTGTGGCTCCCGAGATTGACCCGGAGGAGCTCGAGCAGCTCAAGGCCCTCGGCTACATGCCACCCGACGCCACGGCCGAGGACGCCAGCTCCGACATGTTTCACACCAACGCCATTGCCTACAACGCCGAGCTCGATCAAATCGCCCTCAGCTCGCCGCGCTACAGTGAGGTCTGGATCATCGACCACAGCACCACCACCTCCGAAGCGGCCGGCAGCCTCGGCGGGCGCTGGGGCAAGGGGGGCGACCTCCTCTACCGCTGGGGGAACGCGGCGAACTACGGGCGTGGCACCGAGGATGACCGGCAATTGTTCGAACAACACGACGTTCGTTGGATCCCCGACGGGCTTGCGGGCGCCGGGCACCTGATGATCTTCAACAATGACGTGCCCGCCGAGGCAGGGACCGACAACCATTCGGAGGTCATCGAAATCGCCCCGCCGTTGGGAGTGCGCGGTTACGAGCTCGCTGCCGGCGCACCATTCGGCCCCGCCGAACCCGTGTGGAGCTATCGGGCCACCGGTGAGCCGTCCTTCTACAGCCCCTTCATCTCGGGAGCGACGCGGCAGCCGAACGGCAACACGCTGATCTGCGCGGGGGCGCCGGGGCGCTTCTTGGAAGTCACGCCCGCCGGGCAGATCGTATGGGACTACCGCGACCCGCACTCCGGCGACGTGCGCATGCCGGACGGCTCTACGCCGCATCCGGTGGGTGAGTTCACCTATGCGGTGTTCCGCGCTAGCCGGATTCCGCCGGATCATCCGGCGCTTGCCGACAAGACACTGAGTCCGCTCGAGCCGCAGCCGCCGCTGGCCGGTGTCGCGGGTAGCGGCGGGTAGCGGCGGGACGGGTAGTGACCGCCAGTGCAGGCAACCTCGGCCTCAGCGAGCGCCGCTTCCGCTTGCTCGTTGCCGAAGCCCTCGACGAGCTGCCGCCGGAGTTCGGCGAGCTGCTCGACAACGTCGCCGTGGTGGTCGAGGACGAGCCGTCTGCAGAAGACCTCCGCGAGCTCGGTATGGATCCCGAAGAGGGCGACGAGCTTCTCGGCCTTTACCAGGGCACGCCGCTCGACGCGCGGGGCTTCGAATACGGTGGCCTACCGGATCGCGTGGTGATCTACCGCGGGCCCATCCTGCGCATCGCGCGCACCCGGCGCGAAGTCATCGAGCAGGTGCAGGAAACCGTGCTGCACGAACTCGGCCATCACTTTGGCCTCGAGGAAGACGACCTGCCTTTCTAGGGCTAACGGCGCCGCCGACGCGGGCGGCCGCTGCGACCCCGCCCTTTCGGTTTGACGCGGTCACGCGGTTCCGATTGTCCCTTGGAGCGCCGTGGCTTCCACGGTTCCCAGTCGTCGGGGGTTGGATGCAGGCTGTCCTGGTAGTAGTCGTCGAGCAGCATCGCCATGATGGCGACCTCGTCGTCGGTCTCGCCGAGGCTCTTGGCTAGCGGCACAAAGCGCTGCATGCGTTCGATCTGCAGGCGGTCGCGGTCGCGCAGGCGGGCCTCGAGCAACACCGTGGCGCGTTCCGAGACGATGCGCTGCACTTCTTCCTTGGTGGGCGATTCGCGCTCCACGAAGTCGATGTTGTAGCGCTTGCCGATGCTGAGCAGCTCGATGCGCTCGAGGCCGGCCACCAATGTAATGGCTTCGCCCGGAGCTCCGGCTCTGCCGGTGCGACCGCTGCGGTGGATGTAGGCCTCAGCCTCGTTGGGCGGTTCGTATTGGATGACGTGTGAGAGCTCGAGAATGTCGATGCCACGCGCCGCCACGTCAGTGGCGACGAGGAAGCGGAGCTGCCCCTTGCGCACCCGCGCCATGACCTTCTCGCGCGCATCCTGCGATAGATCGGAGCTCAGCTCGTCGGCGTCGTAGCCGAAGCGCTTGAGCACCGCGGCGACGTACTGCACGTTGACCTTGGTGTTGCAGAAGATCAGTGCCGAGGTGGGGTTTTCGACCTCGATGATGCGGATGAGGTGGCGATCTTTCTTCATCGCCGGCACGTTGTAGAAGACGTGCTCGATCTCGGCGACGTGCACCTGGTCGCGGCTCAGGCTGAGGAACTCGGGGTTCTCGAGAAACTGGCTCGCCAGCCGCTGGACGCGGCCCGGGAAGGTGGCCGAGAACATGTAACCGTTGATGGGGTGCTTGGGCAGGAACGTCTGCAGCCGCTTCATGTCGGGGAAGAATCCCATCGACAGCATGCGGTCTGCTTCATCGAACAGCAGCATCTTCAGGGCGTCGAACTTGAGGTTGCCCTTGAGAAGGTGATCGAGTACACGACCCGGCGTTCCGACGACCAGCTCTACACCGTTCTCGAAGGCCCGCAGTTGCGGGCCGTAGTCGACACCGCCGTACACCGCGGTGGCACGAAGGCCGTCCGGGCCGGCGAGCATCGCGGCTTCCGCGGCGACCTGTTTGGCGAGTTCGCGAGTCGGTACCAGGACGATTGCCTGGCAGCCGCCGCCGGGCACGGCACGCTCCAGGATCGGCAGCACAAAGGCGCCGGTCTTGCCGCTTCCGGTGCGCGACTGAATCATCAGGTCACGGCCGGCGAGCATGTAGGGGATGGCTTTTGCTTGCACCGGCATCAGCTTGGACCAGCCGGCGCGGCCCACCGCCGCTTGCAGGGTGGGCGACAGCTCGTCGAGGCTGATCTCGGGGAGCGCGTCGTCCGGTTCGACGAGGTCTTCTGCGTGAGTCTCGAGTCTATTCTCTGAGTTCATTCGGCCATCATGCACCGCCGCCGCCTCCCTGCACAGCCCGCGAGGTCGCGGGCACGATCAGCGTTGCCGCCACCACCACCGTTGCCCCCACGATCGGCGGTGGTGCGCACCGTCGTTTCAAGATAAGCGCCGCCGCGGGAGCGCCCCCGCGCGTGGCGTGATCGCGGTCGCGCCGCCGTGACCCGTGGAGATACCCAGGCTAATCGTTACGGATCCGGTCCAGGATCTCGGCAGGAACCCCCAGTTGCCGCGCTTGGGCGCGAATCTCGCCGATCGACACGCCGAGATGCTGCAGCGTGGTAATGAGATCTCTCACCGCGGAATCGGTGGCGGCGACGGAGTACTCGGGTGCGAACAGTGCGCCGCCGAGGCGGCCGAGCGCGGGCAACACCGTTTGGATCTTGCCGAGGTCGGACGCGATGTCGCCGAGTCCGCCGAGTCCAGCCAAGCCGGGTGCGTTGCTGTTCCCTCCGAGCATGCCGAGCAGGGGCATCAGGGCTTCAAGTCCGCCAGCCGCCTTTGCGCCGCTGCTCTGCGTGCCGAGGCCCTGCAGCAACTGCAGCGCTTGCGCCATGTCGATGCCGCCCTCGCCGCTGCCCAGCATGCCGCTGAGGGCCTGTAGCGCAGCCGCCGAACCGCCGGGAGGTGCTCTGCCGTCCGAGGGCGCATCAAGGAGCGGCGCAGCATTCTCCTGCGGAAGCGGGCGCCGGGGCTCGCTGCCCGGAGCGGGCCAGTCGTCCGCTTCGATGCGATCGACGAGCGACATGGGGATGGCCTGGTGGCCACCGTGCTGGTAGAAGACGAGCCGATCGCCGTCGACTGTGATGTCGTCGCTGCGGATGACACGCCCGTTCTTCAGGTAGATGCTGTCGCCGGCAGCACTGCTTGCTAGGCCCGGCGCCAGCGACATGGCCACCGCGGCTGCGACCATCAGAATGGAGTCGTAGGCTTTCATCTGTTCTTGATTCTGCGCCGCGTGGGGGGGGAGGATCAAGGCGGATCGTACGCCTGACGCGGTGGCCGGCTGCTGAGAAGTCGCGAGAAGTTGTCCAGGTCCGGGCTCAGCGCGTATCCTTGCGCCATGAGAACCGGGCGCTTCGCGGCAATGATGTCGACCTGGATGCTGTTCGGGGCGATGGCTGTGGCGCCACAATCCAGCGTCGTGTTCACGACTCTGGGGATCGACCTTTGGCCCGAGTACGACCGGCCGGGGGTGCTGGTCATCTACCGGGCCAGCATCGCGCCGGGCGTGGCCCTGCCGGCGCAGGTGACCTTCCGCATTCCCGCCGCCGCCGGGCCGCCGACCGCAGTGGCCGAGCGCCAAAGTGACGGGCAACTCATCAGCTTGCCGTTCGAGCGCCGTGTCGAGGGTGACACGGCATTCATTGAGTTGACGGCGACCCGGCCGGTTGTACAAATGGAATACTACGACCTCTCGCTGGAGAGAGACGGGGTGCTTCGCAGCTTCACCTTCACCTGGTCCAGCGACCATGACGTGGGCGCCCTGAGTGTCTCGGCGCAGCAGCCGGACCTGGCCCAGAACCTCACCACTATGCCTCCGGCGACGACGCGGGCTCCGGGCGTCGACGGGCTCATGTACCACACCATCTC
>SMUY01042942.1_pt1 | contig 10276 bp, 10 predicted proteins | sample 2456441 | NCBI WGS metagenome assembly SMUY01 (sample SAMN11095931, study PRJNA526329) | marine sediment metagenome | biome: Marine sediment; feature: Surficial sediment; material: Deep marine sediment; isolation source: Hadal surficial sediment | place: Pacific Ocean | collected 2014-11 | depth...
TATGCCTCCATATTTACCATTTGTTATCAGATCAATATCTTCTTTCCTTTTTTCATCGACAAAAATTGTGTAAGGATCGAGTGATGAAAGCATTCCTTCGATTCCAGCTCTCATAAATTTTTCAGGCTCAATTTCATCTACATAGTTAAATGAAATCTCTTTATACACTTTGCTGAACAACTCGATGTTCTTATTTATTTCAAAATATATATCTGAGAAACCGGCAAAGAGGAATACAACTGCAACAACCATAATTATGTTTCTTAAAATTTTATATTTCATAATTTTACCTCCGTTCAATTTTTTCAATTTCATTTATTATTTTATCATGAATATTCCCAACAATATCTGTACCATCTAAAATTTTGAATCTGTTTTCACTCTTAACCAATTCAAGATAACCGTTACGAACTCTTGAATAAAAATTCTTGTCAGAGTTTTCAATCCTATCTAAATGTTCACTTAATTTTTCTTGTCTTCTTTGCTCCGCGATTGCAACTGGAATATCAATAAAAAAAGTAATGTCAGGGATCGTATTTCCGATAGCAAGTTTGTGAATACTTAAAATTACATCGATAGAAATTCCCCTTCCATATCCCTGGTATGCCGTAGAAGAATCATGAAACCTATCCGAAATTACATAAATTCCTTCGTCAAGGTAAGGTCTAATTTTTTCCCTAACCAATTGAGCACGGCTTGCAGAAAAAAGGAGGAATTCGGTTTCAATTAAAATTTTAGAATTTTCTTTATCTAAAAGCAGGATCCTAATTTTTTCAGAGATTTCTGTTCCACCCGGTTCTCTTATTACCTGAACTTTTTCATTTTTCTTTAGCAAGTAACTTTTTAATAATTCAATCTGAGTGGATTTACCACAGAAGTCTATTCCTTCAAAAGTTATAAACATAAGTAAAATATTTCCCTATCTGAATTTCAGTCTAGTGATAAATTTTGATTTACTCTATAGTCAATTATCTGAATTTTTTAATAATGTAACGAAGACGTTCAGGTTTAATATACTTTAGAGCAGTATTAACCGGATGTTCAATATGGGGAATAACATTTCCAAGAGTATCTAAAACAACATCCCTGTAAAATACAAATGCTCTGAACTGATCTTTTTCAAGTTTGCCAAGGATATCAATTCCACCTCTAACATTGCAGGAAATTTTATTCGGTAGAAGTATAACATCTCTGTCAGGGGGAACATCTAAAACTTCAACATAGATATCATCAAATTGTTTATCTACTATTCTTTGTATATCAAAATTAACAGAAACAAACCGCGTTCCAAATGAAGTACCGGGTAAATTGATAAAATCAATATTTTTTATTGTAAATCTATCAAGTGAAGAAAGTTTGATCGCTTTAGTTTTTATTTCAGTAAGTGAATTAACCACTGACTGCGGACCATCAATTACAACTGAGTCTGGCTCGATCACAATTTGTTTTGCTAATCCATATCCGGCTTTAAAATCTAAACTGAGATCAGCAACAATCGGTAATTTTTTATGTATTCTTCTTTCAATTGAAAATGATAATGAATTCGGAACAATATCAATGATATCAAGTTCGGAAAGCATCCACCTGTTATCTGTTAGATGATCCATTAATCTAATTTGCTTGAATCCGCTGTCTTCGTTAACAGAAATATTATAGGTAACATCTTTACCAATATTCACAGAGAATAGTTTCCAACCGATACCTCTTAGTTTTATAGTGATATTCTCAGGTATTTTATTCCCGATTGTATAACCAATTGGAAAATCTACTACCCTGAGAGGCACATTTACGTTAGCATAATATTCCTCGGAAAGGGAAATAGTTCCCCAAATAATAACCGAAAAAGCGATTGAAATAATTATTAATGGAATTTTCTTCTTCACACTTCAAATATAAAGGAAATTATAAACAAAAAAACTCCACACATGTGTGGAGTTATAAAAAACATACTTTATGTAATAATTATTACTGTATCGTTTTAAAATAATCTAATAGCTGTCCCCTGTTCGCCCGCGAAATTTCTCTTCCTTTTATAGGAAAATTTTCTGTGCTCCTTGCTAAACGTCTTAGTTGATGAACATTTAATTTTTCAAGTTCTCTCATATTAATTTCAACGGAAGAGGTTTGTTTTTTTGTTTTCTTTTCATCAAACTTTTTACCTAATGCTTCACGTTTAAGTCGTTCGATTGTATCACTTGAAGTTTTGGGAGTTTCTACTTTTTTTGGTTTTACCTCAGTTGTGATATCAGGTATTACTTTAGGAACAACTATTAATTCTTCTTTTACTTCTTCTTCTTTAATTATATTTTCAGCAGGTTTAGATTTGACTATTTTTTCTGTAGTAAGAGTTTTTCTGCGCTCTCCAATCGGCAGAATAGTTCCGATTTGATCATCAGGTCTGGGAATAACATGAACTGAAACCAATTCACCAACTCGTTGTGCTGCCGCTGCTCCTGCATCAACTGAAGCTTTTACTGCTGCAACATCTCCAACAACAACAATTGTTATCAAACCGGCAAGTGCTCTTTCTTTTCCGACCAGCTGAACGTTGGATGCTTTAAGCATTGCATCGGCTGCTTCAATTGCAGCTACCAATCCTTTGGTTTCTACTAAACCTAATGCCTGCTGCATGAGATTACTTTCTTTTTGGCAGAATTGATTCTACTTCTGAATGAGGGCGTGGAATAACATGGACTGAAACAAGTTCTCCAACTCTTTGTGCTGCCGCCGCTCCTGCATCAGTTGCTGCTTTTACTGCTCCAACATCTCCCCTAACCATTACAGTAACGTAACCACCGCCGATAATTTCTTTACCTAATAAATCCACCTTTGCTGCTTTTACCATTGCGTCAGCAGCTTCAATCGCACCTATTAACCCTTTGGTTTCGACCATTCCGAGTGCATCAAGTGTCATAGAAATGCTCCCATTTGTAAGTTAATGATATAGAAAAATAGTTTATTGTACAAAGAATGTCAATTATTATCATTTAATAATATTTACCTTATCAATTTAATAAGATTTTAATAATAATTTACTTATAATATTTGATAATTCTATAAAAAAAATGAGGGGCATCTACAAACTATCCAAATATTCCTGTAAAATTACTGCAGCGGAATTGCGATCGATCAATCCCTTATCTCTTCTTTTTTTCTTCTTGGTTACTGATTCAATAATTCTCTCTTGAGCAATAGCGGATGTATATTCTTCATCCCAGGTAATAACTTCCAATTTAAATCTTCTTTCAATTTCTTTTTTAAAATTAGATATTTTAGTTGCTAATGATTTGTTTTTTTCTTCGTTAGGCATGCCGAGAATAACTTTTACAACTTTTTTCTCGTTGATGATCTCAGCAATATTCTTCCAGAATTTTTTATCGTTTATTAGTGTTTTAAAAGAATATGCAAAAGTAAATAAGGGATCACTCAATGCAATACCAATCCTTTTCATGCCATAATCTATACTTAATAGGCGTTGCTCATCCATTACAAACTTTCAAATCTTTCTACGGTGTAAACACCTTTAACTTTCTTTAACCTCTGAATGAGTTTATTAAGATATTCAAGATTGTTAACATAAATAGTTATCGTTCCCTCAAAATTGGAATCATTGGTGTTGATATTAATCGATTTAATATTAGTGTTACTGTAAGTTACTATAATGTTTGCGATATCATTTACGATGCCCGGTCTATCTTCACCTTTTATAATTAAACCTGCTACAAAATACGACTCGTCGGAATAAGGCCACTGTACAGGGATTAGTTTACTTGAATCTCCGGCAGAAATATTTAATAAATTGTTACATGTTTTACGATGAATTTTAATCCCTTCACCTACAGTTATAAAACCAATTATGGGATCACCCGGAATTGGGTTGCAGCACTTAGCATAGGAATAAAGCATTTCAGTTTTCTTCCCCTCTACTAAAATGCCACCCGCATCTTTTCGCGTAATCTGTGCAAATTCATCAAATTCCAATGTGGATTCTGCAACAGTGGTATCCTCTTCTTTTTTTGGTAATAGTACGTCATCTAAATTAATTTTACCCTGTGAAATTGCAATGAAGAACTGCCTGTGATTTTCATATTTCAAACCGGATGAAAATTTAGAAATTTCATCCGAAGAAAAAGAAAGTTTAAGTTTTTTTATTTTTTTATTCCAGATTTCCTTCCCTGCATCAACAATCTTTTGTTCTTCCGAATTTACCCATCGCCTAATATTTGCTTTGGCTTTGTGAGTCTTAACAAATTTTAACCAGTTTTTATTTGGCTGCTGGTTTTTAGAAGTTATTATTTCGACTTGGTCTCCGCTCCTAAGTTTTGTATCGAGTGGTACTATTCTTCCATTTATTTTTGCCCCTATACAATGGTAACCAACTTTACTATGGATATCGAAAGCAAAATCGACAGTTGTGGAATCAATTGGCAGCCTTCTCAAATCTCCTTTGGGAGTGAAGGCATAAATTTCATCCTGGTAGAGATTGAGTTTAAAGCTTTCCAACAAATCTTCCCTTGCATCAATTCTGTTTGCATTTTCAAAAATATCTCTTATCCAGTTCGCCCAATCTTCAAGGTCCTTATCCGAGGCAGATTTATCTTCTTTATATCTCCAGTGTGCAGCCACACCTTTTTCAGCAATTTCGTGCATTTGTTCGGTTCTGATCTGCACTTCTACGAGTCTTCCATTAGGTCCCACAACAGTTGTGTGTATTGATTGATAATTATTTGTTTTGGGTATTGAGATGTAGTCTTTAAATCTATCTGGAACGGGAAGATAAATTTGATTTACAATACCAAGAGTTGTATAGCAATCATTCGTATTTTCCGTATCAAGAATAATTCTTACAGCAAAAAGATCAAATATTTCTTCAAAAGGTTTATTCCTTTTTATCATTTTTCTGTAAATGCTGTAAAGATGCTTTGCTCTGCCACTCAGATCGTATTTGATATTGTATTCACCAAGTTGTTTAGTTATTGGCTCAGCAAATTTTTTAATGTATGATTCTCTCTCTTTTCTTTTGCTTTTTATTTTTCGTACTAAGTCTTCGTATGCTTCTTTATTCAAATATTTAAATGAAAGATCTTCAAGCTCCCATTTTACACGACCGAGACCGAAACGGTGAGCAAAGGGAGCATATATTTCCAAGGTTTCGAGAGCAATTCGTCTTTGCTTATCGGGATTCACAAATTCAAGTGTTCTCATGTTGTGCAATCTATCAGCAAACTTTACTAAGATAACCCTAACATCACGAACCATTGAAAGAAGTAATTTTCTGTAATTTTCCGCTTTTGCAAAATCCTGCCCCGTAAAAATGCTGCTTATTTTGGTTACACCGTCAACAATCTCTGCAATTTCTTTACTGAATTCGGCGGCAAGAACTTCGAGGTTAAATTCAGTATCTTCAATTACATCGTGGAGCAAGGAACTTACAATTGTGGTGTCATCGAGAGGAAATTCTTTAGCCACAATAAGAGCTACATTGTAAGGATGAGTATAATACGGCTCCCCGGAAGAACGCAAATCGTGCTTGTGTGCTTCAAGCATAAAAGTAAATGCTTTTGTAATCAGTTCTTCATCTACCTTTTGCAGAGATTCCTTGCTTACCTTCAAAAGTTCCGATAGCATTTGCTGATGTCTGGGATTATCCAAACTCTTTACCTTCTTAATTAAATCGTATTTTAATTACTTTATAATTTAACTTTTTTATTTGAGATGGTAAAGTCGGGCAGAGGTAGATTAAAAATAACGAACTATTGAATAAGTGTATTCTTAAAATCTTTTACTCTTTCCAGGCGTTCTTCGAGCCTTGATAGTTCATAATCATTCAGGTTACTCATGGCTAGAATTTCATCACATAAAATTAACGCTTTATCCTGCTCCCCTATTTTAACATACTGCTGTGCTATTATGTGCTTTAATACAATTTCGTTAACACGGTTCTGATCAATCTCCTGCTTGAATGATTCGAGTAATTCATAATAAAGTTGTATTGAAGAATCAGTATTTACATCCTCGTAAGCTCTCGCTAATCCCCACTTAAAATATCTTGAATTCGGAAATTCATTTACGGCTTTTTGTCCTATTTCTATTGCAGTGTTAAAATCTTTCTGATCGATATAAATCCAAATGAGTGAATTGACAGCAAGATGAGAGTGATAGGAAGCGAACGTAATTGCTGTTCGAAGTTTTTCGATCCCAATTTTAGTTTTGTCATTATGATAAGGTATCCAATCTAAAAATTCTGTTTTTCTGCTCATCCAGTATTCATAAGTTCCAATTGCAATGTATGCTTCATAAAAATTATTTTCAATATTTAAGCAATTACCAAAAGCCGAAATTGAATTCATACCTGTTGAAAGAGCTGACAGCCAGTTATCTTGTATCGCATCAAAATATGCAATGTAACCTTCAGCCAAAGCGTAAAAATAATTGAACCACAAATTATCTTCATCAGTTGAAAGAAGTTTTTCTGCATGTTCTTTTGCTTCTTTCAGATTTGATTCAATAAAATCAGAATCATATTCCTTTTTGTAATCGTAAGCTTCAGCAATTTTACCTGCTGCAAGATAAATTTTGCCTAACGGCAGTTCGGGATATTCTAATGTTAGCTGCTTGAAATTTTTGTTCGCCTCAGGGTATTTCTGATTAACAATATTAATTATACCGGATTTAATCAGAAAATTAACTCGCTGTATAGGAAAATCCTGTGCAAAAGTAAAGTTAAATAAAATGAAATATATTATTAAGGATAAAAAGCTACAGCGTGCCAAATGTTCTATCTCCTGCATCACCCAATCCTGGTAAAATATATCCTTTATCATTAAGTTCTCTATCAAGAGCCGCACCGAATATTTTTACATCCGGATGGTCTTTATTAATTTTAATTATTCCCTCAGGAGCAGCTACAATACAGGCAAAAATAATATTCTTAGCACCCCGTTTTTTTAGGAAAGAAATTGCTGCCGAAGCACTTCCGCCAGTTGCTAACATTGGATCAACCAAAACTATTTCGTGCTCTATCAAATTATCAGGTGTTTTGTAATAATAGGCAATCGGATCAAGTGTCTCTTCATTACGCTCTAAACCAATGTGACCAACTTTCGCATCAGGTATAACCTGCGAAAACCCGTTTACCATTCCCAATCCTGCACGCAGTACGGGAACAATAACGATTTCCTGTGCAAGTTTAAATCCCATTGTTTTTTCTAACGGAGTTTGTACATCAATCTCCAGTAGTTTAAGATCAGCAAATAGTTTTACGGCAATAATATTTGAAAGCCGAGAAATTGCAGACCTGAAGGTTTCACAGTTTGTGTTAACGTCACGAAGAATGGTAATATTTCTTTTTACAAGAGGATGATCTATTAAATTAAAATTCATAAATGCTTTATTCATGTTCTACACTTTCTTTATTTTTTTAATAGCTTTTCTTCCAAGAACCGATAACAAATTAATAAAGGGCGAAAGCGGCGAAGTATAATTATAATTTACTTTTCCAAGAAAATCTATTTTATGTTTAGAATAAATTGCCGATGCAATTAAATCAGCATAACCGGAAACTTCTTTTCCTCCAAAAAATGACCCTCCAAGAATCCTGTTGCTTTCGAAATCATAAATTATTTTCCCAAATACATTCCTGCTCTCGGGCATAACTTTAACAAGATTCGGAACTTCCGCACTAACACTATCAGTCTTAAATCTGCTGATATCAGCTTCGATGCTGCTCAATCCAACTGAAGCAAAATAGTTAGCGAAAATTTTTACACTCACATTTTTAATTATTGGTTCAACATTAACATTGCCGCCCGCTGCATTTTCTCCGGCAATATGCCCATATGCATGGGCATAAGTTGCAAAAGGTAAGTAATCCGGTTTACCTGTAATTGCATTCAATATTTCAATGTTATCACCAGCTGCAAAAATGTTTCTATCGGCTGTTCTTAGTTTCTTGTCAACTTTCATTCCGCCGAATTTGCCCAACTCCAATTTTGCTTTTTCAGCTAATGTATTATTTGGTGAGATGCCTACGGTTAAAAGTATTAGATCGGTTTGTAAGTGCTCGTCATCATATTTTACAAAAATAACTACATCATCTTTAATAAACGGTTCGATGTTTTTGATGCCGCCAATAAATTGCACGGAGTTGTTTTCTAATTCATTTAAAACTTTCTTACTTATTTCTGCTTCAGATTTTGGTAACGGTAATTTTTCTCTTTCAAGTAATATTACTTTTAGATCCTTTTTATCTAATGCTTCAGATGCTTCAATACCAATATATCCTGAACCAATAATTGTAACCGTTTGAACTGAATTTAACTCAATATAATTTTGAACTTCAATTAAATCATCAATAGTTTTGAGCTGAAAAACATTTTTTAACTCTTTGTAAAAACCGGGAATTCTTCTTGCAAGAGAACCGGTTGAAAGAATAAGTGAATCATAAGGATGAATAATTTTTTTATCAGTTTGAATATCTTTCACAGTTATGTTTTTCCCACGTCTATCAATACTTTCAACAAGATGATTGATAAAAACTCCCACTCCTTTTTTATTTAAAAAAGTTCCCGCTGAATAGTAAACGATATCTTCATAACTATTGATTTCACCCGATAAAACGTAAGGAATTTCGCAAGTGCCCGTTGATATGAAACTTGCTGCTTCAAAGAGAGTTACCTTTGCGTTGGGATTAACTCTTTTTGCTTTTGCTGCAGCAGCTGGTCCTGCGGCGTTTCCGCCCACTACAATTATTCTTTTACCTGATATCATTTTTCTTTAAAACTCAATGTCATTGGAACACCCTTAAAACCATATTGCTTTCTTATCAAATTTTCCAGAAATCGTTTGTAATTATCGGCAACATGTTTTGGATAGTTGCAGAAGAAAGCAAAGATAGGATAGTAATCGCCCATTTGCGTTATGTATTTTATTTTAACTTCCCTCCCCGATCGAGTTGCCGGCGGAGGATTTGCATTTATTAGAGGAAGAAGGTCATCATTCAATTTGTTAGTTTGAATTTTAAACTTTCTGGTCACTGCAATGTTTTTACAAATCTCAAGAAGTTTATAAATACGTTGTTTTGTTAATGCAGATATAAAAATAACTTCGGCATAATTTACTGCGCCAAGTTTTTCGAACATATTTCGTTCATACCCGGCTGCTGTTTTTGAATCTTTTTCAATGAGGTCCCACTTATTAATTGCAATTACCAAACCTTTTTTCCAGCGTACAACTTCATCAATTATTTTTTGATCTTGCTTTTCCAATCCGGGTTGAGCATCAATCATCACAACCGCAACATCGCACTCGCCAATTGCTTTTAAAGTACGAATGTTGGAATAAAACTCTATACTTTCCTGAACTCTTTTCTTTTTACGGAGACCCGCCGTATCAATCAAAATTATTTCTTCGCTATAGTATTTTAATATTGAGTTTATACTATCGCGGGTAGTTCCTGGTATATCCGTAACAATGCTTCTCTCTTCACCGAGCAAGGCGTTTGTTAAAGATGATTTGCCTACATTCGGTCTTCCAACAATTGCTATCTTCAATCGTGTATCAGTTTCTTCGGAATAAGTTTCATCAAAGCTGGAGGTTACATCATCAAGCAGATCACCAATATTTCTTCCGCCTAAGGCAGAAACATCATAAATTTTTTCAACACCTAAACCATAAAATTCTGTTGCAGCTATTTCATAGCTTGCAGAATCAACTTTATTAACAAGTAAATAAAAATCTCTGCCGGAGGTTCTTAGCATATTAGCAATATCAATATCCATAGGATTTAGCCCCGTGCGTACATCAACCATAAACAAAATTGCATCAGCTTCTTCAATTGCAATTTCAACTTGTTCCTTTATTGCTTTTTCAAAAACATTTTCCGATGCAGGGACATAACCACCCGTATCAATAAGAGTATATTTTTTACCGGCCCATTCCGCTTCGGCATAATTTCTATCGCGGGTAACACCGCTAATGTCATCAACTATGGCTCCGCGCTTCCCAACTAACCTGTTATATAAAGTTGATTTACCAACATTAGGACGACCGATTATTACCACTAAGGGAATTTTCATAAAATAAAAATAAAGATTCTTTAAGAAGAAATGAATAAACGATGATACCGGTTAATAAATTTTTGGTATCCGTATTATGTGAAGATTAAAAATTATAGCTGATATTTAATGTCGGAACAAACTCAATTTTATCAGCAAACTGAATATTTTGAACCCTCACCTTTATAGCCAGATTATTATTATAAGTTGTTGCAGACCAA
>SMUY01205265.1_pt1 | contig 10270 bp, 7 predicted proteins | sample 2456441 | NCBI WGS metagenome assembly SMUY01 (sample SAMN11095931, study PRJNA526329) | marine sediment metagenome | biome: Marine sediment; feature: Surficial sediment; material: Deep marine sediment; isolation source: Hadal surficial sediment | place: Pacific Ocean | collected 2014-11 | depth 0-1...
AAGATCAACTACGCTGGGGGCGGATGAAAAGACGGAAGCCACAACGCCCATGGCCGCGCGCCCTGCGATGTGCCGCCCGCCGATGGCACTCTGGTCGTGCTGTGATCCCCAAGCGACGCGTGCCCCCTGTCGTCCTGCTGGTGCTGGCGCTGGGTTCGGTGCTGGGATGGTCGCGGGCGGCTGGCGCGCAACCCGCGATCGCCAGCGATCGGCCTGGCCTGGGCACCGGAGCCTTCGTGTTGAAGACCGGGACGACCCACCTCGAGGCGGGGGCCGAACTGGCGATCGACGGCGAGCGGCAGTTCAGCGCGGGCCAGATCGTGGTGCGGTGGGGACTGCCGTTCGGCGAGCTGCAGGCGCTCGTCAACTCGTTTGTCGTCAGCCGGTCGCCGGACCAGGCGGCGGAAGGGTTCGAGGATCTCGGTCTTGGCCTCAAGATTCCGCTCGTAGCTCGCGAGGACGACAGCCTCCGGATTTCGGTGCTCGCCAGCCTGAGTCTGCCGACCGGATCCCGGTTTTTGACGAGCGACGAGGCTGTTCCAGCCGCGGCCCTGCTCGTGGACCGCGCCGTGTCCGAGCGCTGGAGCGTCTCGGCCACCCTCGGATACACCGCCGGCTCGGACGTCCAGCCGGACGTCGTGTCCGTGACCCTGACGCCGGGCGCGTCGATCCCCGGGCCATTCAATCTGGGCGCCTTTGTCGGCTACGCTGGCTTTTTTGGCGCCGGACCCGACCGCCATGTCGTGGAAGCGGGTCTGATGTTCGGGGCCACGTCGGACCTCCAGCTCGACGCGAACTGGGGCATCGACGTCGACACCGGAGACTACTTCGTCGGCATCGGGTTCGCCCGGCGTTGGGGGTGGCGCGGTCCGAGGTCCGCGGGTGCCGACCCCCGATGATGAAACGTGAACCTTGGCCCGTGAAGAGTTGATACGGGGGCAGATACGAGTGGCCCCGCTTTGGAGCACGCGTCCCGGCGGGCCTGGAGCACGCGCGAGCGCACGGGACAGCGCCTGGGGCGGCCCTGCGCCCAGGTGCCGAGAGAACGGCTCGCAGCGGTCGAGGGTATGCTTGTGAACGACGCGGCAGCCCAGTTCGGCGTCTCGAGGTCGACGCTGAAACGGTGGCGCAAGCGAGTCGCCGCCATGCGCTAAGATGACCACGGTGGCCGGCGAGCTGGTGTGAGAGACGGCGCTACCGGTCGGCACATCGGTGCCCCGATGAGAGACACGGACGACAGAACGCAGGACGTCGTCGTGGCGGGCTGCGACCCGGCGACCACGAGGCCGAGCTGGTGGCGTTTGCGCTACGGGACAAGGACGAGGATGCGGGCCATGCGACACATCACGCTGACGGCGGCGTCGGTGCTCTGTGTGTGGGTGGCCATGGCCGGGCAGGCGACGGCGCAAGCATCGGCCGTCCAGCCCGTCACGCGGATGTACTCCGACGCGCAGGGTGAGACGCACATCGAGACCGTCATGATGGACGTCGGGCGGTCGAGCGGTTTCTCTGCGACCGGCACCGCCTACTTCTCGCGGTTCGCCGCCGACATGAACCTCGACTGGCATCCGGCGCCACGCCGGCAGTTCATCATCACGTTGAGCGGTCCGGGCTACGAGATCGAAACCTCCGATGGGTCCGTGGCCCAGCTGCCGCCCGGCAGCGTGCTGCTCGTCGAGGACACCAACACCGCGCACCGGGGCCACCAGACCCGCTCGCTCGGCGGCGAGACGCTGGTCATGTTCGTCCCGATCGACTGATCGGCCACGACGGGGCATCGAGAGCCGAGAATCGTCATCGGGCGGACGTGAGCGCGTCTGGCTCGGCTCGTGTCGTCGGCTCCCCAGCTCGCTCCTCGAAACCTGCCGATCCGACAGATCGGGACCACCGGGCCCCCAAGCGTCGACACCTTTTTCAGCGAGTCGTCGCGCGCGTCCGCGATCTCGGTGGCCACCTCAACCCAGTGGCGGACTACGATGATGTCCCGAGGTGGCAGTGTGTGTGTCTCCTCCGAGCCATCTGTGTCACCCGAGTTTGACGAATCGGCCGATGGACGGCACGCCGTTGCCGTTGACCAGGAACAACATGTAGTACCCCGGAGGCGCGACAAACGCGTTTGGGGGTGCCGTGAGCGTCAGCGATCCGCTCTGGGCGGTGACGATACTCAGACCCACGTAGCGCTGCTCCTGGTTGAAGGAGTGTGTTACCGCGCCCGGCCGAATGAGCGCCGCCGACACCACCGCGCCGGCGTCCGGAGCGATCACGTCGAAGTTCGCCCCGTAGGCGACCGTATCCGGCGCGCTCGTCACGTTCGGTCGTGGGCCTTGGAACAGGTACGGCGGGCTGTATATTTCCACGCGGTACTCGGGATAGTGGAACGGGTGGGGGTTGAACTCCTCGTCCTTCCCGGACGTGAGCACCCGGCCATCCGGCAGCAACAGCGCCGTCGCGTGATACAGCCGCGGCACGCGCATCGGGCACAGGGCGGTCCAGGTGTCGGTCGATGGATCGTAGCGCTCGACCGCGAACACCGGGTTGATGCCGTTGTCCGCCACTCCGGTGCTGCTGCCGTTCATCACGAGGACCGTGCCGTCGGGGAGCAGCACCGAGTCGGGCATCACGCGCGGATGCGACATCGGCGGGGCCGGCGCCCAGGCCAACGGGGCCTGACCGAGGTCGAGCACTTCGCACGTCGCGGTGGCCGGCGTCGTATCGGTGGCGGGCGTCGGACAGGAGACTCCAGCCCCCCCGATCAGCATCACGCGCGCCCGATAGGGTGGATTCGATGTCGGCAGGAGCGGGAGGAGCACCGACGTCCCCTCAGACGGGTACGTGCGCGCCGTCTGCGACAGCGTCGACAGGCGCGTCGCATCGAAGGTGAAGCTCGACAGATCCAAGAACGCCGTCGTCGTCTTCGCGTGGATCAACAGCTTGCCGGAGGGCAGCACGTACACGAAGGGATACAGCCAGTACGGGTCCACCTCGTTCATGAACGGCGCCGGTTGCGGAGGTTCGAGACCGGACGCTGGATTGAAGATCTCGTATGTCGCCTGGATGGCGCCGCCGGTAATCTGGCACGAATGGGGGTTGACGCGTGGTCCGCCGCCGGTGCCTCCGATGATGAAGATTCGACCGTCGGGCAGCGTCGTCACCGTCGGATACCAGCGACCCGCCGAGATGTTGCCCAGCTCTTGCCATTGGCCGCCGCCCCCGTTCGGCGTGAACGTATGTAGTGCGTTCGCCCCGCCGAGATTGCCACCGACCACGAGTACGCGTCCATCGTCGAGCGTCGAGTGACCGCAGCAGAAAACATTCCGGGCGAGCGCGAGGCGTGTTTCCTCACCGGTCACCGGGTTGAAGACCGCGGAGTCGCCCGAGGCCTGGTCCTCGTGCTCCTTGTAGGAGGCGAACAAGACGCTGCCGGTACGCAGCAGCACCGTGTGGATCCCGACGACACCCGCGGAGTGCGGCACGCGCCATTCGCCCTGGCTGACCGGGTTGCACAACGGTTCGGTGCACGCGGCGGCCGCCGGACCCGTCCAGTCGTGCGGCGGTGCCTGACTCCGCACGTACACGACCGTGTTGGATCCGACCCTCGCGATCGCATCGAGGCTCCCGGCACCCGGTGTGCCCGGCCGGGCATGAATGAGCGCGACGGCGCTCACGGTCCCGCTGCCGAACTCGACCGGTGGGCTCCAGGGCGTCGTCGGGTGATCGTTGTCGCGCGTGATATGGGACAGCCCGCTCGCGGCGAGCGGCGTCACGAGCTCGAAGTTGCCCTTCGTGCCATGTCGGCTCTGGATGAACGCGGGGATGCCGGCGGCGCTCGTGAGCACAGTCTGCGGCGGGCTCCACGCGAACGCCGGACCGACGTCGCGGAACATGTGAGACAACACGTCACCGGCACGTGCAATGACCTCCAGGTTGCCGGGGGGGCCGCCGTAGTTGCTCTGTATCATGGCGACCGCGTCGACCTGACCCAACCCGGCCGCAAAGACGCCGGTATGGATCCAGTGCGGGTGGGGTTGGTCGTTGTCCCACCAGTAGTGGCTGATGCCGCCGGATGCCGTCGGTACGACGAGCTCGAGATTGCCGTGCGTCCCGAACCGGCTCTGGATCAGCGCGGGATGTCCAGCAACGCCGGACGCGAAATGCACCGGGCCGAACCAGACAAACGGCTTGCCCGGTCCGGGTACCCGGCGCGTGTAGTGTGCGAGCCGGGGTCCGACGCGCGCCACCAGTTCAAGGTTGCCGTTGTGGACGGACGGCACCTGGTCGCTGCGCGCCACCAACGACACTGTGTCCACGCCCGCGCTCCCGAACGCGTCGCCCAGGAGCCATGGGGCGCCGGGTAGGTCGTTGTTGCGCCAGCAGTGCCGGAGTCCGCCCAGCGCGCTGGGGGACACGAGCTCGTAGTTGCCGTGCGCGCCGTGCGCGCCCTGCACCGCGAATCCACTCTGGGTGTACGGCATGGAGTCCTTTTGGGGAAACGGCCGGATTATTGTGCGCGCGCGTCTTCGTGCGTGCTTTGAACGGCCGTCATCGACCTGCCAGGATCGGGACGGGCGTGGCGGTCGAGCATTGCACAGGCTGGACGGTGCAGCGAGGCGAAGACCGTCACGTCCCGCTCGACGCGCGCCTGGCGGTTCCGGTCGGACATGAACGCCTCGGGCAGCACCATGAGCGCCACGTCCCGATCGAGCGTGGTGTCGCGGGTCTGCCAGACTTGTCCCATGCCGCCCTCGCCACGGAGGGCGGTCACGTCGTCGCGCCCGAGACGCGTGCCGGGGCTTTGGGGCATGAGCGGGACGAGTCCCGAGCCATGCTACGCCCGGACGGTCAACGACTCCACCGTCGGGGGCAGCCGTGCCCCGAGCACGCGCACGTGCTCAGCGGGTCTGTCGTGGTGCGTGGTGCAGGGGGCCCCGTGCTATACCGCAGCCCGCACAGCTCCTACGGCAGGCTCAGCGCGATCAACTCCGGCACCTCGCCGCCGACCGTCAGCGCGATGTACTGCGTCCCCTCGTACATGTAAGTCATCGGCGTGCCGATGGCGCCGGACGGGAGATCAACCGAGCCGACGATGACCCCGCTCGCCTTGTCGCGCGCCACGAGCCTGGGACCGTCGTCCGTGCCGCCGGCAGACAGGGCGCTGATGAGCAGGGTCTTCGTCAGCACCGGTCCGCCATGCCCTTCGCCACCCAGCGGCGGCAGATCGAGATCGCGCAACAGCGGGTGGTTGCGATAGCGGTTGCCATCGCCGTTCGGTTGCATCCACGCATGCTCGCCTGTGTTGAGGTCGATCGCGGTGATCCGTGTGTAGGGCGGCTTCAGCAGCGGCAGGCCCTGCGGCATCCGAGGCTGGGTGCCGGCGGCGAGCCCGCTAAACGTGTAGCGAAGGTTGCCGCCGTCGGCCGGGTCCGGCGTGTAGTACTTCAGCACCGAGAAGCGGTTCATCGACGGCACGTACAGCAGCCCTGTCTCGGGGTCGACGGCCGCGCCGGTCCAGCTGGCGCCACCTCCGACGTAGGGGCGCTGAATCGTTCCCTGCAACCCACCGTCGACACTCAGCATCGGTGGACTGAAGAGCGGCCCGAGCCTGAAGTTCTTGACCGCCTCGACCGCCATCGCCCGTATTTCTGGTGTGAAGTCGACCAGGTCGTCGATGCTGACGCCTTGATACTCGAACGGCGGCGGCTTCGTCGGGAACGGCTGTGTCGGCGACAAGATGTCGCCTTCCAGGTCGGTGTCGGTTGCCACGGGGCGTTCTTCGATCGGCCAGACCGGGTCGCCGGTCACCCGGTCGAAGACGTAAGTGAAGCCCTGTTTGCTCACCTGGGCGATGGCCTTCACCGAACGGCCGTCCACCGTGATGTCGACCAGGTTCGGCGCGGCGGGAAAGTCGTAGTCCCAGACCCCGTGATGCACCGCCTGGAAGTGCCACATGCGCTGGCCGGTCTCGATGTCGAGCGCGACGAGGCTTTCGGCAAACAGGTTGTCACCCAAACGGTGACCCCCGTAGTAGTCCCCGGTCGGCGTGCCGGTCGGTAAGTAGATGTAGCCGAGCTCGTCGTCGACGCTGAGCATGGTCCAGACGTTCGCGTTGCCCGAGTAGCGCCACGACTCGTTCAGCCACGTGTCGGCGCCGAAGTCGTCGGCTTGCGGCACGGTGCGGAACATCCACTTCGTCTCGCCGGTTCGCGCGTCGATCCCCTTGAGCCAGCCGGGCGGTGCCTCCTTGCGGATCGCGCCATCCGAGATGACGCTCGGTGTGACCACGACATCGTGCGCGACGATCGGCGGTGAGGCCACCCCGAACAAGTTGCGCCCTCTGTAGTTGGTCTCTCCGCGCACGGCGCGCGGGATGCCCTCCATCAGGTCGACGCGACCGCTGTCGCCGAAGTCGAGCACCGGCTGCCCCGTGCTGGCGTCGAGCGCCAGCAGATAGCCCTCGTTCGTGCCGAAGAAGATCCGGGCATCGTCACCGTCGGTCCAGTAGGCGACACCACGCGAGTTGTAGAAGTGGGTCGGGCTGCCGCCCAGGTAAACCTCCGGATTGTGCACCCACAGGGTGTCGCCGGTCGCGGCATCGACCGCCGCGACCTGGTGCATCGCGGTCGAGAGGTACAGGACACCCTCGACCATCAGCGGTGTCGCCTGGAACATCCGGAATTGCACTCGCGGCACCTGCTGCCTGATGGCCTCGAGGTCGAGCGACCCATCGGCCGACTGCCAGCGCCACGCGAGGCGGAGGTCCCGGAAGTTCGTCGCGTCGATCTGATCCAGAGGGGAGTACTTGGTGCTGCCGAGGTCGCCGCCGTAGCTCCGCCACTCGCCGTCCGTGGCGCCGTATTGGGCCAGGCTCGGGGCAGGCGACAACAGCACCGCACAACACCAGGCGGCACAGACGCAGCGTGGACTCGCAATCCTAGACATCGTGTCCTCCGTGGTTGTCAACGCGTCCCACCGTCACCGACGGCGGGGAGCAGTCCGACGACGAAGCCTCACCGATGAGGCCGGTCGCGGCGTGCCCGAGGCAGGTAGCAGGACTCAGGGTCATGGTGAGCCGGAAACGGGCCCATCATACCGGAACACCGGTGTGGACCCAGGCGTGTGGCGACCGTCCCAGCTGTTTGGGACACCGTGCTCGTCCCGCGAGTGTGAGCCGCCGGTGTGATCAACGAAACGGTGCCGGCGTGCTCCGGACCGTCATGCCTGGACTGGTCACACTGACCTCGATCTCGTCTGGCGGAATCAGCGCCTGGGGTCGTGCATACGCGAGGATGTACTGGTTGGCGAGCTCGTGTGCGATTCGCGCTAACCACTCTGCCAAGGCCGACGTCGAGCCCAGTTCCTCGCGACCGCCTCCGGTGACGCGCGGGAGCTGCTCGAGCACTGCGGCCCGGGCGAAATCTCCCTGATCAATAAGTAGTCCTCTCGTTGCCGACGAGGTATTCGCTGCCGCTGAGAAGGCGGGGAGTCCGATGTCCCGGACGACCAGCGTGTGTACGGCAACCCGGGTGTCACGCAGCACGGCCATCACGCGGTCGAAAGCCAGGCCCTGACCACCTCGCGGGGACACGACCACGGCGCCCTGAGCGCCCGTCCGCAGTCTGGCCGTGGCTGCGTTCGTCCCTTCCGTGGTGATGAGAACGATGACCGGCCGGATCGCGCCGCGTGCGCTGAGATCGAGCGCTGTCTCGACCAGCGCGTTCGTCATGTAAGCGCTGGTTTCTGAGAAAAGCACGAACTGCGCCGCCGCCGCTGTGAGCCGCGCTTTGTCCTGCGTGTAGTCCACCAGGGTTTGCAGGTGATCGCCGAAGGTGATCAAGGCAACCAGCTGACCGTCGGGCAAGGCTTCGATGAGCTCGGTGAGGCCGTTGCGCACATGCGACAACGTGCGCGTGAGCCCCGTGCTGTCATCGACGAGAATGGCAAGCTGCATCGGGACGGCGGCATGTTCCACGCGGAGTATTTCTCGCCGCTGACCGTCTTCTTCCACGATGAAGTCTTCCACGGTCAGACCGACGACAGGAGTCCCACGCTCGAGCACGCTCACGAAGATGAACTGGTCACTCGCCTGCGCTCCGACCGCCGATCCACGGCCCGCCGCGCCGAAGCCGACCGTGAGAGCCACCGCTCCACCGACGAGCATGCGACAGATGCTCATGGGCTCCTCCTCTCGATCGCCGTACGGCTCCCCCAGGCCCCCTCGCCGAGGAGGGCAGTCACGGCGTAGTGCCCGAGGCGGGTGCCGGCAAACAAGGGCATGGTCTGTTGAGGACGAGCAACGAGCTATTCTACGCCCGAACGGTCAACACTCCGCCCTCGGGGACAGAAGTGCCCGTGCACTGCGCACGTGCGCAGTGGGAGCGGGTCTGTCGTGCCGGACGGTCTCTCAGGGGGTGCTACACCCGCCCAGGCGAAGGTCGGGTCTCCAACTGGCCGTGGTGGTCGGCTGCATCTCACCAGCGAAGCGGGCCTGAACGTGGATGCTTCAGCGTCGGGTGCGACTCGACAACCACCAATAGACCAGAACCAGAGTCCCGGCGACGAACAAGGGACCTGCCCAGAGGAGGCGTGCGGCACGGTCCTCGTTCTTTCCCTCGGCCTCGACCGGACGCGGTGTTCCGGAGTCCCCGCGCGGGTCGTCCGACGCGATGGCCCGATCGTTGACCACCGCCGGCCGCCCGCCAAGGAGCTCACGCACACGGCTGATGACGACCTGCGGCGCGAACGGTTTGACCAGCACCGCGTCACAGCCGACCTGCCGGGCGCGATCTTCGTCGACGGGCTCGCCCGCCACGGTCAGCAGCACGACCGGAATGTGCGCGAGCGCGGGATCCTCCTTGATGAATGTCGCGACCTCATAGCCGTCGCGCTCCGGCATTCTGGCGTCGGCCAGCACGATGTCCGGCGGATTCGCCTTGATTCGATCGATCGCCTGTTGTCCGTTCCCGACGGCGATCACCCGGATATCCTCGTCGGCGAACGTCAACTCGATGACACGCTGGATCGTGGCGCTGTCGTCGGCGACCAGGAGTGTCTGTGACATGGGTCTGGGGGCGATGCTGGAGCTGGCTGGAGCAGCGTGTCGAATTCGCGTTCCGGCCTCCGTCGTCACCGTCGCCGATCTTGGCCGTTATGCCGTAGTGCCCGAGCCGGGTACCCGCAGACAGGCGCATGGTCTGTGGGAAACGCGCCGAGTCATTTTACGCCCAAGTGGTCGAGGCGCTACCGACTGGTACTGAAATGCCCTGGAGAGCGCACGGGCGCGTTCTCAGCGGATCTGTCGTGGAGGGGAGGGCAGGCGCTTGGACCTCGTTCCGAGATCGCCGGGCAGCTGGTTCCTCATCGGCCTCCTCTGCCACCCGCAGCCCCAACCTGACAGGGCCCGTCGATGAGATCGGATCACGCCCACCTCGGGCCGTGCGCTGCCCGTGCCGCATTTCGTATTAAGATGCGTTCGAACAGTCGATGGCGCGAGGGAGCCGGACCCGCCAGCGTGATGGCGCTCGAAGCCACGGCCGGCGCGGCGGGCTACTCGACCGGGTTCTTCGACGGAGACTCGGCGCGGAAGAGAGAGACAGCTGATGAGATCTCTGGACAGACGACGTGTCCGCGTGGCGGTGACGACGCTCGCCCTTGCGGCGATCCCCGGCCTCCATCCGGTGGACGCCGAGCAGCAGGGGCGGACCACCCGGACGGGGGTACCGCCCACGATCACCGCCGGCAGCCGCCAGACGAACTGGGCGAGTCACAACCTGGACCCGTACAACCAGCGGTATGCCGAGATCGACCAGATCAACACCGACACCGTCGACCGGCTCCAGCGTCGCTGGTCGTTCGACGTGCCGCCCGGGCTCTCCGTGAGCCAGGTCACTCCGCTGGTCGTCGACGGTCTCATGTACCTTCACTCCGGCGCGACGGTGCTCGCCATCAACGCGGTGACCGGGGAAGCGGTGTGGACGCTGGAGGTCGATGGCGTCAGCGGTGGGGTCGTGCGCGGACCGCTGTATGCCCGCGGCACGATTTATTCCTACCACGGCGACAAGCTCGTGGCGGCCGATGCGAAGACCGGGGAGCTGGTCGAGAGCTTCGGTGACGGCGGCGTCCTTCCGATTTTCGGCCTGGCGCTGGAGACCAAGTACCCGGACCTGTATCCGCCAGGCTTCGACGCCTCTTCGCTGAACTACCGGATGAACAGCTCGCCGGCGTATCACGACAACACGCTCTATGCCGCCTCCGCGATCTCCGAGGGGAACATCCC
>SMUY01370324.1_pt1 | contig 10270 bp, 10 predicted proteins | sample 2456441 | NCBI WGS metagenome assembly SMUY01 (sample SAMN11095931, study PRJNA526329) | marine sediment metagenome | biome: Marine sediment; feature: Surficial sediment; material: Deep marine sediment; isolation source: Hadal surficial sediment | place: Pacific Ocean | collected 2014-11 | depth...
AGCCTATCGGTCTCTGTCCATGCAATTCCAAAATCGTTCGGTTGATAAAGTGTACCATGCCATTGTGGAGGGCCAGCATCAATTCAGTGATGAAACAATAGGCTTGCCATTGCAACAGGGACGACGCGGACATGTGAGGGTCTCTCATGCTTTGGGAAAACATTCAGAGACCATGGTTAATACTATTGAACAGTTTAAGTTACATACCCTGATACAATGTAAGCCCACCACCGGAAGGTCACACCAGATAAGAGTGCATTTATCCACATTGAATGCACCTATTGTAGGAGACCTCAGTTACGGTGGGCATGAACTTTTTTTGTCGAACATTAAACGACATTATAATTTAAGAAAAGACACTATAGAGCAACCGCTTATGGCTCGGCCTGCCCTTCACTCCCAAAGCCTTAGGTTTCAGATCTCACAGAATAAGTCAGAAATATTTCAAGCAGAATACCCGAAAGATTTCAAAGTAACCCTGAAACAACTGGATAAATACTGAACCCACAATCAAGGCTGGAATTTTGACTAGCAGATCTGTTGAAAACTATATACGCAGCTATTGCATTTCAAATAATTAGCATCTATCTTTGTGACCCTTTTTGAGGGCGTTTTAAAGGTAAACAATTAGCAGTGGACACTTTAAGTTATAAGACAATATCCGCTAATAAGTCGAATGTTGACAAGCGGTGGATAGTAATAGATGCGCATGACCAGGTATTGGGACGTTTAAGCAGCGAAGTAGCCAAGCGCATTCGAGGAAAGCACAAACCAAACTTTACACCACATGTAGATTGTGGTGACAATGTGATTGTAATCAACTCTGACAAAATCAAATTAACCGGCAATAAGTGGGATGATAAGGTTTATGTACGTTATTCAGGATACCCGGGAGGGCAAAAAACCTTAACTCCCAGACAATTAATGGCTAAATCCTCCACCAGGATCGTAGAAAAAGCCGTTAGGGGAATGTTGCCCAAGAATCGATTGGGACGTGCCTTGTTTGGCAATTTATATGTATATGAGGGCGCGGATCATCCGCATGAGGCCCAACAACCAAAGACTATAAACTTATAATTCAATAAATGGAATTGATTAACACAATAGGTAGAAGAAAAACCTCAGTGGCCCGGATTTATTTTAAACCAGGGAAAGGAAAGATTGAGGTTAACCACAGGGAAATGGCGGATTATTTCCCTTCTCCTATTTTACAAACCATTATCAAACAACCATTGGTATCAACAGAATTAGAGAATAAATACGATATCAAAGTAAATGTTGGTGGTGGTGGGTCCACGGGTCAGGCAGAGGCCATTAGGTTGGCCATAGCAAGAGCGTTGTGTAAGGTAGATGTTGAATACCGGCCGACTTTAAAAAAGGAAGGTTTTCTTACCAGGGACCCAAGAATGGTTGAAAGAAAGAAATACGGAAAAAGAAAAGCGAGAAAAGCTTTCCAATTCAGTAAACGATAAATACCTCAAGACAAGTTTTTGAATGGCAAAATTAACATATAATGATCTTTTGGAGGCGGGTGTCCATTTTGGACACTTAACCCGTAAATGGGACCCTCACATGGCTCCTTTTATTTTTATGGAACGCAACGGGATCCATGTGATCGATTTAAATAAGACACTGGCTGCTATTGAGGAGGCATCGAATGCATTGAGTAAAGTAGTAAGGACAGGACGCAAAATTCTCTTTGTAGCTACTAAAAAGCAAGCAAAAGAGATTGTGTCAGATGAAGCGCGTAGACTTAACATGCCTTATGTGACCGAGCGTTGGTTGGGAGGAATGTTGACCAACTTTGCCACCATTCGACGTTCCTTGAAGAAAATGTCGGGCATGGAGAAGAAGATGAAAGAAGATATCTTCAAGAATCTGGCAAAAAGGGAGCGGCTGATGGTTTACCGTGAAAAGGAAAAACTTCATAAAGTGTTAGGAGGAATTGCTGACTTAACCCGATTACCTGCCGCTTTGTTCATTGTGGATATCAAAAGAGAGCACATAGCAGTAAAAGAGGCACAGAAGCTCAATATTCCAGTGTTTGCGATGGTTGATACCAACTCCAACCCGGAACTTGTGGATTTTCCTATTCCAGGCAACGATGATGCATTTAAATCTATTGCTATTGTCACCAAAGCGGTTGGTGCTGCAATTGAACAAGGATTGAACGAACGTTTGAAGGAAAAAGAAGAGGCCCGCCTAAAACAAGAGGAAGAGAATAAGAAGAAAATGGATGAAAGCAATGCTGCTGAGAAGGCACCCGTTGCGGAAAAGGTAAAAGAAGAATCCAAATAGACTTTATATAAACTATTAATCCTGAACATCGGGTCCTTCGGAATTCGATGTTTAATTTTTATATATCAACCTAAAAATCAGAAAATAATGAACATTACCGCCCAAGATGTTAACAAGCTAAGAAAGATGACCGGTGCCGGTATGATGGATTGTAAAAAAGCCCTTACTGAAGCAAATGGGGATTTTGAAGTCGCCATTGACCTGTTAAGGAAGACAGGGCAAAAAGTATCCGCTTCACGCGCTGATCGCAAGACTACCGAAGGTTCAGTTTTTGTAAAAACGGATGCAAAAGGCCATGAGGGGGTTTTGATAGCCCTGAACTGTGAAACGGATTTTGTGGCAAAGACTGAGAATTTCCAATCGCTGGGTGTTGAAATATTAGAGCAAGCTGTGTCTCAAAATCCAGGTAGTATTGATGAATTGATGGCCTTGTCTTCTGGAGATCTGACCATAGGTGAAAGGGTGATAGACATGATAGGCAAGATTGGGGAGAAAATTGAGATTAGCGCCTACGAGAGACTGAAGGCCAATAAAGTGATTACTTATGTACATGCGGGTAGCAAACTAGGAGTTTTAGTTGGTTTGGACGGAAGCAATGGCTCCGATGTGGATACTGCAGGAAGAGACGTTGCCATGCAGATTGCTGCCATGAATCCAATAGCAGTTGACAAAGATCAGGTAGACAGCACTTTGGTAGAGAGGGAAGTGGCTATTGGCAGGGAGCAGGCTATTGCCGAAGGCAAACCTGAAAATTTAGTTGACAAAATTGCCGCAGGTAAACTGAACAAATTCTTCAAGGAGAATACTTTGTTGAATCAAACTTTTGTTAAAGATAATTCTTTGACAGTTTCCAAATATCTGGAAAGTGTGAAGCAGGGATTGACTGTTAAGGATTTCCGCCGGGTATCGATCGGTGGCTAAGAAAAATTCCAAGCATCATATACCAATAGCCTTTTAACTGTTCATTATATCCTCAATTTCTTCTGGCTGCAAAGGGATATTTTCCATAAGATCCAAAATTCCATTTTCCTGGATCACCACATTGTTTTCCAGGCGAATACCCAAACCCTCATCAGGAATATATATGCCCGGTTCGACCGTAAATACCATTCCAGATTCAAATGGTCTATAGATATTGCCAACATCGTGTACATTTAATCCCAGGTGATGGGAAGTGCCATGCATAAAGTACTTCTTATAAGCTGGTCGGCTAGGGTCCTGGTGTTTAATATCGGTTCGGTCTAGTAATCCCAAACCTACCAATTCTGATTCCATTCTTAAACCTACTTCTTTGTGATATTGTGATATTGTATTCCCGGGAGTAAGCATTTCCATAGCTTCCCTCATAACCCGAAGTACCGCATCATACACCGCTGCTTGTCGCTTGGTAAAGCGGCCGCTGACCGGAATGGATCTGGTCATATCAGCGTTATATCGAGCGTAACTGGCTCCTACATCCATTAACAGGACCTCGCCCTGTTGGCATGTTTTATTATTTTCAACATAGTGCAATACACAGGCTCTGTCGCCACTGGCAATTATTGGGTCGTAAGCAAAACCGTCCGATCGGTTTCTAATGAAATCATGGAGATATTCAGCCTCTATCTCATATTCTGTAACTCCGGGCTGCACGAATTCCAGCACCCTACGGAATCCTTTTTCCGTTATATCACAAGCTGTGGCTATCTGTTTGATTTCATGTTCAGACTTAATAGCCCTTAATTTATGCATCAGTGGCGCTACCTTCCGGTAATTGTGCAGTGGGTAGTGGGTTTGGCACCATTTAATAAAACGGGCATTTCGAGTTTCCACTTCTACAACTGCCCTAATGTGCTCATTGCAATTCAAATATACCTCATGGGCTTCAGCCATGAGTGTGCCAATGGACTGTTCAAAATCATCTGTCCATAAAATTATGGTGATGCCGGAGGCTTCCCTGGCCTCATCTTTAGTGTATTTGTGTCCCTCCCATACGGCAATATGTTCGTTGGTCTTTTTTAGAAAGAGGATTTCACGCATCTTTTCGTCTGGGAAATTCGGAGACATTACCAGGATGGTTTCTTCTTGGTCTATACCTGTTAGATAATATAGATCGGCATCCTGGACGAAGGGCATGGTGCCATCTGCACTGGTTGGCATTACGTCATTGGATTGAAAAATAGCTATGGATCCAGGGGCCAGGAGTTTTGCCAGCTTTTTGCGGTTCCCGACAAATAATTCGGATGCTATGGGTTTATACTTCATTGATTGAATACTGATGAATTTAAATATAGTAAAAACGCCGAACCCGATATCTATTTGGATCAAGTTTAAAAATATTATCCTCATTTAAGTAAATTTGCATCCTCAAAAATGCAAGATTACCAACTTCATGAATGGCCCAATGGCCTGCGCCTTGTCTACAAACAAGTTCCTACTACCAGAATAGTTCATTGCGGCTTGGTCCTGGATATTGGAAACCGTGATGAAACAGAATCTCAGCAGGGCATTGTTCATTTCTGGGAACACATGGCCTTTCGTGGTACAAAAAAGCGCAAAGCTTACCATATTTTGAACGGACTGGAAAGTGTTGGAGGTGAGTTAAATGCCTATACTTCTAAAGAAAAGATATGCTTCTATGCCTCAGTGCTGGATCGCTACTACCAAAAAGCAGTAGAGCTTCTTTCAGACATTACCTTTCATGCCACCTTTCCCCAAAAACAGATTGAAAAAGAGCGAATGGTGATACTAGAGGAAATGGCCATGTATGAGGACGCTCCAGATGATGCTATCCAGGATGATTTTGATCATTTGGTTTTTAAGGACCATCCTTTGGGACAGAACATTTTGGGTAATCGTCAAAGCGTATCAAACTATCAGCAACAGGACTTTCAGGAATTTATCGCGGCCAACTTACAAACAAATCGTGTCGTGTTTACCTGCGTGGGTAATCTTCCATTTAACAAAGTAGTTAAAGTTGCTGATAGGTACTTAGGTCATATTAATGCCAACGGGCGTTCACCGCATAGGTCAGGTTTCAACGGATATTTTCCTCAGGTTAAGCAGATAAACCGTGCAGTAACTCAGGCCCATTGTGCTCTGGGTCGTACTGCATACCCCATCACCCATCAGGACCGCTTACCTTTTTTTGCTTTAATCAATCTGCTGGGCGGTCCGGGAATGAACTCCAGACTGAACCTGACTTTACGGGAAAAGCATGGTCTGGTTTATGCTATCGATGCTCAATATATTCCCTATCAGGATACGGGTATGATGGCCATTTTTTTTGGCACAGATCCCAAAATGGTAAAAAGAAGTCTGAAACTGGTGCGGAAAGAACTCTCCATGTTAAGTGACAAACCTCTTGGCACGCTACAACTGCATAGGGCCAAGGAACAACTAGTCGGTCAACTGGCCATGGCTGAAGAAAATAACATGAACCTTATGCTAATGATGGGGAAAAGCCTTTTGGATCTGGACCACATCCAAAGTTTAGAAGATACCATCCAACAGGTCCGAAATATTACGGCCAGGAAATTACAGGACCTGGCCCAGGAGATGTTCGACTACAAGGACTTTAGTATTTTGACTTTTATGCCGAAATAGTGCAATTTTACATAAGAACCGCAGTTAGAAAATTGAGTTCATTTTTAGCGGTTAACTGAGTGGTATGAATTTTTTAAGCCCCGAATTACAAAGGTATACTGAGAATCACACCAGTCCGGAATCTACTCTTTTAAAAAGGCTAGACCGGGAGACCAACATTAAGGTGTTGTATCCCAAGATGATTTCCGGTCATCTGCAGGGTCGTCTGCTCTCCATGATTTCGAATATGATCAAACCAAGACGTATTCTGGAGATAGGAACATTCACCGGTTATTCAGCTATTTGTTTAGCGGAAGGACTGGCAACTGATGGGAAGATCATTTCCATCGACAAAAACCGGGAGTTGCAGGAAATTGTGGAGCATTACTTAGGCGAAGCAAAAATTAGGGCTCAGGTAGAGTTTATACTGGGAGATGCCATGAAGGTCATCCCCAAACTGGAGGGAAGCTTTGATCTGGTTTATTTGGATGCTGACAAAGCCAACTATTGCCGGTACTATGATCTGATCATCGATCGTGTGGAAACTGGAGGTTATATCTTGGCTGATAATGTTCTGTGGCATGGGAAAGTGGTGTCCGCGGATCTTAAGAAACTGGATAGGGAGACCCGGGCAATCAAAGAATTCAACCAAAGGGTCCAGGAAGACCCCAGAGTAGAAAATGTATTGGTGCCAATCAGAGATGGCTTAATGATCTTGAGAAAATTAGCATGAAAATAATTTTGGTGTTGTTATGCCTTAGTGTTGGACTGCAAGCTGCCAATACAGACGCTCCCACAGTACCCAACACCATCCAGTTCGCCGGCCTGAATCTAAAGCTCACAGAAAAGGCCCGTAGAAAGATCCAGGCGGAGGTAAATGCTCTAACCAGAAACCCCAGGTACTTTCAAATTAAAGTTGACCGCCTGCAGATGTATTTTCCGATCATCGAACGGGTTTTTGATGAGGAAGGGCTACCCCAGGATTTCAAATATTTAGCGCTCCAGGAAAGTGCGCTAATTTCAGATGCTGTTTCTTCTTCCAATGCCGTGGGATTCTGGCAATTTAAGAAAGAAGCTGCGTTCGAAGTGGGCCTGCGGATCGACAGAAATGTTGACGAACGGTTGAATATTGTATCGTCCACCAGAGGAGCTGCGAAGTATTTAAAAAAGAATAATCGGTTCTACTTCGACAACTGGGTGCATGCTTTGCTGGCATATCAGCAAGGTCCCGGTGGTGCGCTAAAACTTGTAAAAAAGAAATACCGGGGAAGCCGGTCCATGCCAATTGACAGTCATACCCATTGGTATGTGATCAAGTTTTTGGCACATAAAATAGCATTTGAACAAGTGAAATCTGAAGCACCCAAGTTGTACCTGGTTGAGTACCATGAAGGACAAGGTAAAACCATCAAAGAAATTTCTGACCAAAAACAAATGGACTTTGCACAGGTTCAGAAATATAACAAATGGCTAAAACGTGGGAAGGTACCTAACGATAAACCCTACACGGTGATCCTGCCTTACGAGCAAAATCCGGCATTACTTGCATCTACAGACAATAATAAAAGCAAGCGCTCAGCGTCAAGCGCCAAGCGCCAAGCTCCCTTTGCCAGTCGCTATCCAACCAATCCTGCCAAATATCCTCTGGTACAGAATTATCGCAACCGGACCAAAGGAATTAAGATCAATGGCATCAGAGGCGTACGGTTGAAGGAAGACATGGAACTGGCGGCCCTGGAGCGTGCCACCGGGGTAAGTACTAAGCGATTACTCTATTACAATGATATATCCGGAAGGAAGTTTCCCCACGCAGGCGAATTATGGTACTTAAAGCCGAAGGGTTCCAAGGCCCGGGAAGAATACCATGTGTTGGAGGAAGGGGAGGACTTATGGTCAGTATCTCAAAAGTATGGCATCAAACTATCTCAACTCCGTAAGAAAAACCGGATATCCAAGAGACAAACCACTGTAAAGACCGGCCGGATACTATGGTTAAAAAGTACCAGACCTTCAGGTGAGCCAGTAGCCTATCAACCGTTTGAAGCTTCCCCAAACGATAAAATATCTGCGGATACCACCGGATCTGATGCGTACCGGCCGCCAGAGGTAAAACAGGCAAGTCAATTGGAAAATGTGCCGCACCAGTTTCAAAAAATAACTGCGGAGAGGTTTTCTAAAAAACCAGAACAGCAAGAACATTCAGAATCCGTAGTATGGACTGAGCCTGAAAAATTGACAAAACCTGAGCAAAAGGTACATGTAGTTTATTCTGGTGAAACGCTGTACAGTATCTCGAAGATATATGGCATCAGTATAGAGGACCTTAGGATTTGGAATAATCTTATTGACTCAAACGTTTTGAGCATTGGTCAACACTTGTTTGTTTCCGATGTTAAACAATTATCGGAACATCAGACAATTTCATCAGAAGCCGCTGAAACTGAGTTTATTTTACATAAGGTAAAGCCTGGTGAAACACTTTATCAGATTGCCAGAGATTACCAGGCTACCATAAAACAGCTGATGGAGTGGAATGAAAAATCGGACTTCAATCTTCAAATTGGAGAAGAATTAAAGATCCAAAAATCCTTCTAAAAAAGTACGATTTTGGGCATTTTCTGCACTTTTACAGGATAATATTACCAGGCTGATAATTGAGCCGTATTTGGTAACAACTCATCCCATCAAATATCTTATCTTTGATGTACAATTTGTTAAAACACCAGTTATCTCCGTAATAGATACAAGCCCATAAGAAAAAATAATAGCATAAATGGAACAACACCGGTTGGACTTGGTAATGTTGGTAGACGATAATGAGACTGATAATTTCATCAGCAAGAGGATCATTGAAATTACTGATTTTGCCCAAGAGGTTATTATTAAGAGTTCGGGGAAGAGTGCATTAGAATATATCGGTGCCCACCGCAATAATCCCGATAAGCTGCCTCATCTGATTTTCCTGGATATTAACATGCCCATTGTTGATGGGTTTGTGTTCCTGTATGAATTTGAGAAATTTGCCGATGTGGTAAAGGACAAATGCCGTGTGATTATTCTCTCCAGTTCTGATAATAAGCGGGACATTGACAAGATCGTAAACAACGATCACGTGATCAAATTCGTCACCAAGCCCCTTACAGAAATCGAGCTAAACGAGATCAGGGCCCTTAGGGTGAATTTGAAGGCGAGTTAGTTCAATTACAAATTACGAATTACGAATTACAAATTGTTAAACCAGCAACACAGCAACTAAAATTTGTAGCTGATCCCCATTAGAAAGTAAGACTGTAACTTATTGTCAATAGTATCAAAAGTCGCATCTTCATTCCCAAGTACTTTGATCTCATGTTCCAGGGTTTCTTGTCTGTTTCCTCTAAGTCCCGTCTCAAAACCTAAACCAATGACTTTCCATAGGGTATAACTGAATGAATTGGTCCAGGTCCAATTTGACCGGTTGACATCTTCGTAACTAAGAAAAGTTGAAAGATTGGATTTGAATGCGATGCCGTTGGAAAATTCCCGTGAATAGTCTGCCATCAGTTTTGTCCCAAACGTCGATTCGAATATCGACTCAGAATCGGCAAATACTATATTATAGTTCAATGGGTGTATCACTACATACAGGCCATTCGCAGGTGTCCAGGTAGCCCCTACTCCTAAATCCAGGTATCCAGGATTGTTAAAGTTACTTAGGATGGTGGACCGGTATTCCACCAGGGCGGAAGCTGCCCAGGATTTCGAGAGTTTTCTACCATAAAGGGATGACAGGTTGAAAATGTCGGTGGCTTGCCGGTATCCGTCATCATCGTCCGGATCATCTTCGTCGTCAAACTTGACCCACCCCAGATTTAAGGCACCCGCATTGCGCCAGAAATGGTTTTCATCATCATAATTGGCAAACCCATTAATGGTTATACCTATTGCCCCTCCTGAGGAGTTTGGGATTTCTTTAGTAAACCAATTGTTGAAATTTGTAATGTTGATTCCTATGGTTCCAAAAGCACCGATATCCCAGCCCGGAAATGCATCAATTTGGCTCTGCAGATCTTTTATTTCATCTTCCAGCCGGGCCAGAGTATCTTTCTTTGCAGACTGTGCAGCTTCAAGTTCTTCAATAGTTTGTGCATTTATAAAAAGTACCGTGCCACCAATAACAATTGATAGTAGGAGTATTCGTTTCATATTAGGTAAAGTTGGTTATAATCGTTAAAATCAAGTGTTTGCATCACAAGTAGGTAAGACTAAAAGTCCGGGTCAAGTCCTAGTTTCTCTTGGAGTACCTTAAGTGCAGGATGCTTTTCCGCCAGATACTTAAACTTTTCTGAAGGAGTATACATCACCCGCTTGGATTCGTCCATTTCCAGCTCCGCTTCCAATCTTAAACCGTCATTTTTCAGCTTGTCCC
>SMUY01412069.1_pt1 | contig 10269 bp, 7 predicted proteins | sample 2456441 | NCBI WGS metagenome assembly SMUY01 (sample SAMN11095931, study PRJNA526329) | marine sediment metagenome | biome: Marine sediment; feature: Surficial sediment; material: Deep marine sediment; isolation source: Hadal surficial sediment | place: Pacific Ocean | collected 2014-11 | depth 0-1...
CCTGTGGACCTGGGGGGCGGACGGTGGCCGGCTGGTGAAACGGTGGCGATGGGAGCATCTGGCGATCCTGCTGGTGGTCGTGCTTCTGCTCACCCCGCTGGGGTTGCGGGGGTGGGAATATCGTGGCTTCAAAGAGCCCGGTGACACCATTGGGCTGGTCGAGGACATCGCTGCCAGTCTGGAAGAAGACGCGGTGTTGATCTTCGAAGCGCGCTCGGGATGGGGAGTGCTGGATTTCGCCGCTCCGCTGGCCTACTGGAAGGGCTTCGAAGTGTACCGACTGCACACTAGGGACCCGCCTGCCGGTGTCTTGCGTGACTTCGTGCGGCGACAGGCACAACGCGGTCGCCCGGTGTACTTCTTTACCCAGGGCTTCACCTATTTCTTTGCCGAGCCGCGCGCCGAGCCGCACCAACGCTGGTCGCACCAGGGCCAGCAACTCGAGGAGGTTCGGGGACAGATGCCTGAGCGGGTGCTGACCCGCCGCCTTCGGTTTTCTGTCTATCGGTTGCAGCCCTCCGGGGTGAACGGCCCGCTCGACGGTGGACTCGATGTCGGCGACTGGGACGACATGTACGTCGGCGAGTCGTTTCCCTGGGAGGTAGTAGGCGGGCTCACCGCCCGTTGGACCAAGGGGACGGCGTTCTTCTGGTTGCCGGGAATGCCCGCGGGAACGCGGGAGATCGTGGTTCACGCCGGCCGGGTGGACGGTTCGGACCTGGGCCGCACCCTGCGGGCGCGGCTCGACGGTATCGATTTGGGCGAGATCCCCATCACGGAGCGCTGGCCCGATTATGTTTTCGAGGTACCCTCCGATTGGCAGCCGGTAAGCGGACAAGCGCCCATGCTGGAGCTAGCGACCGAACCGATTCAACCCGATGCATTGGATGGCAACGGCGACATGCGCTACGTCGGCGTGCTGGTCAACGCGATACTGTGGCGATGAAGGCGAGCAGCAAGGTGCTGAAGAGCTCTCGGCGGTGCCGTTGCGAGCACCGTGGGGGCAGATGTAAGCCGGAGCGTCCATGAAGCTGATCGTTCAGATTCCGTGCCACAACGAGGCCGAGGCGCTGGCCGCCACGCTGGCGGCGATCCCGCGGCAGATTGATGGCATCGATGCGGTCGAGATCGTCGTTATCGACGACGGGTCGACCGACGACACCGTTGCCATCGCCCGGCGTGAGGGTGTGGAGCACATTATCGGCTTTGCTCGGCGGCGCGGCCTGGCGAGTGCCTTCAAGGAAGGTTTGGTGGAGTCGTTGCGGCAGGGTGCCGACATCATCGTCAACACCGACGGCGACAACCAGTACGAAGGCGCCGACATTCCCAAGCTGGTGGCGCCGATTCTCGCCGGTGAAGCCGACATCGTCGTCGGCGACCGCGGCACGGCCTCGCTGGCGCACTTCTCGGCGCTCAAGAAACTGTTGCAGAAGCTTGGCTCGTGGGCCATGCGGCGGCTTTCGGGGACCAACGTCGCTGATGCCCCGAGTGGCTTCCGTGCCTACAGCCGCGACGCGGCGCTGCGCATCAACGTGGTGACGGACTTTACCTACACGCTCGAGACGCTGATCCAGGCGGGCAAGCGCAAGATGGCGGTGGTCAACGTGCCCATCCGCTCCCACCCGACGCCGCGCTCGTCGCGCCTGGCGAAGACGACGGGTCATTATCTGGCGCAGGCGGGTGCTGCCATGGCGCGGGCCTACGCGCTCTACGAGCCGATGAAGATCTTCTCCATTACCGGCTCGTTGATGCTGCTGGCTGGTGTCGGGCTGGGCTCCCGCTTCCTCTATTTCCGCTACGTCGAAGGCATCGTCGCCACCAGCATGCTGCAGTCGTTGTTGCTGGCCACCATCCTGTCGATCGCCGGCTTCCTGCTGCTCGGCATCGCCATCCTTGCCGACCTGCTGGCCACCAACCGCCGATTGCTCGAAGAGGCGCTGTACCGCGTTCGCAAGCTCGAGCTCGATCCGGAGCACCGGAAAAAGGAGTGATGCTGTGCCCACGGTAAGCGTCATCCTGCCCGCTTATAACGAAGGTGAAGTCATCGCTTCGGTGGTGCAGTCACTGTTGGCGGTCGCCGAGCCCGAGTGGGAGATCATCGTTGTCGACGACGGTTCCAGCGACGACACCGCGGACCGCGCCCAGGCGGACGGCGTGCGCGTCTTGCGCCACCCCTACAACAAGGGAAACGGCGCCGCGGTCAAGACCGGCCTGCGCGCCGCCAGCGGCGAGGTTGTTTGCCTCATGGACGCCGACGGGCAGCACGATCCGGCGCAGATCGCCGCGCTGCTCGAAGCCCTCGATACCTACGATCTCGTTATCGGCGCGCGACAGGACGGCGGCGGCGCCGGGGGCATCTTTCGTCGCGTCGGCAACGCCTTTTACAACCGGCTGGCGACCTACCTGTCGAACCAGAAGGTCCTCGACCTGACCTCGGGTTTCCGTGCCGCCTGGCGCGACAAGATGCTGGAGTTTCTGCCGCTGTTTCCCAACGGCTTCTCGTATCCCACCACCAGCACGCTGGCCTTCATCAAGGCCGGATACAATGTTGGCTTCGTGCCCATCCAGGCGTGCAAACGCGTCGGCAAGAGCAAGATCCGCTTGTTTCGGGACGGCACCAAGTTCGTCGTCATCGCGCTGCGCATGATCGTGTTGTTCTCGCCCATGCGAGTGTTCCTGCCGGCCAGCCTGCTGATGTTTGCAGGCGGCGCCGCCCACGGTATCTACACCATCGTCACGGAGACCGACATAACGGATCTCACCGTGTTGCTGGTGACGATGAGCGTCATTACTTTCTTCATCGGATTGATATCGGAGCAAATCGCCTTGATGCGCTTCGAGCGCCTGCAAAAATGAGTGCCGCGGTCAAGGGCCCGTTCTGGATGGCGTTCGGGTGGCGGTTGATCGGCGTGGTTCTCCTGGTGGTCATCCTCTGGCGCGTTGGCGCCCGCCAGTTGGTCGGCGTGCTGTGGCACGTCAATCCGCTCGCCCTGATCGGTGCGGGCTTCCTGGCCACCAGCGTCCTTGTCCTGCGGTCGTTGCGTTGGCGTATTCTGTGCGCCGGCTTGGGGATAAGGCTGTCGCTGGGTGAGGCGGTTCGCTTGTATCTGGTCGGCACCTTCGTGGCTTCGATCACGCCGGGCCGCATCGGCGACCTGGTAAAGGCGTACTACGTGCGCGACCGGCGAGACGAAGGGGGCCTCGCCGCGGGTATCGCCACGGTTGTTTACGATCGCTTGCTCGACCTCGGGCAGATCTGCGCGCTGGCGCTCGGTGCCATCGTGGTTCTGCCCGGCGTGCCGGCCGCCGCCGGACCGCCGTTGGTGGCCCTCGGGCTCGCCGGCTTCGTCGCCGGTACAGTATGGCGACCGACGCGCGAAGGACTCCTCGCTCGACCGCTCTCTTGGGCTCTGCGGCGGGTTCCCGGCGTCGACGAGGTGGAATTGCCGGCGCTGCCGGCCAGCAGCGTGCTGGTCGCCCAGGCGCTGACCACCGCTAGCCTGGTGAGTTTCGCGGGAGCCAGCGTGGTGCTGGCGCGCGGCCTGTCGATGACGGCTTCGACGTGGTCCCTGGCGGTTGTATCGGCCGCCGGTGCGCTGGTCGGGCTGGTGCCGATCACCGTTCTCGGAATCGGCACCAGGGATGCGCTGTACGTTGCGGCGGCGCCGTTTCTGGGCGAAACGAAGGAAGCGATGCTGGGCTTGTCGTTGCTGTTGCTGGGGATGTACATGCTCAACAGCGTGACGGGGTGGACCGCGTGGTTTCTGAGCCCGCCGCGTGATCGCCGGCCGCCGAGCCCCTAGCAGGGTGCTGAAGAACTCTCGAGGGCGCCGCTCATGGGTCTTGCGGGGTAGAGGCAAGAGGTAATGAACGTTTTGCATCTGGCGACGACCTACCCGTTGCACGACGACGACAGCAATGCCGCCTTCGTGGAGGCGCTCGTCGAAGGTCTGTGCCGGCGCGGTCACCAGGTACACGTGCTCTTGCCGTGGCACCCCCAACTGCGACTGCAACGCGAGCAGGGCAGCGCGGTGTTGCATGCGTTCAACACAACACCACTGAAAAGCTGGCATCCTTGGGGATACGCGCAGGCCCTCACCGGTGATCGTTCATTGCGCTGGGATGCCTACTTGGCAACGCCGTTCGCCGCCGTAGGAGCGGTTCGGGCCCTGCGTCGCATCATGAATGAAACGCCGATCGACATCGTGCACGCCAACTGGTTGCTTCCCGCCGCTCCCATCGTCGCCGCGGCGCTGCGGGGTCGTACGCAGCCGATGGTGGTTTCGTGTCACGGCAGTGGTGTCTTCCTGGCGGAGAAACGTGCCTGGGCGGCGGCCGCCGCACGCTGGGGGCTGACCCGCGCCGCGGCGCTGACCGCATGTTCGCGCGACCTTGCCCTCCGGGCCGGGTCGTTCGCCGCGGGCCCCAAACCGGAGTGGATTCCCTATGGCGTCGACGTCGGGCGCTTTCGCCCGGTGCCCGCCGAGGTGCGTGCACAAAGCCGCGTGTCGTTCGGCCGCCGGTTCGGTGTTTCCCCCGAGATGCCGTGGATCCTCGCCGTCGGTCGCCTGGTCTACAAGAAGGGCTTCGAGCATCTGGTGCGCGCCATGGCTACGGTGCGTACCCGGGTTCCCGACGCGCAGCTGCTGATCGCGGGTGCCGGGCCGTTGCGCGCTGATCTGGCGCGCATCGCCGCGGACAGTGGCGTTGGCGACGCCCTCCATCTGGTCGGACCCGTGGCACATGCGTCGCTTGCGGATCTCTACAGCGCTGCCGATATTGTCGCCGTGCCGTCGGTACACGGGCCCTCGGGCAATGTCGACGGCCTACCCAACGTCTACCTCGAAGGACTGGCCAGCGGCACCGCGGTTGTCGCCAGCCGCGTGGGCGGTATTCCGGACATCGGTCGCGACGGGGAGACGGTAGTGCTGGTGCCCGAGGCAGACGTGGAGGCTCTGGCGGCGGCGCTGGCGGGGTTGCTACTGGATGATGCGAGTCGCGGCGCGCTCGGTAGGGCGGCGCGCGCCGACGCCGAGGCGCGACTCGATTGGGACCGCGTCGCCGGGCGCTTCGAGAATCTCTACGAGTCGGTGCTGCAACGATGAACGAGGCGGGCGAACGGGGTCGGCGCGTCGACCTGGTGTTCCCACGCTTCAAGCTGCTCTCCGGGGCCGAGCGCGCCATCCTCGGTTTGGCCGAGGGCCTGGCGCGGGCCGGGCATGCGCCTCGAATTGTCTGCCACCAGTTCGACGAAACATGCCGCCCGCGGTTGGCGCCCGGTGTCGAGCTGGTAGCCAGCGGGGCGCGTTTGGACTGGAGCTCCAATCGCTACGTCAACGCTGTCTTCGACTACAGCCGTACGTTGAAGCTCGGTAGGTTGCTCGACCCCAAGGCCGACTTCCGCGTCTTCTTCGGCCCGGCGCTGCTGCTCGCCTGGCGCCGGCTATCGAGCAGTCGTCGGGCCCGCGTCCCGTCCATCTACTACTGCTGGGAACCGCCACGGGTGCTGTATCAGGACCGCGTCGAGGTGCTGCGCCGTTTGGGCTGGCTGCGCCGGCCGCTGACGGCGGCGCTCGCCGTCTACGGCGCCCTCGATCGGCGCATGGTGGTCGCCGTCGACGCGGTGATCACCTCGAGCCCGTTCGCGGCACAACGCATCAGTGATTGTTACGGGCGCCCGGCCGTGGTGATCACGCTGGGCATCGATCGCCAGCGCCTCGACGCGGCGCGGCGCCGGCACGCACCGTCAGCGCGGCTGCTCACGGTCAACTACCTGCATCCCCGCAAGCGGGTAGATCTCATCGTTGCGGCGGTCGCCGAGCTTGCCGGCAGGGGCGATGACGCGTCTTCCGGTGCTGCGCTGCTGACCATCGTGGGCGACGGTCCGGAGAAGGGACGACTTGCCGAGATGGCGCGCAACCTCGGCATCGAAGACCAGGTCGAGTTCGCCGGCTTCGTCGCCGAGGCGGACCTTCCCGGCTACTATTGGGATGCTGCGTGCTATGTGCACGCGACCCGCGACGAATCGTTCGGACTCTCGGTTATCGAGGCGTCGTACTGTCGGCGGCCGATCGTCGCGGTCGATGAGGGTGGGGTGAAGGACACCGTGGAAGACGGAGTGACGGGGTATCGTGTGGCCGCCACGCCGGGGGCGATTGCCGACGGCATTGAGCGAGTATTGACGGCACCCGACGGTGGGGCGGAGCTCGGCGATGCCGGGCGAGCCAAGATTGCTGCCGAGTTTCGTTGGAGCCGCGGCGCCGAGGATCTCCTCGGTGTTGCTCGGGGCGTAGAGGACGGATGGTCAGGGCGCCGGTAGAAAATCTCAGGCGGGGACGGTTCGGCGAGTGGGGGCTTCTCGTCATCCTGGGACTGGTGTCGCTGGTGTTGTTCACCCCGCGCATCTACGGTGCCGACGAGATCAAGTACTTTGCCCCGCTGCGTTCGCTCTACTTCGACGGCGACATCCACTACGAGAACGAGTATGCGTACTTCATCGCGCGCGACCCGGAGGCCCACGCCGGGTTGGTGCCGTATCGCGACGAGGTGACGTCGACCGGATATCGCCTCAACGACGGTCCGATAGGTTCGGCGATCCTGTGGTCTCCGTTCTACGTCGCTGCCGACCTGTATGTTGTCGCGGCGCGCGCTCTCGGCTCAGAAGTGCCACGCGACGGCTACAGCTGGCCGTACATTTGGGCGGTGGCTCTGGGCTCGCTGTTCTGGGGGACGGCCGGCCTTTTCCTCACCTACCGGCTCTGTCGTGAATACGCCGATACCCCTTCTTCGACGGCGGCGCTGGTGGGCATCTGGTTCGCCACGCCGGTGGTTTTCTACCTGTACATCACCCCCCCTATGGCGCACGCGAACTCGCTGTTCGCGGTGTCGTTGTTTCTTTTCGTTTGGCTTCATACGAGGGATGAGCGCCAGGTCGGAGAATGGGCCGCACTCGGTGCGAGCGCCGGCCTCATGGTCTTGGTCCGGGAGCTCAACTGGCTGCTGCTGTTGGCGCCGTTGATCGACGAGCTGTTCGAGGCATGGGACACGTACCGTGCCGCGCGCGTCGAGAACGCCCTCGACTCGCGCGGACTCCTGTCCACCTGCTGGAGGTGTTTCAGTCCGCGCGCCAAGGGTTATCTGGCGATGGCCATCCCGCTGGCGTTGCTCGCCGCGCCGCAATTCATCGTGTACCGCATCCTGCACGGTACGTTCGCGCCTACTCCTTTCGTCGTCGACAAGTTCGGCTATCCGATCCACGCCGGCGAAGTCCTGTTCTCGGGTTTCCACGGGCTCTTCTCCTGGTCGCCGATCACCCTCTTCGGGGTGGTCGGCCTGGTCGCCCTGGCGAGGCGCAGCGGTCGTGTGGCTCTGGCGCTGTTCACGGTGTTTGCCGCCCAGGTGGCAGTGGTGGGCTCGTACGACAGTTGGTGGGGCGGGGCCGCGTTCGGAGCCCGCCGCTTCATCAACTGCATGCCCATCTTCGCCCTCGGATTGGCGGCACTTCTGGACGGCCTCAGGCCAAAGGCCCACCGCGTCATGGTGGGGCTGATTGCTCTGCTGATCCTGTGGAACTTCGGGCTCGCGGTGCAGTACGGCACGGGCTTGATCCCACGCGACCAGCCGGTGGAGATGAGGACCATCGTGCGCAATCAAGTGTTCGAAGTCCCAGCACGTCTCGCCGGCATCGCCTGGCGCTTTCTCACCGATCGATCTTCGTTCTACCAGACCCAGTCATGACCGAGGTGGTGAACAACGCCGCCGCCGTGAGCCCGGCTGTGCGGGACGTCGGCGTGTGGTTGGTAACCGATGTATACCCGCCGGGCTGCGGGGGCAGCGGGTGGAGCACCCACGCACTGGCGCGGACCTTGGCTGCCCGCGGACACCGCGTCGAGGTGATCAGCCTCGACCCCGACGCCGAGGGCCTCAGCCAGCGGGTGTTCGAGGACATCCACGTGACCGAGCTCGGCGTCGGCCGAGCGCGCCGCAATCCGCTGCGGCGACTGGGCGCACAGGACTACGCGCACGAAGCGCTCGAGCGCTACCTGGCGGCGCGGCTGGAGGAGACGCCGAGGCCCGGCATTCTCCACGCCCAACACCTGCACAGCGGGCCGCCGACCGTGGTCGCTGCAGCCTCCGCAGCCTCCGCAGCTTCCGTGGCCTCCACAACTTCCGTGGCCTCCGCAGCCTCCGCAGCCTCCGTGGCCTCCGCAGCTTCCGTGGCTCCCGTGGCCTCCCCGGGAATCGCTTCGGTGCAGACGCTGCGCGACTACTGGCCGGTGTGCCTGCACGGCACCTCGTGGTGGAACGGCAAAGAGTGCGGCGGGTGCTCGACGGCAAACCTGAGGGGCTGCATGAGTGAGTACTGGGGCTGGCCGGGTGCGCTGGCCCGCCTCATGGTCCCCTGGGCGCGGCGGCGCCTGGCGGCGAGACGCGCCGGCGTCGAAGCGGCCGATGGCGTCATTACCGTGAGCGACTGGGTGCGCCGGCGCATCGAGCCGGAGGCGCCGGCGGCGCGCTATGAGGCGTTGCCGAACATCGTCGATGCCGACGCCACGAGAGCGTCGGCGCAAACCGCTGCGCCCGTCGACATCCCGTTCGAGGGCAAGTACCTGGTGGCAGCCGGCAAGCTGGTCGCCACCAAGGGTTTCGACCGCCTGCTGGCGGCGCTCGCCGAGTCCGGCTGCGAACTGCCGCTGGTCCTCGCAGGTTCGGGACCGGAGCGCCAGCGTCTGCAACAGCAGGCGGCCGCGGCGGCACTCGACGTCCACCTGCCGGGATGGGTGGCCCATTCATCCCTGTTGCGCCTCATCGATTCGGCCCATGCGTTCGTCCTGCCGAGCGCCTGGAGCGAGCCGCTTTCGCGCCTGCTGCTCGAGGCGCTGGCGCTCGGCACTCCGGTGATCACCTGGCGCAGCGGCGGCAACCCCGAGCATCTGGACAGCGGCGTCAACGCCTTCGTCGTGGGCGGTGCCGAGGACCTTGGCGAGGCCATCGAGGCGCTTGGCGAACCCGGTCGAGCCCAGCGCATGGGGAGCGCCGGCGAGGCGTTGGCGCGCCGCGAGTTTTCCCCGGAGTCGGTATACCCGCGGCTGATGGAGACCTACGCCAAGGCGCTTCGACATTCCGATGTGAAGGCCAATGCGCGATGACCGATGTGGCGTTGCACATCATCATGGTCAGCCGCGTGGTGCATCCGGCACACGGCCCGGGCGGCATGGAACGCAAGGTCTTCGACCTGGTTACCCGGCTGGCGCAGTCGGGCGTTGGTGTCGCGCTATTCACCGAGACGCCGGCGGACATGGAACGCGCCGTGGCCGCTTCGGCGGCGATGCCCGATGGTGTGGTGCTGAACTGGGTGCCGGGACGGTGGCTGCCGATCGGCGATCGTAGGGGCACCGTGGTACTCGACCGCATCAGCAACTACCCATGGTGGACGCGGCGGGCGGCCCGTTGGGTGGCGCGCTTGCGCGAGGAGGTGCCGGGAGTCGGGTCAACGGTCGTACCCACAGTTGTGCACGCCCACGGGCTAGCCGCCTGGGGGTTTGTAGACGCTCCCTCCGGCGCTCCGCTGGTCATGTCGGTAGAGGGCCTCGAGGAGTTCGAAGTCCCCGGAGGCCCCAAGCGCTGGGCCTATGCCCCCTTCCGTCGACGCATGCGGCGGGCTGCCGCGACCGCAGACGCGGTTATCGCTACCGATGCCGCGCTGCAACCGGTGGTCGCGAAGCACCTGGGGATTCCCGTTGCCGAACAGGTGATGATCCCCAACGCCGTCGATGCGGGTGCCTGCCGGGCACTCGGCAACGCTGACCGCGGGCGACATCTGCTTGCCGACCTGGGGTTGCACGAAGCGGCCCCGTTGTTCCTGTCGATCGGCCGGATCGAGGCCAACAAGGGGTTCGATGTTCTGGTCGATGCCCTGGGGCGGGCGGCGTCCGAGCTGCCGCCGCAATGGGCGTGGGTGCTGGTGGGCCACGGTCCGCTGCGCGCCGCGGTGGAAGCCGCCGCCGCCACCGCGGGTATCACCGAACGGGTGCGTTTCGCCGGTGCTCTGTCGGATGCCGATCTGCACAGCCTGGCGGCGGTCGCCGACTGGTTCGTGCACCCGACGTTGTACGAGGGCTCGAGCATCGTCACCCTCGAGGCCATGGCGCACGGCCTGCCGGTGATTGCCTCCGACGCCGGCGGTTTGCCGGACAAGGTCCGCGACGGCGAAACCGGTATGCTCGTTCCTGCGGGCGACGCGGCGGCTCTGGGCGCCGCGCTGAGGCG
>SMUY01334894.1_pt1 | contig 10268 bp, 15 predicted proteins | sample 2456441 | NCBI WGS metagenome assembly SMUY01 (sample SAMN11095931, study PRJNA526329) | marine sediment metagenome | biome: Marine sediment; feature: Surficial sediment; material: Deep marine sediment; isolation source: Hadal surficial sediment | place: Pacific Ocean | collected 2014-11 | depth...
AAAAAGTATGATATTAGAATACCATGGCCAATTCGAACTGTTTACCAAGGAGACGAAAAAAGAGAGGCTAAGGAGATTGGACAACTAGATAAAAAACGAGATAAATTGATTGATAAATATGGACTTGGTAAAGAGTCCGGCGCTGCAGAAGAGGATTAGCTCTAAAATTAATTTCTTAAAAATTTCTATTACCAATAATTTTTACAAATATTTGATTCTTCAAGTCATCAAAACTTAAGAGTGTCTTTTTTCTCGTTTATTTGTTGACAACATTTACAGTAATTAGTGAAAAAGCATCAGAAGATTTAGCAAAAAAATTATCAAAAAAAATTAGAGCAAAATATATCAAATCTGAGCTTACAGTTTTCCCAGATGGAGAAAGTAAAATTACTATTAGCTCTAAACCAAAAAAAGGTAGTATTATCATTGTACAATCAACATTTCCACCTGTTGATTCAAACTTGATTAGAGCTCTTACCCTGATTTCAAAGGCAAAACAATATTCTCCCAATGTAATTGCCGTAATTCCCTACTTGGGATATGCTAGACAAGACCAAGAATTTCTTCCAGGCGAGATCATAACAATTAAGGTAATTGCAAATTTGTTTAAGGCTTCTGGAGCCTCAAAAATTATCGTAGTTGATATTCATAGTAAAATTGCTTTGAATCAATTCAAAATTACATCAAAAAATGTATCTGCAGTTCCTAATTTAGTAAATTATTTTAAAAAATTGCAACTAAAGGAACCGCTTGTAGTGTCTCCTGATTTGGGTGGAGCTTCTCGTGCAAAGGAGTTTGCTAAACATTTTGGAACTAAATACATTACATTAAAAAAACAAAGAGATAGAAAAACTGGTAAAGTTTTGATAAAATCATCTGATCTAAAAGAGGTTAAAGGACGAGATCTTGTTCTGGTGGATGATATGATAAGTACTGGTGGTAGTATTATCAAAGCCGCACAGTTTTTGAAAAAACAAAAATGCAAACGAGTTTTTGTTGCATGCACTCATGCTCTGTTAATGAATAATGCTGAAAAGAAAATAAGAAAAGCTGGGGTATCACAAATAATTAGTGCAAATACCATTCCAGGTAATACTGCATTAGTAGATGTTTCTGGAATAATTGCAAAAGCAATTGTATGAGGATGTTTTAAAAAGATTATGAAACTAGTATTTCTAGGAACGTCTGCTTCTCAACCAACTCCAGAGCGTGCATTAACATGCATTTGCTTAGAAAAAGAAGGAGAAATTCTAATGTTTGATGCAGGTGAAGGTTCACAAATTTCTTATCTAAAATCAGGTCTAGGATGGAATAAAAAAATGAAAATTATGGTAACACATCTTCATGGTGATCATTGTATTGGTATTCTTGGATTACTTCAAACAATGACATTGCAAAAAAGAACAGAACCTATGGAAATTTATGGTCCAGACGGAATTGAAGAGTTTATTGCTGTAAACATTAAGGTATTAAATTTTGGATTATCATTTCCAGTAATGATTACTGTTATAAAAGAAGGAATTATCGTAAACGAGAAAACTTTCACTATAAACGCTTGTGAAGCTGATCACTCTGTAAAGTCTTATTCTTATCTATTTCAAGAAAAAGATAAACCTGGTAGATTTTTTCCTGACAAAGCAAAAGAACTGGGAGTGCCTGAAGGTGAGTTATGGCATAAACTTCAAACAGGACAAGACATTCAGGTTGGGGACAAAACTGTAAGATCATCCGATGTATTAGGTGAAAAAAGACCAGGTAAAAAAATTGGAATTTCAGGTGACACCAGACCAACAAAAAAACTTGAAGAATTCTTCAAAAATTGTGATTATCTAAGTTTTGACTCTACATTTTTACATGAATTACAAGGCAAAGCGCTAGAAACCCATCATTCTACAGCAAAAGAAGCTGCACAACTTGCAAAAAATGCAAATGTTTCTAATCTAATTTTAACTCATTTTTCTGCACGATACAATGATGAATCAGTTCTATTAGAAGAAGCAAAAAAGATTCATGGTAATGTGATTGCTGCAAAAGATCTTTTAGAAATTGAAATAATATAAGAACTAAATTGTTTGAATTAATAGCTGATAAATTAAAAAATGCAAAAAAAATTGTTTTTGTAACTGGCGCAGGAATTTCACAAGAAAGTGGTATTCCAACTTTTCGTGGAACAGATGGATTATGGAGAAAATATGATCCTATGCAGCTTGCAACAATTGATGCATTTTATGATGATCCAAAACTAGTGTGGGAATGGTATGAAGATAGAAGAAAAAATATACTTCAAGCAAAGCCAAACCCAGGTCATTCTGCTATAGCAGAACTAGAAAAATACAAGGAAGTTACTGTACTTACTCAAAATATTGATGGGTTACATCAAAGAAGTGGTAGCACTAAAGTTCTAGAACTTCATGGGAGTATAATTAGAATAAAATGTTCTGTATGTAATTTCAAAGATAACATTCCAACTAGTTTTGACGAACTTCCTCCAAAATGCAGTAGTTGTAACAATATTTTACGGCCAGATGTTGTCTGGTTTGGAGAGTCCTTACCTCAAGATGTTTGGAATCAAGCTATTTTCGAAGCAAAATCATGTGACGTAATGATAATTGCTGGAACTTCACTTGTAGTATCTCCCGCAAACACATTACCAGTTTACGCTAAACAAAATAATGCCTTACTTGTTGAGATTAATCCTGAAGAAACAATAATGTCATCTGAAATGGATCTTTCTTTAAAAACTACATCTGCTAAAGCGTTACCAAATCTTATTACTATATTTGAAAATTGAAATTAAGTTCTGGCAAACATATTGTTGATAGTATTTTCAATTTTGTTTCCTGTTTTTTGAAAATTTTGAACTAAAGAATTTCCAATTTCATTAATCGAAGTATCTTTTAGATTAGAAAAGCCTTGTTCAGCATTTTCTTGAAGAGTCGAACCTTTAGAAAATTGGATTATATCATAGGGATAGATTAATGCTACTCCGGCAACTAATACAATTCCAATAATTAATAATTTGATTATCATCTTGAAACCTATTATCTAGATAAAAAATTGTTTTTTATTTCACAAGTAAAAAAAAGTGATCTAATTAGTAGTAATTTTCCTTATTCAAATACAATAATAAACTATTCTCGATTAAAGATTAGCCATTCTATTACTGTATCAATATTTTTGGAGTTTAGAATAATCTTTATTGGCCCTAAAGGAGACTCTTCTGATTCACTACAAAGCGCTACTGTATTAGCAAAAGCAGCTTGCTTGTTTAGATAAAACCAGCTAGATTCATCTCTTAAATTTTGATTTAACTGACGACGATAAGCATTTTTACTTTTATGGGAATGGATCGCTTCATAAATTTTTTTCAAAGATTCAAGACTTGTTGAAGTTGCTTTTAAGGATTCTTTGCTAATTTTTACATCTACATTAACTAAAACATTGGTAATGGCTTGTTCTACTTTTTTAGGATCTTCAGTTGGGTTAATGGAACAAAAAGCATCAATCTTACACGACACATCAGGTGTCTTCATTTATTTTTGCCAGCCTTGAATTATTTTATAAGCTGTTTCAATTAGTTCGTCAATAGTTAAATTATTGTTTGAAATGCTTTCATCAGCTAATGCAATTGGTGTACTAATGCCTACTCCAATTTCTCTAATATCTCGTTCATTGAAGTGTTCTCGATTTTGTGGATCATCTGAACGCCCTCTATCACTCAAAAAACTATAACGAGTATCAGTTGATGCATGAATTGAAAGGAGTTTTACAGTTCCAATTTTTCGTAATACTTGGATTTCTTCGTTAGATCTTATTCCATCAATTATAAGAACATTAGAAACTGAATTTTTTATTTTATCACAAATTAACTCAGCTACTGCTCCTAGACCATTTTTTTCTCGAAGCTCAAGCATTAGTTTTCCTAGATTTTGACCAGTCGGTTCTAGGTTTAGTTTTTTGGCTTCTTCTCTTACTGCATCACCCATATTGATAATTTCAAAATTTTTTGATTTCAGACCATTTGCAATTGTAGATTTTCCGGCACCAGGCATTCCAGTAAGACAGACAATTAGCTTTGACAAGTTCAATGAAACTTACATAATCTTGTCTATGAAGCTACCGGAAATTATTATAAACACATTATCAAAAAACTTTTAATGCGAACTTTTGTTGCAATGGAAATCAACAGTCAGGATATTTTGAATTCAATAAATGATGTTCGATCTAGACTCAGAATAAAAGCAAAACCAGTATCAATAAAGAATATTCATTTTACAATGCATTTTCTTGGAGAGGTTTCTGATGAAATGTCACAGAAAATACAGGAGGAATTGAAATCAATTGAATTCGAACCTTTTGAAGTTTGTATAAAAGGAATTGGAACATTTCCCAAACCGAGTTTTCCACGAGTAATTTGGGTAGGTACAGATGAAGAAGGGGGTAAAAGGATGAGTGAACTCGCTTCAGCTATATCAAAAAAACTATCAAATTTAGGATTTAAAAAAGACAAGCCGTTCAAACCTCATGTTACAATCTTTAGAGTTAAAAATAAGATTGGAAACATCTCAAATGAATTGAAAGAATATGAATCACATACATTTGGAATTCAGAGAATGTCTGAAATAAAATTCAAAAAAAGTGTGTTAACTTCTGATGGACCAATATATTCAGATTTACAGGTGGTAAAAGCTAAACAATGAAACAGATTATTGAAAAAGCAAGGATATTATCTATTCCTTCCAAAAAATTGGAACAAGAAAAAACTAATGTTGCCAAGCTTGCTTTTAATTTAGTCAGAAAACAAGTTACAAAATATTCTCAAATTACTGGTGTAGAATTTGGAGGTTCATATGTTAAAGGTACATGGTTACCAAAAAAAGCTGATATTGATATATTCATAAAATTTGAAAAATCTACAACAGATAAAAAATTCGTTGAAATTTCAAAAAAGATTGGTTTTGAATCTATGAAAAAATTCAAACCTTATGTGAGATATTCAGAACATCCCTATGTTGAAGCAAGAATTAAAGATACTAAAGTAAATGTTGTTCCTTGCTATGATGTTAAAAAAGGCCAGTGGCAAAGTGCTGCTGATCGTTCCCCATTTCACACAAAGTTCATGTTAGAATCATTAACTGGGGTCATGAAGGATGAAGTTAGACTACTCAAAAATTTTCTTAGTTGTAATAAAATCTATGGTTCAGAAATTGCAAAACAGGGAATTAGTGGATATGTAACAGAGGTTTTAGTATTACATTATGGAAGTTTTCAAAATGTGATAAAATCTATTGCAAAGCTAAAAAAGAATCATATCATTGGAAAACCCACGAAAAAATTTGATACCTCAATTATTATTATTGATCCTATTGATAGTAATAGAAACCTAGGTGCTGCAATTTCAAATGAAAACCTTGGAAAATTTATTCTTGCATCAAGATCATTTATGAAATCACCATCTATATCATTTTTCAAATTACAACATAACCCAAAGATCTATAAGAACAATTTAGAAAATTCAATCTCAGTTAAATTTAACTATAAACAAAGAAGTCCTGATATTATTTGGGGTCAAGTAAAAAGAGCAGCAAATTCATTAGCAATACAACTAGAAATTGAAGGATTCAAGGTTTTAAGATATGCAGGTATTACAGATGAAAAAAATGAGGGCTGTTTGATATTTTTACTACAGTCTTTAACGATAGAAGAGAGTTTCCTCAGAGACGGACCTGATTTCTTTTATGAATCCGAATCTGAGACATTCATAAGGAAAAATTCAAAAAATAGTATGATGTGGATTGGTTCTAATAGAAAGATATTATCATTACAAAAACGCCGACAAAATGATATAAGTTTATTTTTAAAAGATTTATTGAAAAATCATCTAAATAAATCAGGTATTCCTAAAGGATTAAAGGCAGATATCAAAAAAGGATTCAAAGTTATGCCTGCAAAAAAAGCTGCAGGAAAATCCATTAAAGAGGCAATTGCAGAACTTGTCTCAACTGATGCAACAATCCTTTCTTTCAATTAACAAGCTTTCAGAAAAACCATATATTACAATTATAGGATATCCAAATGCAACAAAAAAACAAGTGCAATTAAGAATAGCACAAATGAAGAAACTTGGAATCAATAGTGTTTCTTTTCAAGGCGATTTAAAATTAGGTTCTATTAGCATTTTAGGAAAAGGATATGTTGGAATTGTTGTATTAGCAAAGAGACAAAATAAGATTGTTGCAGTAAAAATTCGTAGATCTGATTCACAAAGAAAGGAAATGAATAGGGAAGCAAAATTACTTGAAATAGCAAATTCTTCTGGGGTAGGACCTCGTTTGATCACTAGTAGTAAAAATTTTATGGTAATGGAATATTTGGATGGTAAAAAAATTGGATTGTGGATAAGAGATTTGAAAGGAAAAGGAAGTGCTTCGAGATTAAAATCAGTAATAAAAAAGACGTTAGAAGATTGCTATAATCTTGACCAAATAGGATTAGATCATGGTGAATTAAGTAGTATTTCTAAACATGTTATTGTAGGAAAATCAAAAACTACAATAATTGACTTTGAGAGTGCGAGTACAAAAAGAAGAGCTTCAAATGTAACTTCAGCTACACAGGGAATTTTCATAGGTTCAGGAATATCAAAAGCTACACAAAAAATCTACAAATTACCATCAAAAAATAAACTCATTGATGCTTTGCGAATTTACAAGCATAAGCCATCAAGAAAAAATTTTGATGCTCTTCTAAAAATTTTAAGAGTGTAAAATTATGTCACATAAAGAAGCTACCAAGTTTTTAAAAAAAGATCCAAAATTAGCAGAAATTATCAAACAAGTAGGCGATTATAATGTTAAAATAACTAAAAATCGGTATCAATCCTTAGTAGAAACAATAATTGCGCAGCAATTATCTGGTTCTGCTGCTGAATCAATATTAAAAAAATTTAAAAAATTATTCAAGTCAAAATTTCCTAAACCATTTGAGGTAATCAAAACACCAGATTCTAAAATTCGTTCAGCGGGATTATCAAAAATGAAAATTATGTATATTAAAGATTTATCAAAAAAAATCCAATCAAAACAGCTGAATATGAGAAAAATTTCTACTAAAAGTGATGAATACATCATAGAGCATCTAACTGATGTTAAAGGTATAGGAAGATGGACTGCTGAAATGTTTTTGATTTTTTCTCTTGGTAGGTTAGATGTACTTCCAGTGGGAGATTTAGGATTGAAAAAAGGAATTCAATTAATGTATTCTTTAAAAGAATTACCAAATGAGAATGAAATTGAACAAATGGCCGAGTCTTGGAGACCATATAGAACAGTTGCAACCTGGTATCTTTGGAAGAGTTTACAAAAATTTGATACAATTGGATGAGTAATGGTGGGACCGGCAGGATTTGAACCTGCGACCTCCAGCACCCCAGGCTGGCATCATAGCCAATCTAGACGACGGCCCCTCATGATTGAAGCAAGGAATGAAATTATTAAATCGTAGTATTAGATAATATTCTTAAATGAAAATTTGTTCTATTTGTAATAAAATATCTGGAACTGATAATGATCATTTAGATTGCCAAGAAAAAAGACGAATTGAATTAGAAGCTAAAGATCTTAAAGAAAAACTTCCTGAACAATTAAACATGGCAAAAAATTCAGATGATCTTAATTTAGAAATTAAAGCAGTTTTAGATCATCTGACAAAAGAAAAAGAAAAGACAAAGGATTGATTTTAAGAATTATTATCTTTCTTGAGTAGTTGGTCTTATTAGAATTTCATTTACGTTAACATGGTTTGGTGCGTCTACTGCATATATTATTGCGTTAGCAATATCTTGAGGTTTTAATGAATCAATTTTCTTTGAATTTTCAACAAAGCTTTTCAATGATTCGTCTGTAATTGAATTTGTAAGTTCAGTCGCTACAACTCCTGGTTCAATACAGGTAACTCGAATGTTTGATCTTGTACTAAATTCCTCCCTTAATCCTTCACTAAAGGCAGTAACAGCATGTTTAGTTGCACAATATACACTTCCAGAAGGAAAAACGACTCTTCCAGCTACTGATGAGATATTAATAATATGTCCAGATTTTTTTTCGTGCATGTGAAGGATTACTGCAGCAGTACAGTACAAAACACCTTTGATGTTGACATCAATCATTTGATCCCATTCATCTACTTTGAGATTTTTAATAAAACTAAGAGGCATTAATCCTGCATTATTGACCAAAATATCAACTCCTCCCCATTTGTCTATAACTGCTTTGACAAATGAATCACAATCAGATTTTTTAGTGACATCTAGTTTTTGAGAAAAAGCCTCCCCACCATTTTTTATGATTTCATTTTCAAGTTCTGATAGTTTGTCAGTTCTACGAGCCCCAATTGCTACTTTAGCCCCTGCTTTAGAGAGAGCTAACGCAGTTGCATATCCAATTCCGCTACTAGCTCCAGTGACTATAGCTACTTTATCTTTAATCATCCAGAAATCTACTCATAGAAACTTCTATTCAACATCGTAAAAATGTTTTCAAGAAACTTTCATTTTGTAAAAATATCTGGAAGATGATTTATTAGAACAATATTCATAGTAATATTATGGATGCAGCAGATTGTGCCTATTGTGGTGATTTCCAAGATATGCCTTTTCAATGTAATTATTGTAAAGATCCATTTTGTGCAGAACATAGACTGCCTGAAGAACACAGATGTGTTAAATTAACTCAGATTCGAGCAAAAAAATTTGGGCAAATAGGTGTAATTAGAGATGGCGAAAAAAACAAAGGTAGTTTTTTTAAAAGATTATTTAAAAAATAAGAAACGATATTAGTAAATCGATTTATCAGGATTAATTTTTGCACGTCTAGCTTGATAAAATAATGCAACAGCTAAGGCAACTAATACAAATGATGTTAACCAATGAGCTGTGATTAATGTAACATAAGCAATTGCAAATACAATGGATAAAAATCCTTGAGTAGTTAATTTTAACCAAGTTGAAATTTTAATTACTCTACTAATCATTTCGATTATGAAGAGACCTATTACTGGATATATGGTCAGTAATAAGAAATCGATTACATCTACATCAAGATGTGACATTTTTTCTCAACCTAATTTCTAGAATCAATTTAATTTGTATCTAATCTTCCCAGCGAATTTTTGCTGCTATATTTTTTGATATCAATGCCTGTGCATTTTCATAAGGTATAGTTGCAACATCTTCTGCTTTAAATGGGCCATACTTGGCTAAATCTGCTCCAACCATTTGTTCAGTTTCTTTCAAAAATCGAACTACAGTAGATTTCGTTTTGTGTTTAGTTGCTAGAGAATCCAAAAATTTAGATTTTCCATTTAAAGTACTAGATAGAATAATGTCCATTCTTTCACGTTTTTCTTCATCTGCATCAAGAATGAATTTTTCTTCATTAAGTAAATTAGAATAATCTATCTTATTTGATTTCGTAGCTTTTTCAAGTCTAATTTTCAAAAGAAGTGTGGTAAGATCTGTGATCATGTTAACAAGAGCATCTTTGACTTTAGCTTCTACTCCATCATATCCTTCACTCTTTAATTTTCCAACAAACTCTGAAATTGAAATGTAAAGTTGATGATCAATTTCTTGTACTGTATCATTGTTAGTTTCACGTAACAAAATAGAATACAATGAAATGACATCAATTTCTTTTAATTCAGACATACTTCTTAACCCAACAATCCTTAAATGACGGATCTTTTTGTGTTAGCTTGAAGGTATAAAATTGCCATATAAAGTGATTGGTGGAAGGCCAACTCAAATACGATATTCGGCAGATGAAGTTTTTGCAAAGATTAAACACGATCAAATAAAATTTATCGATTTACAGTTTTCTAGCCTTACTGGGAGATTTCATCATACAACAATTTCAGCTGATACTTTTACTCCCGATCAGATGGAAGATGGAGTACCAAAGCTTGATGGATCATCAATTGTTGGATTTACCAGTATTGATGATTCTGATCTAATCCTAAAACCCGATCCAAATACTTATGCTATTATACCTTGGATGGTTGAACATAAGACTGCTCGTCTGTTATGTGATATCTATTGGGGTTTTGGAAGAGGTAGATTAGAAAGAGACCCACGTGCTATTGCACAAAAAGCTGAACAATATGTGAAGGCACAAGGATATGATTTTAGTCAATGGGGTCCAGAAGTAGAGTTTTTTGTGTTTGACAAAGTACATTGGGATGTCTTAACACCTTACAAAGGTCAATCCTAT
>SMUY01102828.1_pt1 | contig 10262 bp, 10 predicted proteins | sample 2456441 | NCBI WGS metagenome assembly SMUY01 (sample SAMN11095931, study PRJNA526329) | marine sediment metagenome | biome: Marine sediment; feature: Surficial sediment; material: Deep marine sediment; isolation source: Hadal surficial sediment | place: Pacific Ocean | collected 2014-11 | depth...
CGTCCGATATAAACACCGGCAAGGCGAACGATAGCCTCCAAGCCGAGGCCGGATACGCTGGTGAATGCAACCCGGACGCGGTAGACGTCGGTCGGCGACCCGAAGAAGCCTATCGTGTCATTCATGTTGAGGATGAAGCCGGCCGCCACCGCGATGGCAACCAGAACAACCGCGCCTACCTTCAGTTCCAAGCTCATGATGTCGCTCCCCGGGGCTACCTGGTCGTGATGGGTCCTTCCGCGCGACCGTGGATGAACTGTTGGACGACCGGGTTGCTGCTGTTCTGGATCTCTTCTGGCGTACCGACCTCCTCGATGCGTCCCTCGTATAGCATCGCAATTCGATCGCCGATCTTGTAGGCCGAGATCATGTCGTGCGTGATCGTCACCGAGGTGACGTGAAGTCGCTGCTGGAAGTCGAGGATCAAGTCGTTGATCTGGTCGGCGAGAATCGGATCGAGCCCGGTTGTGGGCTCGTCGTAGAGGATAATCCCGGGGCCGAGGGCGAGGGCGCGGGCCAACCCGGCGCGCTTCTTCATGCCGCCCGATAGCTCCGCCGGCCATTTCTCCTGCACTCCCGACAACCCGACCATCGCGAGCACCTCTTCGACGCGATCGGCGATCTCCGGCGCTGTCATGCGGGTGTGCTGGCGCAACGCGAAGGCGACGTTATCGCCCACGGTCATCGAATCGAAGAGCGCCGCGTGCTGGAACAACATGCCCATGCCGCGGCGCAGCTGGCTGAGATCCGACCGTCTCAACTGGGCAACCACCTGTCCGCCGACCGTGACCTTTCCCTCATCCGGGCGCAACAGTCCGATGATGTGCTTGATCAGGACGCTCTTCCCCGTACCGCTGCCGCCAATGACGACCATCGACTCGCCCCTGGAAACCGCCAGGTCGGCGCCGCGCAGGACCTCGACGTCGCCGAACGACTTGTGCAAGCCTTCGACCCGGATAAGCGGCTCGGATTCAGCGTCGGCGAATTCATCATCGTTGCCGACGACGCGAGCCCCATCGCCGTCGGCGGTGGCTTCGGATTCGCTGTCGTGTTCGGTCATCAGAGCAATATCTTGGTGAGGAAAAAGTTCGTGATCAGGATCGACATGCTGCCGCTGACCACCGCCCGCGTCGTGGCGCGCCCGACGCCCTGGGCGCCGCCGCTGGTGTGAAATCCGTTCTGGCAACCGAACAGGGCGATCAGCAGGCCGAACACCGCTGCCTTGATCAATCCGGTTTTGAGATCTCCGAGCGTAAGTATCCCCCAGACTCCGTCCCAGTATGCCGTGGGGCTCGAACCGAAAAGGTCTACGACCACCAGCGAACCGCCCCAGAGGCCGAGCATGTCGCCGATCAGCACGGTCACCGGCAGCATGAACACGGTCGCCAGGATGCGGGGCACGACGAGGTACTCGACCGGATCGACCGCCATGGTGCGCAGAGCGTCGACCTGCTCGGTGACGACCATGGTACCGATCTCTGCCGCCATCGCCGAGCCGGCCCGGCCGGACACCATCAGCGAGGTGAGAACGGGCACCATCTCGCGGGTGATCGCCATCGCGACCACCGGTCCGACAAGGCTGGTCGACCCGTAGCTCTTGAACCCCTCCCAGGTCTGCAACGCGAAAACCGCACCGCTGAACACGGCGGTGACCACCACGATCGGCATCGACCTGACCCCGACTTCGAGCATTTGCTCGAACAACGCCCGGATGTAGTAGGGCGGGCGCCGCAGCGTGGCGATGCTGTGGACCAACAGGATCCCGGTGCGGCCGGCCTCCTCGAGGATCTCGACGACAAACCCGCCGATTCCTTCGATCAGCCCCTTCACGACTCCCGGCCCACGAATCGCCGCGGGACGCGGCTGCCGATACGGCACAGTACCTCGTGCGCGATCGACCCGGCCTGTTGGGCCATTTCCTCGGCACCTATCGACTCTGCGCCGGGCTCGTCACTCGAGCCGAGCAACACGACCGAAGCCCCTACGCTGATTCCGGGAATTCCGGTGATGTCGACGAGGGTCAGATCCATACTGATCGCTCCCACCACCTGGGCAAGCCGCCCACCGACCAGAACTTCCGCATGGTCGGAAAGGGCGCGCGGGAAGCCATCATGGTAACCCACGGGCACCACGGCGATCGTGCAATCGCGCTCCGCTCGGCGAAGTCCTCCATAACCGATCGGCCAACCTTTCGGCAGGTCACGCACCGCGGCTACGGTGCTGTGCCAAGACATAACGGACTCGAGCTCGAAGGTTACGGCGCCGCGAAAGGAACGCACCCCGAGTAGCGAGATTCCGGGCCGCACCCCGGTGCACCAGTCGGCGTCCCACGCCGCATCGTGCTGCAGGATCGCGGCGCTGTTGCTCAGATGGCGGTGAGCCGGCAGCACCCCCCGCTCGTCCAGCGCCCGGCAAAAGCCGACGAACCGCTCCACTTGGACTTGGACGAGGTCATTCTCGCCGCATGGGTCATCGGGCGCGGCGTCGGCCGCGGCCAGATTCGAGAACACACCAACCAGCTCGATTCCGTCGATCGCCGCAATCCGAGAGGCTAATTCGACGGCAGCCGCCGGCGCCTCGGCGACCAGCGCTCCGAGACGGCCCATCCCGGTGTCTACTTTGAGGTGGACGCGGCACGGGGCATCCCCGGCCCCCAGCGCCGCGGCCCCGAGCATTTCCGCCGCCGCCCGGCTCCACACCGCCACGTCGAGGTCCTTGCCGACCGCCTCGAGCACGATTTCCGGGAGGGCACCGGCCCCACCTTCGGGCAAAGGCTCGAGACCCGCCATGACAAGAATGTCGCCGGCGATCCCCGCCTCGCGCAACTCGATGCCTTCGTCGACGGTAGCGACCGCGAACGCATCCGCACCCTCCGCCGCCAAACGGCGGCTTACAGGCACCGCTCCATGGCCGTAGGCATCCGCCTTGACCACACACCAAACCCGCCGCGCCCCCACCAACCCGCGCACGCGAGAATAGTTCCGCGCCAACGCATCAAGATCGATCTCGACCCAAGTCGGTCGAAGCTCAGAAGCCCGCTTTCCCACCGGATTTCCCATCCTCCGACACTAACAGCGTGAGGAAGAACTCCCTGGAGTTCTTCCTCACGCCGCTAACGACATTAGGCGGGCGGTCCGTGAATAGAGGATGCTGGAGGCGTGGTGATGCGCGGCCAGCTACAAGGCGCCGCGACGCAGGCGATACAAAGCACATCGTCGAGGAGCGGCAACGCCGTAGATAGTCGTGCAGCGCCGCCCCTGAAGCAGTCCTCTACTTCACGGACCGCCCGCCCCCCCAAGGCTCGCCGGGGTCGTCACGATCGTCGCGATCCTTGAACGCCGTGTACTGCTTCAGAAAGGCCAGCGGCACGGTGCCAATGGGGCCGTTACGCTGCTTGGCGATGATCAGCTCGGCGGTGCCCTGGACAGCCGGGTCGGGGTTGTACACCTCTTCGCGGTAGATGAACGAGACAACGTCGGCGTCCTGCTCTAAATTTCCGGATTCACGCAGGTCGGAAAGCTGCGGCCGGTGGTCGGAGCGTGCCTCCGGGGCGCGCGATAGCTGCGACAGGGCGATCACCGGCAGCTCGAGCTCCTTGGCCAATCCCTTCAACGCCCTTGATATCGCGCCGATCTCGAGGTTGCGGTTCTCGAAGCGGCCAAGGCTCATGAGCTGCAGGTAGTCGATGATCAGCAGGTCGAGGCCATGCTCCGCCTTCAGCCGCCGCGCCTTGGACCGCATCTCCAACAACGACGGGTTGGCGGTGTCATCGACGAAGATCTTCGCCGAAGCCAGGTACTGTAACGCGTTGAGGAGGTCGTTGAGATCCTTGTCGGAGAGGAATCCGGTAGCCAGCTTATGGTTGTCGACCTGCGCCTCCGACGACATGAGGCGCCGGATGAGCTGCTGGGTCGACATCTCGAGCGAGAAGATGCCCACCGACCCACCATGGCGCAGCGCGACGTGTTGGGCGATATTGAGAGCCAGCGCCGTCTTGCCCATCGACGGCCGTCCCGCGATGATGATCAGGTCGCCGGGCTGCAGGCCCGCGGTCATCGTGTCGAGGCGTTTGAAGCCGGTCGGCACGCCGGTGATGAACTCGCGCCGCTCGTGCAGCTCCTCGAGCTGTTTCATGGTCTCGCCGGCGAGATCCTGGATCGACAGGAAACCGCGTTTGACCTTGTCCTCAGCGATCTCGAAGATACGCCGCTCGGCCTCGTCGATGATGTCGTCGGTGTCCTCTTCGCCCGCCATCGCCGACGTAATGATGGCGTTCGCCGACGAGATGAGGTTCCGCAACGACGCCTTGTCCTTGACGATGCGGGCGTACTGCGCCACGTTCAGCGCCCGCGGCAACCCATCCATCAGGGTCGAGAGATAGCCCAGGCCGCCGGCACGCTCGAGCTGGCTGGAGCGCTCGAGACGCTCCGCCACCGTCACCGGATCGATGGCGGAATTGTCTTCCGAAAGCGCCACCATCGCCTCGAAGACGACGCGGTGCGCTTCGCCGTAAAAATCCTCGGGAATAAGGGTTTCGCCGGCCGGATTAACGGCCGCGTTGTCGAGTAGGATGGCGCCAAGAACGGACCGCTCCGCATCCAAATTATGCGGCAGCGTCCTCCCCTTGGTGGTCTCTTCGGCCATGGAGCCAGTCTAGCCCGGATATCTCAACGGATCACGGCGGCGCGGGCACGATGGCGCGCGAGTACGGCGTTGCGCTCGCTTCGGGTGCTCGACGTACTAAAAAAGTACGCCTCCGCGCCCGAATCGGCGCGCGCCTTGTTCACCACCCTACCGGGGATTCAAGCCTCCGCCATCGCGCGAGAGTGGCGAGATCGGGCCAGATGCAAGGCGCCGCGACGCAGGCGATATAAATATCGTCGAGGAGCTGCAACGCCGCAGATGACCCGATATCGCCACTCTCGCCTTCTCGTTACTCGGTTTCGTCCTTGACTACCCAAAGCTTGATGGTCGCTTCGACGGCGTAGGGCAGGTGCAGTATGACCTCGTACACGCCCAGCGCCTTGATGGCGTGGTCCAACCTGATCTGGTCCTTGCCGACCTCGAAGCCCTCTTCGGCGAGCGCCTCGGCGATGTCGGCAGCGGTGACCGATCCGTAGAGCGTGTCGCCCTCGGAAACCTTGCGCTTGACGTTGACCGAGACACCGGTGAGGCTGGCGGCCAGCGCCTGTGCCGCGATCTTGGCGACCTCCTCGCGCTCGGCGCGCTTCGCCTGGAGCTCCTCGACCATGAGCTCGTTGGCAGCGGTGGCCACCACGGCGAGGCGCTGCGGCAACAGGAAGTTGCGGCCGTAGCCTGCCTTGACCTCAACGAAATCCCCGGGCTCACCGAGGTTGTCGACCGTTTCCCGGAGAATCAGCTTCATGGCCTCAACCCGTGGTGTACGGCAGCAGCGCGATCTCGCGGGCCCGCCTGATGGCGCGGGTCAGCATGCGCTGCACCTTGGCGCAGTTGCCGTTGGTGCGGCGCGGCTGGATCTTGCCGCGGTCCAGAATGAAGTGGTCCAGCAACTCGACGTTCTTGTAGTCGATGTACGGAACGTCGTCCTTGAGGTACTTGTTGCGGCGCCGACGGCCTCGTCCGAATCCTCTTGCCATCGTTAGCTCTCCTTCTCTTCGTCGTCGGAATCGTCTGCGTCGCCGACACCGTCGGCGGAATCAACGGCCGGGACTTCATCGTGGCTCTCCTCAACAGGCGCGGCTTCTTCAGCCGGACCATCGTCAGCGTCCTCAACGGGCGCGGCGTCTTCGGCCGGCGCATCGTCAGCGTCCTCAACGGGCGCGGCGTCTTCGGCCGGCGCATCGTCGTCGCCCTCGTCGGCCGGCGCGGCGTCGTCGGCCTCGTCGGCCGGCGCGTCGTCGTCAGCCTCGTCGGCAGACCCGGCTTCGTCGGCCGGCGCATCGTCATCCCCGCCGGCGGCTTCCGCCTCATCGGCGGGCTCGCCTTCATCTGAACCAGCGACTTCGGCACCCTGGACCTCTGCTGTCTCGGCGGCGACGATCTCGTCGAGCGACATGGTGGCGGCGACGGCCTCCGCTTCGTGCCGCCGCTCGGCGGCGACGCGCTGCGCCTCGATCTCAGCGTCGTCCGCCGCGTGGTCACCCTCGGCGATCTGCTGCCGCACCTCGGTTTCCTGCAGGTTCTGGAGACGCACGACCATCGAGCGAATCACCGATTCGTCGAGCTTCATGCGGTCCTTGAGAGCAGCCGGCAAGGTTCTCTCACCGTCGGCATAGATGAGGACGTAGATTCCCTCGGTCTTGCCCTTCACCATGTAGGCGAGCTTGCGGCGTCCCCATACGCCCGCCTGCAGCACGGTTCCGCCGTCGGACTCGATGGTGGCGCGCAGGTCGCCGATGACGGCGCTAACCGCCTCGTCGTCCGCCTCGGGGGTCACGATCAGAAGTGTTTCGTAAAGATTCGGCATGGAGCTCCTCTCGGTCTCAGGCCCTGGTAAGCCAGGGCGAGGAGTTGCGAGATGTGTTCGTGAAAAAGGGCCGGCCGAGGTCTTGCGGCCTGCTAGACAATGAGCGGGACGATGACCAGCGAAACGACAGACATCAACTTTATCAGGATGTTCATGGACGGGCCAGACGTGTCTTTGAACGGATCGCCAACGGTATCGCCGACGATGGCCGCCTTGTGCGCCGCCGAGCCTTTGCCACCGTGGTGGCCTGCTTCGATGTACTTCTTGGCGTTGTCCCAAGCGCCGCCACCATTGGACATCATCAGGGCGAGCACCACACCGACGACCGTCGCGCCGGCGAGCATGCCGCCGAGCGCCGCCGGGCCAAGGATGAAACCAACGGCAACCGGGGCGCTGACGGCGAGCAGACCGGGCGGAATCATCTCGCGGAGCGCCGCCTTGGTGGCGATCTCGACGCAGCGATCGGAATCGGGTTCGCCGGTACCCTCCATGATGCCAGGAATCTCACGGAACTGGCGGCGGATTTCCTCGACCAACTCCGAGGCGGCGCGACCCACGGCTTTCATCGTCATGCCCCCGGCCAGGGTCGGAATGATGCCGCCGATCAGCAGGCCGATCATTACGAGCGGATCGGTGAGGATGATCGTCAGCGCCTCGCCACCCGCGGCGATCAGCCGCTGACTGACCGTCTGGGTGTAGGCCGAGAACAAGGCCAGGGCGGTGAGCGCCGCCGAGCCGATGGCGAAGCCCTTGCCGATCGCGGCGGTGGTGTTGCCGACGGAGTCGAGTCCATCGGTAATCTTGCGCACCTCCGGGCCGAGCCCGCACATCTCCGAGATGCCGCCAGCGTTGTCGGCGATCGGGCCGTAGGCGTCGACGCTCATCGTGATCCCGACCGTCGCCAGCATGCCGACCGCCGCGATCCCGATGCCGTACAGACCGGCGGTCTCGTTGGCAGCCCAAATGGCGAAGCAGATCATCAAGACCGGGGCGGCACACGACTGCAGGCCAATGGCCAGCCCCTCGATGATGTTGGTCGCCGCTCCCGTCTCGCTGACCGCGGCGATGTCCCGGATCGGTTTGCCGGCGGTGTAGTACTCGGTGATCCAACCGATCGCCAGGCCGGCGAAGGTCCCGGCGACGACCGCAAACCAGATCCGCCCGCTCAGACCGCTGCCGCCGATGTACACATAGGCGCCGGCCAGGAAGAGAACGGCCGAGAACAACGCCGACCAACGAAGCGCACCGGCGGGGTTAGTGTTCTTGAAAATCGCCATCGAGGCGATGCCCAGCAACGAGGCCAGCAGACCGATCATCGCCATGATCAGGGGAAGGCTCATCAGAGCTATGGTGCCGTCGCTGCCCGACAAACCGCCGCCCTCAGCCATCAGGTCGGCGAGCGGGTCGGCCGCGAGGGTGGCGGCGATGGCAATCGTTGCGATCATCGAGCCGACATAGGACTCGAAGATGTCGGCGCCCATGCCGGCCACGTCACCGACGTTGTCGCCGACGTTGTCGGCGATGACGCCCGGGTTGCGCGGATCGTCCTCCGGAATGCCGGCCTCGACCTTGCCGACGAGGTCAGCGCCAACGTCGGCCGCCTTCGTGTAAATGCCGCCGCCCACCCTCGCAAACAGCGCGATCGACGAAGCACCCATGGCGAAGCCGTTGATGTACACCGCGGTCGCGGGCGTGCCGTACAGCAGGAACCATGTGCCGACACCGAGCAGGCCGAGGCTGGCGACCGACAGCCCCATGACCGAGCCACCGAGGAAAGCCACCATCAACGCCGCGTTCTCACCTTTTTCGGCCGCCGCGCTGGTGGTGCGCACATTGGCGCTAGTCGCCGCCGTCATGCCCGCAAATCCGGCGGCCATCGAGGCCAGGGCTCCAGAAACGAACGCGGCCGCGGTCATCGGGTTGACGAACGCGAACAGCAGCCCGAAAACCACCACCACGAAGATCATCAGCAGGCTGTACTCGCTGCGCAGAAAGACCATCGACCCCGTGTGAATCTTCTCACCGAGCTCGGCCATCTCCCGGCTCGCCACCGGCATGCGCTTGATGATGACCAGGATCACCAGCGCGATCGCCAGTCCAATGGCGCCCAGGATCGGGGCCAGCTGGATTAAAGTCTGGGTGTCCATTCGGCTCGAACTCCTCTGTTTCAGTTAAAGCGATTCATCGCCGCGATGAGTCCGAATCGAAGGACCATCTCCACGGCGTCGGCGGCTTCTTCGATCATCTCTGCCGCGGTGTCTCTTTCGTGCTTGTCGAAGCGACTCAATACGTAGTCGGCGGTACCCGCCGATGCGTTGTCGCCGCAGATCCCCAGCCGGAGCCGGGGGATCTTCTGCGTTCCGAAGGCGTCGATGACCGACTTCATCCCGTTCTGACCGCTCGAGCCGCCGCTTTCGCGGAGCCGCACCTTGCCGAGCGGCAGGTCGATGTCGTCGAATGCTACGAGGACTTGCTCGCGGCTCACGCCCAACTCCCTGCATCCCCTGGACACGCCCACGCCGCTCTCGTTCATGTACATCATCGAGCGCATGAGCCACAGCTCCGCGGGCCCGCCATCTTCTCGTCGTCCCTTCATCCGAATGCGGGTCAGTTTCACCTGATCCAAGTCCTTGGTGTCGATGACCGGGTGACGCCGCTCGAGAGCGTCCAATAGCATCCAGCCGGCATTGTGCCGGTGCTCGGCGTACTCGTCGCCCTGGTTCCCCAGACCGGCAAGCGCGCGCACCGGTTAGCCCGACTTCTTCTCTTCTTTTCCTGCCTCCTCGGGCTTTGCAGCCTCGGCCCCTTCCGCCGGAGCCTCGGCGCCCTCTTCGGGCTCCTCGCCCTCGATCTCCTCGCCCTCGATCTCCTCGCCCTCGACGCCGAGATCGGCTTCCAGGTCAGCCTCGGAAACCGGAGCCACGACGGAGGCCACGGAGCGGTCCGGCTCGGTGACGACGGTTACGTCGGGCGGCACCAGGAGGTCCTCGACCTTGATCGACTCGTTCATCTCGAGCTCGCTGACGTCGACCTCGATGTTCTCCGGAATGTTGCCCGGCAAGCAGCTGACCACCAGCTCGCGGAGGGAATGGTCGAGAACTCCGCCATCTTCGACAACACCCTTTGCGTCGCCGACGATGCGCAGCGGGACCGAGACCTCGATGTCGACATCCATCGCGATGCGCATGAGGTCGGCATGGATCAGGTTGTACGTGATCGGGTCGATCTGCACGTCGAAGATCATCACGTTGTCTTCGGCGCCGCCCGCCACCTTGAGCTTGAAAATCGTGTTCTGACCCGACTCCGACTTGAGGACGGAGATGATCTCTCGGGGATTCAGAATGATCGGCGTCGACTCCTTGTCGCCGCCGTAGACGACCGCCGGCAACTTCTCCTCGCGCCGCATGCGACGCGCCGCGTTGCTGGAGCCAGCCTCCCGCTCCTGTGCTTCGATAACGATTTCAGCCATGGTTCTTCGCTTCCGGGATCAGATGAACAAGCTGGAGACGCTGGTCTCCTCGTGGATGTTCCGAATCGCCTCGCCCAACAGTTCGGCGACCGACAGGACCAGGATGTCGGAACAGCCCACGGCTTGTTCGTTCAGCGGAATGGTGTCAGTAACGATGACCTTGTCGAACAATCCCTCGGCAATACGGGATACCGCCGGGCCCGACAAGACCGGGTGGGTTGAAAAAGCATAGACCGCCGCGACGCCGCTTTCCTTGAGCGCCTGGGCTCCCTGCGTCAAGGTGCCGGCGGTGTCGATCATGTCGTCGTAGAGAATCGCGGTGCAGCCTTCGACGTCGCCGATGAC
>SMUY01337206.1_pt1 | contig 10261 bp, 10 predicted proteins | sample 2456441 | NCBI WGS metagenome assembly SMUY01 (sample SAMN11095931, study PRJNA526329) | marine sediment metagenome | biome: Marine sediment; feature: Surficial sediment; material: Deep marine sediment; isolation source: Hadal surficial sediment | place: Pacific Ocean | collected 2014-11 | depth...
AGTCGACACCCTGCTGCTTGAGATTCCGCGCCATGAGAGTCGCGCCATTGATCGTGCCCATTATGTCCCCTTAAATGTCATCCGAACCGGTGGCTCGGTTTTGTCTGTTTTTTTGTCGATGCGCTTCTTGTCGATGCGCTACTCATCTATCCACTTCGGCAAAAAGCTCGGTCAGCAACGGTTTGAGTTTGCCGATGGCTGACCCGTACCTGTCGGGTCTGTTCGAACCGCGGGATGCATCATAGCGAATGAATCCGATTTGGCTGCGGCCATCGTATACGGTGACGTCGATCGCCAGCGGCCATTTGGGAATATATCCAGCCCAGCTCACCTTGTAGCTGAGCGAATATTGGCATTCACCACGGAACGCTGCCTGTTTGGCCAACGTGTTGAATCCCAGCGCCTCTACGGCTTTGAATAAGTCGGTTGCCATTCCGTCATCGTCTTTTACATTCAATTCGATACAGATTTGTGGAATCCTGATGGCGCCCAACGGTTTGACATCTTTGACGATGGTCAACGCCGTCGGGTTGGCCGAGCAGCTACCGAGTAGTAAAAGTACGCTCGAACCAAGAATCAGCCGTCGTGCTGATGTGCTGGTGTGCCAGCGTGAAACGACCGATGATTCCTCCATGACCCCTCAACGATTGCCCAATTAGCCATTACACAGCACTTCGCTGAGAAAAACACGGGTGAATTCGTTGCAACAGATGTTGCGAGTACGGCGTCATGTGTCGTAGATTCCGATAAGCGGGAATCAAGGGGCGCTAAATGCGGCATGTCTCCGATATATTGGAAGACAAATCCGAGGAATTGGTCTGGATCGGACCTTTGGAATCGGTTTTCGACGCGCTGACTCTCATGAACAAGAAAGACGTGGGCGCGGTGCTCGTGCAGATAGAAGACTATCTCGTGGGTATCTTGTCCGAACGAGATTACATGCGGAACGTCATTCTAGATATGCATGCCTCAAAGAAAACGAAAGTCTCGGAGGTAATGACGAGAGATCTGGTCACCGTTACGCCAGAAGACAGCATCGTTCACTGCATTGCGTTGACCAAGAAGCACCACGTGCGGCATCTGCCCGTGGTCGCCGCCGGTAAAGCTGTTGGGATGATTTCTCTGCGGGATCTATTTCTCGATGTGATCGAGGAAAAGGTGGGTGTCGTTGGGGAGGACGAGTAGTTCAGGGATCGCGATGCACCACCAGAGGGCGTTTCTCAATGGCCTCAAAAGACCTGCATGTTGTCGAACGCTTCTCACGTGTCGACAAAAACACATTGTTGTACCAATTTACCGTAGATGACCCGACCTGGACGGAGTCATGGAGCGGGGAGTATCCGTGGCCAGCGAGCGAGGACAAGGTTTACGAGTATGCCTGTCACGAAGGGAACTATGCCCTTGGTGGGATACTGCGTGGCGCGCGGGTTCTCGAGCAGGACGTCATTGCTGCAGATGCGGCAGGGTCCGAAGACTAGCCTGGATTCTTCATGAATAATCCAGGCTAAAGATCGAACCTACACGAAAACGGGCAGGGGCGGGAACTGCCCTTTCAAGACCTGTGCCGAGACTTTCTGTTGCAACCATCCATCGATTGCGGTCCCATAAACCTGGCGAAAGTCTACCGTGTGGATGAGATTATCCCCGTCGGTCAGCTCAGTGAGACTCGGGGGCGTGCCGTAGTGACCCCCTTTGATCAGCTTACCGGCGAGGAACATCAGGTTGGCGCTGCCGTGATCGGTACCGAGATTTGCATTCTCAGGCACCCGGCGGCCGAACTCGGAATACACCAACACCATGACGCGGTCGCCGAAGCCCAATCGATCCACATCGCGCAGGAAGCCATGTATACCGTCGCAGGCATAACTCAGCAATCGCCGGTGTAATGCGGGTTGCTGGACATGAGTGTCGAAGGCGTTGTTGCGGAAAGAGACGTGATACAAGGGGGTAGGCAATCCGTGCGCAATACACGCGGCAACCTTGGGTAGATCGATGGGTGCGATGCCGTAATCGATGGGTGTTTCATAGTCAGCCCAGGCGCGGCGAACGAGTGCCGAGGTACTGCGTGCACTCCTTGCAACATCGTTGAGATAACGGCGCGTCGGATTGTCGAATTCCTCCGCTGCCACGAAGTCGAGAACCGCGCGCTCCTGCATGAAACCATTACGCTGGAAGCGTTCCGGATTATCAAAAACCACCGGCGTGTGGACCCGGCTGTTGACGGCCAGCGATTGCCTGGATCCGATGTTGATTATCATGTTCGCAACGGGTTGCGGAGCCATGACGTCGGCGAGTCGACCGAGCCAGCCGAACTCGTCGCCGCTGTTGGGTGATGCGGTATGCCAGTAGGCCATCGACGTGAAATGGGAAAACGATGGGTTGTCGTAACCGCAGCCATGAATGATGGCGAGCTCGCCAGAGTTCCATAACCGCTCGAATCCCAACATGCCGGGGTTGAGGCCGAAATGATCGTCGAGTTTCAGTACGTCGGTCGCTTTGATGGCGATGTTGGGTCGGTGGTTATAGTAGGCGTCGTTCGTATACGGCACGACCGTATTTAGTCCATCGTTTCCGCCGGACAGCTCAACGACTACGAGGATACGATCGTTTTCCATGTTTGCGCTGGCCAGACCCGGCAGGAGTGGAGCGAACAGCACGCCACCGGCCGCCGCCAGATTGGAGCGAAGGAATTGCCGGCGGTTGATCGGGTTCTTTGTCATCATGAGTTCTTCCTACCTCGTTCTTGTCCAGAAATTGCCATCCGACTACGTCCGTGGCAATTTTCATCCATGCCCATCACGCCAGTTCCCGCCCATTCTGGACTCAACCCAATTGATACTCTGGGCGGCTTAATATCACGTGCAGCAACATCCGCAGCGGCTCCTCCAGATAAGAGGACGCGGACTCGACGTCGTCGGTGCCTAGCTCCGTTGCGAAAAAGGCGGCGAGCATATCGAGCGTTGCTGTGTCGAGGGGCACCGAAAAGAACCGCTCGACAAAATAGCCGACCACTTCATCAGGCGTTTTGAGTTCCGCCTGGAGAACTTGAGCGGTGAGATTCAGTCGGGCGGTGTGTCTAGAGATGGGCTTAACCCGCTCGATAGCCATTTGCCAGCCGCGATAACTGCCATAACGCGTATTGAAGGCTTCATCACGGTCAGCCAGCAGATTCGACGCTGCCATCATGTCGGATGATGTACTCACCCCGGCCGGTTTGGTTGCACTGGATATGTCCATGCCCTGGCGCAATCTCTTATGGACGGTCACTATTTGCGCGCCGTAACTCGGGTAACGATCCGGGGGAACGAAGGCGATGTCGGGGAACACCATGTCGAGAACGAAGTTACCCCGTTCGAACAGCAGGCTTGGGGTAATCCAGCTTTTGCCGTGTGACCATCCGGCTACCGTGGGTGGATGCATCAACCGCTGGCCCAAGGACCCCGTGGTTACGTTGAAATCCGGAACGCCGGGGATCTGCTGCAACCCAACCTTACGATAGGTCGAAACAACCAGCTCAACGGGACTTTTGATGCGCGTCCCGATTGAGGCAGGAGCGTAAAAATCTTTCGACAGAAACAGCATCTCCAGAAACGCGGCGAGGTCGTAGTCGAGTGATTTCAATTTTGCGCCCAAACGCACCTGAAGTTCCTGGTCGAGATCCTGCCTGACGAAGTAACGGTAGAGCTTGCCAGATATGAACTCGGCGGTGACAACCTGTTCGAGAATGAGGTTGATGACGTCGACGCCATCGAACCGTCCGCGCTGGCCTAGGAACGTTTTTTCTGAGTCGTCATGTTGCTCAACGGATATACGAAACTCGAGCCCGGAAAAATTCCATCCGGTAAATGCGCGCGCCGCCTGGCGAATATCTTCCTCGGTGTAGTTACCCACACCCATGGTGAATAGCTCCATGATCTCGCGGGCGAAGTTCTCGTTCGGCGAGCCCTTGACGTTTACGCCTGCGTCGAGAAACGCGAGCATTGCTGGATCCTGTGCAACCGCGATCAGCAGAGTCCTGAAGTTGCCGAGACCTTCTTGCTGAAACAGCTCCAGCTGTTTTAACCCTTTGCGGTAGTCGCGCACCTTGTCTTCGTTTGTGGCGAAATGGCCGTGCCAGAACAATGCCATCTTTTCTTGTAAGGGACGTGGAGAAGTAAGCATGCGATTTGCCCACCAATAGGCCACGCGGTCGGTTTCCAGCCGGCTTGCCCGCAACCAGTAGAAAAACTTATTGACCACGGGTTGGATGGGACGGTTTCCCGACTGCTTCACTTGTACACCCAACGCTTCGCCCGTGGCTTTAGCCAACTCGGTTGTGGCGGGTCGACTGGGCAGAAACGGATCGAGACCTTCATCGAACACGCCTGAGTGTTCAAACGGAGGTAGATTCAAGGCTGGGGCACCTTCGAAATAGACGAGCCGGCGAACGGCACTGCCTGGGTCAAGGTTGGCGAACGTTCGAATGTCTGTCGATGTGCCCCCGAACCCCGCACGATCGAGAAGGTGTGACGCATTCGCGACAGTCCAATCTTGTTGATCAATTGGCGATAGGTCACCGATCCTGGTTTTTTCCGCGTGACCAGACGTGTTTGCAAGCATCAAGAGGACACCCACCAGCGACGAGCAAATATTGCGCATTGGTCCCCCTCCTTGAAAGAAGTATTAGTATAACCGCAGTGCGCCGGTGATAAGCCCCGGAAGATAGTCTTTACTAAAGTGCTGTTCGAAAATATGTCCGTATTGGGGAATTGAGGTGTTTAGCGTTACTGGAGTGGGTTGTTGGTGGTGGACTGGGTTGGTGTGTGGGAAGCGTCCCACAACACCAACCAGTTTGATCGAGTTATCGATCGTGTTGTCGGCTAAACCCGGTTCTAGCCATCTGTGTCGCCAACCACTTGCTGGGAAAACCACAGCGACGCGTTGCAATCCAATATCGTATTGAAATGCCGGATAAGTGCCGCACCACCGTCGGAAGCCTGGAAGGCAGTTCTGCTGGCAGCCCATGCACTCTGGCTGTCGTTGACGGAAAACAGATAAATGTCGGCGGAATTAGGACCCGACGTAATCGGCGTTGCAGTGACGAACGTCGTCGAGTTGTACGCGCTGATGTTACCTAAAACATCACTGAGGTGGTTTGCGAAGTCGGCTATATCGTCCGCGTCAGCCCCGTTTCGAAACATGCATGCGTTCGATTGGATAAACGATGAACCGCCCGGCGGTCCTGCTTCGCTGCCTTGAAAAACCACCTGTGCCGTTGAGATGTTGGATTCGCAAGTCGCAACAGGATCGAATTTTGCGTCTACGCCTGCCAGTTCCGGCGCGGTGCGGAACGCTTCGCCTTCCGCAGCAAACGCAGCCAGGCTTTCATGTAAAGTGAACCATATGGTGTCGAAGTCAACGCCTCCCTTGTATCGCGACCAGAGGTAACTCGGCGCAAGTGTGACACCGGCCTTGTCTGCCTGCTTGACCATGTAGTCACGCGCAGACAAAAGGTCGTCGATGTCTTGTCCGTCGTTATAATTGCAAGCGAAGGTCTCCAGTATGAGCGGCGGCGGAGCTTCTGCCGCCTGTGTCGCTACACCCGCGAGTGCCAACCCTAATACCATCAGGCACGCCAGCAGGCTGATTGGTTTGTTTTCTTTCACAGCGATCTCCGTCAAACGAAATTCGAACTGTAGGAATTACGACGTAAAACCAGTGAACCTGCGCGTGTGCACGCTTGTGTCCTCGGTTTCAGTCTCTCCCGCGGCCGAGTTTTACCTAAACTGCGACAAATAACCAGTCCGCGATTACAACGGGTGACTCCTGAGGATAGTCATTTTAAAAGTGCTGTTCGAGCGAATGTGTACAAGCTGGTTGTTGATGATCCAGGGGCATCTGCTCAACGTGTCAAGAAACGTCGAATTCAGTTGATCACGACTTTTTGATCTTGAACACAAAATCGCGAAATATATCCATTAGCGTTTCATGTTTATAGTCGGAAAATTCTCCCGCATCGAAGTACATCCCATGATCCTCGCAAGCCTCGTACTGGATATGCTTTTGCACGGGGTCGTTAAGCTTCAACATGCGCTTGCCGCATCTGGGGCAGTCGATGTCCCGAATCTTGTTCTGCTTGCGACCGATGGTCGCAACGCCGCTATCGACGAAATCCGACCTCCACTTCCCTTTAAGCATCTCGGCTTCACCGATGTCAAACCAGATACCCTGACAACCAGTACACCGGTCAACGGTAACCCCACCACGCAATGTAGACAAAGACTGTTCTTCCATAGGGGAATGACATTTTGGGCAGTCCAAGGTTCTTCTCCCATTGCGGATCGTACACTGTCCGCTGTTTTGGATTAGATCGGAAACTACGCGAACCTGCAACGATTTGAACGCCAGATGAGAACAAGGCCAATTTATGCAGCTATCGCCGATGCATAGACGAGAGGCTGATCACTTTCATCTCTAGTTGCATATGTTGGTTCGTTACTCGTTGCATTTCCTATCCTGAAAGTGGCGCGCTGCGTCGCCTGTGACGCCAACTCGCAACCCGGGGCAAATAAAATAATTATGATTGGCTCCGATTCCGCTGCTATTATCGGCCTCAATCCATCTCTGTGGACGAGACCTCACAAAACAATCACAAACGCTTGATCTTTCAGGTAGTCGACCAAGCATACGAGGGAGAGGCATGGACAAACCTTCGAAAATGCTACTTTGCCGTGTGTCGATCTTACTGTTGCTATTCACCGGTGGGCTTGTATCAGGTAATGAACGGGCGCAGGAGATCATCCAACACGTCGAGGACCTCTATCGGGGTACTTCGTCGCGCGCACGAACGACAATGACCGTGGAGACCCCGCAGTACCAGCGTACGCTGACAATGGATTCCGTGACGATGGGAGCGGAAAAGATCTTGATCAGAATACTGGAGCCGAAAAAAGATCGCGGCATCACGACGCTGAAACAAGACGCTGAAATGTGGAACTTTTTTCCGAAGATCAACAAAGTCATCAAGGTACCACCATCGATGATGATGGCCTCCTGGATGGGGAGTGACTTTACCAACGACGATATCGTCAGAGACACTGATCTGACCAAGGAATATGATTTCACCCTCACAGAGACCGAGTCCACCTATGAGATCGGTCTCACCCCCAAGCAACAAACCGTTACCGTATGGGGCCGGATCGATTACGTGATCGACAAAGAAAAACTCCTGCCGATCACCCAGACTTATTACGACGAAAGCGGTGAGAAGATCCGCGTGATGTCGTTCTCAAAGGTCCGTGTATTCGGTAACAGGTCCGTTCCCTCGGTGTTGGAGATGGCTCCTCTCAATAAACCAGGATATAGAACGGTCATTACCTTCGAGGAGTTGGAGCTCGATGCGGAGGATGTGGATTCGAACCTCTTCACACTTCGCAATCTAAAGAAGAGGTTCTAGTGCTTCTTATCAGGCTTGCGTTTCGCAACATTTTTCGTCAAGCACGACGCACCTTGCTAACGATGCTCTCCATGACGGGGGGGTATGTCCTCTGCGCAGCTGCAATTTCGCTGCAGTCCGGAAGTTATGCCAACGCCATTGGTTTCTTTGTGGGAGATCACACCGGTCACATACAGGTTCACGAAGGAAACTACCTGCAGCGTCCCCGGATCCATCATTCAATAGCAAATCCGGGCGCGATAGTTTCGATCATCGAAGAAAACATCGAAATTGCAGCCTCAACTACACGGGTATTTGCTCCTTCACTCGCGTATGGCACGGATAAAAGTACCCCGGCAAACGTCATCGGGATCGACGTGGAGTTGGAAGCCACTACGTCGACGTTGAAAATGAAGGTGTCGGAGGGCGAATACCTGAAATCCGAGCCCGATAGCGATGGGTATTTCGATGCCATGATCGGCAGAGGCATTGCCGATCTCCTGAAGATCGGCGTTGGCGATGAATTGGTTCTGATATCTGCGGGGGCGGATGGCAGCATCGCCAATGATATCTTCATGGTCCGGGGCCTGATTGGTAGTCCGAGATCCCCTGATCGACTTAATGTGTATCTGCCTCTTGGCGCCGCTCAGGAATTCCTGAGCCTTGGCGATCGTGTCCACGAATTTTCAATACTCATCAACAACATTGAAGAATCAATCGAAGTCGCCAGGGAACTTGGCGAAGCGTTTCCGGATACACTTTCGGTAGATCCATGGGAGCAAGTTGAGGCAGCCTTTTACAGGTCGATGGCGGCCAACAGACTAGGCACTTACGTAGCTCTAGCACTGATTGTCTTTATCGTGTGCATTGGCGTACTCAACACCGTGTGGATGTCTGTGTTCGAACGGACTCGCGAGTTCGGCATCTTACGAGCCATAGGGACTCGCCCCGGCAGGATCAGCACGATGGTGTTGCTGGAAATTGCCATCCTATCTCTATTGAGCTGCGCCCTTGGCTTTCTGTTAACGCTACCCGTGGTAGGGTTCATTACCCTAGTAGGGTTCGAACTGCCGGTGCCGGTGGAAATTGGCGGAGTGTTCATGTCTCACCTGCGCGGTGAGTTCACAATGAAGGTATTTACGATCCCGCTCGCCTTCGTTGTTACGACTGCAGTGTTGGTCAGCATTCCACCCGGACTGAGGGCAGCGAGTATTACGCCTATCGAGGCGTTGGGCAGCCATTGATGCTGACCTTCAAACTCGCTTTTCGTAATCTATTCAGGAATACCCGCCGCACTGTCCTCACCTGCCTGTTGATCGGGTTCTCATTAAGCGCCCTTATCATTGTGGATGGCGTTCTGCTTGGTACCAGCAAGGCGCTTGTGGAATCAATTACCCATCTCCTATTTGGCGAAGCACAGGTGCACCGGCGCGGATTTCTGGACACTTTTGATGCCGACCTCTACATCAAAGACCCAGCTGAACTGACAGCCTTACTAACGCGTAGCCCGGCAGTCGCAGGTTTTGCTTTGCGGACAATCTCACGTGGAATGGTGTCATCACCCCACAACGTGTCCGCAGCATTGATATACGGGGTTGACCCAGACCAGGAGAGTCGATTGAGCCGACTCAAAGAATCGGTGATCGACGGCAATAATCTCAGTGGTGCGGATACCGAGTTGCTGATAGGCAGCGATCTGGTGAACTTGCTCGAAGCCAAACTGGGTGACCGTATCGTATTGACCACGTCCATGGTTGATGGAGGAGGGGTCTCTCAGCAGTTGTTCCGGCTTTCCGGCATTACCCGGTTCGGCATGCGCCAACTCGATTCAAATGCGGTATTCATCAATCTCTCGAGAGCCAGGGAGTTGATGGGCATGGGCAACGGGGTCCATGAAATCGCGATTCGCTACAGCGACGAAGAAGATTCTGGCAACCGCAATCATCCCCTGCTTGCTGAACTGAGCAACGAAGAGAACGAAGCGCTTGGCTGGAGAGACTTCAACCCCGAGATCGGTTCGATGTTGGAGATCGTAGAAATTGCATCCATCGCCTTGGGAGTGATTCTTTTTATCCTTGCTTCCTTCGGAGTGATCAACACGATGTTCATGTCGATTTACGAACGTATTTTCGAGTTTGGCGTTGCCAAGGCTATCGGTACCAGTCCCAATGAGTTGATCCTGCTTATCTTGTGCGAAGCCTTTTTGATTTCCTTATTGAGTGTAATTTGGGGGTTGATGTTTGGCGGCACAATTTCTTATTACTTTTCCGTGGCCGGTTTCTCCCTGGGCGAGATGTGGGAGATACCGGAAGTAACCCTTGATCAAAACCTGTATTCAGTGCTCGAGCCTGCACAGTTCTTGGTATTTCCTGGCTTCGTGATCCTGCTGACTCTTGCCGCCGCATTCTATCCAGCGATCTACGCGTCGAGGATCGTACCCTCTGAAGCACTCCAGAAAACGCTTTAGGAAATATCATGGGCATTGATACCGTTATCCAAACCGTAGGGTTGACACGCTATTATGGCAAAGACGAAACCAGAGTTGCCGCGCTGACTAACGTTGACCTTTCGATCGACGCAGGGGAATTCACCGCAATCGTCGGGCCTTCTGGTTCAGGCAAGAGCACACTTTTGCATTTGATTGGCGGTCTCGATACTCCCAGTTCGGGACGCGTGGAACTCGGAGGAACTAACATCGCCGAGATGTCGGGGATTGAGCTGTCGGACCTCAGACGTGATCAAATCGGTTTTATCTTTCAGGCTTACAATCTCATCCCGGTCCTTTCGGCAAGGGAAAATATCGAATACGTGATGCTTTTGCAGGGAATGAAAGCTGCGGAACGAAAC
>SMUY01010849.1_pt1 | contig 10256 bp, 8 predicted proteins | sample 2456441 | NCBI WGS metagenome assembly SMUY01 (sample SAMN11095931, study PRJNA526329) | marine sediment metagenome | biome: Marine sediment; feature: Surficial sediment; material: Deep marine sediment; isolation source: Hadal surficial sediment | place: Pacific Ocean | collected 2014-11 | depth 0-1...
AACATCTCTATGAGGCAGCCGGAGAGCCGCGCAGCTTTTGGCTCGGGCCAGGGTCGGGCACGCACAGATGTTCAGCACCTATCCAGACCAGTACGAGCAGCGGGTGATCGCTTTCTTTGATAGTAGCCTGCTGGGAGACGAATAGAGAGGCGGGACTATCCTGTTTGGTAACTCACGAATGCTGGCGAGATCAAGATCCCCGGTCAATGCTCTTGATGCGCAGTGGTAGGAAATGCGTGTCTTTCTATTCCTTTTGTTGTGAGACAACTCACAGGCACCTACTTCCCCTTGCGGCACGGCGGGCTGCCACATGGGGGACCACCCCCTCCTTCGTCGCCTCCGTCTCCAACCTGAGCGAAGTAGTTCAAGATCCCATCGTGGATGGCCTGGGCGATCTGGGCACGCCGGCAATCGACGCACCCGTCGTTGGGGGTTGGGTTGCCGCCATTGTCAAGCACCACAACGCCCTCACCATTTACAACGTGCATCGTGATCGTAAGCAGCGCCGCCTCGTCTGAATTCGACATGAATAGAGGTTCCATCATGGCGGCTGGCATATCGCTCTTGAGCAGGACGCCGGAGGCGAATCGATCCAGGCCGAAGTCGGTGAAGTTCCGGGGTTCGGGAGCCGTAGCGCTCAGGACAGGATACATTTCGTCGTATATGGCCTGCGCCAGGGCCTTATCGTCCTTGTGGAAGTAGAGCGCCAGCGAGCCGTCGGTGCTGCTGTTGGTAGTGCTATTGGTGTGCACCGAAACGAGGACGGTGGCAGATTCGTTGTTGCAGAAGGTGTAGCGGTCGTTGTTGCTCTTGTCAGAATCGTCCGTCCTCGTCATCACCACGGTGGCCCCGTCGGCCTCCAGCAGAGTCCTAAGCCCATAGGCCACGTCCAAGTTGATGTCCTTCTCCTCTAGGCTGAAGTCCTTGTTGACCGCCCCTAAGGCAGACCCGCCGTGGCCGGTGTCGAGGCAGATCTTCTGGCCGGACAGGGGAGTAGTTGCCGAGCGGACCGGTATGGCGATAAGCAGGATAAGAAGGGCCAGGAAAGTGCCAGCCATGGACGCCTTGCGCATGTTGCCTCCCTGGTTGATCGAGAATGAAATTGGACCGGCGATCGAGGATACCTGGCTTGGCTCGATTGAGCTAAAGGACACCGAAATGAGCTGATTGAGGCCTTGGAGGTTACAGAGGGTTCCCGGCCGGCTATTGCTTACATCCTAGCAGCCACCTGAGGCAAGGTCAACACGCTGCTGAGGAGCTTTGGCGAAGTTTGTCGTGAAGGAAGGGCTGGGTCAGGCTGGCAAGGCAATCTACATGCTGGGAAATTCGAAGGAGGTGCTCCTGGAAGCACCTCCTTGGTTATAACGCGCTTCGCTGCCTCACGGCCACGAAGCTGGTTGATCTACAGCTTCGACACCGTGATGCTCGGGCCGTTGCTGTCGCCGTCTGGGCGTGACTCAAGCCGTCACAGTAGTGCCGCCCCGCTCCAAAGCCGATGCTGTCGGTGAGCGCTACGGCTTGAGGACCGCGATGGTGTCGCCGAACGGGTCGTCGTTATCGGCCGGCCTGTACGTCAGCGTGGCGTGTGTCACGGTATTGACCGTGAAAGTCACGCTGCCCTCGGAGTTGGAGATCCTTTTGCTGGTTACGCTGCACTGGCCGCTACTGTCGGTGGTACATGTGGCCGTACCCGAGGCGCCGTTGCTCCAGCTGCCGCTGACCGTAGCGTCCGCCACCAGGGCATGGCTGGCGTCGTGGACGGTGATGGTTACAGTTGCCTTCCAGCCTTTCTTTCCACTGGCGTTACTTGAGCCGTCCAGGTCGCCGACGTGCATGGTCCCCGTGGTGGCGCTGGCCACCGTGATGTCCGCGGAGGCGGAGTTATTGGTGCTGTCCGGGTCCGTCTGGCCAGCAGCGGTGATGGTCGCTGTGTTGGTGATCGTCTGGCCGCTGGTGTCTGCATCCACCGTGGCCGTTATGGTCAGGGTGGCAGTGACCCCGTTCGCCACCGACCCCACCGTCCAGACCCCCGTGGCCGGCGTGTAGGCGCCGCCGCCGTCGTCCGAAAGATAGCTAACCCCATCAGGCAACTGGTCTGTCACTACCACGCTCGTGGCGTCGTCGGGGCCCTTGTTGGTCAGCGTCACCGTGTATGTGATGGTGTCGCCCTCACTCGGAGTCGCGTTATCCACTGCCTTGCTGACTGCTAGGTCAGAGCCAGTGACCGCCGCACCAAAGGTGGTCAACTCCCCCAGATCCTTCTCTATATTCAAGATGGGGCTGTAGACGAAGAAGCTTCCGTCTGATGCCCCTCCCCAGAGAATGCCGTAGAGCGTAACGTCATTGTCCGAGGTGATTTGAAAGACGGGCGAGCCGCTGTCGCCCCCGCCCACACCGGCCTTCACGAAGTCCTGGCAGAGAAGGAGAATGTTAGTCCTAAAGACACCTGTATCGACGCAACTCTTGGTGATCGGTCCCCGCGTCCAGCCCGTGGTCCTTCCTACCTTGTTGAGGATAGTACCTTCCACCGTCTCCCCCGCAGCTTCACCCACGATGCTGAAGCTGCCCGCGATTTCAAGAGAGCCGTCGTTCACGCCGGTAGGCTTTGCGATGGAGCCCAGCGTGACTTGGACTTTATCGGCCAACTGATCGTAGGCGGCATCGCTATAGCGGCACTTCTTCCCCTTTACATTACACTTGAACGAAGATGGGTCAGCTATCTCGTTGCCAATGAGGTTGGTGGAGGGGGATAGCCAGGGCTGGTAGTGGTTGGTCCCATCAACTTTGAACTGATCGGTGGTGCAGTGGGAGTTGACCACAAAGCCTTTCACCCCCGCTCGCACGGCGTTGAAGCCTAACGTGCATAGATACGCTAGCCCACCATCTACGAAAGCGATCTGGAGGCCCCCCTCTGGAGGCCCGTTGTCCTGGAGGGTTGTGACGAACACGATCGGCTTGGTTTCCACGATTTCAACGGACGAAAGGGGTATGCCCAACTGCTTCAATCTCTGCTCGACGGCCTTGGCAAGCCCCTTGTTTACCACGCCCACCACCAGTAGGTTTCTCGTCTCGTCGGCGTCGGTGAAGACCACGCCCTCAATCTCAAACACGGGCCTGGCCCGGACCTTCTGCTCCTCCAACTGACCCTGCCCCCCACCTTCTCCGCTATTGCCATCAGCCGGCCCTGCAGCTGCGCCTACGCTCCCCACGAGCATGGCCACCAAGACAATCGCTACTAACCGTAATAGCTTGATCATTCTCTCCTTCATCTGTCTATTCTCCTTGCTTGAACATCCTAGTCATGACACAAAAGCCGATCCGTTGAGTGAGCTAATCAGACCGAATCGGCTTTACCTTCCCTCCCGTCGCCATCTAGACCCAACCAACTCAGGGCCTGCCCCCTCAGCTTTTTCACCAGGCGGGTAAACGTTATCAATTCCTCCTCCGAAAAACTGCCCATCAGCATCTCGATCAGTCCCCAGCCAAGAAGGTTCCGCTCGAAAAACAGCAAGGCAAGTCCTAGCCCCCGTTTGGGAGCATTAGGAGGCTACATAGAAGCCTTGTTATTTTCCGTCCACGAGTAATGTGTTTGACAATTTCATTGCATCGTTTTCGTCCGGACGTGAGGCTGCCTCATTCCTGAAAATAAAACGGAGGTGACCGGCTTTGCCCCGTGTAGTTAGGCAAGCCTGGCACCCCTCCAGCCCAACCTTAGCACAATCCGAAGTGGAGAGTCAATGATGTGTACTGGTTCAGAGCGTCGACCGTGGCCTCCACTTACCCGCAATACCAAAGGCATAGCGGAGGTGGATTTTTAGGTTTCGGGGAATTTGGATTAGCGGCAGTTACGTTTGGGGGGATGTTCATTGTTGTCAGACCGAAAGAGATACAACCGCTAGTGTTCAGGTGGGTGATCTACGAGTTGCTGGATCCTGGTCGCAGGCAGCCGCGGCCCTCGGGGGCTGCGATCCCTTCCACCGCCGATGGCGCGAAATCCCTGGTGAGTTTACAAGGTGACAATCTTGGGCGAAAATAGTCTCGAAGACATGGCCAAGACTAGGCGCGACACAAGCCAGGGAATTGAGAAAGATCAGTGATAAGCAAGTTGTTCGCTTTCGTCTTAGTTCCCTTTCTATTCGGCTGCAGCGCTCTTACGCTTGAAGACTCAGCCCCCGAGACGGACGTGACCATTTCTTTCGCATGGGAATACCGAACGGGAGACTACGTCAGAAGTATCCCAGCGGTGAGTGGCGGAGCCGTATTCGTCGGCTCGGATGACAACGCATTACACGCCGTTGATGTCGATACCGGGGAGGCTCGTTGGAGTTACGAGACCGGTGATAACGTCAGCTCATCGCCGCTAGCCTCTGGGGACACAGTCTACTTTGGGTCTTGGGATGGGGCAGTTTATGCGCTGGAAACTAGACAGGGTACGCTCCGCTGGCGATATGAGACAGGGGGTTGGGTGACCGCCTCGCCGGTATTAGCCGAGGGCATTCTCTATGTCGGCTCCCATGACGGCTTCTTTTACGCTCTAGCGACTGAGGATGGACAGCCGCTTTGGCGGTACGAGACGGCCGGACGGATTGAAGCGCCCGCTTCGATGGCTGGGGACACGGTCTTCTTCGGTTCGACCGACAATTACTTGTACGCGCTCGACGCGCAGAGCGGGGAGCTTCAGTGGCGCTACCGCACAGGGGGCGATATTGTGGCTGCGCCGCGGGTCAGCGGCGAGACGGTCTTTGTGGGCTCCGTCGATCGAAAGCTCTATGCTCTCGATGTTGCCACAGGCCGGCTCCGCTGGTTCTTCGAGGCTGAGCTTGCCATTGAATCGTCGCCCGTTATCGCCCGTGACAGGGTGTACTTCGGAGCGAACGATGGCCGCCTGTATGCCCTGTGCGTAGCGGACGGTCGCAGCCTATGGGAGTTTCAGGCCACGAGCATCCTCCGATCCACCCCTGCGCTGTGGGGAAATCTGGTCTTTGTGGGCTCGGACGACGGCTACATCTATGGGCTGAACAGCGAGACAGGAAGGCTGGAATGGAGCTATCGAACCGGCGGGGCCATAGTGGCAGGTCCTGCCATTGCCGACGGACAGCTCTACGTCGGCTCCGTTGACCGGAGACTCCACGCATTCAGGGTGGATACGGGGCAGGACGGTGCGATAGGAGCAGAGACGTGCGGCTGAAACAGCGGTGTGGTTTCGGCCCACGAATTTGGTTGGTTGTTCTCCTGGTTGTCTCCGCGGGAGCGGTCATTGGCTGGGGCTTCAGGGACCATGTCCGTTCACCTGCGGCTCTGTACCGAGAGGCCCGCAATGCGAAGCCCGAGCGAGCGGCCGTTCTACATGAGCGCCTGTCGGCAAAGCTGCCAATGATCGATGAGTATGCCCGGCTGTGGGCTGCTGAGGTCTCCATGCCCGATCCAGAAGCGCTGAGAGCGCTCCAGGACGTTGTCACCTTCCGCCCGCAGAGTCCAGTTGCTTACCAGGCCCATGTTGCAATGGCGCGCTATTATGCGAGCATCGAAGCCTCGTCAGCGGTAGAAGAGTACCGAGCTGCCATCGCGTTACAGGATACCGTTGCATTGCGCCTGGAACTGGCCCGAGAGCTGGAAGAGCGGGGGGACAGCGCTGCGGCCTATACCGAATATCGCCAAATGCTCAACGAGAAACCGGATGCCTTCGGTGGAATGCGTCGGACTGGCTTGGATCCACTTAGCGTGGCCCAGGATTTGAACGACGCCACCTACTACACCGACGCCCTGGAGACGCTGAGGGAGGTCGACGAAATCCGTGCATTGCCCTTGCGCGCGCACGCATTGGCTGGACTTGGTCGATATGAGCGGGCAGAAACGATCTATAGGGAATGGCTGGACCTGACGCCCCATGATGCTGCAGCCCAGTTGGGCCTGGCGCGTGTCCTTGTGGGGCTCGGTCGTCCAAAAGAGGCGATGGAACTCTATGAGACGGTCGACACGCCGGACAGCTGGCTGGCTCAGGCTGAGTTGTTGGAGGGTGAAGATCCCGACCGGGCAATCGCGCTCTATCTCGACGCCCCCTACCCAGTGGCCTGGTGGAACGCGACCTGGATCCTTGAGGCGCAGGGGCGCTTGGAAGAGGCGATGTCGCTCTACACCCGAATATCAGAAACTGATACATATTTTGCCGATGATGCTGCATTTAGGCTATACGTTCTTGGTCAGCGGTTGGGGGACGAAGAGGCGCGGGCCGAGGGCGAGAAGTTGTTGAATGAGTTGGGCCCAAATTGGCTGGCAGTACGAGCTTCCGGTGACCCGTTACACCTATCCACGGCCCCACCCTTGGAGGCAGATGGCGGCGATATCTTAAACAAGGTGACGGCGCTGGATTCGCTCGGCCGCAGTGATCTCGCCGATATGGAGCTCCTGTTCGCAGCGCGATTTCGAACCGACCCAGAAGTAGTTCTCGCAACGGCTCAAGAATTGGCTGTGAGGGGCCACGTCATTGCAGCTCAAGAAGTCGCGGAGGCCTATATCGAAGAGCACGAGCGCGCCCCGCTGGCGTTCTGGAAGCTGGCGTACCCGAGGCCCTATGAGGACATAGTGGAAGCAGCAGCAGCGGAGTTTGGAGTTGACCCGCTCCTCATTTGGGCCGTAATGCGCGTGGAGAGCCGGTACGATCCAGAGGCGATCTCCATTGCGGGAGCAAGGGGTTTGATGCAAATCATCCCAAGCACTCAAGACTGGATTGCGGAACAACTGGGCGAGGTAATCCGGCCGGGTGACGCCTACAAGCCGGAAACCAACATCCGCATGGGGGCCTGGTTCCTCCACTTTCTTTCAAATTACTTCGAAAGGGATCTCGAGCTGGCGCTCGCCGCATACAATGGCGGCGCCTCCAACGTAGAGAGTTGGCAAAGTGCGCCGCGGGTCTCAGACAGAAATGACCTGATCCGATGGATCTTGTTTGGGGAAACACGAGAGTATCTCGAACGAGTGTCTCTCAGTCACTTGGTCTATCAGGAACTTTACGCGAACCCATCCAGGCTGGATTGACGAAATTGATCCGAGTTGAGCCCGCGCCTCTTCATGGAGGCACAGGAGTTGGGCTAGAAACTCGGCATACAGTCCTACCTGCCTGCTGACCTATCGTCGAAAATCCCTTTTCCTTATCCCAGACCATTGACGCAAACTGGAGTTTGCCGGCCAAACCGGTGGGTCTGAGCGCGCTTTATTCAAATAATGGATGAATACGCTCGGATTTCACTCAATGCGAATCAAACCCCAAAAATAGAAGCAAGACCGATGTGGAGTTTGAGCTTAGGGGGAAGTTTGGCTAGCGAGAGACTTGCATTGAGCCGTGTGCCATATTGTCTGACATAAGAGAGGCATTGCCCGCGAAAGCACCCTGTGGTCAAGAGGGTGCTATAAGTGCGGAGTGTTATGGACGGTTTCGCACCAACTGACGTTTGGTCCAGCGGGGGCCTTAGGCGTCTTGGGCGCGCTTTGGTACATCTAGCGTGGCATAAAGAGAGCGCCGGATCGGAAAGGAGAGGAAACAATGCTGTGGATAACGCGCTCACACGTTCACGTTGACAGGGTCGCCTGTCCCTGGCTCATCCAACGGTTTATCGACTCCGACGCGGAGTTTCTTTTTGTACCCAAGAGCCAGGTGTCAAAGGTAGCAGAGGATACGGGAGGGATTCCCTTCGACGCCCCGGACGTGGACCTTGGCCATCGGGACAGCAAGTGTTCGTTTGAGACCATCCTCGAGAAGTACGATATGAATCCGAAGCGCGCTTCATCAACCCGCAGCCAGTTCGATACCTGTGGGCAGTTGCCGCGGCGGCCTTGATTGGCTTTGCAGGCAATGAGCTGGTCGCCCTCTTTCGGATTCGCGTGGGCAGGGAGATCAACAGTGCCGCCCCGGTAGCGGAGGGCTACCACATGGAGTGCTCGCCGTAAATCTTCGGCGCGATAATAGCGGTCGGGTGGGGAGAGCGGAATCGAGCCTCCCCGGTGCCCGACCGGGGCCGCTCGATTGGGTAAGGCATCTGGCTATAATTGAGGGCAGGGAATGCCCAGAGCGCGGCTCACTGCCACAATGGAGAGCAAACCATGACAGAGACACACGCAGCCTCACCGGGTCAGGACGATAAGGCAGAACCCCAAAGAAAGTTGACTCACCGCATCCTGGGAGCGGTCGCGGGGCTGGTTGCCATCAAAATGCCGTCTGACTTCCGTTTTCGAACTCTGGGAAGCCTTCTGCTCTGGGGGGCGGGCTCCCTGCTCGTCGGCTGGTTGCTGGCGCGTACTCTGGTGCCACAACCGGCCGTGGGCATCATTCGCCTCAATACCGACATCTGGGCGGATAGCAGAGAGCTCGATAGCGTCGAGCTAGTCATGGCTCAGATCCAAGCAGCACGCGAGGACCCCAGCATCAAAGCTGTAGTGCTGCAGCTGGATTCCCCCGGCGGCGAAGTGGCCGCCACCCAGACCCTTTACCTGGAATTGCAAAGCCTGCGCCGGGAGATGCCCGTCGTCAGCTCTATCGACGGCATGGCAGCCAGCGGCGGCTTCTATGTAGCCATGGCCACCGACCCCATCTATGCCAAACCCTCCTCGACGGTCGGCAACGTCGGTGTGTGGGGCTTTATTCCACGCGACCCGGGCGTCAACGAGGTGATCCTGGCCAGCGGCCCCTTCAAGCTGACAGCCAGCAATCGCGCCGAATTTTTGCGGGCCATCGAAGGCATCAAGCAAGAGTTTCTAGCGACCGTCGTCAGCCAACGCGGTGAACGACTTAATATCTCCCTCGCCGACCTCTCACAAGGTCTGGCCTATTCCGGTCGCCAGTCGCTGCGCTTGGGTCTTATCGATCACCTGGGCAGCCAGACCGAGGCTGTTGCCACCGCGGCGGGACTGGCCCAGATCGTTAATTACGACGTAATAGACTTGCAGGCGCGCGTCATCGATGAAATTTTCGAGGGCAATGATCCCTACCTTAGGACCTGGATCAGCGCGGCCTCGCCGGTGACCGGAGGGCGCATTCTGCCGCCCGGCGCTTACCTGCTATACGATGTTCGGCTGGGGGGCATGCCATGAGGGACCGGACCAAGCTTTTGCTGCTTTTGGCCCTTGTCGCCTTGCCTGTTGCCGGGCGCTTGCTCTGGTTCCATCGCGGATGGTACCAGCCGCCAGAGATCCCTGAGATTGACGAAAGCCAAATGGCGCTGCCTCTGCCTGAGTATCGTCCCCTCGCGGATCAGCCGCTCGAGACCGGCGGCCTGGTGGTCATCGATCTCTCACACAACAACAACCTGGAAGTTGACGACCTGACGCCGCTGTGGGATCGCCTGACCGCCCGGGCCGTGGCTATTGAAACCCTTGATGACTCCAGCGACTCGCTGGAAACACAGCTGCGTGGCGCCATCGCTTTGCTGGTCATTGCGCCCACCTCCAACTATACGGCGGAGGAGCGCGATCTGATCGCAGACTTCGTGGAGGATGGCGGGCGCTTGCTCTTGGCGGCTGACCCCACGCGGCCTGTGCCTCCAGAGCAAGAGGATGAAGATGAGCCTCTGGACCTCGAATCTATCTTCTTTCCCTCTAGCGCCGTCCCTGCCATCAACAGCCTGGCCAACGCCTTCGGCCTGGTCTACTTCGACGACTATCTTTACAACCTGGTAGACAACGAGGGCAACTATCGCAACGTGAAATTCACTGTCCTCAGCGATGAGCATTCTCTCACCCAGGATTTAGAGACGATCGTCTTCTTCGCCGCCCATTCCTTGCAAACTGACGGCCTCTCCCTCGTCAACGCGGATGAGAATACCCTCTCCTCCCTGCGCAGCGGCGAAACTGGCCTCACCGCTGCCGCGCTGGCTGCCAACGGGCGGGTGCTGGCCCTGGGCGACGTCACCGCCCTCACCCCGTCCTTCCACACCATAGCCGACAATGATCGCTTCCTCAGCAACATCGCCGATTGGCTGGCGGCCGCCTCGCGCGAGTGGGACCTGAAAGATTTCCCCCACCTTTTCCGGGGGCCGGTAGACCTGGTGCAAGTTAGCGAGGGCTCCCTTGACCCCCGCTTGATTGCCCGTAGCGGCACTTTGCAGGAGCTTTTTCAACAATCCCGGCTCACCCTCAGCCTGCGCGCCGCCGCCGATCCCGATCACGACACCCTGTTCGTCGGAACCTTCGACAATGTGGACTTGGTGCAGGGATATTTGGCTACGGCAGGCGTTACGATCGTGCTTGCTGAGGCTGATGAGGAA
>SMUY01312066.1_pt1 | contig 10255 bp, 9 predicted proteins | sample 2456441 | NCBI WGS metagenome assembly SMUY01 (sample SAMN11095931, study PRJNA526329) | marine sediment metagenome | biome: Marine sediment; feature: Surficial sediment; material: Deep marine sediment; isolation source: Hadal surficial sediment | place: Pacific Ocean | collected 2014-11 | depth 0-1...
ACCCCGCCCCCCCCAGCTCGAAGGCGGTTTGTCCGTCAACCGAGCGTTAGACGTGTCTCCGCGCTCCCAGATCGGCGACTTCAACCGTGTTCGGCCGCGCATGGTTGGCGGACAATCCGCCTATCGAGTCGCCGCCAAAGTTTCAACCAGCACGGACCCAAATCCCCAGCTGCTCAGTGCGACCCGTCCACCCGGCTAGCTCCTCCCGACTCGCTCACGCAGCCGGATGGGCCACAGGGTAGTCAAGGACAGCCCCACGGCGACCCACACCATATCGATCAGACGTCGCACCAGTCCGACCGCGAGCCCGGCCGCCGGATCGAGATCGAGAACGTTTGCTGACGCCGCAACGCTCGCTTCGAAGACCCCGAGCCGAGCCGGCACGAAGACACCGAGCGTATTGCCTAGCTTGGCACCGGCTTCGAACCAGAGGCCGACGACGGGACTGTCGCTGATGCCCAGCATCGGCAGAATCGACCAGGTGGCGGCGGTCAACGCCAGGTGCCCGGCGATGTGCATGCTGATCATCAGGGCGAAGGGAACGCCGTGCAGACGTACCAGCCCGACCCGGATCAGGCGCATCGAGTCTCGCGCCGCCTCCAGCTTGGAGGTCGGTTGGTCGTCCATATCGGGCATTTCGGCGTGATGGCGGCGCTGGCTTGCCCAGATTCCGGCCATCAGCCAGGCGCCGGCCCCGGCCCCCAGAAAGATGCCGCCGATCGCCGAAAACCATGCCGGTAGTCCGAGAGCGGGCTGGCAGGCGAGCAACACGGCCCCGACGAACAGCCCGCCGGCAATGCCGGAGGCGGCGGCGTCAACCGCGACGGTCGCGGCCCCGGCGCGCGCCGGGATGCCCTTGCGAAGCAGCAAGACCTTGCTGGTTTGCGATCCGATCGCGCCGGTGAGCGACAGGTACCCGAGGGCTTCGGCGCCGAGCCGGGCACGCAACAAGTCGAGGTATGTCGCCGGCAAGTCCATGGCACGAACCGGGAAGCGCCAGGCGAACGCCCGGCAGCAATGCTGCGCGCCGACCAGGAGAATAGGGATCGCGATGCCGGCGCCGAGGTTGTCGAGGTACTCCCCGATCGTTCCGGCACCGGCGCGCTGTACGAGGTAGGCAAGAGCGACCGCGCCACCGACGAACAGAGCCACGCGTGTCAAGACCGTCGCTCTCATGGGCCGGAGTATATCCCGCATACATCACGCCCTCCTGCTGCGGGCTGGGAGAAGCGGGCAGGCAAACCGGGATCTCGATGTCTTGTACGATCGTGCGGGCGCCGACATCGTCGCCTCGGTGCGCGTCTGCGGCGTTGCGCTTGGTTGGGCACCTCGACCTATTGGAGAACACATCTCCGGTGCCCTTCCGCGCGCCTTGTGTCCATGCTTCTGGGCGTCGTCGCGGCGAAGGCCGTTGAGAACTACGGGATCGGGGTACGATGCCCGACATGGGAGATATTGATCGGTTTCTCAGCGCGCCCTTGCTCGACAACGACGCCGCAACCACGTTCGATCGCGGCCGCGCGCGCGTCATCGAGCGGCAGCGATCTTGGCGCCGAAATTTTCCCGCGATCGGTCTATTGCTCGACAGCGACGAGGAACGTGCTCACGCCGACGACCTCGCGTGCCTCGGTGACGACGTGTCCGACGTCGCCGCCCGCGAGGAGCGGGCGGAATGGGTGGAGGGATACTGGCATGCTTGGCGCCGCTACGTGTGCACGACCGAGGCTTACCAGCAGCTCGAAAATGGCGCCGGTGGGACCGGCGGCCCACGGGAGCGATTCACGTTGGTGTTCGACGATCTGTCGGGGCGCTACTGCGCCGAGGCGGTCGCCTACGTGCGGGAGGGACACAAGCGTTCGGTGGAGCCGTCGCTTCTGACGCGGCTGACGGCGCCGCTACGCGCCGTCGGCCGGGGCGTCGGGGGGTTCTTCTTTCCCGGCAAGTCGTGGTGAAAGTGTGGTCACGGCACTTGACCACGACCAGCCGGTGGGTCGACAAACTCCACGCTCACCTCTCCCCGGTAGAGGAGATCTCCGTCGGGATCGAATTGCAGTCCGGTGGGAGGTGAAGGCAGCGAGATGCTGAAGTCGGCGCTGCCCGGCTCGATCCAAACGGTTGTTTCCAACGGCGGAGCTGCCTCGAGCGACACACGCATGCGTACCGGATATCGAATCGTGGCGCCCTGCTGTTCGATCACACCACGAAGCTCGTAGCGTGGCATTTCCGTCTCCACACGCTCGTATCCATAGCGCACGCGAAAGCTCGGTACTTCGGCGCTGCGCAGCCAGGCGTTGAAGAACCACGACAGATCGCCGGCGAAGATATCCTCGGCGAGGCGCACGAAGACGGGTGTTGTGACATCTTCCCCGAGGTCGTGGAGGGCGCGATTCAGGTCGATGAATTTGTCGAGACCCATGACCTGGCGGAGCATGTGCAGGACAGCTGCAGCCTTGTGGTAGTTGAGCGCGTAGATGGCTTCCGGTGACGACATGTCGAAGCCGATCTCGAGGGGCTCCGGGGAGGCGATGCTCAACGCGATGCGCTGCGAGCGCTCGAGCTCCTGGCGCATCATGCGAGTGCCGTACTCGTTTTCCAGGAACATCAACGAGCTGTAGGTCGGCAATCCCTCGCGCAGCCAGGCATCGCGGGCGCGCGGGATCTCGATGTAGGAATTCCACCATTGGTGGGCGATCTCGTGCGCCAGAAGGCGGTAGGGGAAGGCCATGTCCCGGCTCACGGCGTCGACGTCGAGCAGCGTCATTCCGGGCAGCGTGAGGCCGCTCATCGTTTCCGGCAGATCGACGGCGACGAGGTTCCAGCTGCGCCGGTCGAGAACTCCGATTCGCTCGCTGAAGAACGTCGCGACGCGGACGATGTACTCGACGTATGACTTGGTCAACGATCTGTTCCGGTGGTCGAGAAAGGCACGCGCCAAGCCGACGGTAGCGAGCTTCTTGTCCTCTACGAAACGACCGATCACCAACGGGATCGTCTGGTTGGGGACCGAGTCGCGCCACACATACGTCGTTGCGCCGTTTTCCTTCCTCACCGTGTTCGTCCCCGATGCGACCAGCACCCAGGGGTCGGGAAGCGTTGCGGTAATGCTCATCGGCATCGGCACGAAGCGCTGGAACTCCTCGGGGTCCGCGGTGACTCGAAGGTGCGGGTACCAGGGGGTGGTGAGCACGATCTGCCCGCTTTCCTCGAGCGGGGCGTCGAACGTTGCCCGGTAGCGAAAGCGCCAGGTCGTGACATCCCCGGCAGCGAGCGACGGCGTCGAAATCCGAATGCGGCTCCGTCGCCGCCTGTAGGTGAGCGGCACGCCATCGGCGTCCTCAATGGCATCGAGGTTCATGTCGGGCCGCAGAAACACGCTCACGGTCTCGGTAGTGCGCTCGACCCTGAAGGTGAAATCGGCTTCGATCAGCGCCGTTGGTAGCTCGGGGCGCACCTCGACGCGGAAGTCGATGCGCTGCGGCGTGATGGCCGGGCCCTGGGGGCGGGGGCTGGCGGGGTTCTGCGCGGCGGCTCCGAAGGTACCGTCATCGACGGCCCGCGCGGGTGGCGCCGCGAGGGAAGCCGCGAGCGTCGCTAGCACCAGTGTCTTGGCCGTCAGCCGGGTGGTTTTCATGATCGTGGCGGGGGAGGCTATGCTGTAAGGCTCCATGTTACCCTCTCGCCTCCGAGCAGAGAGACTTCAGTCGTACGCTGTCGCGCCTTTCGGCGCGCGGCTTCGACTCCTTCCGGATCCATGTACCGCAAAGCGGAAGACTTCGAAAAACCGATCGCGGAGCTCCAAAAAGAAATCCATGAGCTCGGCCTGTTTCCGGCCTCGCCGGAGCGCGACGCGCAGCTCGCCGAGCTGGAGAACCGTCTCGACGAGACCCGCCGTGAGATCTACGCCAACCTGTCCCGTTGGCAGGTGACGCTTGTAGCTCGCCACGCGAAGCGGCCCTATACGCTCGATTACGTCGAGCGCCTGTTCAACGGCTTTCTCGAGCTCCACGGCGACCGTCAGTTCGGTGACGATGCCGCCATCGTTGCGGGCTTCGCCGAGTTCAACGGCCACCCGATCTGTGTTATCGGTCAGCAGAAAGGCAGGACCACGAAGTCGAAGCTGTACCGGAACTTCGGGATGCCGCATCCGGAGGGGTATCGCAAGGCGCGGCGGGTCATGAAGATGGCGGAGAAGTTCGGGCGACCGGTCTTCACGTTCATCGACACGCCGGGTGCTTATCCGGGCGCCGGAGCAGAGGCTCGTGGGGTCGCCGAGTCGATCGCCGTGAACCTGAGAGAGATGTCGATGCTGCGGGTGCCGATCATCGTCACCGTCATCGGCGAGGGCGGCAGCGGCGGGGCGCTGGGCATCGGCATTGGCGACCGCGTCAACATCCTGCAATATGCGACCTACTCGGTGATTTCGCCGGAGTCGTGCTCGTCGATCCTGTGGCGGGATTCGGAGCATACCGAAGAGGCGGCGGAGGCGCTCAAGCTGACCCCCCTGGACCTCCGCGAGATGGGCCTCGTCGACGAGATTATCCCCGAGCCCGAAGGTGGCGCCCACAACGATCCTGAGGCCATGGCGTCGACGCTCGGCGCGACGCTCGAGCGCCAGCTCGACGAGCTGCTCGGTGTCGACGCCGAGGTGCTCGTCGAGAAGCGCTACAGCAAGTTCAGGGGCATCGGTGTCCTGGCCGGTCTCGAGGAGTAGAGGGCGCTGGCTCAGGACACTAGCCCGCATACCTCAACCCCCGCGCGACGAAGGGCGTTGAGATATGCAGGCTAGGGTTTGGCGTCTGCGCGACTACGATCCGGCCGCCGCGGTCGTCCTTCAGAACGAGCTCGGCCTGTTTCCGGTAACCGCCCGGATTCTTGTCGGTCGCGGCATCGACAGCGTCGCCGCGGCGCAATCGTTCCTGCACCCCAGTCTTGACGAGCTTCACTCGCCGTTCGCCTTCGTTCAGATGGAGGCAGCGGTACAACGTCTGTTGGCTGCCATCGAGGGTGGCGAGCGGATCGTCGTCCATGGTGACTACGATGTCGACGGCATCACCGGCACGGTGGTGTTGCTGGTGGGACTGCGCGCCCTTGGCGCCGACATCGACTATCTGGTTCCGCACCGCATCGACGATGGCTACGGTCTCAAGCCGCGCGGCGTCGACCACGCCCACGAGAAGGGCGCCAAGGTTCTCATCGCGGTGGATTGCGGCATCACCGCCCACGCCGCGGCTGAGCGCGCCCTGGAGCTCGGCATCGACCTCATCATTGTCGACCACCACGAGCCCGGAGACGAGATCCCGCCGGCCACCGCGATCCTGAACCCTCGCCTCCCGGACGCCGGGTACCCGGAGGACGATCTGGCCGCCGTCGGCGTGGCGTTCAAGCTGGTGCGCGGGGTACTGGAGCGCCACCCGAAGGGTTTTCGCGGCACCGCGCTCCTGAAGCTCGTGGCGCTTGGCACGGTCGCTGACATGGTGCCGCTGCGGGGAGAAAATCGCGTCATTGCCCATTACGGTCTGGCGACATTGGGAGAGGCGGTCAACCCGGGGCTGCGGGCATTGATGGACCTCGCCGGCGTGCGTGCGCCGATAACCGAGACCGACATCGGCTTCCGGATCGCGCCGCGCATCAACGCCGTCGGTCGCCTGGGGCATCCCAAGGACGCCGTCGAGATGTTCCTTGCCACCGATCCCGGCGAGGCTCGGCGCCTCGCCAAGCGGTTGCACGAAACCAATGCTCTCCGGCGGAAGATCGAGGCCGAGGTGCTCGAGCAGGCACTCGATCAGAAACCTGCCGAAACGACCTCGGTCGTCGTCGTCGCGGGCGAAGGATGGCACCGCGGGGTTATCGGCATCGTCGCCGCGCGACTGGTGGACCGGTGGGGTAAGCCGGCGGTGGTGATTGCGATCGATGAGACAGACGCTTTCGGCTCGGCACGGTCCATCCCTGGGTTCGACATCGTGGGTGCGCTCGGCAGTGTGTCCGAATTGCTCGAAGAGTTCGGTGGACACCGTCAGGCGGCGGGGCTACAGCTGCGCGCTGATAACGTCGAGCCGTTGCGCGAGGCGCTGGCGGCCACCGGTGGCGAGGAGCTCAAACTCGCCATGCAGCGCTCCGCCGACATCGTTTGCGACGCCGAACTCGAGCTCGATGACGCGGTTTTGGGCTTGGCCAGGGAGTTGGAGCGGCTCGCCCCGTTCGGCATCGGCAACCCGCGGCCACGGCTTCTGTGTCGCGACTTGAAGATCGAAGAAGAGCCGAAGCTCATCAAAGAGCAGCACCTCAAGCTGCGGCTAGCGAGCGGCGAGCGGGGAGCCGACGCGATCGCTTGGCGCCGCCCCGAGCTCGCCGGAATCCTTTCCAAGGGCGACCGTTTCGATGCCGTCGCCAAGCTGACGATCAACCGTTGGGGCGGCCGCGAAGAACCCCAACTCGAGCTCGTGGAAGTGAGCGTCGACGGAGTGCCGTCGAATAGCTGACCGCGCGTTGCCGGCGGGACGCCGCCGCTTGCTTGACGGCCGCCGGGGCACTTTCTACCATAGGTGCTAGCGATCCGGGCGGGCCTTCGCCGGCGCGGGACGCGCGGCCGGGTCGCGGCCGAGGAGCCGCCGTTCTGGCGGCTCGACTCAATGACCGATTTCAACCGATAATCCGACGGAGGCGTGCCCGCAATGGCAAACGTGACACCCCTGGGAGATCGCATTCTGGCCCGACGTTCTGAGCCCGAAGAGCAGCAGAGTAGCGGCATCATCATTCCCGATACCGCCATGGAGAAGTCCCTCGAGGCCGAGGTCGTGGCCGTGGGTGCCGGCAAGATCGGTGACGACGGTGAGCGCCAGGAGATGGAGCTCGAGGTTGGTGATCGCATCTTGATCTCCAAGTACGGCGGCACCGAGGTAAAGCTCGACGGCGTCGAGCATTTGATCCTGCGCGAGGATGACGTCCTCGCGGTAGTGGAAGGTTAAGTAACGATGGCAAAACAGATTCTGTACAGCGAGGACGCGAGGCTGGCGGTGCTCAGCGGCGTTACCCAGCTCGCCAAGGCGGTCAAAGTGACGCTCGGCCCGCGTGGTCGCAACGTCGTGCTCGGCAAGAAGTGGGGTAGCCCGGTCATCACCAAGGACGGGGTGACGGTCGCCAAGGAAATCGAGCTGCCCGACAAGAATGAGGACATGGGTGCGCGCATGGTGCGCGAGGTGGCCAGCAAGACGTCCGACGTCGCTGGTGACGGCACCACGACCGCGACCATCCTGGCCGAGTCGATCTATCGTGACGGTATCAAGAATGTTGTCGCCGGTGCCAACCCGATGGCGCTCAAACGCGGCATCGACGCGGCCGTCGTCGCGGTGGTCGATCACATTGCCAAGATTTCCAAGCCCGTGAAGGGCAAGGCGGAAATCCAGCAGGTTGCGGCGATCTCCGCCAATGGCGACGACGAGATCGGAGACATGATCGCCGAAGCGATGGAAATCGTCGGTCGCGACGGTGTCATCACCGTCGAGGAGGCGCGCTCGACCGATTCGTCGCTCGAGATCGTCGAGGGCATGCAGTTCGACCGCGGCTACCTGTCGCCGTACTTCGTCACCGATCCCGAGAATATGGAAGTCGAGCTCGAGGATCCGCTCATCCTGATCCACGAAAAGAAGATCTCGGCGCTGCAGGACCTACTGCCGCTGCTCGAGCAGGTGGCGCGCGCCGGCAAGCCGTTGTTGATCCTCGCCGAGGATGTCGAGGGCGAAGCCCTCGCGACGATGGTGGTCAACAAGATGCGCGGCACGCTCCAGGGGGCAGCGGTCAAGGCCCCCGGCTATGGCGATCGCCGCAAGGCGATGCTCCAAGACATTGCCGTGCTTACCGGCGGAACCTGCATCACCGAGGACCTCGGTATCAAGCTCGAGAATGTCAAGCTCGAGGACCTCGGTACTGCCAAAAAGGTCACCATCTCCAAAGACGAGACGGTGCTCGTCGAGGGCGCCGGGAAGACCAAGGAAATCAAGGGCCGCATCGACCAGATCCGCGCCCAGATCGAAAACACCAGCTCCGACTACGACCGCGAGAAGCTCGAAGAGCGTCTCGCCAAGCTGGCCGGCGGGGTGGCGGTGATCAGTGTGGGTGCGGCGACCGAGACCGAGATGAAGGAAAAGAAAGCTCGCGTCGAGGACGCCATGCACTCCACCCGCGCTGCGGTGGAGGAAGGCGTGGTGCCGGGTGGCGGCGTTGCCCTGCTGCGCTGCTTGAAGGCGATTGACAACATCAAGCTCGATGACGCGGAGGAGATGGTCGGTGTCAACATAGTGCGCCGCGCCCTCGAGGACCCGCTGCGCACCCTGGCGGACAACGCCGGTCTCGAGGGTTCGATCGTCGTCGCCAAGGTGCTCGCCGGCACCGGCTCGTTCGGACTCAACGTCGAGACCAACGAGTACGAGGACCTGGTCAAGGCGGGCGTCATTGACCCCGCCAAGGTCACCCGCGCGGCCCTGCAGAACGCCGCGTCGGTCGCCGGCCTGTTGATGACCACCGAAGCAATGATCACCGAGATTCCGGAGAAGAAGTCGGCTGCGCCGATGCCCGGCGGTGACATGGGCATGGAGGGAATGGGTGGCATGGGAGGTATGGGCGGCTTCTAAGCGCCTGGCGTCCCGGGAAATTCGAGAGCCGGCCTTCGGGCCGGCTCTTTTTTTTGGTGTGCCGGCAGCCGTTCTTTTTTTGATTTCCCGCCACCCGCCCCCGGCCTCTCGGCGCTGCGGCGCCTTCGCTGCCCGCTTTTCGCGTAGGTGGAGGGTGGCGCCCATTCGTCACCTGTGCGCAAAGTGGGCCGGGAGCTGCCGTAGGCAGCGACAGGTCGGGGGTGGGCGGCGGGTATTCCAACAGGACCCGGGTGACAACCGTTCCAAAACCCTTCTACTTCTTGCGCGGCTGCACGATCCAGGCGATCACGATCCCGATCGCGTAGAGGCCCAGCATCGGCGTCGCCAGGATGGTCTGGGTCGCCATGTCGGGCGTCGGCGTCACCACCGCGGCGATCACGAAGATGGCGAGTATCGCGTAGCGGAAGCCGCGCACCATCATTCCGGCGGTGAGGATCCCCATGCGGGCGAGGAAGAACACCACCACCGGCCATTCGAAGACGATGGCGCAGCCGAGGAGCGTTCGGAGCAAGAAGCCGAACATCGCGTTGGCCGACAGGATCGGAACGAAATCCGCGCCCAGCGTGATGAAGAACGTCGCCATCACCGGGAAAAGAACGAAGTAGCCGAAGGCCGCGCCCGTCAGGAAGAACACCACCGACGCGAGGATGACCGGCACGGCATAGAAGCGTTCCTTTCTATACAAGCCCGGGGCGATGAACAGCCACATCTGGGTCAGCAAGATCGGTGAGGCAAGAAAGAGACCGGCCATCATCGCGACCTTCAGATAGACGACGAAGCCCTCGGTCAACGACAAGATGGCGAGGCGCGGGTCCAGTACCGTTTCCGGGTGGGCTTCGAGGACGCGCGTCACGGGCTCGACGAGGATGTTGTAGATCTGCTGCGAGACGAACCAACAGATCATCGTGCCGGCGATGAGAGCGCCAACGGTGACGAACAGCCGGTGGCGCAGCTCGGTGAGGTGGTCGAGAAGCGACATCTCCGACAAGGACTCGCGGCCGAGCTCAGAGGTATCGTGATCGTCGATCGGCGTATCGACCGTGCTCATGGCGTGCCCGTCAGAAGGAGCGTCGGCTCAGCGGCCTGCTTAGGAGCCGGAGTCCGGACCGTCGATCTTGTTGCGATCGGTACGATCGGTACGCTCCTCGAGCGACAGCTCCTCCTCGAGCGAGCGTCTCAGGTCGTTGGAGGCGCGCTTGAACTCCGACAGACCCTTGCCGATTGACTTGCCCAGCTCCGGGAGCTTGCGCGGCCCGAAAATGAGTAGGGCAATAACCATGATGACGAGGAGTTCGGTGCCACCGATTGAGCCGAACATCGAGTCTCCGTGCGTGAAGCGGCACCGCCAACGTGCGATGCCACTGCCATCATACGTGGGTGGGACCCGGCTCGGCAACGCTGTGGTGCTCATGGGCGGTCGCGGGGGCGGAGGAATCGAAGGAAGAGCAGGTCCCGAGCTACCGCGGACGGTGGGTGAAACCGGGTTCATTCAATAAAGAACGGGAGGCGGGAAATCAAAAAATCGAAATCAGTATCGGTCCTGCTCGAACGCCGCCTTGATCTCATCCCGCCCCGCCCCCGCCCCAAGCAGCAGCATCAACAACAAC
>SMUY01047915.1_pt1 | contig 10253 bp, 7 predicted proteins | sample 2456441 | NCBI WGS metagenome assembly SMUY01 (sample SAMN11095931, study PRJNA526329) | marine sediment metagenome | biome: Marine sediment; feature: Surficial sediment; material: Deep marine sediment; isolation source: Hadal surficial sediment | place: Pacific Ocean | collected 2014-11 | depth 0-1...
CGGAATCGAGGGTCTAACTTTCCGAATCGCTGCAAAAAAAATGTGGTATCCTTTTTCCGGACGAAAATGCGAGACATTTCCAATCACAAAGGCGCTGCTCCCAATATTGAATCTTTTACGCAACTCGGTCACTCTACTTGGATCGACTTTAGCCAAATCCGCGAAATCAAATCCGTTGTAAATCGTGGTGATCCGCTTCGAAGCAATCCGTTCTCTTTCTGACAAATTCCCTGCAACTGCATCGCAAACCGCTAAAAAATGGCTAACATATTTATGTGTAACTTTTGATACCATGAGATGACGTTTTTTTCTATACGTGCCGAGATCCCGCCGGCTGGAAATAATTAACGGGACTCCTGAAAATTTTGCGATTATCGTGCCGTAAATATCTGAATCAATATTAAAGGTTTGAACTATATCGATGTTGTATTCGCGAATTAAACCACGGATCTTCGACGCTTGTTTGAAGGCTGATAATCCGTAAATTCTTGTTAAAGGTGTTGGCTCTACATGAATTCCCGCATCCCTGAAAATTTTAAGAGCGTACTGATTAAAACTAAATGGACAAACCATGCAATTAAAAAGGTCGTGGTTTAACCGGGTAACCAAGTTGAATAAAAACCTCTCGGTGCCTCCAAAGTAGTGTAGGTAATCAATAAAAAACAGAATATTGATTTTCTTATTCTTTTGAGCAAATTTTTCTTTAATTAGCACTTCCTACTCGGGTTATTTTTTTAGGAAAAGAAACCAGGCTGCAATTGCTTTGGAAAAAAGTCCTTTAGAATTAATTAGGTTGTCATCAGAAATGTTGATTCTTTTCAACTTATAGAGGTTTCCGCTTAGTGAATTTAAACCCACATCCGAAGTAAAGGCGCATGCATATCCTGCTTCTCCAACAAGTTGCACCGTTTTTTCATTATATTTACCGCCCGGGTAAGAAAAGCAGGAAATTTCTCTACTTAAGTGATCCTCCAGAACGTCTTTTGAGTGCTCTAACTCATTTTTTACATCCTTAACAGAAACGGAGGAAAGAAATTGATGATTTACGGTATGAGAGCCTATTTCAAATACTGAATCGCTGAATTTCTTCAGCTCGCTCCATTTCAAAACGCCCGGGAGTGTATCGTTTCGTAATGATGAGTCTTGATAGAAAGTTTGAAAATAGTCCAAAACACGCTCTCTAATTTCTGCATTGAGAGACTGCAAAGATTCAATAAGGTCGAAGATAGAGCGGTCTCTTTCTTCTGGCAGTTGAGCGATGACCTTTTCAAACCGTTCTAAATAAGGTTGAATAACCCGATCGTTCGATACCTTTTGGTCAAAATCACTTGGCTGAGCATTCTTGAGAAATGAATAAACTGCATCCCACCAAAAAGTACTCTCTTCATCGACAGCGGCCGTCGGGACAAATAGAATGGCGGGCAATTGATTTTTTTTCAAAACGGGTAAAGCATTTGGTAAAAGCTCCTTATACGCATCATCAAAGGATAGAATCAAGCAGTTCGGTGGTAACTTGGACTCTTCCTGAACACATGTCAAAAATTCATGCAGGGAAATAACTTGAAAATGTTTCTTAATAAACTGAATCAACAACTCGAAATTCTTCATCGTAATACTAATAGTAGGCAACCCCTGACTTGCTAACTTTCCATTCGTCACTCTGTGAAAAGTGAGTACAGTCAGTTTCTTGTCATTGAAATTATGCCACAACCTGACCGACCGAAATAATTGTGAATAGAAAAAGATTGAGCTAAGAAACAGTTTTATTTTTAGCTTCATCCCGACTTATTGTTAACTAACACCAACATTCTGTTTTAGTTTATGACCAGGCAACTCCGATTCATTTTCATGGGCTGCAACTTTCTGCTTTAAATTCACCGGCGAAGTTGTAACTGTAGAAGCCTCATATTCCGGGACTATCTCCTTAAGTTTTTGAATTAACTTATCTTTGTGCATTTCAGAACTTGATTTCGTTAATTGCTCAATTTGGGTATTAAGCTGATCGAGCTTTATGCCATTTTTAGATTGGAGGGTCTTAATTCCGTCATGAGATGTGGGAACTAATTCTTCATCACGACCGATCAATTCTTCATACATTTTTTCTCCCGACCTGAGACCGGTAAATTTAATTTCAATATCTTCATAGGGTCTCAGTCCGGATTGGTGAATTAACTCAATGGCCAAATCCAGGATGCGCATGGATTTCCCCATATTTAAAATAAAGATTTGACTGCTTTTGCCCATTGTAGCCGCCTGCAAAATAAGCTGAACAGCTTCGGCAATGCTCATAAAGTAGCGTTCAACAACCGGGTCGGTTACTGTAACCGGTCCGCCTCGTTCAATTTGTTTCATGAAAATCGGCACAACACTGCCGTTACTATTCAGAACATTTCCAAACCGTACTGTGACAAACCTGGTTCGGCTTTTTTGGGAAAGTGCCTGAGTGTATAGCTCTGCGATCCGTTTGGTTGTGCCCATAATGCTGGTAGGGTTAACTGCCTTATCGGTAGAGACCATAACAAAGGCGCCCACACCAAACTCATCCGCTAAATCCGCAATCACTTTTGTACCAACTACGTTATTATAAACTGCCTCTTCCGGATTTTCTTCACTTAATGGGACGTGTTTGTGGGCAGCGGCGTGAAACACAATCTCCGGCTTATATTGCTTAAAAAGTTGGCTCTGTTTTCTTTTATTCGTTATGTCACTAAGGCTGCAGAGTACATTGATAGACTCAGAATATGAGGCTAAATCACAGCGAGTCTCGTGCAGATAGTTTTCATTCTTATCCACCAAAATAATCGACTCGGGATGATATTCTGAAATTTGGCGACAGAGCTCTGAGCCGATCGACCCTCCTGCTCCCGTCACAAGAATTCTCCTCCCATGCAAAAAGTTTTCGATAGCCGACAAATTCAGTTCAATTGGCTCACGTCCGAATAAGTCGGATATTTCAACTTTTCTGAATCTGGATAAATGAACATCTCCGCTGAGCAGGTCACAAACCGCCGGTACGATTCGATGCCGCACGCTAGCCCGTTTACAATAATCAACTATCGCCTTCATTTCTTCAGAAGAAACTTGATTAACCGTAATCAAAACTTCATCGATACGCAACATTTGAGCAAGCTCCGGAATATCCTCACAGGCACCCAAAATTTTTACACCGTGAAGTGATCTACCGTGTTTGGCATCGTCATCATCTATAAAGCCAACCACATTGTAATTATCACGGCCATTTTTATTTAGCTCTCTCAGCAACATTTCACCGACATCACCGGCCCCAATTATTAGAACATTGTCTCTTAATTTTTTCTCATAACTAACGCTTTCATTAAACAATCTCAAGACGAGTCGTGAGCCCCCGATTAAAAAAATGCATAAAATCCAATCGATAAAAAATATGGAGCGTGAATGGCTTGAATCTCCAAACATGAAAACAATCGCAATAATTAGAACTGAACTAATTGCGGAAGCAGCAATAATAGAAAGCAGCTCTTTAATGCCGACATATTGCCACAGGTTTTTGTAAAGCCCGGAATAGTAGAAAGTAATGACCCGGAGAATTAAAACAAACGCGAAGCTCTTAAAGAAAATCAGATATTCCTTTGCAGGTACGGACCAATCAAAACGTAATTGATAAGCAAGAATATAAGATGAAAGAATGAGAATTAAATCAAGTGGTAGAAAGAAGTTTCGATTTTTGGCCTCTTTCATCAATTGTTCATTAATTGTCTGCCGGACTCTATTTGCAAAGAGGTTGAGTAAAACTTTAATGTCCCGACCCAGAAATTTATTTTGAACGTATTTAAGCTCCACTTCTATTTTTTTTGGTAAAACGTGCTTTTGATAATATTCGTCTCCACTTTCATATTCGCCATTCGTGCTGTTTTCTGCAAATGAGCGAAAAGGCCCCCAAATACCAGGCCGAACAGTTAGAACTTTAGTTTGTTCCTCAGTATATTTTTTAACAAACTCCGGCTTTTCAGGTCGGGGACCAACTAAGCTCAAGTCACCTTTTAGTACATTAGTGAGGAGTGGCCAGCCATCGAGTCTGAGAAAACGAAGGACACGAACCGGATAGGTTAACGAGCCGTCTTCAGCATTGGCGCCACTAGACACACTAAACCGATATAACCGAATAGACTTGTTGTTCTTGCCTACCCGATCTTCTCGGGTAAAAACTGATGATTGGGAGCTGAATTTTACAATGAGCCAGACGAGAGGGAAAAAAGGCAGGAATAATAATACGCCTAACAAGGCGCTTGAAAAATCAATTAAACGTTTGAGCATTTAGTTTCCTCCCCTATGCAGATATTTTTGAGCCTAAAGTCTTATCTAATCGATTGTACTTAATCAACTTAAGATATCGCCAACCGTTAATTCATTTGCGGAAAGAAAATCTTTCCAAATGACCTTATCACTATCCTCAAAATTGAGATAGCGAAGACTTAATATCTCATTCCCCCCCGTTGACACCGCGATTCCATCTGACATAGATATTACTGTACCCGGCCCCGGTACAGCATTTTTCAGCAACTCGCCGTTACACTCTTGCGCTGGAAAATGAGCGATCTGGGCATCCCAAATAAAAAGCTTTTTATTTTGATAGTAAGTAAAAGCACCGGGATAGGGATGCGTAAGAGCTCTGATCCAATTGAATATCTCAAGCGCCGACTTATTCCAATCTATCAAGCCATCTTCAGGAGTGCGCTTGGGCATTACAGTTGCTTCATCATGATTCTGGTGTTTTCGGGGCAAGTCGCCTTTTTGCAAGTGTGGGATAATTTCACGAATCATTTCACGCCCGGCCTTAGCAACTTTGTCATACAGCGTTCCGCAGGTATCTGCTAAAGTAATTGAAATGGAGCGCTGAAGAAGTATATCACCTGTATCAACTCCGTCATCCAACAAAATCATAGTGTTTCCGGTAATCTTTTCGTTATTTATCAGGGCCCAGTTAACAGGCGCTCTGCCACGATATTTGGGCAGCAGCGAAGCATGCATTCCAATACAGCCATATTTAGGAATCGCAAGAATTTCTGCATTGACAAGCCTAGTCCAACCAATCACGAAAATCACATCCGGATTAATCTCTTTAATGAGCTGCGCGGTTTCTGGGGTATTTGTGTTTTTTATTTTATATAGAGGTGTATTATATTTTTTTGAGATATCTACAAACGAAACAGCGCCGGAGGTTTTTGCAGCAATCTCATCCGTAAAAGTGAAAATCGCGACGACCTCACCGCCTGCATCAAGAATCTCCTGCAAACATTCTTTCCCCTCTTTTACGCACCCTACAAATGCAATTCTACATACTGCCATTTTGAAATAGGTTTATTTGGCGTTAAATTTAAACTTGAAATTATTGTGGAATTTAAATAGTGCCTATTGAAAATCAGAAACAATTAGGCACGAAATCGGGATGTTTTTTATACGAGGGTCCGTACGAGTTGAAACGCCTCGGCTGCCCGCATGCCAACTTGCGCCCCCCAAGCTTTAGCTTTCAATTCGAGCCCTTCAATCGATCTTGGGTGTGGGTGTTCCCTTACCTCTGAAGTATACTCCGCGAACGCTTTCAACTTGAGCTCCAAGGTAGACGAAACATCATAGAAAGTATTTGGATTGAATCTTGCGTAATAATCCGAAGGAGCCCATTCTGTGGAAGAGACAGTTTCATAAGTAAAAATTGTCCGCACTCTGTTTGTTGGCGTCGGCCTGGCCGCAACCAATGTTGCCTCAAAGATAACCTGATGATCCTTGTTAATGTCACCACCATGATGAGTAAAGATAATTTCGGGGTTGACTTCCCTGATAACTTTTTCAAGAGTTTGAGCCATTTCTAAAGAAGAAAATGTATCTAGCTTTTGATCTGGCATTCCCAAAAAAACCGGTTCAGAAATACCTAAAACCTGAGCGCTTTTTTTTGCACACTCCTCCAAATAGTTTCTCATTTCCGTTTCATAACGAACAGAGGCATTTTCACAAATGATGACTGGAACAACTGTATTTCCTTCCCTGGCAAATCTGGCAGAAGTTGCGCCACAACCCAAAACTTCATCATCCGGATGCGCAGCTATGATTAAAATCTTCATATTTCCTCAAACTTTGTTTGTTTAATATCTATTGCCACGGGCATTAATAATTGTCGGGATTGTTTTTAATAAAATCTTAAAATCCAACCCCATTGAAACCGTCTCCACATATTCAACTTCTAGGTTCAATTTAATATCAATCGGTAAATCGTCGCGACCGCTTATTTGTGATAAACCGGTGATTCCGGGTCTAATAGAAAGGGCCTTCTTTTGCTGTGGCGAGTAGGTCTGAACGATTTCCGGGATTTCAGGTCTCGGGCCAACCAGGCTCATCTCGCCCAGCATAACATTAAACAATTGCGGCAACTCATCCAAACTAAGTCTTCTAAGGAGTTTGCCAACTCCGCTAATTCTGCTATCTCCAGGTTCCGTTAGTCCGGGACCGATTTGATCCGATTCATGAGTCATTGTGCGAAATTTCCACATTTGGAAAGGCACCTCATTTTTCCCCACACGTGCGTGTCTGAAAAACACCGGACCCTTGCTAGTTAATTTGACTAATATAGCGACCAGAAAAAATAAAGGAGAGAGAATTAGCGTGATAAGAATGGATAGAACAATATCTACAATTCGCTTTGATAACAACCTTAGTTCCTTACGAATTTTGACTTTCTAAATCCGAAAGTCCTCAACCAATTCTTTCACTGCAGAAATAATGCGTTCCATTTCATCTAAAGTTAATTTGGGATAAAGAGGTAAAGAAATAATTTTACTAAAGACTGTTTCTGCAGCCGGAAAGTCCCCCGCTTTGTAGCCATACTTTTTTGAATAATAGGGTTGAACATGAAGAGGAATAAAATGGACGCTTGTTCCAACGCCTCTTGTTTTAAGCTCTTCGATAAATTGCGCTCTGTCAATTTTCAATCTACCCGGTTCAAGCATCAAAACGAAAAGGTGCCACGAATTTTTAAAACCATCCTGATAAAGTCCACCAAAATAATCGTGATATACCTGCGGCAGCTGAAGTTCAGGCACATCTTTTAGCGCTTCGAAATAGATTTTAGCATATTTCTCGCGAATTGAATTAAAGTTGTTGAGCTTTTTTAACTGCTGGATTCCTAACGCCGCCTGTAAATCTGTAAAATTATATTTGTAGCCAAGTTGATGAACCTCATAATACCATTGTCCCTGGCTGGAGTATCGTTTCCAGGCATCCTTGGAAATGCCGTGCAAACTAAGCACTCTTAACTTCTCTGCAATTTCGGCGTCATTTGTAGTGACAACCCCACCTTCTACAGTAGTCATATTTTTTGTGGGATAAAAACTAAACGCTGTTGGATTGCCGAAGCTTCCTATTTTTCTGTTTTGATAAATGGACCCCATTGCGTGGGCTGCATCTTCGATCACTTTCAAATTATGCTTTTCTGCGATGTCATAGATGGATGACATGTCGCAAGGAATGCCGCCATAATGAACAGGAATGATCGCCTTAGTTCTGGACGATATCTTTTCTTCAACTAACTTAGGATCGATATTAAAGGTCTTAGGTTCAATATCAACAAAAACCGGTTTTGCCTGCTGGTACTCGATAACTTCAGCGGTAGCGCAAAAAGTCAGGGGGGTCGTAATTACTTCGTCGCCTGCACCAATACCATAAACGCTTAGTCCCAAATGCAGCGCAGCGGTACAGGAGCTAACAGCCACGGCATGTTCACACCCTATGTAGTCAGCAAAGTCCTTTTCAAAACTCTGGGTTTTGGGACCCGAGGTCAGCCAAGAAGATTTCAGAGTTAGGACAACCTCGTCAATTTCTTCTCGGTCAATTGAATGCCGGCAATAAGGTATAAAAGAAGGACTTATTTTCTCAGGAGTGGGAGAATTCACGGTGAGTATTTTGTTCATCAGGCGGTGCTTTTCGATGCTGCCTTGAATTGATTAAAAATGTCTTCAATTTTAAAAAAAAATTCATTTATCATTAGTATTATAGTTATAGTAATCATATCCATAATATTTGTGGTCATAATAATATGGCAAAACATTCCTCATATTGTTTAGAATAATCCCACTAATTTCTATTTCGACATTATGTATCATATCCACTGCGCGTTTAATAACCCGCTTCGGCGTCTCTCCTGCTTTAGCAACAAGAATAACATTATCAACAAATTTCCCAATAATTAAAGGATCACTAACTGGAATAACCGGAGGCGCATCTACAACAATATAATCATAAAAAGAACTCGCAGTTTCAAGGAATGCTTTAATATTTTGAGCATTAAAGATTTTGATCGGGCTATCATTTAAATTTCCGCTGGTTATAATTTTAAGGTTGGGAAAACCGCTATCTTTAATAAGCTCTTGAAAAGATATTTGATTTGTAACCGCGTCTACAACCCCGGGTTCTTTATCAACCTTAAAAATATGATGTAGTCGTGGACGTCTCAGGTCAAAATCTATTATTAATGAAGGTCTTTGGCGATTTCGGGAAGAAGCTATTGCAATATTTGTAGAGATAGTACTTTTCCCCTCTCCCGATAACGCACTCGTGATCATGACGGTTTGTTTATGCGTTCCGTTGCGGAAAGTATCCAGCTTAGATAAAAGGCGCATAATTTCCGCATTCCCTGGGGTGTCATTCCGAGCCTCCTTTAAGTGCTCTATGTCCGTAATAGGTGACTTTAACATCTTTTGAGATTCTTATACAATAATTATCAAATTTTTTCTATGATGTGATGTAGCTTGAAATACCAGGCAGTATAAGCACCTATACTAAGAATGACAATGCCAACAACAGTTAGAATAATTTTCTGCTTTACGGGGATGCCGGCTTGCAAACCCAAATAGGGCACGACGCCGATAACCGGTAATTGAAAGAATTCTTCTGCCTCATAGACAGTTCTTACTGAACTATCAAGAAACTCTCTTAAGAGTACACCGCCCAGCCCGGTACCAACAGCTGACACCAACGTCACTAATAGAATCATATTAAGGCCTGCATTTATTGGCTCAACAGGCACGGTGGCTGGCTTTAAAATTTTGAACCGGTGTGAGGCATCTGCTTCGGCAATCGTTTTCTCTAATTGAACTCCCTGGTTCTGCTGTATAAAACTACTATAAACTCGACGACTCACTGCCACTTCTCGCTCTAATTTCTTTAGCACCATGGGCTGAGAAGTATTTTGAGCATTTTGTAAGGTATAATTCAAAATTTCTTTTTTGTGTTTTTGTAGCTCTATATCTATTAAGGTTATAGACCTTTCCAGGCGCAGAGCTCTTTCTTGCGTTTCTACATCTTGATACTTTACTCGATACAGATTCTCAATCTCCGTCTTCATCTCCTCTCTCAGATCATTGATTTTTCGATTAACGCTGATAACCTCGGGGCTTTTCCAGGAAAAACTTATCATCAGAGAAGCCATTTGAGAAATTTTTTCATCAACCCTTTTTAAGTTTTCTCGAATCGACGGTGTATTCGGGTAGCTCTCAGCATTGTCTCCAAGATTCAATTTTCCATTCAGGTAATTTAAGTAATCATCTTTTTCTCTGGCCGCCAGCTCAATCGCCACAATAGCTTTTTGAAATTCTTTTAAAGAAGAGTTCCGTATATCTGGATTTTCAACTTGACTGGTGACCAAATTTCGTTTGAACTTATCCAGTTTATCTTCAGCTCGCTCGAGTTTCCTTTTGAAAATGGCTAATTGTTCATCATTAAATTGTAAGGCTTTATCGACATTTGCCATCCTTCTTTGAAACGCTTCGTTGATATATATATCCGTTATGGTCTTAGAAACACTAAATGCAAATTCGGGGGAAGGATCTTTAAAAGTTATAGAGAAGAGCTCCCGACTTTGGTTCCTAACTTTAACATTCGGCTTAATTTTCTGGACAAACAAAGCTTCAATGATTTCATCCTGGGTTTTATCAGGGAAACGACTCTTCACCGCCTGCGCTTTAGCCACAAATTCCGGGTTCTGATATAAATCAAGTTTTTGAATTAATTTTTTGGTAAACTCTGTGGACAAAATTTGTCTTTCAATGCTCCTTGCACTCTTTGATTCAATGCTTACCCCCGGAAGCGTCTGTCGTATTGCTGACGGCAGCAATTTATAGGTGCTTCGAAGTATCTGTACGACACTCCAGGCTCGATAAACCGGGACATGCGAAACTATCTTAAATATCCCTATAGGCATAACAATCAAAAACGGCACTATAAAATAC
>SMUY01404641.1_pt1 | contig 10253 bp, 9 predicted proteins | sample 2456441 | NCBI WGS metagenome assembly SMUY01 (sample SAMN11095931, study PRJNA526329) | marine sediment metagenome | biome: Marine sediment; feature: Surficial sediment; material: Deep marine sediment; isolation source: Hadal surficial sediment | place: Pacific Ocean | collected 2014-11 | depth 0-1...
ACAAGACACGTTTCCCAGCTTTTGCAGCTGCAAGCGTTGGTAACAAACCAGCCGCCCCGACAATTGAAGCCATCACGTAATCTACTTCAGGTAAGGCAGCAACATGTTGTAAACCTTCTGTGCCTGACAAAATTTTAACTTCAGCATCAAGTCCTTTTTCTTTTAAACTATTTTGTAATGACTCTGCCCGGTCATGATCAGCGATCACGGCATATTTTGGCTTCCACATCTCACATTGTTCCGCAAGTAATTCAATATTTCGGTTTGCAGTCAATGCAACAATTTGATATTTATCTTTGTGACGAGAGACCACATCTAAAGTACTGACACCAATACTTCCTGTTGCACCTAGCAGGGTCAATCCAATCACAACACTCTCTCCATGGCCCACAGACCAGCAAAAAATACTGGCGCCGCAGATGTCAGGCTATCAATACGATCCAGAACCCCACCGTGTCCAGGTAAAATATGGCCGCTATCTTTTATGCCTGCCATACGTTTGAACATACTTTCTACCAAATCGCCCAAAATTGAAAAACTAACCGTCAATAAAACCAACACAAGAAATAAAATAGCATAGGTGAATTGCATCTCCGAATAGAACACATAGCTAACACCGACTAAAAACGACATCGACAGGGCCCCAAAGACACCTTCCCAACTCTTTCCAGGACTCACATTACTTGCGAGCCTTTTGCTGCCAAATTTTTTGCCTGAAAAATAGGCAGCACTATCAGCCAACCATATGAGGAAGAACAAAAACAGCACCAGTCCGGCACCAGATGTATTCGCCAGCGCAGCTCCAGATTTGCCAGAGTGTATTAAAATCAAACTTAACCAGGATGGGACAAGAATGACGCCACCTATCATTGCTTTCAACAAGCTGGATGATAGATTGATATTCTTATTTGTCTGGTAGCGCATCACCAAAAACATGGCGACACACCACCACACTAACCCGCAATAAATGATTAAAATAGTCCACTGATTATCCAGGAATTTCAGACAAGCCACGAGGCATAGCAATATCACCGATACATATAAAATTTTATGGGAGTTGGCGCCAAAACCAGCACAAGCTGCCCATTCCCACGCAGCCACACAGGTAATGATTGCGAGTACAAGTGCCAGCAACATTGTTGGTAAGAAAATGACGGCGCTGATAATCAGACCAGCAAATATCATTGCCGTTATCACCCGTTGTTTAAGCATGTTCTATTTGTTCACTTGTACGCCCGAACCTTCTCTCTCGTCCAGCATACCATTCGAAGGCTTTTTCCAGGTTCGCTGCCCCAAAATCCGGCCATAGACAATCATCAAAATAAAGCTCAGTGTACGCCAACTGCCAAAGCAAATAATTACTAATACGCATCTCTCCACCAGTACGAATAAATAGAGCAGGTTCTGGCAAATCGGACAAACAGACATATTCGCCAATTAAAGCTTCATTAATGTCCTCAATACGAACCTCTTTATCCTTAATCTTATTGCACAACTGTATAAAGGCGTTTGTTATATCCCATCTCCCACCATAATTCACAGCAACAACCAATTTTAATCCCGTATTATTTGTCGTAAGATTTTCTGCATCTTTCATAGATGTACGAAGTTTTTCAGGGAATAAAGACAGGTCTCCCATAAAACGAAGTCTGACATTATTATCATGCAGACCTTTAAAACGTTGCCGTAAAGATGAAGCAAACAATTCCATGAGCATGGAAATTTCTGTTCGGGGTCTTTTCCAATTCTCGCTACTGAAGGCGTAAACAGTCAAAACTTCAATCCCTGACTCGGCACTAAAGTTGACGATTTCCTGAAGCGCCCCAACACCTGCCCTGTGTCCAGCAATTCGGGGTAATCCTCTCTTTTTTGCCCATCGACCATTACCATCCATAATAATAGCAACATGCTTCGGCAAATTATCTATCTCACTGCTAGCTGCACGTTTTTTAACCATTAATATTTCTACCGTTTACTAATGGCTAAATTTCCATCATTTCCTTTTCTTTCCCTGCCAGAAGCTTGTCAATTTCATGGACGTGACTATCAGTCAGTTTCTGGATTTTTTCTTCTGCGCCACGATCCTCATCTTCGGTTATTTCTTTCTCCTTAAGGAGATCCTTGCAGGTATGGTTTGCATCACGACGTATGTTTCGTATGGAAACTTTCCCTTTTTCTGCTTCACCACGAACCACCTTGATCAATTCTTTACGCCTATCTTCAGTCAACACCGGTAATGGAACACGAATCACTTCTCCGGCTGTTACCGGATTTAGACCCAAATCTGCATTCATAATTGCTTTTTCAATATCCGGGATCGTATTTTTGTCGAAAGCCGTCACAGTTAATGTACGTGCATCCTGTACGCCTACGTTGGCGGCCTGATTCAATGGGACATTGGATCCATAATAACTGACCGTGACATGATCCAGCAGGCTTGGATGTGCTCGACCGGTTCTTATTTTGCTGAATTCCTGTTTGAGCACTTCCAAACTCTTGAGCATGCGCTGATCTGCATCTTTATATATATCGTCAATCATTGGCGTTTTCTCTCTGGTTTATCCTTCTGGGGGGCATCCTTCTGGGGTTTATCCGTTTGCTTGCTTAATCTTGACCCTGAGCCGTTACCAAAGTCCCCTCATTCAATCCTTGAACAGCCCTCATCATCGAACCCGACTGTGTCATATCAAGCACACGTAAAGGCATATTGTTCTCACGACATAGGACTATCGCCGTCGCATCCATGATACCTAACTTTTGGTCCAGAACCTCATCATAACTCAACTTACTATAACGCCTGGCTGATTTATCTTTGACTGGATCTGCTGAGTAGATACCATCTACCTTGGTTGCCTTGATAAGCAAATCAGCATTGATTTCGATAGCACGAAGACTCGCCGCCGAGTCGGTCGTGAAAAAAGGATTCCCTGTACCCGCAGCAAATATGACAACCCGACCTTTTTCCAGATGACGAACTGCCTTTCTACGAATGTAGTCTTCACATATTTCATTGATTGAAATAGCAGACATGACTCTGGCAACCATGCCAAGTCGTTCCAATGCATCCTGCATAGCAAGAGAATTGATGACGGTGGCTAACATGCCCATATGATCACCTGTCACCCGATCGATTCCTGCGGCTGCGAGCCCTGCACCACGGAATATGTTGCCACCTCCAATGACGATGGCGACTTCGACACCAGATTCAATCAACTCATTCACTTCACTGGCAATTCTACGGATAACATCCGGGCTGATGCCATAGGCATTGTCACCCATTAATGCTTCGCCGCTGAGTTTTATCAAGACCCGTCTGTATTTCAATGTTTTTGACGGGGGTGACAAGTTCCTTATTCTCCTTTTGCCTGGGCCATGACCTCTTCTGCGAAATTATCATTTCGCTTCTCAAGCCCTTCGCCAACCTCATATCGGATATAATTTTTAACCGTTGCCCCAGAAGACTCAAGTAATTTAGCGACCGTCTGGTCTGGATCTTTGACAAAAGGCTGACCTAGCAAGGTAATCTCTTTTAGAAACTTGTTAATTCGTCCGCCAACCATCTTCTCTATAATTTCCGGTGGCTTGCCACTTTCTTCTGCCTGTGCAACGAGTATTTCCTTCTCCTTGGCAAGTAGTTCCTGTGGTACATCTTCTTCAGCAATACATGCCGGGTTGCTAGCCGCGATATGCATAGCGATATCCTTTGCCAGGGCTTCATCACCACCGTCTAGTTCAACGAGGACACCAATACGAACGCCATGCAGGTATGCACCCAATGTACCTTGTGCTGAATCAAGCTGTGAAAAGCGTCTGACACTGATATTTTCACCGACTTTTGAAACCAGTTGCTGTCGCGATTCTTCAACCGTCTGCTCAGTATCACCCACTTTGCTATCCATTAATGCATCGACATCTGCTGGCTGCTCATCCAAAATGCAAGTCGCAACTTCATCGCAAAATCCTTTGAAGCCGTCATCTTTGGTAACAAAATCTGTTTCAGAATTTATTTCGGCAATCACTGCCTGTCCAGTTTTTTCATTTTTCTTAATGACAACCAGACCTTCTGCAACAATGCGGCCTGCCTTCCTGGCAGCCTTCGCCATACCGGATTTACGCATGTCCTCAATTGCTTTTTCAATATCACCATCAGCTTCCTGGAGCGCATTCTTGCAATCCATCATGCCAGCACCGGTGCGCTCGCGAAGCTCCTTTACCATTGTAGCTGTTACTGCCATTTTTATTTTTCCTCACCTGCTTTACTTTCTGACTTGTCTTCACCTTCAGCAGCCTTTTTGGCGACCTTTTTCTTGGCCTTCTTTTTGGTGACTTTTTTCTTGATGACTTTTTTCTTAGTGACTTTTACACCATCAGTACTATCAGCTGCTTGTTTTTTTTCTGTTATTTCTGCCTCTGCCGTTGTCCTGGCATCTGATGAAATCGCTTTTTCAGCTTTCTTTTTGATTACTGTTTTTTTGCTTGCCTTCTTTTTGATTACAGTTTTTTTGCTGACAGATTTTTCAGCGACTTCTTTGATGATTGGCTCACCAGATTCATCAAGTTCAACAAAATCATCCTCTCGTCCAGCGCCCACATGAGCTATTGCAGCACGACTATCCAGGATCGCATCAGCAATGCCCTTGGCATAGAGACGAATTGAACGCATTGCATCGTCATTACCAGGGATAATGTAATCAATATCACTCGGATTATTATTACTATCAACGACACCGATGACCGGGATCCCCAGTTTTTTCGCTTCACTGACGGCGATGCTTTCGTAACCGACATCAATCACAAATAAGGCGTCCGGCACGCCCTTCATATCCCTGATTCCGGACAGGCCACGTGACAGCTTTTCATGTTCTCTCTTGTGTCGGAGTTGGTCTTTTTTGGTCATTTTTTCCAATGTGCCGTCTGTTTCCTTGGCCTCCAGACCCTTCATCCTGTTAATAGATTGTTTGACCGTTTTATAGTTAGTCAACAAACCTCCTAGCCAGCGACGGTTTACAAATGGCATGCCACAACGAAGGGCCTCTTCCTGAATGACGTTCTGGGCAGAACGCTTGGTCCCCACAAATAGAATCGTGCCTTTTCTGGCAGCCAGTTTGCCAATAAAATTAACGGCCTCACCGTACATTGGCAATGATTTTTCAAGGTTTATAATGTGGATTTTGTTGCGTTGGCCGAATATATACGGCGCCATCTTGGGGTTCCAGTACCGAGCCTGATGACCAAAGTGGACACCAGCCTCCAGCATTTCACGCATGGTGACATTTGACATTTAATTCTCTCCGATTAGGGTTACGCCTCCGCACACACTATGTACAAACCTTTCGGCACCCAATACACAGTTGTAGTTGTGCGTGTGACATTAATTTGCGAAACTGCGGGCGCTTTATAACACACAAGACCATTGATAACAAACGCTTAGCCCAGTTCCTGAGAACCAGATCAATAGAGATTATGCCAGTTACCATCAAAACACCTGAAGAGATCGAAAAAATGCGCATTGCGGGTCGTCTGGCTGCGGATGTGCTACAGATGATTGGACCGCATGTTCATGCTGGAATGACCACCGAGGGACTGGATCAGATCTGCCACAATTATATCGTCAATGAACAAAAAGCCGTCCCGGCCCCTCTGAATTACCGGGGTTTTCCAAAATCTATTTGTACCTCGGTGAATCATGTCATCTGTCACGGCATTCCTGGAAACAAGAAACTGAAAAATGGAGACATCGTCAATATCGACATCACTGTCATCAAGGATGATTTTCATGGTGATACCAGCAAAATGTTCTTTGTGGGCGATCCATCTATCCGGGCAAAAAGACTGGTACAAACCACCTATGAATGCATGGAACTGGGTATCAAACTGGTGGAACCCGGGGTGCATCTTGGAGATATTGGCCACGCAATTCAACAACACGCAGAAAATAACCACTATTCAGTCGTTCGTGAATATTGTGGTCATGGCATCGGTAAGGAATTTCACGAAGATCCACAGGTGCTACACTATGGACAAAAAGGTACTGGACTCACACTCGAAGAAGGAATGGTCTTCACCATTGAGCCTATGATTAATATGGGAAAACGCCATGTCAAATTACTCTCCGATGAATGGACTGTCGTCACCAAAGACAGAAGTCTTTCAGCTCAATGGGAACATACCATTCTTGTCACATCTGATGGATATGAAGTCCTGACCAAGAGAGATGATGAAGAATTCTAGAACATGTCAAATTCTATCTCTGTCACTCCAAACCAGCCATCACAAATTGATTATAAGTTTTTGTTTGATAATGAAACCTTTACAAAATCCTTAGAAATATCATCATCACCATTAAAAACATTTAAAGATGCCCTATATAGTGGAACCGAGGCGCTTAAAGATGCTTTTGATTCCGGACTCAACGTGGTGGAACTTGTGCATAAACGTGCATGGTTGATTGACCAACTTCTGATTCATGCCTGGAAATCAATAATTACTGATAAAGATCAGTCTTCTAAAAATTTGGCATTGGTCGCCGTAGGTGGCTATGGACGAGGAGAACTTCACCCTGCCTCTGATATTGATTTAATGGTTCTGGAGAGATCCAGAAGCAGCAAGAAAGTCAATCAACAGATCCAGAAATTCCTGACCTTTTTATGGGACATCGGACTTGAAGTAGGCCAGAGCGTCCGTACTATCAAGGATTGCGTGTCCGAAGGTCGTGCTGACATCACTGTCGCTACAAACATCATGGAATCACGTCTGCTGGCAGGCGAACCAACTTTATTCGAATCCATGCGTAAGTTAACTGGACCGAAAAAAATCTGGCCGACCAAAAAATTTTTCAAGGCCAAGTGGCAAGAACAAATTAAACGCCATGAAAAATATGCCAATACTGAACATAGTCTTGAACCCAACATCAAGGAAGGGCCCGGTGGTTTAAGAGATATTCAGATGATTGGCTGGGTTACCAAGCGTCATTTTGGTGTTGATAGCCTCTATGATCTGGTTGAACATGGCTTTCTGACCGAAGAAGAATATCAAACTCTCTACGCAGGTCAGACTTTTCTATGGCGTATCCGTTATGCCCTGCATAATCTGACAGGTCGTCATGACGACAGACTTTTGTTTGATTATCAACGTCACATCGCGCAGATCTTCGGCTTTCAGGCCAAAGATAACAGCGGCGTTGAACAATTCATGAAAATGTATTTCCAAACAGTACGAGAATTGAGTCGTCTCAACGAAATACTGTTACAGCACTTTCAGGAAGCTATCATTTATGCGACACGCAAAGAAAAGATTAAGCCCATCAACAAGCGTTTCCAGATCCGCAATGATTTTATCGAAGTCTGTCATGATCAGGTTTTTGAATGGCACCCTTTTGCCTTACTTGAAATATTCCTGCTCAAGCAACAAACCCTTTCAATCAAGGGCATCCGCGCTAGCACCATTCGCCTGATTCGACAATATTCATACCTGATTGATGATGATTTCAGAAATGATATTCGTAACAAAAGCCTGTTTATGGAAATCATTCGACAACCAAGATACGTTGGCCATGAACTTCGACGTATGCACCGTTACGGCATACTCAGCAAATACCTGCCCGCCTTTGGTCAAATTGAAGGACAAATGCAATTCGATCTCTTCCATGTTTACAGTGTCGATGAACATATTCTTTTTGTGGTTCAAAATATGCGACATTTCGGGCTGCCAGAATATGCTGACACTTATCCTCTGTGTCAGAAAATTTTGAAAATATTGCCAAAACAGGAACTGCTCTATCTTGCTGGTTTATTCCACGATATCGCTAAAGGTCGGCAAGGAGACCATTCCAAATTAGGCGCAAAAGATGCCGTCGATTTTTGTAACCGACACGGCTTAAGCGCATATGATGCGGAGCTCGTCGGCTGGCTGGTTGAAAACCATCTCATCCTGTCAAAAACAGCACAACGTGAAGATATCAATGACCCGGAAGTCATTAATATATTTGCGGTAAAAATGGGTGATCGGGAACACCTGAACTATCTGTACCTGCTGACCGTTGCGGATGTTGTTGGCACCAATCCTGAGCTCTGGAATGCATGGAAAGACTCGTTATTTAGCCAGTTATATAGTGAGACAACGCGTGCGCTCAGACGTGGGCTGGAAAACCCGTTCAATAAAGAAGGCCGCATCAAGAAAACCAAGCACTCCGCACTAGAGCTGGTGAGTAAACGGACAAAATCAAGGTTCGATGTTGACCAGCTCTGGGCATCATTGGGTGAAGATTATTTTATTCGCTATTCACCAGATGAAATTGCATGGCATACCAAATCGATCGCAGATAATACAAAACAGCAATATCCCTTAATCAAGGTTCGTCAACAAGCCATTCGAGGTGGCACAGAAATCTTTGTTTACATGAAAAATCAGGACAATATTTTTGCCACAACAACGCGTGTGTTGGACCAACTTGGTCTCACTATTGTCGATGCAAGGATTATTTCCTCAGCGCACGGATTTACACTGGACACTTATATCGTTCTAGATAAATCAGGCGAGGCAATTAAAGAAAAAAAACATAGGGAAGACATTGTCACTAAACTTAATGATGCACTATCAAATCTGGAACAGCGCTTTAAAAAAATATCGCGCCCACGGTCACGAAAACAAAAAGTGTTTCCCATTCCAACAACCGTACAATTCACACAGGATGAAGAAAATAATAGAACAATCATGGAAGTCATTGCCTCAGACAGGCCCGGGTTTCTATCGCGTATCGGCATCGCTCTTTCAGTTTGTGACGTTCGTCTCCATGGGGCGAAGATAGCCACCTATGGTTCGCGTGTTGAAGATATTTTTTTCATCACAGATAAAGAAGATCAACCAATCACCGATCCGGTTAAATTTGAAAGCCTGACTAACTTCATTATTGAAATACTTTCCTAAGAAAACACTTTTCTGAAAAATATGGTCACACGCCCTCCCCTTTCAGAAAATGAATTACTGGAAAGTGCCTCTAGAATTGCCGGGAAAACACTGCTCCAAATAGCCAACCAACAAAGACTTGAAACACCAGACAATCAAAATCACCATAAAGGTTGGGTAGGACAATTACTTGAACTCAGCCTGGGCGCAACGGCAGGCTCACTTCCTGAACCAGATTTTCTACATATCGGAGTTGAGTTAAAAACCTTACCATTAAATCGCACTGGAAAACCTAAGGAATCCACCTTTGTCTGTGCGATTAATCTCACCAATCTGGAATCGCAGTGGGAAAATTCTCTGGTCCAACGCAAACTTTCTCGTGTCCTATGGTTACCTATCGAGGCAGATCCCGATATTCCACTGGCAGCGAGAAGAATTGGCTCAGCCATTCTCTGGAGTCCTGACAAAGATCAAGAATCAGTATTACGCAGAGACTGGGAAGAACTCATGGACATGATCGCCATGGGAGAACTGGAACAGATCACCGCACATCAGGGTCAGTATCTACAAATTCGACCTAAAGCATCAAATTCAAAAGCGCTCTGTAAAGGCATCAATAGTGAAGGTGAAGAAATCCTCACCCTGCCCCGTGGCTTTTATTTAAGGACGATCCTGACCAGACAAATACTGAATCAACATGACCCTAAAATTAAATAGAAAATTATCCATTGCACCAATGATGGATCACACCGATCGGCATTTTCGTTTCTTTATGCGAATCGTCTCTCCGCACGCAATGCTTTATACCGAGATGATTACCACAGGGGCACTCATTCATGGTGACAGGCAACGTTTTCTTCAACACCATGTAGATGAATATCCATTAGCCATACAGTTGGGTGGAAGCGATCCTGGGGATCTCGCGACCTGTGCCGTGATTGCGGAACAAGCTGGTTATGATGAGGTGAATCTGAATGTCGGCTGCCCCAGTGATCGGGTGCAATCAGGAAAATTCGGCGCCTGCCTGATGGCAGAGCCAGAACTGGTTGCCGAGGGGATCTCTCGAATGTCACAAAGCGTTAACATTCCCGTGACCGTTAAAACACGGATTGGTATTGATGAGATGGACAGTTATGAGGAACTGTCTGCGTTTATCAATTGTGTAAAAAAATCAGGATGCAATACTTTTATCATCCATGCGCGTAAGGCCTGGTTAAATGGCCTCAGTCCAAAAGAAAACCGTGAAGTTCCCCCCTTACAATATGAGACCGTCTATCAACTGAAAAAAGATTTCCCCGAGCTTGATTTTATTATCAATGGTGGCTTCACGACACAAAATTCGATTATGG
>SMUY01405995.1_pt1 | contig 10253 bp, 6 predicted proteins | sample 2456441 | NCBI WGS metagenome assembly SMUY01 (sample SAMN11095931, study PRJNA526329) | marine sediment metagenome | biome: Marine sediment; feature: Surficial sediment; material: Deep marine sediment; isolation source: Hadal surficial sediment | place: Pacific Ocean | collected 2014-11 | depth 0-1...
CCGAATTTCCACGTAGCACAATGGCTTCTGGACAGAGTTGTTTTGCCATACGCATAGGCATGGCAGAATGCACACCAAATTTACGTGTTTCATAACTGCATGATGCTACAATACCTCTATCTGAAGTGCCACCAATAAGTACAGGCTTTCCAATTAAGCGACTGTCAAGCAAGCGCTCACAAGACACGAAAAAAGTATCCAAATCCATATGCACTATAGCTCTGTTTTCTAAAATCATACCACAATATGTTTTGTGTTGTCACTATATCTCGGGTCTTCAATTATGGCTTGTCTATACATAGATATTACTTGAATGTTAATACAATCAAACTCTTCTAAAACTTTACCTGTAATTTTATAAATACCTTTGCCTCTAAAGGGATATTTTGAAGCCACAAGAGGAAAGTGAACCGTATCTATAAAATTACCATCACGATCTAGAAAGGTTCCGAAGTGCATCATTTTTTTGTTTGAAGTTACGGTGTTTTTTGTAGTGATTAAATAGCCTTCAATGGTAATTATTTTGTTTTTATAGTGTATAAGTTCTTCTGCTCTTAAAAGGTTTTGCTGAGGCTTTGACAACAATTTAAATGGGTTGCATAAAGGAAAGCCTAATAACTCTATTTCATCAAAAGCATTTTCTAACATAGTGCATGGAAGTTGAGGTGTTTTATAATTGATTTTTTCAGTTTTGAACAAAGTGGTTATGTGATCTTCAAAAGTGACTTTACTAATTTTAAGGCGTGCTTCCCAAAGTAGTTCACGTTTGTTGATTTCTGTGAAACGAAAGGCATTGATTTTTATTAAAATTGAAATTTGTTCTATTGAAATTGACACACGGTTAATAAAATTATCTAAACTTTCAAATACACCATTTTGTTGTCGCTCTGCGAGTAGTTTTTTTATGGTTTTTGATTCTAAAGCATGTAGGAACATGAATCCTAAATAAATTGTTTTTCCTTGAATGTAAGTTTCACTAAAACTGTTATTTACACAAGGCGCTTCTATAATTGCACCATGTATTCTGGCTTCGTTCACATATAATTCTGTTCTATAAAAACCGCCAAAATTATTAATGGTAGCGACCATGTATTCTAAAGGATAATAAGCTTTTAAAAATAAACTCTGATAGCTTTCAACAGCATAAGAAGCCGAATGTCCTTTAGCAAACGCATAACCAGCAAAACTTTCTATTTGTCGCCAAATTTCTTTGGTAAGATCTTCTGGCTTTCCGTCGTGTTTGCAATTGTCAAAAAACAACTGTTTTACTTTTAGAAACTCGTCACGAGAGCGAAATTTTCCAGACATACCACGGCGTAATATATCTGCTTCGCCTAAATTCAATCCGCCAAAATAGTGTGCCACTTTAATCACATCTTCCTGATAAACCATAACCCCATAAGTTTCTGGCATAATATCTAATAAAATTGGATGCGCATCTTTGCGGCGTTCGGGATATCTGTAACGTAAAATATACTCGCGCATCATTCCAGATTTCGCAACACCTGGCCGAATAACTGAACTTGCAGCCACCAAGCCTAAATAATTATCAACTTGTAGTTTTTTAAGTAGCATGCGCATTGCTGGGGATTCTACATAAAAGCAACCAATAGCCTTGGCATTTCTCAACAAATATTTAATACGTTCGTCTTGTTTAAAACGTTTAATATCGTGAATGTCGATTGGTGGTTTTTCAGGGTGATTGTACTTCACAATCTCTACGGCATCTTTAATTTTTCCTAGCCCACGCTGACTCAAAATATCGAATTTATAAAGTCCAATATCTTCTGCTACAATCATATCAAACTGTGTTGTTGCAAAGCCTTTTGGGGGCATAAACGTAGCACAGTAATAATGAATTGGCTGTTCTGAAATAATAATGCCTCCAGCATGAATGCCTAAATAATTTGGAAATCCTCGAATATATTTGCTATACCTTAGTACCAGTTGTGATAATTTATCTAACTGACTAAGGTGATATTTTTCTCTGGTGAGTATGTCCATTTCGGCTTTTGGTAAGCCAAATACCTTTCCTAACTCTCTAACAGAGGCTTTAAATTTGAAAGTATTGTACACTGTAATAAGTGCCGTATTTTTAAATCGCTTGAATATAAATTTGATGATATCATCACGATCTGTCCATGAAAAATCAATGTCGAAATCTGGTGGGTTTTTTCGATATAGATTAATGAAACGTTCAAAATAAAGGTCTAACTCTACAGGGTCAACATCTGTTATGCGCAGTAAATAAGCAATAATACTATTGGCGCCACTGCCACGACCAACATAAAAATAGCCTTTGCTTCTGGCGTATTTTAAAATCTTCCAGTTGATGAGAAAATAGGAGACAAATCCTTTTGTTTTAATAATGTTCAGTTCTTTTTCTATGCGCTTATAAACGGTTTCGTCTGGATTTTTATAGCGGTAATTTAAACCTTGGTAAGTCAATTTTTCCAGCAGCTTACAATCTAAAGTTTCATTATTGGTATACGATTTTTGATTGTTTGGAGTGTTTTTTGAAAAGTCGAAATCAATATAACAGTCTTCTAAAAGTGATTGTGTGTTTTTTAAAAGTTCTGGAAATTCCTGATAGGTTTCACACAATTCGTTATACGGCAGCATAATGTCTGTTTCTTGACCTTGCTCACTTTTTGGCAGCTTACTTAATAAGGTGTTATTATCAATAGCACGCAGTAAGCGATGTGTGTTGAAGCCTTTTTTGTTTTCGAAAGAAACGGTTTGTAACACGACAAGTTTACTTCGAAAGTTATTCCATTTAGAAAATTTTAGTTGGTTAAGGGCTTGTGGTTTTATGCCTAAAAACTCATTTGCCTGGAGGTCATAAACTTTATTATGTTGATAAGGATAAACAACAAAAGTATCTTCCAGTTGAGGGGCACAATCAGGAATTTTTGAGTCAGTATTATGGAGGAATATAGACAAATAGTTGTTGATATTTTGAAAGGCATTATTGTTTTTGGCGAGCAGAATAAACTGTTGCTGTGCACCATTTCTAAAGTCTACACCAAGTACAGGTTTTAATTCATATTTTTTTGATAATCTAACAAAATCTAAACACGCCGAGGTATTATTAATGTCGGTAAGGGCCAATGTTTGCACACCGTTTTTTAAAGCTATAGCAAGCAGAGTTTCAGGCTTAATAGTGCCATACCGTAAACTGTAATATGTGTGACAATTGAGATACATATATCAGATTTAACAAAATTAGCTACAATATGTAGTTATTGTTGCTTATATTTGTAGTAAATGAAAAAAATTCAATTCAATATTAGACATCTTAGGAAATTAAAGGGGTTCTCTCAAGAACAATTTGCAGAAGAATTAGTGTGGACGCGGTCTATGGTTGGTTCTTATGAAGAGGGCAGATCCGAACCTTCCATTGACAAGCTCATAGAACTGTCCAATTACTTTGATATTCCTATAGATATTTTGGTAAAGAATGATTTGAGAGCAGCCAAAGACACCTCATTTATTGAAGTTGGAAATAAGCGTGTATTATTTCCTGTAACTGTAAACGAAATAAATGAAGATCTTATTGATATTATTCCGGCAAAAGCTTCAGCTGGATATCTTCAGGGTTATGCAGATCCTGAATATATTGAACAATTACAAAAGATTAAGTTGCCTTTTTTACCTACAGGAACACATAGAGCCTTCCCAATTAGTGGAGACTCTATGCTTCCGGTAAAAGACGGTTCTTTTGTTGTGGCCAGATTTGTTGAAGATATAAATGAGGTAAAGAATGGCAGAACTTATATTGTGTTAACCAAAGAAGATGGATTAGTTTACAAACGCGTCTATAATAAAATTAAAGAAGAAAAATCTTTGATATTACATTCGGATAATAAAATTTACGCACCTTATAAAGTTGATATTGAAAATATAATGGAGCTTTGGGAATTCACCTGTTGTATCAATACACAAGAGTATGATGAAAACGAATTAAAGTTAAGTAGTATTGTTACTATGTTTCAAGATTTGAAGGTTGAATTGAGATCGATTAAAGGTTTGGAAAAACAATTTTAAATGGTAAGTATCATCTACAAAAGAGCTGAAACAACTCAAGAATTACATCAAATTCTTGAGTTGCAACACGCTAATATTCCATCAATAATTTCAGAAGATGAAAAAACAAAAGAAGGTTTTGTAACCGTACATCATGACTTTAATATTTTAAAGGCAATGAATGATAAATGTGCTCATATTATTGCCAAGAGTAATGATAAAGTGATTGGTTATGCGCTTTGTATGCTTAAGGAATTTAAGGAAGATATTAAAGTGCTTCGCCCAATGTTTCAGCAGATTGATGCTTGCCTAAATGAAAATAAAACCTATTTTGTAATGGGGCAGATTTGCATTGATAAAGTGTTTAGAAAACTTGGTGTTTTTCGAGGTATGTATCGATTTATGAAACAAGAAATGGCATCTAAATACGATATGATAATTACCGAAGTCGACAAGAAAAACACAAGGTCATTAAATGCACATTATGCAGTGGGCTTTAAACTATTATATTCCTATAATTCGAGCCAACAGGATTGGGCTTTAATCTCTTGGAATTGGAGCTGATTTCTTCCTATTTTTATTGCTGATTATAATGGAATCGCTTTGTTTTACTTACAACGTCCTTATTTTAAATGTTTGTGCTTGTGAATCTTCGATTTCTCATTAAAAATGATGTCTCACGAATGCTTCCATAGCTGCATAGTTAGCTAATCCAAGAGCGTTATATTTTTCAGCAGTTAATCTATTCCTGTCTTCAACTCTTACCCAGAATTCTCTGGAGTCATCTCCTTGAAACATGACACCATCTTTTTGAGATTGATGGTAGAAAATCGCGTGTCGTTTTTTAAGTACTTGATCGGGACTCATAGGAACTGCCATTTCAATTTCATAAGACTCCCATTCATGCCAAGCTCCACGATATAGCCAAACCCAACAATTGTCCATAAACGCTTTTGGTTTTAGTTCGTCTAATGCCCCAAAAACAGCATCTAAACATACTTTATGTGTGCCGTGAGGATCTGCTAAATCACCAGCTGCATAGATTTGATGAGGTTTTATGTCTTCAATTAAATTTGATACAATATCTACATCAGCTTGAGTTAGATTATTTTTTCTAATTGCACCTGTTTCATAAAAGGGAAGATCCAAGAAATGAACATTTTTGTCTTGTAATCCAAGATATCTTGTTGCGGCATATGACTCACTTCGTCTAATATGCCCTTTTAACTTTCGTACTTCTAAAGAATCAATATCATTATCGGTTTTTAGATTTAAAAAGTCGATTATTGTTTGCGTATTATTGGAGCCGGAATTTAGTGATCGTGCTATTTCAGCAAATTTCAAAGCTTCTTCATCAGACACTGAAAAATTTCCTGAAGTTTGGTATGCAATGTGCACTTCATGACCTTGTTCTACAAGCCTGTCAAAAGTTCCTCCCATTGAAATAACATCATCATCTGGATGAGGGCTAAAAATAATCACTCTCTTTTTTGGGATATCGGCTCGTTCAGGACGATTAGTATCATCAGCATTAGGTTTTCCTCCAGGCCAACCGGTAATAGTGTGTTGTAATTTATTGAACATTTTTATATTTAAATCATACGCGGTTCCTTCTTCGGTAAGTAGACCAGACATCCCATTATCATTATAATCTTTATCTGTAAGCTTTAAAATAGGTTTTGCGGTTAATTCACTAAGCCATACCACGGCTTTTAGCTTTAGCGCATTAGTCCATATACACGATGTAACTAACCAAGGTGTTTTTACTCTGGTAAGATCAGAAGAAGCACCTTTATCAAGCACAAAAGTTGTATTGTTATGCTCTTGTAAATATGTTGCGGGTACATTTGAATTTATTTCACCTTCGATTGTTTTTTTAACAACTTCAGCTTTATTAACTCCCCAAGCCAGCAGGACAATTCTTTTAGCACTTCGAACAGTGCCAATTCCCATGGTGATTGCTTTTCTAGGCACATTATCTATTCCTAAAAAAGCAGGAGCTGCATCAACTCTTGTAATATGATCGAGTGTAATATTTCTTGTTCCTGAATTAAAATGAGATCCCGGTTCGTTAAAACCAATATGTCCTGTTCTACCAATACCTAAAAGTTGAAAATCTATGCCTCCATGCGATTTAATTTTCGTTTCATAATCAATACAGTGTTTATATAAATCACTTTTTTCTACTTTTCCATCTGGAATATTTATATTTTCTGGTAAAATATTAACATGATCAAAAAAATGCTCATGCATGAAGTAGTGATAACTTTGAATATTATCTTCATCCATAGGATAATATTCATCTAAATTAAAGGAAACTACATTGGAAAAACTTAAACCTTCTTCTTTATGTAATCTAACTAGTTCTTCATATACTTTAATTGGAGAGGATCCAGTAGCTAATCCTAATACGCAAGGTTTGTTTAATGCTTCTTTTTCTTTAATTAATGTTGCAATTTCTTGAGCAACTAAAAGCGATGCTTCATTTGAAGAATTGAAAATAACATTGTGTGCCTTTTCAAAACGAGTTTCTTCAAATATTCCGGCCTTTTTGTGCGCAATACTATTTTGATTCAGTAATTTCATTATGCAAAATAGAGTTAATGTTGAAATTAAATTTTATAATAAAAGGGAATTACAAACATATTAAAGATTTATAAGAAACAATTAAGATTATAAATAAAATTATTTTCAATGTGATTAAAAAAAAATTATCTTACGCCATAAAGAATAAACTAACATCAAAATGGTAGACTTATCCACATTAGATTTTGCTCTTATTATTACTTTTTTTGTAATTACATTATTTATCGGAATATATGTTTCTAAACGATCTGGAAAAAGTGCTGCTGAATATTTTTTGTCGGGACGAAATATGCCTTGGTGGTTACTTGGTGTATCAATGGTCGCGACCACATTTTCTACAGACACACCAAATTTAGTGACAGACATTGTAAGAAATAATGGTGTTTCCGGAAATTGGGTATGGTGGGTATTTTTAATTACAGGGTTACTTACCGTTTTTGTGTATGCAAAATTGTGGCGAAAGTCTAAAGTAAACACAGATATTGAATTTTACGAATTGCGTTATGGAGGAGCTCCCGCACGATTTTTACGCAGTTTTAGAGCAGTATATCTAGGTATTATTTTTAACGTTTTGGCTATGGCCGGTGTTACGCTTGCGGCAATTAAAATAGGCAGTATTATGTTAGGATTACAACCTTGGGAAACGGTTGTTTACGCGGGAGTTATTACAGTAATATTTAGTGCTTTAGGAGGGTTTAGAGGAGTAGTTTATACAGATTTTATTTTGTTCTTTACAGCAATGGCAGGTGCAATGGGAGCTGCTTATTATTTGGTAGGATTGCCGGAGATTGGAGGTTTAGACGCTTTACTTCAGCATGAGAATGTAGTAGATAAGTTATCTATTTTACCAGATTTTAGTGATAAAGAAGTGCTTATTACACTATTAATTATTCCGTTGGCTGTTCAATGGTGGAGTTCGTGGTATCCTGGAGCAGAACCAGGAGGAGGAGGATACATTGCACAACGTATGTTGGCCGCAAAAAATGAAAATCATGCCATTGGAGCTACCTTTTTCTTTAACATTATGCATTATGCTTTACGTCCTTGGCCATGGATAATTGTGGCTTTGGCATCACTTGTTATTTTTCCTGACTTAGCAAGCATCCAAGAAGCATTCCCATTGGTTTCTGAAGATAAATTGGGCCATGATTTAGCTTATTCGGCAATGCTTACTAAACTCCCAAGTGGTTTATTAGGTCTTGTTCTTGCTTCTTTAGTTGCAGCATATATGAGTACTATATCTACACATTTAAATTGGGGAGCATCTTATATTGTAAACGATTTTTATAAACAACAAATTAATAAGGATGCATCAGAGAAAAAGTTGGTTGCAGTTGGTAGAATTTCAACAATAGTCCTTATGGTGTGTAGTGCTTTATTAGCGCTTGTATTAACAAATGCGCTTCAATTATTTGATATTATTCTAATGTTTGGTGCTGGAACAGGTTTAATATTCATTTTAAGATGGTTTTGGTGGCGTATTAATGCATGGAGTGAAATATCTGCTATGTTTGTTTCGGGAATCGTTTCAGTGATATTAAACTTTACGGCATTAGGAAATTACTTTTTTGGAAATGAAGGCTTAATGCCTGCCTATGCTAAATTTCCTATGGTAGTTTTAGTAACAACGATAGTTTGGGTAACTGTGACTTATTTAACTCAAGCTGAAAGCAAAGAAGTATTGCAAAATTTCTACAAGAGAATTCAACCAGGGGGTCCGGGATGGGCCAAAGTTGTAAGTGAAGCTAGAACGGAAAATAAAGAGTTGGTTGATACTAACAAAGGCTGGAGCGTGCCTTCAGGAATACTCGCAATGATAATTGGTTGTATGATGATTTATTCTATCATGTTTGCAACTGGATATTGGATTTATGGTAATTATAAAGATGCCATAATTTTGACGGGTGTAGCTATAATTTCAGCTTTTGCGTTATCAAAAGTTTGGAAAAAAATTAAAGCGACTATTTTATAAAATTATCCAGGGAAAAACCAATAATGAAAAATGAATACTAAATTAATAATGTCTTTAGATCAAGGCACAACCTCGTCCAGAGCAGTTCTTTTTAATCACAAAGGTGAGCCTAAAGAAATTGCCCAACAGGATTTTGAGCAAATTTTTCCACAACCAGGATGGGTAGAACACAATCCGATGAAAATATGGGAATCTCAAATTATATCGGCAAAAGAAGTGTTAATAAAAGCAGAAGCTGCTAATCTTGAAGTAGCTGCTATTGGAATTACAAATCAACGTGAAACCACTGTTGTTTGGGATAGAAGAACAGGAAAACCAATTTATAATGCTATAGTATGGCAAGATAGAAGAACAGCAAAATTTTGTGATGAACTAAAAGCAAGGGGTAAAACAGAACTTATAAAAGAAAAGACAGGATTAATAATTGACTCTTATTTTTCAGCAACAAAACTAAAATGGATTCTTGATAATGTTGTAGGTGCTAGAGAAAAAGCGTGGAATAGTGAATTATATTTCGGAACAGTTGATACTTGGTTAGTTTGGAAGCTAACCAATGGCGAAAAATTTATTACAGATGTTAGCAATGCCAGCCGAACAATGTTATTTAACATTCATAGCTTGGATTGGGATCAAGAATTACTAGATCTTTTTGATATTCCTAGAAACATCCTACCTGAAGTAAAAGAAAGCAGTGAAATTTACGGGTATACTTCGGATTCTTTGTTTAATAAAAGAATTCCAATTTCAGGAATTGCTGGCGATCAGCAAGCTGCATTATTTGGTCAATTATGTACAGAAAAAGGTATGGTAAAAAACACTTATGGAACAGGTTGTTTTTTATTAATGAATACGGGAGATGAGCCAATTTATTCAAAAAATAATTTGTTAACTACTGTTGCTTGGAAAATAAATGGGAAAGTTAATTATGCCTTGGAAGGAAGTGTTTTTGTAGGTGGTGCTGCTGTACAATGGTTAAGAGATGGATTAAAAATAATTGATACTGTAAATGAAATTGAAGAACTTGCATCCAGTGTGCCAGATAATGGAGGTGTGTATTTTGTTCCTGCTTTAACAGGGTTAGGAGCTCCATATTGGGATTCGTATGCACGAGGAACAATAATTGGTTTAACTCGAGGTTCAACTCGAGCACATATAGCAAGGGCAACATTAGAAGGAATTGCCTATCAAGTTTACGATATTGTAAGTGCTATGGAAGCAGATGCAAATGCAAAAGGAACAGAATTACGTGTTGATGGAGGAGCAACAAGTAATAATCTTTTATTACAATTTCAGACAGATATTTTTGGGTTTCCGGTTGTAAGACCAAATGTTCAGGAAATTACTGCACTTGGTGCAGCTTATTTAGCTGGATTGGCAATTGGTTTTTGGGAGAATATTGAGGAGTTAAAAAATCAATGGTCCATAAACAAAACTTTTAATCCGAAAATGGAAACAAAAAAAGTAGAAGAATTACTAAAACAATGGCATAAAGCAGTTTCAAGAAGTGCCAATTGGATTGATTATCATTAAAAACGAATTAATATGTCTGCATTTACGGCTGAAATTTTTGGAACCTTTTTATTAGTACTATTGGGAAATGGTGTTGTTGCCAATATTGTATTAAAAGACACCAAAGCTAACGATTCGGGATGGATGGTAATTACAAAAG
>SMUY01305470.1_pt1 | contig 10251 bp, 10 predicted proteins | sample 2456441 | NCBI WGS metagenome assembly SMUY01 (sample SAMN11095931, study PRJNA526329) | marine sediment metagenome | biome: Marine sediment; feature: Surficial sediment; material: Deep marine sediment; isolation source: Hadal surficial sediment | place: Pacific Ocean | collected 2014-11 | depth...
AATTTTATTTGATGAACAGCATTTTTCATATTGCACCTCTCCAATTGGTTAGAAATAATGGATTAGCTAAATTTTCTATTCCAAAAGCGCAAGCGCTCTTTCCTCCTGCTTGATTCGAAAGTAGAGAACAACTGAGTTTGCGATGTTCACCCACACGAGTGTGAGCCAGGCCTTGAAGATGAGCGGAATCAACAGCAATTCCAGCACAACTATCACGTAGTTTGGGTGGCGAAAATGTTTGTACGGGCCTTTACGGATGCGCGCACTGCCCGGAATCACCAGAATCCTCGTGTTCCAGTACCGGCCGAGCGAGAAGATCACCCAGTAACGCAACATTTGAACGAGAAGCAGAACAGCCACCGCAAGCTGCCAGCCCGTGATAAGCGGATAGCCTTTAATTCCCGTTTCCAACAGCAGACTCGCAAAAAAGCAAATGTGCAGCAGCACGATGAATGGGTAGTGGCCGCGACCAAATTCTCTGGCGCCTCGTTCTCTCATCCACTTTTCATTTGAACGCGCCCTGAGAAGCTCAATGAGCCTTAGCAAGACAATGCCTGCAAACACAAAATAGAAAACAGCAACGTTCACTCGCTCTCAGCCACGAAACTCTCCATGGAGAACCCGGGGCCCAAGGATGAAGACAATAACTTCATCCCCGGCCTGAATTCTTGCGATCGCATGAATTCGTTCAGCACAAACAAGACTGTCGTACTGGACATATTGCCGTATTTGCTCTGCACACTGCGCATGTACCTGGTTTGGGCATGCGTCATTTCGAGCGCCCGCTCTAATGCGGCAATGATTTTCGGCCCGCCGGGATGCGATAGCAGCACTGCGATATCGCTGAGCCCCAGATTGTGGCGCGTGAGGAATTGCACGATAGCAGGCCTGGCAAACTCCATCGTAATGCTCGGAATATTTTTGGAAAACACCACGCTCAATCCGTTTTCGCCGACATCCCATCCCATGACGTCGAGCGTGTTTTTCCATGTGATCGAATCCGAAAAGAGCACACGCAACATCCGGTCGGATCTGATTTTACTCCTGTCGCCGCAAAGCAACACTGCGCTGGCGCCATCGCCGAAAAGGGACGTGGCAATCAGGTTGCTCTTTGACAAATCCTGGCGCACGAACGTGAGACTGCACAATTCCACCGACACAACCAGGGCATTCTTTTCCGGATACGCCTTCAGCCAATCGCAGGCGCGCGCAATGCCGGCTACGCCACCAGCGCAGCCCAGGCCCCAGATGGGGGTTCGCAGAATAAATTGGTTTAGTCCCAGCTCGTTAAACAGAAACGCATCGATGCTGGGCGTGGAGATGCCGGTGGTGGAAACAAAGAAAATGTGGTGAATCTTATCGGCAGGCAGGTCCCTTCTGCGCAGCAGTCCGGTTATCGCGTCTGAACATAGCCGGATTGCCTCACTTACATAACGTTCGTTACGCTCCGCGAAAGTATGCTGTTCCCCGAACCACTCCAGCGGTGCAGCCAAATAACGGTTCTCAATGCTGGTATTTTCAAAAATGTTCATCAGCTTGCTCTTGCCGGCGGTAAATTCCGGAAATAGCTCCTTCACAAATGCCGCAATCTTGCTCTGTGGAACGGCATGTTCAGGCACGACGTTTTCGATATCAACGATTCTTGGCATGGTTCATGGAAAAGTGTAGTATTTTACGGATGTACCCATCAGTTTTTTTCATCCTAACCTGGCGCAGCCGGAGCAACTAAACCTCTAACCGCTGAGAATGCAGGAGTGGCTGAAAAAGACCTCTCGCAGACGCTGCTTTGCGGTTTCGCCGTTTTCGAATTTCGGCGCTAAGCGCCTAAATACGACCACCTAATGGAAAAATCGAATTGGCCTAAGTCAGGTTTGATACAAGATGGCGTCAGTTGCCAAAAGTTGATTCCGGGGCGGGTTTTGTGTTGCTCTGATTTTCAAAATATTAAGATTAAATCGATGAAAGTCAAGCAGAAATTTCGTGCCGGGAAGAAACGCATGGAAAAGTATTTGATTTGCAATTTTACGTTCTATATTATTTGGTGTTTGAACGACCTAAGTGATTGAGTTTTCGTGCAGACATTAATTGATTACCTAAAATATGCGTGGCCATTAGCTATGGGCCTTTGGCTTTTAATTTTTTGAACTTTACATTGTGAATTATCGTGAATATCATTTCACCCGTTGAGACTGTCGAAAAAGCTCAGATGCCAATTTTCCGAAAAATGACGACCTCCATCTTTCGCTTCTAAGTGACACTTTCGGGTCGCGGCATCATTTTAGTATGCCTTTTTCGGGTTGAGTTTTTGGCCAAAAGACTTTTTCGACAGTCTCGTTAGGTGATTTACAATAACCATTTAACTAATTGAATTTTATTAGCTAAAAGATAATTGCCAAAAGGCAATCGCGCAATTTAGAAGTTAGTTGTCTTGGAAAGTAGGTGCAACTAAGATGAAATCCATGAGAGCCGTGGGCGTTCTGCTTGTTCTCCCTATGCTGTTTTTGAATTGTTCTGACAGCGACAACCCCACAACCTCTCGCCCAACCGCCACCGAAATTAGCGGTTCCCTTTCAGGTGAATTGCCGCGAAGCAATTCACCGTATCTTGTAACCGGAACAGTAACCGTTCAGCCGAACACAAAGCTCGAGATTGCCGCCGGCGTGCGTTTGATGTTCGCCGATTCAACGATGCTGATCGTCAAAGGAGAGTTGCAGGCCGTCGGCAGCGCCGATAGGGTGATCGAGTTTGAAGCTGCCGAAAACAACTGGTTCGGGGTCAAATTCATCGATACTGATGCGCCATCTCAATTGTCCTTTTGTACTTTGACGGACGTACTATTCGATGTCCCGGACTCGCTGCGAAACAGCGCTATCGAGGTTCTGAACGCGGCTCTCACAATGCAGAATTGCATCATCCGTGATAATTTCACGCTGCTGGGGGGCGGGCTGTTTGCATCACGGTCACAGGTGACGGTCAGCAACAACATTTTCCGCGACAACCGATCGGAGAATTTTGGCGCGGGCATATTGCTGGTGGAGTCGGAGGTCTTGGTGGTCAACAACACGATTTTCAGGAACGAGTGTATCAACTTCGGCGGCGGCCTGGTGGTCAGCGATCCGGTTTCGTCGGACATTCAGAACAACATTTTCTATCAGAATACAGCTACGGGCGGAGATCCGCGCATCGCTCTGTTTTCAGGGGACTCCAGCAATTTTACGCCGCAGTACAATTTTCTACCTCTTGGCAATATGGACCCGCTTTTTTTCTCCAGCGACAACCTCCATCTCGCCCCGACGTCACCCGCAATCGACAAAGGCAATCCGGATGCTGCCTTCAACGATGTGGATCTATCGCGCAATGATCAGGGCGCTTATGGCGGCCCGCTCGGGAACTGGTAGTTCAGACGATCTGCATTTCTTCCTTGCTTGCATCCCTAACTTTTCTATTTTAATGTCAAGACAAACGTACAATCCTGATATTTGCCATGCACTATACTGATCTGGACACCCCGGCCCTGCTGATTGACCTCGACCGGCTGGAATCGAATGTCGTCATGATGGCCGATCTGGCGCGGCATCATGATGTCAAACTGCGCCCGCACACCAAAACGCATAAGTGCCCGGAGATCGCTAAGTTGCAGTTGGAAAACGGCGCGGTGGGCATCACCTGCGCCAAACTGGGCGAGGCAGAAGTGATGGCCGCCGCCGGACTGGATGACATTCTCATCGCGAACGAAATCATCGGAGAGCAAAAGTACCGACGATTGATGGAGCTCTCCGGGATGGCCAGGTTGTGTGTCGCCATTGACAGCGAGTTCGGCGCGCACAGTCTCAACGCGGCTCTGGCGCAGGCAGGCAAAACTGTTGAGGTCGTGATCGAAATCAACTGCGGCCAAAACCGCAGCGGCGTTTTGCCAGATGACGAGGCTCTGAGGCTGGCAAGAGTAATCGAGACGCGGCCGCAGTTGCAGTTGCGCGGACTCATGACACACGGCGGCCACGCGTACAATGCGGCGTGCAAAGAGGACATCGCAGAGATCGGGCACGAAGAGGGCGCTGTCATGGTGGCGACTGCCGACCTCCTGCTGCAGGACGGCATTCAGGTTGAAACTGTCAGCGTTGGTTCCACGCCAACAGCGCCTTACTGCGCTGCGGTGGATGGCGTCACCGAGATCCGACCGGGAACGTATGCGTTCTACGATCTGACGCAAGTCGACCTTTTTGCCTGCGCCCTGAAAAATTGCGCGCTCACCGTACTGGCGACAGTGATCAGCCATCCGGCGCAAAACCGCGCCATAATCGACGCCGGAAAAAAGGCCATGACTTCTGACCCGGCGGGCCGCACCGGGCGCAGCAACGGCTACGGCCTCATAGCAGCGAAGAACACGCTCGTCACACGGCTGTCGGAAGAACACGGCATCATCGAGTCCGATACAAAATTCGAGATCGGGGAGAAGATCAAGATTATTCCAAATCATGCCTGTGTGGTCGTAAACATGTTCGATGAAATGTACGGTGTGCGAAACGGTGAAGTGGAGCGCCGGTTCCGAATTGCAGGCCGCGGTCAGATGCGGTAGGGGCTCAACCAGTGGGAAAAGAAGAAAGGAAATTATGATACCAGAGCTCTTCAAAATCGGTCCGGTGACCATCAACAGCTTTGGCGTGATGGCCATGCTGGCATTTCTTGTGCCAACGCTGCTGCTGCGCAAAGAGGTGGCGCGCAAAGGCCAGGATCCGGAATTGGCGGCCGGGATTGCCATCGCCGCCATGGTCGGTGGTTTTCTAGGAGCAAGACTTTACTACATCATCGAGCGATGGCAGCAATTTCTGGCCAACCCATCTAACTATCTTTTTACCGGCGCCGGCCTGGTGTGGTATGGTGGGTTATTGGGCGGCGCATTTGCAGTGATCTGGTATATCCATAGAAATAATGTGTCTGTACCAATGATCGTAGACCTGACGGCGCCGTTGCTTGCACTCGGCCAGGTATTTGGCAGAGGCGGCTGCCTGCTTTCCGGCGATGGCGACTACGGGCCGCCAACCGATGTGCCCTGGGCACTGTCCTTCCCGAATGGCATCGTTCCGACCCATGAGCTGGTTCATCCAACGCCCATCTACGACATGCTCATTCTGTTCGGTATCTTTCTGTTCTTGTGGAAAATCCGCAAGCGGGATTTACCTGGGGGTGTTAAATTTGGGCTTTATCTGGTGCTGATCGGGGTCGGGCGGCTGGCAACCGAGTTTTTCCGTAACACGCCGAGAGTGTTCTTCGGCGCAACCATGGCGCAACTTATCAGCGTCGGTTTGATTCTGACAGGCCTGATCTTGATCTGGAACCTGGTTAAGACTGCAGGAAAACGAGCCGGGCACGCCTAACCCGAGGAGCGATTTCTTGCATAAATTAGCGTATGTTGAACTGCCCCTAACCTGGCGCAGCCGGTGCTTGCGTGAATGATCACACTAAGGAAGCAACTCACGTAGTTTGGTTTCAAGCGCGTTCAGCGTATACGGTTTGTTCAGCAGGCAGACCGCATTTTCGTCGAACGGCAACATTTCCTTCATGTGCTGATCCCAACCAAAACCCGTGACCAGCAGCACCGGGAGATCAGGCTTTATCTGCTTCAAGCCCGTTATAGTATCCGGTCCGTTCATTCTCGGCATGAACATATCCACAATGGCAGCATCAATATTGTTGGCCTGCTCCTGAAAAATTTCGATGGCTTCACAGCCATCACAAGCAGTGACTGTCATATAACCGAGTTTGTTGAGAATCCGCACGGTCAGTTTTCTCACCGCTTCTTCGTCTTCAATAACAAGAACAGTCTTGTCCCTGTCAGTCATTAGTAAGTTCCTTCTTAATCTTCACACCTGAGGTTTCGGTTCGGCGTCGCATTCACAGCGCGAGCTTGTCCGAGTTCACTACTTAATGTGCAGCAGCATGCCAGGTAGCCAATGCATTCTTGTAGTCATTGAGATAGGGCGACATGTCACTTGGCCCAAATGCGCCTTCGAAGAAGTAGTCTACGCCTTCAGCCAAGCACTTGGTTTTGAAATCGGGATAAGTGAAATCGGAGAGTATGACCACGAAGGGTTCGTACCTGCCGCTCTTAAGCGTGTGCATAAGGTCGAGCACATTTCCGCCAGGCAATGGACATTCGAGTAGAATGATATCCGACCTGAACTGGACGACGAACTCAGCAGTTTCTTTCAGATTGCGCGACTGAATGATCAGATCAATCCGATCTACAAAGGAGAGAAGAGGGGTAACCTGATTGCCCAGGAGCCATGAGCCACCAGCTATAAGGACTTTCATGATACTACCAGAATTTATGCCAACATCTTTTCGAAAATATCCGAATAGATTTCGGATTTCGATATAGCCAAAAACCTTATTCTACTGAACGGTTGATACCTGACAGGTATCAAAATTTCTGCGACAGGGCGCCGTGAACAAAAAAAACCCCAAAGCTATCTCAATGTCTCCACCTTTTGATATTTCAATGTGCTTCCTACAAGCGCCCACTAATTCACAAGGTTGTTCTTGATGGCGTAATGGATGAGTTCTGCGTTGGACTGCATGTTCATCTTTTGGAGAACTCGCGCTCTGTAGGTGTTGACCGTGCTCAGGCTCAACGACAATTCCTGACAAATCTCATTCATGGTTCTGCCTTCGCCTATCGACTGAAAGACCTGGAATTCGCGATCGGATAGGGTTTCATGAGGCGGCCGGTCCCTGTCGGCATCAAGATCGAAGGCGAGTCTTTCGGCCAGTGTTTCGCTAATATATTTACCACCGCCGTGCACTTTTCGGATGGCTTTGATCAGGTCGTCTGGAGCACTATCTTTGGTTACATAGCCGGACGCGCCCGTTTTCAAGGTGCGTATGGCCATGTGGTCTTCCGGCTGCATCGTGAGAATAAGCACTTTGGTCTCAGGTTTCATTTCCCGCAGATCCGTGAGCAAGTCCAGGCCGCTCCTGCCGGGCATGTGGATGTCGAGCACGATCACATCGCAATCGTTATTGCGCACGACCTCAAGTACTTCCGCACCATTCTCGGCCTCGAACACCACTGTCATATCGATTTCCTTGTCGATCAGCTTCTGAAATCCCTCTCGGATCAAATAGTGATCATCGGCGATACCAATTCTTATCATAATGCCTTCCTTACTCGTCAACATACAAGAAATGTTGCCTAAGTTTGGCACAGCAGTGCAAGAAGAATTGTCCAGAAGCGCGGGAGCGGATGAACGAGGCAATCATAACTCCAGACTCGAAACTTCAGTGCGGCTTCGTCGCGCAGGGAGATAATCAATATTCAGCAAATTTACTGAAAGAAGCAAGTAGAAAATAAGATCAAGGCGCGTTATTCAGACGGATGCACAAATTCTGTGCGGCTATTTTTTGCCGCTCCCTGTATGGTCTAATACTTCACGGACTTTCTTGCCCAGGCTCTCACGGGTATAGGGCTTTTGTAGCAGAGCAATGCGTTCACCGTCAAGGTCGGCGATTCCCGATATTTCCGATTGCACATCGTAGCCGGTAACAAAGACTGCCGGGAGATTCGCTTTCTGTTTTATCATTTTTTTATAGGTGTCAGGCCCGCTCTGGCCAGGCATCACAACGTCTACTATGACCAGGTCGATGCCTGCTTCATCGGCAAAGATTTTCAGTGCAGCGTTGCCATCGTGAGCTGCGAGGACCCGGTATCCCAACCCGCTCAGAATTCGAATAGAGACATTTCGCACCGCGCTTTCATCTTCAACGACCAGGATCAATTCTTTGCCGCCAACCATGGGTTGGGCAGCCGTTTTTTCAAGTCTGGATTTTTCAGTTTTCGAAACAGCCGGAAAATAAATTTCGAAGGCGGTCCCCTGCTTCAACTTGCTGCTGACCTGAATGACGCCTTTGTGCTGTTTCACAATACCATAAACAACGGCGAGGCCAAGACCTGTGCCCTTTCCCACCTCCTTGGTCGTAAAGAAAGGTTCGAAAATGCGAGACCGCGTTTGTTGGTCCATCCCGACGCCATTATCTGTGACCGTTATTTTCACGAACCGGCTGGCGGCTTCATCATTCGAGTCGCTGCCCAGCCGAATATTCTGCTCAACAAGAAAAGTCTCCGCCGCCAGGTAGAGACCTGTCTCAATGGTTAGTTTTCCGCCTTTCGGCATCGCATCGCGCGCATTAACGGAAAGATTCATCAGGACTTGCTGGATCTGGGCCTGGTCCGACCACACGGGTGGGATATCCGCCTGGAGATTGGTTTTCAATTCGATGTCTTCACCGATAACGCGTTTTAGCAGCTTGACGTGCTCTTCAATAACGGCGTTCACATCGATCAGTTTCGATTCGAACACCTGGTTACGGCTGAAGGTCAGAAGCTGCCGCGTAACGTCACGAGCCTGTATGGCCGCCTTCTTAATTCGGAGGATCTCCTCCCGGACCGAGGAGTTTGGGCCGCAGTCCTCCGCAGCAAACTCTGCATTGCCCAGGATAACTGTCAGCAAATTGTTGAAATCGTGCGCGATGCCGCCGGCGAGCAGACCAACAGCCTCCATCTTCTGCGATTGCTGCAGTTGTTCCTCAAGGTGCCTGCGTTCTGTGATGTCGAGCACGATGGCGACAAACACGGGGGAACCGGCAACCTTAGACATCTGCAAGTGAACTTCTATCGGGTAGGTTGAGCCATCTTTCCTTCTGTTAAGGGCTGAGAAGTGAATTTTTCTTTTGGCGCCGGTCCGCAATGGGTCGAGGAGTTTGTTGAAGGAGTCTCGCGTAAATTCCGGCTTGATCGCTATCGGCGTGAGATCGTTCATCTCGTCCATGCCGTAACCGAGATTCTGTAAGGCGCCGCGGTTGACTTGCAAAAACTTCAGAGTCTCGGCATCAAATATATAGATTTCGTTCAACGAGTCTTCGAGAATGCGGCCAAGCCGGGTCGCCTCCTCTTCAACCCGCTTTCGTTCCGTAATATCGGTAAAGATAAATTCTGCGCGTTGCACGACGCCATCATTATCTTTGGTAAGAACAGCGCTGCCCATGATGTGAACAGGCATTCCGGTGCGCCGGTTCACCAGCGTAGCTTCAAGACGTTCGGTATATCCTTTGTCTTTTAGCTCCTGGAAGGTCTTTTCACGCTCGGCCGGATCAGCATACAACTCGACGGCAGCCATGCCAATCAGCTTCTCTGGCGTGTCGAAGCCAAGCATTTGCGCGGCGGCGGGATTGGCCGAGACGATTACACCATCTCGGTCCGAGACGACGATAGCTTCACGTGTATTTTCAAAAAGTGCGCGGTAGCGATGCTCGCTTTTTCTGAGGGCCGTCTCCGTGGCCCGGTGCTCTTTTCGAACAGCAGCATCGCGCAATTCGCGTTCGATGGCGGGCACCAGACGCCGAAGATTGTCCTTCATAATATAATCGTGCGCGCCGGCCTTCATAGCCGCCACTGCGGTTTCTTCACCGATGGTGCCGGAAACGAGAATGAAGGGAAGGTCCATACCACTCTTCTGCAAAATGGTGTGCGCTTCCAGACCGGAGAAGCCGGGCATGGCATAATCGGCCACCACCACGTCCCATTCTCTGCTGTCCAACGCCTGCTGCATGCCTTCTGCCGTATCCACGCGCAGCCAGTTTGGCTCATAGCCACCGCGCTTGACTTCCCGCAGCAGCAATTCAGCGTCGTCTTGTGAATCTTCCACAATGAGCAGGGAAAGTGGAATCTTCATGATGCGTTCTCCTATCTTGTTGGTGGAGGTTCGTTCAAAAGAAGCCAGTACAATCCGAGCCGTCCGACAGCTTCGGCGAATTTCTCAAACTCGACAGGTTTTCTGATGTAGCTGTTCGCCCCGTGGTCATAGCTGTTGACAATGTCTTGTTCTTCATTTGAGCTTGTCAAAATAACCACGGGCAGCAGCTTGGTGCGCTTGTCGGCCCGCATCCGTTTCAGCACCTGCAAGCCATCTACTTTTGGCAGTTTCAAATCGAGCAGAATGACGGCCGGCTGTTCGCTGGTATCTCTGCCCGCGTGAGACCCTTCGCCAAACAAGTAGTCCAGGGCCTCGACGCCATCTCGCGCCACCACAACCTGGTTTACGATGTTCTGCTTCTTGAGCGCCCTGAGCGTGAGCTCCTCATCGTCCGGGTTGTCTTCTATCAGCAAGATCACTTTGTTTTCCATGCCTGCCTCCCTCATTAAATTGTAAATTCATAAGTGTCCGGTTTAACAAAGGATTCAAGACAGATAAATAC
>SMUY01324477.1_pt1 | contig 10251 bp, 6 predicted proteins | sample 2456441 | NCBI WGS metagenome assembly SMUY01 (sample SAMN11095931, study PRJNA526329) | marine sediment metagenome | biome: Marine sediment; feature: Surficial sediment; material: Deep marine sediment; isolation source: Hadal surficial sediment | place: Pacific Ocean | collected 2014-11 | depth 0-1...
ATCGCTTCGACCGAGGCCTGGTAGCAGGGATTTCCCGATACTCCAACTCCGCCATCGACCCAGGTATGGGTCTTGCCATCAAGAGTTGCGCTGTGGGCTGGGAAGTACGTCGGGACCGCAGTGCTGGCCAAGACCGCGTCTTTCAGCGGCAGGCGTCCCCAACGCGCGGCATTTCCCTCGTTGTCGCGCACGAAGAAGTCTGTGCGGCTTGTGACCGTATTTTTGCCAGTAATAAAGATGTCGATGGGAAGGCTGTTGATCTCTCGATCGGCGCCGATCTCGTCCAGCGTCTTCTCAATGAAGGCACTACTGTAGCGATGATTGCCCAGGTTGAGGGCTACCTTCCAGAATGGTAGTGCCTGGAAGGCGGATTCGGCTAAGTTTCGATAGATTGCCATAAGCCCGCGCGCGCTGATCCCGATCGCGATTCCTGCCGCGATCACGGCGCCGGTCGACGTTCCAGCGACCATGTCGAAGATCTCGCGCGAGGGTCGGCCTTCTACCTTCTCCAGTTCGATCAGGCAGGCGAGGGGGATGATTCCCCGGATGCCTCCACCGTCGATCGACAGAATATTCTTCATGGATGGTCCTCTCGGAGCCAGTTGCAGGAGACGTGCCGAAGTAGGACCAGCGAGGAGTGAGCGCAGCCCCTTGATTATGCTGCGATCGCTTCAACCATGCGCATCTGGAAGACGTTGCCAAACGCAGTGACGACTGCCTCGGCCACCTCCCCCATGCGGGGAACAGGTTCGAGCAGGTCGGCCAGCGCAACCATGGGTGTCTGGGGGAGGTCACAAGCGACAATCCCCTCCCAGTACCGCATGTCGGGGGCCACATTAAGCGCAAATCCATGCTGGGTTACGCCCTGAGCGGTCACGCGCACTCCGATCGAGGCGAGTTTGGATGGGGCCTTGCGCGCGGCAGGCGGACAATGCCTGCATCGTGAAGCGACGTCGGGCTGCACCCAGACGCCGGTGTGACCCTTGCGCAGACCGGATGCTAACCCCAGTGTTGCAAGCGCTCGAATCAGCACGCTTTCGAGATCGCGTAGATAACCCACAAAGTCGCCCGCGGGCAGCCGGCCGTCCATCTTGAGACGACCCAGCGGCAACACGGGATAGCCGACCAGTTGGCCTGGTCCGTGATAGGTGGCGTCTCCTCCTCGGTCGGTCCAGTGCAGGGCGACGCGGCGATCTGCAAGTTCGCGCTGACTCCAGAGCAGGTTCTCGGGCTTTCCCCGGCGCCCGAAAGTGAATGTGTGAGGGTGCTCTACCAGGATGAGTGCGGCTGGACGCGTACCGGCGCCAATGGAGCGTGCAAGCTTCTTCTGGATCGCGCGGGCAGACAGGTAGTCGAGCGTGCCCAATCGATGGACTTCGCAGATTTTCTCCTCACCCATAGGCAGTAGCCTCGCTCGGCCCCAGAATTTCTTGATCGAAGCACGGATCCGCAAGAATACAGTCGCAACGCTCCGTTAAATTTACCCTCGTGACACTCACTGGGAGCGCCGCGCGGCCCGTGTTCAACCTGCCGCTATGGCACTCGCACGAGGTACCGGAGTGAACGTGCAGATCGCGGGCCCTCATTAAAGCGCGTTCTCAAAGCAGGATTGGATGGCGACGAAGGTAAAGGAACTGCACTCCATAGCTTGATAGCCCTGCAACGACCTGCTGATTATAATTTCTCGGCCCTGCTCTCGGCGCCAGGCCGGGTCCAAATTTCATAATGCCCACCGCATATCAAATTCGCAGATCTCGCAGATCGAACCGCAGCCACAGCCCACTGCTGGTTGGGGTCGCCCTTGCAGTAGCGTTGGCCGCAGGACTCGGCCTGCTCGGCGCAGCTGCCTATCTGGCGATCGTCAGTGGGTTGCCAGATGTGGGCGAGGTCGAGGCCCAGTTCGGAATAAGAGGGGCGGAGACCTTCCGACCGCTCCTGGTCTACGATCGCTCAGGCGAACATGTCTTGTACGAGCATCTAAATCCGGCCGCGCAATCCAGGCAATGGATAACCCTTGAATCGGCCCCGGCGAGCCTGGCACAGACGACGGTGGCCGCGGTCGAGCCCGACTATTGGATCAGTCCTGGCTACGACCTGGCCGGCCCAACCGCGTCAACCATAAGCGAACGGCTGGTGGAGGTAGCGCTTTTGCCGCCGGGAGAGCCATCGCCGATTAGGTTGGTTCAGCGGGTCTTGTTGGCCGCCGAGCTCACTCGTCGATACCCTAAAGAACGAATCTTAGCCTGGTTCCTCAACAGCGCCGACTATGGCCGCGCGGCGTATGGAATCGATGCGGCGGCGCTCGCCTACTATGGCAAACACGCGGACGGGCTGTCGCTGGGTGAGAGCGCTTCGCTCGCGGCTCTGCTGGATTCGCCACCCGCCGAAGCGGATGCGCAAACTGGCCGGGAGAGAGTTCTGGATATCCTGGTGGAGGCGGGAACTATTACCCGGACCCAGGCGCGCTCCGCTCGAAACGATCCGTACCCTTCGGAGGAACTCCCGCAGCTTCCACACTTCGCCACGTATCTGATCCAGCAAGTGACTCGTGAACTGGGGGAGGCCGTCGTCGGCAGAAGTGGCATCAAGGTCATCTCCACCCTCGACTATGATCTACAGGAGCAGGCCGCCTGTGCGGCCGCTTCCCACGTGCTGAGACTATCCGGAGCGTCCATCGGTTCGGTCAGCGGCACATCAGGTGGCAGCCCTTGCGTCGCCGCGGGGCTGCTTCCTACTTTGAGGCCGCGGGACGCGGGAATCGACCATGGGATCGAAGAATGGGCGCTTGTGGTGATCGACCCGGTAGCCGGTGAAATCCTGGCCGCGCGCGGCCCGTTTGATGAGCCCCGGAACGCAGGTCCCCTGCTTGATCCTTTTACCTACCTGACCGCCTTCTCGCGCGGCCGGACACCTTCCAGCATGGTGGTTGAGCTGGGGAGCGACCCGCGTGGGCCGATGCGCATTCGGACTGCGCTGGCCAACAGCTATCCGGATTCGGCTGCGACCATGCTGGCTGCGCTTGGGCCGGAGAGCGTGGACAGGACGTTGGGTCAGCTGGGACTCGACGGACCGCGGGAATCAGCCAGCCTGGTCGACTTGACTGCCGCCTATGGCGTGTTGGCTGCGGAGGGGAGACGGACGGGAACGCAGGCGACTCCTAGCATCGTAAAGCGAGTCGAAGATTCAAAAGGAACTGCCCTTTACGAGTACCGCCCCTTTTCGCGGGCGGTTGTCAGCCCGCAGCTGGCGTTCCTGATGGTCGACATCCTGTCCGACGGTTCACAGCGATGGGAGGAGCTAGGAAAAGGAAATAGTTTGGAGATCGGTCGACCGGCCGGGGCGATCTCGGGCAGCTCTCCCGATGGCACTGCCAATTGGGCGCTCGGCTTTACGCCGCAGCGTGCGGTCGGAGTATGGCTCGGAGGCTCCCCACTCATCGGAATGGACAAAACCAACGGCGCGGCCGCTATATGGAACGCGGTCGTCCGATTTGCCTCGGCGGAGCTGCCTCCTGAGGGCTGGAAAGTGCCTTTGGGCTTGGCTGAAATAGAGGTCTGCGATCCCTCCGGGCTCCTACCTACCCAATACTGCCCGCAGGTCGTGCGTGAGATGTTTATCTTTGGTACCGAACCGACCCATTACGATAACCTTTACAAACCCTTCCGAATTAATCGCGAGACCGGCAAATTGGCAACGCTTCTTACGCCGCTTCAATCCGTAGAAGAGCGGGTGTACTTCATTCCGCCCTCAGAGGCCGACGAGTGGGCGAATGCAGAAGGAATAGAGCGGCCACCCCAAGAATACGACACGTTGTCGTCCGACCGGGTCGAGATCCCCGGGGTTCAAATCATGTCCCCCGCGGCCTTTGAGATACTGGCCGAGAGCGTAGAAATCCTGGGGGAGGCTACCGTTGAGGGATTCGATTACTTCCGGCTGCAATATGGGCAAGGCCTCAATCCCACCCGCTGGATCCAGATCGGCGCAGATCAACAGCGACCGGTCGTGGGCGGACGCCTGGGCACCTGGTTAACGGAGGGCCTGAACGGTTTGTATACCGTACAGCTGTTGGTCGTGCTGAATGATGGGCAGGTGCGGACTACGGCAACACCGGTGACCCTCGACAACGAAGCTCCCCGCGTCGAACTGCGGGTCCCATCGGCGGGTGACTCGTTTTCACTCAGCCGGGTGGACACACTTACGATCAGCGTATCCGCCGCGGACGAAGTTGGGCTTGATCGAATTAACTTCTTCGTCGACGGGCGTCGAATTGGTACCGTCACCGCCGCGCCGTTCAGCATTGTCTGGGAATTCCCCAATCGGACGGGTGATTACGAGCTGTTCGCCCGCGCCTACGACGCGGCCGGAAACCGATCCGAGAGCCAGCGGATTACGATCGAAATCGTTCCTTAGTCTGACTCGAGCTTCCCGCGGTCGTTTGTAGCTGCGTCAACTGTTAGTGACACCTCCCCAACTGCAAGTAGCTGCCCGTAACCGGATGTGGCTGCGTCAGCCGCTTGTAGCTGCCCGTAACTGGCATGAGCTTCTTGTAGCCGCTCGCAGCCAAGGAGAGTCCCGGCCAGGCGCGCCCACGCCGCGTTACGCGTCGAGCGGGGGCCGCCAATCCGGGTGCATGTCGCGTGTGGCGGGGCTGTTCGTCAGGTTGGTCGGATTACCACCGCCGGCAGTCATGAGGTAGACGTCGGGCTTGCCTGCACGAGTGCTGGTAAAGGCGATCATTTTACCGTCCGGAGAAAATATCGGCTCCTTGTTGCCATTCGTGGAGGTTAACTGGGTGAAGGTGGCGGCCCGATCCACGAGCCGAGCGGTATAGATCTCGTTCACGCCCCGCTTATAGAACCAGGTGAATAGGAAACGCGTGCCATCGGGTGACCAACTCAGGTCTGCCAGGTTACGCACATTGTCACGTCGATCAAAGTCCACTGGCACTGCGACCTCGGGAGGTCGAACGAAGATCTCCGAAGGCGCGTTGTTGATCGATTCCAGAACTGCCAGCTTATAGTCCCCTGGAACCCAGCTTGGCAGGTCGACGCCAGCCGGAGCCCAGGCGGGAGAGAATTCCGCGGCGCAAAAGTCCGTGTGACAGGAAATGTTCCTTGCACGTACGTTCTCACATCCCTCGGGCGTATCCAGGCAGGCGGTTTCCTTAATGAAGACCTGCGGCGTGTTATTGGCGCGGTTGCTGGTAAAAGCGATTAGTGAGCCATCTGGAGACCAGGCAGGACTAATGTCGTCCCCCTTGAAGCTGGTCACCTTGGCGATCCCGGTGCCATCGGAGTTGATCACCCAGAGGTCCAGCCCCAAATTCGTGCCAACGTCATCGGTCCCGCCGGGAGCGACGTACAGCAGCCGGGATCCGTCGGGCGACCATTTAGGTTGGGTTTTTTCGCCTGGGTCAAACGTGAGCTGACGAGGGTCGGTGCCATCCGGGTTCATGGTCCAGATCTGAAGTACGTCGTCGGTCCGATCGCTGACAAATGCGATTTTGGAGCTCCCCCCCAGCACGACCGGGACCGGGCTCGCGGTCGGGACGGTAGTTTCGGTTGGGGTCGGCTCGATATTTACGGTCTCGGAAGGCTCCGGGGTAATCGGGGGCACCGGTGAGGGGGTATCCGATGGGACGACAACAATCGCTGCGATCGGCTCCGTGGGTTCAGGCGCGGGGCCATTTCCGCCGCCGAATAGGGCTCCGCCGCCAAGGGTAAGTACTGCGGCGATACCAAGCGCGGCCAACACGGCTATCGGTGCGCCGATACGGACCGCACGCGGCATTCCGCCCGCACGAACAGTGGGCAGGTCTGCTCCACCGTGCATGGCCGACTTAAATGCGGCCACATCCGGGAAACGGTCGTCCTTACGCAGCGCGAGCGCATGTGTGATCGCGGCCTCCGCATACACTGGGATCTCCGAATTGAGTTCGCGAGGCGGAGTCAGCTCTCCCTGATTGAGCATGCGATCGATGCTGTTGGCCGGCTGCTTGCCCGTCAGTAAGTAATAGAGGGTGGCCCCTAATGCATATTGATCGCTCTTCGGATCCGTCCCAGAACCGCCAAACTGTTCGGGCGGTGAAAAGCCAGGCGTCATGCCGCGGGCTCCGGTGGCGGTCTGTTTGTCGGTGTCCGCCTTGGCGATGCCGAAGTCGACCAGGATGACTCTTCCATCCGGCTGTAATTTCAAATTCCCCGGCTTGAGGTCGCGATGAACAACCGGGGGTTGTCGGGTGTGAAGAAAGGTGAGCGCGTCGCACACTTCGTCTGACCACCGAAGCACCTCCGCCACACTGGTTTGCTTGCGGGTGAGCAGCGTCTGCAAATCTTCGCCCTCGATATAGTCCATCACCAGGTACTGGATCTCATCCAGGATGAAATGGTCTGTGACGCGGGGAAGATTCGGATGCCGGAGGCTAGCCAGCAGTTTGGCCTCGCGCTTAAACTGGGCCGCCGATTCTGGATTCGGGTTCAGATTCTCCTTGAGCGCGACCTTGATATCAAGCGTCTGGTCGTAGGCCAGGTAGACCGTTCCCATGCCGCCCTTGCCGAGCTGACCTTCGATGCGGTAGCGGTCACTCAAGATCGATCCGGTTTCTAGAGGCATAAAGCGGATTGTAGTTTAGGTGGGTTCATTCGCACTAGGGCTGGAACATGGCTGGGGGGATCGGGTAGCGAGGCTATAATGCCCGCATCCACACGGTGAGGAGATGTTATGGATTACTACCTTTTGTTGCTGCGCATCGTTCACATCTTAGGGGGCGCATTTTGGGCCGGTAGTGCGTTTATGCTGGTGCAATTTGTCGCACCCGCAGTGAGGCTGGCGGGTCCGGAGGGTGCTAAGTTCATGCAGCGATTGGTGCTGGGGACGCGCTTTGTTCTGGTCACCGCCGCGACGGCGGGCCTAACTGTTCTGACCGGATTACTGCTCTACTGGCGGGCCTCAGGCGGCCTAAATACAGATTGGATGTCGACCGGGACGGGAGTGATGTTCACGATCGGAGGCCTGGCCGGGATAATCGCGCTCTTCGCGGGTTCGGCGATCGGAGCCAACAGCCGGAAATTGGCTAACCTTGGAGCGAGTCTTCAGGGGCCACCCTCACCGGAACAAGCGACCGAGATCTCGGGACTGCAGAACCGTCTGTCCAACCTGGGCGCGGTGACCGCCATATTGCTGCTGGTGACGCTGATTGTTATGGCCATTGCGCAGAACGTCTTCTTTTAATCAATCCATTCGGGCTCGGAAAGTCTGTAAGCTTCGCGTAAGCCTGCCTGCGTTGCTGGTGGGTGCGGTCTTCCTCTTATACTAAGTCGTCCTACCTGTGGGCGGAGTAGGGGTGTATTGATGAGACCAATCCAAAATTATCGCTTGATGGGGCTTGCGATTGCGGCGCTCGCGGCGGCCGGACTTGCCTGCAATATCGGTCAGACCGGACCTGAAGATGCGACTTCTCGCCCGGCGCAAGAGCAAGTTTCACCGGATACCGAAACCGAGATCGAACCTGTTTTCGAGGGCGGCGCCGTATCCAGCCTGCAAAACGTCCGTCAGGCGGTAGTGCAGATCGAAGCGCAGGGTACCTTTGTGGATCCAGAGTTCGGTCTGCAGGTGAATTCTGCGGGTAGAGGGTCGGGTTTCATCATCGATCCGTCTGGCATCGCGGTCACCAACAATCATGTCGTAACGGGTGCCGCCCTACTGAAAGTATGGGTGGGGGGCGAAAGCGAGTCGCGAAATGCGAGGGTGCTGGGTGTCTCCGAATGCTCCGACCTGGCGGTCATCGATATCGAGGGGGATAACCATCCCTATCTAGACTGGTATGAGGGATCCATCGATGTGGGTCTCGAAATTTATTCCGCGGGATTTCCCCTAGGAGACCCCGAGTTTACGCTGACCAAAGGAATCGTATCCAAGGCCAGCACCAGTGCCGAGACGGATTGGGCCAGCCTGGACTCGGTCCTGGAGCATGATGCCACGATCAACCCCGGAAATTCCGGGGGCCCGCTGGTGGACAGTTCGGGACGAATTGTTGGTGTGAACTTCGCGAGCAATCCCACATTCTCTCAATACTTTGCAATACCCCGCGATGTGGCCGCCGGCATCATCGACCAGCTGCGACAGGACCAGGACGTCGATTCAATCGGAGTGAATGGTAAGGCGGTGGTGAGCGACGATGGTTTGCTCTCCGGAGTTTGGGTGAGCTCGGTGGCCTCCGGTTCAGCGGCTGACAAGGCGGGTGTGCAGCCGGGAGACATTCTCACTACCATGGAGGGGCTGTCACTCGCCATGGACGGCACGATGGCTGATTATTGCAATATCCTGCGCACGAAAGGACCCGATGCGACCTTAAGCATCGAAGTGTTGCGGTATGAGGATGAGCAGTACCTCCAAGGGCAGATCAACGGTCGACCCTTGGAGACATCGTTCTCATTTGAAACGGAGCTGGGTTCGGCGATTGCCGATGAAGGGGGATCTACAAACGGATCCTACAGCAGCTACGTTTCGGTGAGTGACGATTTCGGCACAATTTCTGTGGAAATTCCATCGGAGTGGGCCGATGTAGATGGCAGCCCATGGGTCGATGATGGAGAGGTCATTGGAGCTGGCATCTCCGCCGCGGCAAGCTTGGACGACTTCTTTTCGTATTGGGATGAGCCCGGAATATTCTTCGGAGCCTCGGATGATCTAGCGCGGCTAGGCGGCTACGTGCAGTTGCTGGATATTTTGCGCCCCGACTTTATGTCGGACTGCGAACTGGACGGAAGGTACGAGTACGATGACATTCTTTATCGCGGCAAGTACGATCTTTTTTCAAAATGTGGCGGGAGCGACGGTTCATTATTTATGGTGCTGACGGCAGTCCCTAAAGATGATCCGACTGAATTCTTGATCCTGCTAGAAGTGCAGATTGTTCAAGACGGCGACCTGGAAGCGGTGGACCGCATTCTCGAGAGTTTTGAAGTTGTGGCGGCTCTACCTTAACACTCCACATTGACCCATCTAAGGAAAGGCCTCTGCATGGCAGGGGCCTTTTTCGTTGTTTGACTCTCGACTGGCCGGCGTGATAATATTCCCGAGCTTGGGGACCCCATATCATTATTCGGGAGTCCCTGTGGCCGGTTTCACCTGAAATCATTCTTCTGTTATCGCAGCAGGAAATCGCTCGAATGGCCCGAAATAGTACGCGGCCACCAAGCTAAACTGGAAGAAGGATTCGACCGCCGATAGGGGTGGGTGCCGAGACCGGGCACTCACCCCTATTTGATTGTTAGTGATGAAAGTGTCGTTTTATGAGCATCGAATTTCTTATTAGGATTATTGGTATGTTTGTCTTCGCCGTAAGCGGAGCCATCCTGGGCGTGCGTCTGAGCATCCTGGCCGGTGGAGCGGCCGAGCTGTGGGGAATGGTGCTCGCCATGGTGGGTGCGCTGTTGGGGCTCGTTATTTCGCCCTATCTGACCACACGGCCGGTGCGCGCCATCCGTCGACGGATGATACAGGTGTCAGCGCAGACGATGGGAGCCGGTCTGGCCGGCTTGATTGCGGGATTGCTTATCGCGGCGCTCGTGTCAGCCCCCATCTCGCTTCTACCTTCGCCGTTTGGCCAGCTGGCGCCCTTTCTTACCGCCGTTTTTATGGCCTATCTTGGGGCCACCATATTCGTCATGCGCGAGAACGACATCATCAACTTGCTGCGCAGTCGATTTCAGTCTGACCCAAATGAGGCCGGCACGTCCTCGCAAAGTGGCCGGAGTATTCTCATGGACACCAGCGTGATTATCGACGGCCGCATCGCGGATATCGCAAGGACCGGATTCGTCCAGGGGCCCATGTTGGTGCCGGCCTTCGTGCTGATAGAACTGCAACACATCGCCGATTCGGCAGACCCGCTTCGGAGAAGGCGCGGTCGTCGAGGGTTAGACATCCTCAACCGGCTCCAGAAGGACAACACGATCCCATTGAGAATTACCGACCTCGATGTCGAAGGCGTGCGTGAAGTGGATGACAAGCTCGTGATCCTTGCGAAGCAGCTGCGAAGTCCGATCTTAACCAACGACTACAACCTGAACAAAGTGGCGGAGCTCCAGGGTGTAACGGTGCTCAATGTCAATGAGCTGGCCAATGCGGTCAAGGCGGTTTATCTGCCGGGCGAAACCATGGAAGTACAGGTCATTCAGGAAGGGAAGGAACCCGGCCAGGGAATCGGCTACCTCGACGACGGAACGATGGTTGTTGTTGAAGACGGCA
>SMUY01184746.1_pt1 | contig 10250 bp, 8 predicted proteins | sample 2456441 | NCBI WGS metagenome assembly SMUY01 (sample SAMN11095931, study PRJNA526329) | marine sediment metagenome | biome: Marine sediment; feature: Surficial sediment; material: Deep marine sediment; isolation source: Hadal surficial sediment | place: Pacific Ocean | collected 2014-11 | depth 0-1...
ACCTGGTCCAGCAGCTGCTTTCGCGTCGCGGCCTGCTCCGGCTGCCCCGGTGCCGCGATCAGCTCGATCTGGGTGCGGATGCCTGCCACCTCGCCCAGCGAGATCGGCAGCAACTCGTAGCTCGCCGCGGGGTCGATGCGGCTCGGTACCTCGCGTAACTCGCCGCGATGGTCCGGACGCATCTTCGTATACGCCGCACGGAGGTTGGCGCTCTTTCCTGCACCTTCTGCCCCCCAGTAGACGATGCGCGCGTTGACCTCTGCGGCTTCTCGGCTCACCTTTGCCATCAGATTTTCCCTTTCTTCATCAGGATCCGTCGGGCCTGGGTCGAGATGATCTGCGGAACGTCCTTGCTCTTCATCAGATGCCGTAGGTCGGTGTCCTGCAGAAAATTGAGGAACTTCAGCGCTGCGGTCTGTGGGCACTTCGGATTGCTGACCAGAGCCATTTTCACCTGGTAGTTTCGTGTCCAGCTCCGATTGTTCGAAATCAAGCGCAGCACTTCATCGCAGACGTTGCGCGACTTGGCGAAGACCGCGGCCTCATTGTCGGTGATCTTCGGACTGCTGACCGCTGCCACGGCCACGATTTTGTTTCGGTCGCGGATCAGTAGACCCCGGGCTTCCTTGTTGCCCAGTCGGGCCAGCTTGACCTTCTGGAAGATGCTCATCTGCTGGATCAGAGCGTGCAGATTGATGCTCGAGGCGGCATCGGTCTCGTCGTCGTTGTCGGATTCCTCAATCAGAGACCGGGCGAATTCTCCGAGATCGTCTCCTAGCACCGCGCGCAGGGCGGCCTCGGCCTCGGAGACGCTGACCTCCCGGGTTTCCGGGTCATCGTCGTTGTCCGCGGGCAGATCCAAGCCGAGGAACGTGAGGATCCTTTCGATGACGGCGCGGCCGGTCAGCGGGTTGGACCCCAGGGATTCGACGATCTCGGGAGTGCGCAGCATGCGCTCCTGATTGTTCGAGATGATATCGACGACGCGCTTGCAGGGCAGGGTGGCCAAGAAGGCGATCGTCTGGTCATCGGTGGCGAAGTTCAGCGCCAGCCGCTCGATCCGCTGCGCGTCGTCCTTGAAGGTGCGAGCGAGGTGCGAGAGCAGCGCCGGATGACATTTTCCGCCGAGCACCGGATCGATCACGCTGTCGGGCAGGCCTTCGAGACTCTCGCGGGCTGTGGATTTTATCTCGGCGTCGGGGTCGTGCATCAATGCGAAGAGCACGGTGGCGAGCTCGACGGGAGGAAGGGGCAGAGCGCCGCGAGCCGCCATCAAGCGGACTTCGCGCGGCGCATCGCGCCGGGCGTAACGTTCCGCCTGTGGCGACAGCGTCAGGCGGATCTTCTGTCGTTCCTTCTCCTCGTCCACGTTTCCCCGATCTCTCGTCTCCGGGGCGCGAGCCCCGGCCTTCGGCGCCCCCCTTTGCCGTCCGGCCAGGCAGGAGGCTAGGAGGCTTCCTTTTTTGCGGCGGCTGCCGCGGCAATGATCTTCTCGCGCACGTTGGCGGGGGCTTCCTCGTAGTGCGAGAACTCCATGTGAAATTCGCCCTGGCCACCCGTCATGCTGGTCAAGGTCGTGGCGTATTCGAGCATCTCACCCATCGGCACCCGGGCCGTTACCACCGACATCGCACCGGACGCTTCAGAGGACTGCACCTGGCCGCGGCGGCTGGAGATGTCGCCCATGACGTCGCCGACGTGGTCGGCCGGGGCCGAGATCTCGACGTTCATCACCGGTTCGAGAATGGTGGGCTTGGCCTGCTCGATACCCGCCTTGAATCCGAACGAGGCGGCCAGCTTGAAGGCCATTTCATTCGAGTCCACCGGGTGGTGCTTGCCATCGATGCAGCGGACGCGAATGTCCACCACGGGGTAGCCGGCAAGCGGTCCCGCGTCACAGGATTCCATGACGCCCTTTTCGACGGCCGGGATCAGCCCGCGCGGAATGGCGCCGCCCTTGATCTCGTCCAGGAATTGAATGCCTTCCCCTCGGGGCAAGGGTTCGAGCGTGAGGTAACACACCCCGAACATGCCTTTTCCTCCGGTCTGCTTCTTGAGCTTGCCCTCGATGTGCTCCGCCTTGCGCGTGATGGTTTCGCGGTAGGGGACTTTCGGGGTCTTCAGCTCGACCCCCACACCGAACATTCGTTGGAGCTTCTGCACCGTAATCCGGACGTGAAGCTCTCCCATGCCGGACAGCAGGAACTCGCCGGTGGAGGCTTCTCGCCCCAGACGGAGCGTCGGATCCTCTTCTACCAATCGGCCAAGTGAGGAATAGACTTTATCCTCGTCTGCCTTTGATTTCGCCTGGATGGCATAGGAAATGACACCCTGGGGAATGGGAATTTCCGGCAGCGGGATCCCTCCCTTTTCGGCGGTCAGGGCGTGACCCGTACGCACGGACTTGAGCTTTGCGACCGCCACAATATCGCCGGGGCCCGCCTCGGGGACGTCCCCGTGCTCCTCTCCCTTGAGCAGCAGCAGCTTTCCAAACCGCTCCTTGGTGTCGGCCGTGACGTTGAGCACCGACTGGTCTGCCTTGACTGTGCCGGACACGATCCGCATGACCGAGAGGGTGCCCGCGTAGCGGTCGATCAGGGTCTTGATCACGACAGCCGTGAAGGGCGCCTCCGTGCTGGGCTCCACCTCGGTACCGGCGTCGTCCGCCGCCTTCCAGGCGGGTCGGTCCGCGGCGGACGGCAGCAGCTCCGTGATGCCTCCCATGAGCGTGGAAACGCCGAGCCGGGTCAGTGCGGCGCCGCAGAAGACGGGCGTGATCTTGCCGTCCCGCGTGCCTGCCAGGAGTCCGAGTGAGAGCTCGTCCTCGGTCAGATCGCCTTCTTCCAGATATTTCTCGAGCAGTACGTCGTCACACTCCGCGACGTCCTCTACCAGAGATTCGTGAGCGGCCTGCACGGCATCGGCCATGTCGTCCGGGATCTCGCCTTCTCCATCCGCGGTCACGGTCTTCATGTGAATCAGGTCGATTACACCCGAAAAATTCTCGTGTTCACCGATGGGAAGCGTTACGACCGCCGGGCTGGCGCCGATCTCCTTCAAGGACTCGACGGCAGCGTCAAAGTCGGCTCGTTCACGATCCATGCCGTTGATGAAGGCGATTCTCGCGACGCCGTTGTCGCGACACGCCGTCAGCATTCGATTCGTGCCCACCTTGGCGCCGCCCGCGGCGTTCACGACGAGAACGGCCCCGTCGAGTCCGTGCAGTGCGATGCGGCCATCGGCCTGGAAGTTCGAGTCGCCGGGGGTGTCGACCAGCGTGACATGCTTGCCGTTGGTATCGAAGCCATAGATGGAACAGCTGATGGTCGTGTGCCGTTCCTTTTCTTCGGGCAGGTAGTTCAGCACAGAGGTCCCATCGGTTACGCTTCCGAGGTGGCTGGTCGCGCCGGCGGCGTGAAGGATGGCCTCGCCGAGCGTCGTCTTGCCGTCCCCGGAATGGCCAATCAGGGCGAAGTTGTAGGTGTCCGCGACCTTCACGTTCTTCATCAGGAGCTCTCCTTTCGTGCCCCGTCGGCCTGAGGGCGGTTCTTTTCGAAAATGATGCGCAACCCTTCCAGCGTCAGGAACGGCTCCACCCGCTCGATGACACTCGTTTCATTCGCGACGAGATGGGCCAACCCCCCGGTGGCGATCACACGCGCGTCTTCGCCGAGCTCACTGCGAATCCGCACTGCTATGGAATCGACGACGCCGGCGTAGCCGTACAGCAGTCCCGATTGGATGGCGCCCGTCGTGGTCTTTCCGATCACGCTCTTGGGGCGGGCGATCTCGACGCGGTGAAGCATCGATGCGCGTTCGAACAGGGCCTCCATTGCCGTGTGCATTCCCGGGAAGATCACGCCGCCCAGGTACTCGCCCGCGCGCGAGACACAGTCGAAGGTGGTTGCGGTGCCGAAGTCGACCGCGATGACGGGGCCGCCGAACATCTCGAAGGCGGCCACCGAATTCACGATCCGATCCGCTCCGACCTCGCGCGGGTTCTCGTAGCGCACGGGCATGCCGGTACGGATCCCTGGTCCCACGATCATGGGAGAACGGTCGAAGAGCTTGGTGGAGACCCGCTCCCAGATCGGCAGCAGCGGCGGAACGACACTCGAGATGATGATGTTGCTCACGTCGGAGGTGCGCCGTTCTGCCTGGTCGAACAACGCGGTCAACGTCATGGCCACCTCATCGGAGGTCTGCTCCCGATGGGTACTGATGCGCCAGTGCTGGGCCAGTTCGCCACGCTCCTCACCGTCCTGGGCACGGTAGTCGAATACACCGATCGAAACGTTCGTATTTCCGATGTCGATCACGAGCAATACGGTCAAGCGTTCTCCTTCGTGATCGTGACATCACCGGCGATCACGCGGGCCTCGCCGCCGTCGTCCTTCTCGATTCTCAGCGTTCCATCCCGGGCGATCCCGATCACGGTGCCCTCGATCTCGGCGCCGGCCAGCTCCACGACGCGCACCCGGCGACCCGTCATCCGAAGTCGCGCCTCATAGGCAGGCCTCAGGCTCTCGAATCCGGCCGACTGGCATCGATCCAGAACGCGTTCCAGCTCATTGTACAACCGGCAGGTGAAAGCGACGCGATCGATTCGCTCGTCACAGTGACTCGAGAGGCTCGTGGCCAGGTGTCGGAACTCATCGGGGAAGGACTCGCGGTCCACGTTGAGGTTGACGCCGATGCCGAGTACGAGATAGGAGACGCGGGTGGCCTCGGCGCCGAGCTCGACCAGGATTCCCGAGGTCTTGAGCCCATTGAGCAGCACGTCGTTGGGCCACTTCAGTTCGACCTGATCCGGGTCTGGAACCGAGCTGGCAATGGCCTCGGCGACACCGATGGCGGCCGCCAGGATCCAGGTCGGCGCCTCGGCCGTGGTGATCTGCGGCCGCAGCACGATCGAAGTGTACAGATTGAGATGGGGCGGGGAGAAGAAGCTGCGACCCAGGCGGCCCCGGCCCGCGGTCTGTCCTTCGGCAATGACGGCCGTGCCATGTGCAGCCCCCGAACGGGCCAGCTCCTGGGCCACGCGATTGGTCGAATCGGTCGTCTCGAACCATTCCAGCCGGCGCCCGAGCCAGCGCGTCTCGAGTCGGGCATGGATCTCTTCTGGATAGAGACGGTCGGGAGCTTCGGTGAGGCGATACCCATCGCCGGCTGCCGCCTCGATCTTGTAGCCGAGCGCGCGCAGTGCCTCGACGTTCTTCCAAATTGCGGTGCGAGAAACGTTCAACTGGTTGGACAGGTCGGCACCGGAACAGGTGCCCCCGCCGGCGCGTCGCAGGGATTCCAGTACGCGCGCCGGCCCGTTCTTCACCTCGTCGCCCCCACGCTGGTGTTTTCTCCACCACGCTGGGGGATCTCGAGGGCGACGTCGGCCCCCGGGGCCGAGTGCGTGAGGGCGCCGATCGAGATGCGGTGTACGCCGGTTTCGGCGTAGCGTCGGACGTTGTCGAGGGTGATGCCGCCGCTGGCTTCAAGGGTGGCGCGGTCGCCGACCCGGGCGACGATGGATTCGATCTCCTCGGGAGTCCGATTATCGAGTAGCAGGAAATTGGCACCCGCCTCGACGGCCTTGATGGCATCGGCTTCGCTCTCGACCTCGATCTGGATCCTGAGATTCGCCGGGGCTTCGGCGATGGCGGCCTTGACCGCGGCTTCGACGCCACCCGCCAACGCAATGTGGTTGTCCTTGAGCAGGACTCCATCGAACAGGCCGACGCGATGATTCAGCGCGCCTCCGACCGCGGTCGCATACTTGTCGAGCGCTCGCCAACCGGGAAGCGTCTTGCGGGTGTCGACGATCCGGGCGCGCAGGCCCGCCACTGCGTCGACGTAGCGCTGGGTCTGGGTAGCGATTCCACAGAGGCGGCCGAGGAAATTGAGGGCAGTGCGTTCCGCAGCCAGGATGGCGCGTAGGTTGCCGATCACGTGCGCCATGGGCTGGCCGGGCTGCAGACGGTCGCCGTCCGAAACCGTCGGCTTGAAGTCTGCGGCTGGATCGAGGCAGCCGAAGACGGCGGCTGCGATCTCGAGGCCGCAGACCACCAGCGCCTGACGCGACTCGACCACGGCATCGCCCTGGCGGCTGGCCTCCACCACCAGCGGTGTGGTGGCGTCACCCGGACCCACGTCCTCCTCGATGGCCATCTCGACGAGTGGCCACCAGCTCCGTGCCGGGGGGATGGACACGCGCTGCATCGTCCACAGACGGTAGCAGTCCAAGTCAGCGTTAGCGTTCAGAAACGGGACGGACCGCCGAATGCTGCGCGCCTGTTTTCCCCGAGGGGCCGCGGCTCCTCGGACCCGAGACTAGTCGGACTCGCCCTTCATCCGGCGAATCTCTTCGCGGATCAGGGTCTCGGCCAGCTGCGGGATCACCTCCCACGCGATCTTCTCGACCCGCTCGAGAGCCTGACGGACGATCTGTTCGGTGACGTCACCGAAGGCCTCCCAGGCGATCTTCTCCAGCGTGTCGTGGATCTGGTTGCGCAGCTCGGGAGACACTCTCGAGAGGTCGACGTCCGGAGCCGACGAGACAGCGGCTGCCGGAGTCGGCTCGACGAAAGCCTGCACCGCAGACGAATCCGCGTCGGAAAACGTCGGAACGAGATCCTCCAGCTCCGGCTCGTTCGGCTGGACCGCCGCCAGGGGATCGCCCGGATCGGGTGTATCGCCCAGCAGCTGGTCCACGGGCTCAGCGGCCAGCGGTGCCGGCTCGGGTTCCGCTACGGAGGCCACCGGCTGCGGAGCCGCCGGCGCGACCACCTCGAAGTCGTCGCGCACGGGATCGCTGATTACCGGCGGCTCAGGAGCCGGCACGGCCGGTGTCAGGTTCAGCGGATCGCGCAGGTCCGAAGAGGAGACGTCGAAGCCCGATGCTCCCTTGGGATCCATCACGGTTGCTTCGGCCAGGTCGTTGACGTTGATCGCGGGCGTTTCGGGATTGGTGTCGCCCGCCGTTCCCAGATCGAATTCGAAGAGGCCTTCGCCCCCACCGACATCCCCGGCCGGCATGCCGCCGGCGATCAGCGAATCCTCTTCGGGCGTCGTGTCGACCGCGGGCATGCCCAGCTCGTCGTCCAGCAAGCGGGTCATTCCCAGGCCGGCGACTCCGTCGGCCGAAGCGTCGGGAGGCAGCGCGACGCTGCTGTCGGGTGCTGCGGATGCCACCGGAGCGTCCATGGGTTCGAGTGTCGTCGCGTTGTCGCCCGCACCGATCGACAGGTCTTCGTCGCCGAAGGCAAACGCGCCGCCGCTATCGGCGGCCGGGTTGATGTCGATCGCGAGGGTGTCGGCGGTCGGTGCCGCATTCTCTTCCGGAGCCGGCGGCGCGGTCGCGGCCGAATCCGCTTGGGACTGATCCTCGTCGAAAAAGTCGAAGCTCTCGCTGTTCGAGCCGGCATCTCCGGGAGACGGTGACGCGGTCACGGCCGGAGCCGGCGGCGGTGCCGTGGCGAGCAGCTCCTTGACGCGATCGACCAGGGTCTGCGCTTCGAAGGGCTTCGCGATGTGTCCGACAGCCCCGCACTGGCTGGCGCGCTCCTCGTCGAAGGCCTCGAACGTGCCGGTCAGCAGCAGCACGGGGATGTGCCGCAGCGAAGGGTCGGCCTTGATCGCTTCGCACACCTCGTAGCCGTTCAGGCCCGGCATGACGACATCGGCCAGGATCACGTCTGGGCGCGCCTCGCGAGCCTTCACCAAGGCGTCGTCGCCGTTGTCGACAGTGATCAGTGTGACATCTTCGCTGGCGAAGCTGATGCCGACCACCTTCTGGATCGTCACGCTGTCGTCTGCGAGCAGGAGCGTCTTGGGCATGTTCCCCCCGGTATAGCGCGCAACACGGCAGCAAGGGCCGTCCGCGCCGGAATCTCCTCAGCATGTAGTATCGTCGTTGGACCTGCTGAGATTGAATGGTTTTCGGGCTTGGCCGTCCAGTGCTGGCGTCCGGAGTCGCCCCCGGGGATGGGTCAAGCTGGTCACGAGTCCCTCCGATGCACGTCTGGATGGGGGGGAGAGGGTGTACAGCGCGTGAATCTCCGGTCCGCCGCACTCACAGACGTCGGTCGCCGCCGCAAGGCGAACGAGGACTGCTACGCCCTGGCTCCCGACCTCGGTCTCTATCTGGTGGCAGACGGCATGGGAGGCCACGCTGCGGGCCAGCTTGCCAGCGAGTTGGCGGCCCAGGCCGCAGTAGACGCCCTGAGGACCCTGGTCGACGCCTCCGCGAGCCTGACCGAGAAGCTCCGCTATGCGACCGCTGCGGCGAACCGGGAGATCCTGGCCGCCGTCAAGCAGCGCCCCGAACTGGCGGGAATGGGGACCACCCTGGTGGCAGTTTTGGCCTCGCCAAACCGGATTGCGCTGGCCCACGTGGGCGACAGCCGTGCCTACCTGGTCCGCGGCGATCGCATCCGCCAGCTTACCGATGACCACTCGCTGGTGGCCGAGCTGGTGCGTCGCCATGAAATCAGCGAGACCGCGGCCCGGGGGCATCCCCACCGCCACGTCCTGACCCGGGCCCTGGGCGTCCGTCGCGGTGTCGAAGCCGATCTGGCGGAATTGACGCCGGTGCCAGGCGACAGCTTCGTCCTCTGCTCCGACGGCCTCACCGGCCATGTGCGCGACGAGGAGATCTGCGAGATCGTGCTGGCCCAACAGAACGACCTCGACGCCGTCTGCAGCCAGCTGGTCGACCTGGCGAACTCCCGCGGCGGCGAAGACAACGTCACCGTCGTGATCGTTCGCTGCGACAAGGACTGAATCCTCGCCGCTTGGCTTGGCGAGTCGTGTTGCCCGGCCACTCCGCAGACGAGGCTCTCCTCTCAAGACGGGCCTCTCGTCTGAAGACGAGAGGCCCAGATCCAGTCAGTCCGTTGTCTGGTCGGAAAAAAGCAGTCCGTGGTTGAGTCGGAAGCTAGCGGTCGAGCAAGGCCTTGAGCTTGGCTCGCAGCCGCAACACCGCCTTGGTGTGGATCTGGCAGACACGGGACTCGGTGATACCCAGGATCCCGCCGATCTCCTTCATGTTGAGATCTTCGTAGTAGTAGAGCGAGACGACCAGACGCTCTTTCTCGGGAAGAGTAGCGATCGTTTGGGCGATCAGCTGCTTGGTCTCGGTCAGCTTGAGCGTTGCGAACGGATTCTCGGAGTGGACGTCTTCGACGATGTCGGCGAAGGTCCCCGCGCGGTCGCCGTCGGCGTTGGTGCCGCGGATCTCTTCCAGGTTGACGAGCGAGATGCCGCGCACCTGGTTGAGCAACTCATGGAACTTGTCGATCTGGAGTCCAAGAGAATCGGCCACCTCGTCGGTACTTGCCGAACGCCCGAGGCGTTGCTCGACTTCACCGTAGGCGCGCTCGAGCTTGCGGCTCTTTTGGCGGACACTTCTCGGCACCCAGTCGAGTGACCGCAGCTGGTCCAGGATCGCACCCTTGATCCGGAACTCGGCATAAGTCTTGAACTTGCAGTTCTTGTCGGGGTCGTATTTTTCGATGGCGTCCATCAGTCCGATGACGCCGGTGTTGTGCAGATCGTCGAGGTCGATGTGTGAGGGCAGACGCACGGCGATGCGATTCACGATGTATCGAATCAGCGACGTATGCTCGAGGACGATCTGCTCCCGGAGGGAGGGGGGGATTTCGGAGTGCTTCTCCTTGGCCTCGCGGAGCAGCGTTTCCATCCAATTCTCTCCTTTGAACCTGGTTGTGGATCTGTGGTCCGGTGGGTACAGACTGCCCGCCGGCTGCTTCTGACCGGCTGCATGAAGCACGGCCCATGCCAATCCACGTCAGTGACCCGACCCGTTGCGGCCGGAGGGCGCGCGCGAGGCGTTCCGCGATCGCGCCGAGGCCATCCAGGTGCTTGGAATCCGGAGGCTTTTGGCCGGATCGGGACCCGTCCGATTGCGCAGGAAATTGCGAGGAGGCCGTGCAGCCCGGGGCGGCGGCAGGTTTCGAGTGTCCCCGAAAGCGTCGGAGTTCCGACGCTCTGACCGCCGAGGAGTTACGAAACCGTCAGTCAGCCGGCCAAGGATTGCGGCGAAGGAAGGGTTTCTTCCCTGCAGGGTCCAGCCACCGGCAACGGCGGAAAGGCGTCTTTTGTCGCCTGCGATTCATGCCTGCCGGGCAGCGGCAGCGATGAATCGAGAAGCGTCCCGAACGCGCCGAAAAGTGGCGAGATCGGCTCAGGCTGTGTCCGGCTTCCCCGACCCTTTCTCTTCCAGGCCCTTCTTCTTG
>SMUY01026796.1_pt1 | contig 10249 bp, 5 predicted proteins | sample 2456441 | NCBI WGS metagenome assembly SMUY01 (sample SAMN11095931, study PRJNA526329) | marine sediment metagenome | biome: Marine sediment; feature: Surficial sediment; material: Deep marine sediment; isolation source: Hadal surficial sediment | place: Pacific Ocean | collected 2014-11 | depth 0-1...
AAGTGCCTCCAGAGATCGGAGACCTGACGAAAATAAAGGTAGGCGACAAGATCCGCATCAGATACACTCGGGCTTTGGCAATTTCTGTTCAGAAGCCTTAAGTTTATTTGTATGCCGATTTACATGAGCTAATTATCCATACTCCCTAATATTTAGACAGGAGTTGAAGAGAGCTTTTTTGTTTCTTTATAATATTACTATTCTATGGAGCTTCATCGTTTTTTATTTTAATTATTAGGTGTTAACATAAACTGGATGGATACCCGTTCTGCTAATAAATATTTATCGGGAGTATATCTATTGACAGGCCTATTTTGTTACTAGTTTCTCAAAATGTCTACTGGACCATCCAGAGAGGTTACGGTTAAATCTATAACTATGCTCCGCAAAATGATTATAGTCCTGTTGCCGACCGTCTTAGTATGCCTCTTTACATCTGCGTCTCTACCGGGATTGGTCTTAAAATCTTTTGCCCAGGGGTCTCAACAAAATGGGGCGTCAATCCCAGCATTATCGTCATCTAAGCCGACAAGAAAGATGATAATCGAGAAAGTGGGCGAGAGACTCGCAAATCCTGTGGCCCCAATATGGAGCATTGGGTTAAGGTATGATTTCACCTTCCTTACCGGTGATCCGTCGGATAAGACACGCAATAGTTATATATTAAATGTCCAGCCTGTAATTCCAATCCCGGTAAGGGATAAGTGGTTCTTAATTGTTCGCTCTGTATTGCCGTTTATAGCCAGCACTCCCGTAGCACAAGAAGGGGGAGGTTTTAAAGGAAGAACAGGGTTCGGGGATATGGCTTTAGTTACTGCGCTCACGCCCAGAAAAATCAGCGGTTTCAAATGGGCCCTCGGAACGACTTGGATTTTCCCCACAGCCAGCAAAGAGAATCTTGGCAAGCAGAAGTGGCAGTTAGGCCCTACCGGATTTGCCGGATATTTTGGTAAAAAATGGGCAGCAGGTATTTTCCCGCAGCAATGGTGGTCAATTGGCGGTAAGGATAACAGGCCTGAGACTAGTCATGCGAACATCCAGTACTACCTTTGGCGCAATCTCCCGGATGGTTGGCAGGTGGGAACCGGGGCTCCAAACGTGTTAATTGACTGGAAAGCTGATGACGATGATAAAGTCACACTGCCTATCGGTCTTGGGGTAGCAAAGACAGTTAATTTAAAGAAAGTACCGTTTAGAATTCAGCTTGAAGGCAGCTACAGTGTCGTGCAACCCGACACGCTCAGTCCGGAATGGAATATTCGTTTGGTAGTGACGCCGTTTTTTCCGGGGCTGATAAAAAAATCCTTTTTTTAGTTGTACTGCTCCCCTTTTGTCAGGCTAGGTTTAAGTTGGAATTATGAAGAATGCAACACTTCCTATTCATTCTGATTATACCGCTCTCCTGTATATAGGGTTTTCTTGACCTTCTCCCGGAAATCTGGAGCCTACACAGTAAGTCCTAAGTAGAGTCGTTCTTGTCAATAAAAGAAAATCCAGATTAAACAGAACAATGCGGCTATACAAATAATTGGAAATGCGAATGTAACGTATCTATCAATAGTGTCAGCTAACTCTATTTTTTCAGTAGTCTCCAGGCGCCTAAAAAATACATTAAAGAGAACAGTTAAAGCAGTAATAAAAAATGCAATAAATAGTACGCTGTCCATAAAAGTCATATACCCTAATCTGGGCAAATCTTTGCCTATAGTAAAATTAAAGACTACTAATATTAATAGAACCGCAACGGATACGGAGATTCTATTTGTATAGTCTTTCATGAAAAAGGTTCCCCAGGTTACAATAATTATTAGCAGGAGGGGAAGGAAAATTCGGAACGTGTAATAATCTATATGCCTACTAGCATCAATTTGTAATACGTATTCTGAAAAATTCTTTTTGTACGTTTTGGTTTTAACTACTGTGTGATAATCATAGACATGCCATTCCTCTTCACCTAACTGATCACCTATTGGTGTAAAATCTTTGTTTAGTTTAAAAACATAAAAATCTATTGGTTTAAACAATAAAACTTTTAAAAAGAATTTCTGAGGATCGAATGGAAATTTGCGAAAATCAAAATCAGGAGCTTGTAATGTAACTGTGAAACGTTCGAAATAATCTACCCCACCATCCGGATAAACTCGAAAAAGATCCTCTTGTATAAAACGTCTACCCTGTTGATTCAATATAAAAAATCTGGGCCAGTTCAGATGATTCTTTTTGATATACTGATTAAATTGTTCCCTTGTATAATCCATTTCGTTACATTTACAAGAATCAGGATTATATGCAAAACCTGGGTCAACCCATCTTAATATAAGAAATCCAACCACTGTAAAGTTTTCTTGTCTTTGGTTAACATCGGATATCTGATCAATTACTAGCGACACGTTTACTTCAATGGGTTCACTAATAATTGGGCGACCTCTCGTATCACTCTTGCCGGTTAGAACTTCCGGATTATTCATACCAATTAAGATTCGGAACGTGCCATCGGTTAAGTTCTCATCGATGGATGCCCCTCTGACAACAAGGGAATAATTTTCCCCTTCTTCTTTTAGAGTATATTGCAGTTCTGCTTTATCATTTTCGCCTGAAAGGTTATCAAACGCGAGAAGCCTGTTGCCGTAATCACGCAGCTTTATGGTGGGCTTTAAATCACCTGATGTTGTTTCAACATATACATATAGAGTGGATCCTTCATCTAATGTATTTAAAGGGAATTGAATATATTCTCTTTCTTCAGTGATCTGACCAGTGTTTTCCTGAACACGAATGTGAAATTTCCCAATATGGCTTGCAAGAATGTGCCCGGTAGGTTTCACCTCTCCAGTTAGAACTTCAGGGGTGTTTACTCCAATTGTGAGACGGTACTGGCCGAAAGTGATATAAGACTTATCATCCCTAAGAAGTTGATAATAAGAACCTGCTACCACTAATTGATAATCACCTTCCTCCTGCACTTGATATGTGAGGCTTGCATCACTTAATTTTCCCCCATTATCATCCCAGGCAAGGAAAAAATCATTGGCAAAATCTGGGAAAACTTCTGTAAAGTCTAGTCCTTTTTCAAGTGATTTTGGAATTTGATTTATGTAAAATTCTTCAAAAGAGCTGAAATCAGAACGATCCTTTGTAATACCTGTAATAGGGTCTAAATTTCCTGAAACTCTTTCCATATTGACGTAAATTGTGTCTCCTTTTTGAAGGTTCGGCAAATTGTAATAATGAGATTCATTAAGTTGAAGGTTTTCAGTTAAAATCTGAACTTGGTGTAATTCCGAAGCACAGAGTTCTTTTGCTCCGATTGTTAAGGCTATCAAGATCATTAGGACAGTTTGTGATTTAATGTTTCGTATACTCAATTTAACAATTTCCACTGTAATAAGTCTTAAGAAAAATATATTAATACAATATTTGGATTTTTAAAAGGATCTATTAAATATTGAATATTCGCTGTAACCGCTAAACATTGGGCAATGTGGAGTTTGTAAAACATCCGAGGTTACTATATGAATCAGAACTCAAAGGTATCGAGTATCGAGACTAGCTCCTAGAATAATTAGATTCTTTAAATTTTTTTTATTTTATAATTAGAAATTGCTTCTCCTGATCCGATGCCTATTCTTTGTATGATTTTAGCTACGGAAGAAAACTTTATATTTAATTTTTCAATTCTATCCTCTGTCATATATACAACGTTGCCCGACCAAGGATTGGGAGAACCAGGCAAATAGACAACTACTAATCCATTGTCTAATCTTTCTACCTCAAAACCTAGTTGCGATGAGTCATCGAATTTTGCAATAACCGGTATCAAATATTCATCTCCCTTATTCTTATCAAGACTTCCGGCAAATCCTCGAATAAAAGCATATCCCGGTATAAGTAACCTCAATTTTGAATCTATTGATTCATGAATGCGTTTCGCATATAAACTTTTAGCGGCAAGTCCAGCTAAAAAACAAATAATTATTACCGAAATCAATGCTAATAAGTCCGCTATAGCAATTCCTGCAATTTCATCTACAGGAATCAGAGAGCCTATAGGAACAGAAACAAGCATCATCATTTTGATGACTTTAAGTAACAAAGTTACTATGATGATAAATGGAATAACAAATACTAAACCCCCAATAACTGTTGATTTTAGAAAACTATTCATTTTACCCTCCATTATAAATTTTAACTTCGCAAATAAGTCCTTTAATTATCCGTTACAGAGCTAGCCTTGCACGAATACCAAAGACGGTGATAAAATCATGGTCCGGGTTATTCGCAGGGTCTATCAAAAATTGAATATCAGGAGTTACTGCTAAGTTTTGCGCTAGTTGAAATCTGTAAAAGAACTCAGCTGTATATTGATCCCGAAGAGAATTGTCAAAAGGTGTACCCCAGCTCAAACCAAAACCAAGAAGATCACTTGACCCTTTCATGTAGTAACCTAGACCCGCACTAATATTGCCTTCAAGCAGTGATGCCTTCGTATCGGAGTATCCAGCACGGGAAAACGGCAAGAGACTGTCTTTTATATACCAGGAACCGGAGAAAGCCATCCCCCAATCGTTAGGAACAGCTAACTTCTCACGCTCGTCAACATGCCAGAAGGTAAGATGAATATTGTCCAGATATCTTCTCTCAAATGATGATACCCATCCAAATTCTGCATGCGTGAAGTATTCGTGGTCATTAAAAAAGGTGTCGAAATTATTATACGGATCACTGGGATCTCCGTTAGAATCGGCTATTCCTGTAACTATGTATATATGGTCCGTGGCCATAATACCTAAAGCCACCCCCAGTCCCTGATTTGGAACGGGAATTGAAGGGCTAGTGCTGAAAGAAAGATTACTGAACTGAGTCCAGGGGTTTACCAGGGCGTATATATCCACATAATCGGTTGGGTCCACAATACCCGCTATTATTGATACTCTTCCTCCGAATAAGCGCTGCTGCCAGTAAAAATTGGTAAGCAGCCACCCCGCGTCATTATACGGCGCAGCTGTTATTCCTATGTATCCAAGCTCAAATCTCAGGTTTTGAGGAACTACATCTGTCCCGAGATCGTGGCGATTCTCTACTTTATAAGTAAATGTACCGGTATTGCCGGAATCTCTGCCGAATAGAGTCCATGAGCCGAAAAATCTGAATATTCCGCCCGCGGCATCATCCTCTCCGGGAATTTCCGTCGCTATTTGATAGATGGCGGTATAATCGAGCCCAAAAGCAAGACCGAGTTTGTTATTGAGCCTACCCTTAAAATCAAACCATGGCTTGAACGCCCTATCCAGAAATTTTAAACGGAGCAACACCCGGCTTTTACCTCACTATCCTGTCTTAACGCACTCCCCACGCTTCCCGGGCCTCCAAACACAGGAACGTCACCGTAGCCGGAACGGTACCGAATTCCTTGTAGTGCAAGCGGATCATCCGCACTATCCTCAATTTGGTCCTCATAAGATGGTTGGGACTGCGCAAGTCCGGTTTGAAACATGAGCAGTAATAAAATGAGAACTATCGAAACTCGCCGCATGCTACTGGATTGTGTTCTTGTAGATCACTCCGTCTTTCATGATCAGGCGGATGGTCTCCACGCCCTCACGGGGCGGTGCATCGAACCACGTCTCCGAAGCCCCGATGACCGTAAGGTCTTCCAGTGGGTTGCCGTCCACTAGCAGGATGTCCGCGGTAGCACCTACCTCAATTACACCCAGCTTGGTTTTGGGATAGGGGTTCACGACCGGCCCGCTCAGTGCTGCGATTTCACCCCCTACAGAGGTCATGCTGACCAGTGCCGCGTGGTTACCGAAGAACTCACCATTAAGGTATTTCTCATATGCAATCTGCTTCTGGCAATCGACTGCATTGCCAACGCAGTCTGTCTGATGCCCGCGCTTAGGCTTGTACTTGCGCACATTATCGAGGTAGTCCGTGAAAGCCGCCTGAGCGGTTTCCAGCTTGTACTGATTGCGGGGATCGTTTAGCGCACTGACATCCGCGAGCAGCGGTGAGAAGGCAGTCAGGTTCGTCGTGATGTAAGCTCCCTTGTCCTTCATTTTTATCGCAATATCCTTATCGAACATGAAACCATGTTCGATGGTCTTCACGCCCAGATCCAACGCTCTCAAGATAGCATCCTTGGTATAGGAATGAGCTGCGACATAACTCTGGTAGTCATTGGCAATCTGCACTGCCGCCTCGATCTCCGCGACGGTCATGCCGTTCAGCTGCCAGGGATCGAACAATGAGGCCACACCTCCGGTCTGCATGATCTTGATCTGCGAGGCACCCTGGCGGAAATTGTTACGCGCCGCGGCAATCACCTCGTCCGCCCCGTCGGCAGTGACCGCGAGGTTGAGCCGGGACATCTGAGTTTCACGTCCCGGAATGGACGAGTACAAAGCGAAGTCGGCATGACCGCCCCGGCCGCCGATGAATGCCCCAGAAGGATAGACGCGCGGACCTACGATAAGGCCGGATTTAATGGCGCGATTTAGGCCATCGTTGGCACCACCCATATCGCGCACCGTGGTGAAACCTTCCATCAGGTAAAGCTTCGCCATTGCTGCGCCACCGATAGCTATGTCCTCCCAGGTCTGGTTGGCTTCAATGTCAAGCAACCCTTTGCCATTTAGCATAAGGTGCACATGGTTGTCTATCAATCCGGGCATCAATGTGCGTCCCTCGCCCTCGATGACAGTCGTGCTTTCATCCACCTCGATAGATTTAGCTGAAATCTTCTCAATCTTATTATCGGTAACAAGTACATTCATGCCCTTTGAGAGCTTGTTGGTCTTACCATCGAAAATATTGACATTATTTATAAGTGTCTGACTGGGTTTAGGGGTTTCTGCTCCCTCGCCATCCTGAGCAATTGCTGTAGAAACCATAAAGAGAATGGATATAACTATCCATATGTAGAATTTTTTATTCATTACTACCTCCTGTTACCGCGAATCTGTGATTACTTATATTACACTTAATGCTTCGCAACACATTATAAATATTACAATTGAGAATTCCCAAAAATTAAAACAAAATTTCTACTCGAGGCGAACCTAGATCGTTTACATCAAAATACGGTCTGCACTCAGCGATTCTTGCAGGATCAGCACCTTTTTCTTTTATTAGATAACTTCGAACTGCACTGGTTCGATCAACAGCAAGTTCATTCATCTCAGGTTCATACTTCTCTAGAATTTCCGTTCCTAGGATCAAACTTTCTTGATTACTTTCAGAGTCATTTTTTTCTTCATTATCTGAGACCAAAGAAGGTTTTTCTGGAAGATCAGTTTTGGAAGCTAGATCTTCATATGTTGAACGTCCACAAAAATCTAATGATAGCTTTGGTTGTTCTTTAAGCAATTCTAAGATATTGTCGGCGTAAGTTTTCGCTTCACTATCCATTTTTTTTGATCCCGGAGAAAACTCTATGGGTTTGAAAGACATATCACCATTTGCCCCTGATAATAGAATTGATGCTACTAGAGTTGGCGGAAAAATCTTCTTTAGTATGCTGCCAACACCCTTATATATTGCGGGTTTGATATCAATCTCAGGTTTGCTGATTGTACCACCGATCGGTAGTTCTAGACTAATTCTTCCTTCATTATCCTCTAACAAACCAACCAACGTTTCAACAGGTAGACCAACTCGGCCAGAAAGGCGCTCAAGATCTTGCGCCGATAGCGGAGTAAACTCAAGATCTTCAAGCTCTACGTTAAGTAAACCATCAATATTTCCTTCTTTTGAAATTGCATTAGTCAGTATTGTTAGTTGACCGCCCTCCAGCACAAAGCCTGCAAACTCGGCGGTATAGGGAGAATATGTGTGGAGTTCTATGTTTTCGATCTTTCCATTAATATCAAGGTTCGATTCGGGACCAAAACCTCCGATTGAGCCGTCTAATTCCAGGTGAGTGAATCCATTAATGTCTGCTTCTATCCGGACTTTCGTCCGTTTTGCCGGATCGCTAGTGTCAAAACCCTGAATCTCGGCTATTTGAAAAAAGGTTTCTATATCAACAGCAGGTTCTACCGTAGTATCCTCAAAGCGTATCTTAGCCCCATCGACCAAGGCAAAATGCCCGAAACTAAGTGCTATAGGAGGCCCCGAGGTATCAGTTAGTGCTGAGAGTAATTTCTTCAAACCAAATCCAGCGAGAGGTAATCCCGAGACCTCCCTAAAAGCATTGATTGCAGCCTCTGTCTGGGGACCTATTTGGCCGTCTATAGATCCTTTGTAATGACCTTTTTCCTTAAGCCGTTTTTGAATTTCTTTGATCGTAGATGTATGAAGGTCTTTATCATTTTGGCTAGCGTACTTATCTTGATTCTTAGACTTATCACTCCAGATTTTAAGTACCTTCTCAACAAACTGTCTTGTTATGAAGATATCCAGCCCACTAACTGAAAGCGATTCGGCTTTGAATTCTTGGTTTTGATTAGCCTGAGCACCTTTGAGTTCAAGCATTGATAATTTTACGTTTGCCATTGTTCCCTTATCTAAGCTAACATCGAGACCATCCACTTTAAAACCTACGTCTGTCTGCCAACCCATTTCTTGTTCTGAGACAACAATAGATCCTTTATTAGTAGCCATAATCTCGGATGCACTAATGTTTATATGAGTTATATTTTTTCTTTCCTTTGTTGAAAACTTAGCTCCATTTAATAAAGCTGAAATTGAAACTTCCACTGCTGTCGCGCCGGGTTGGATCTTTACTCCACAATCCTTAATAACGGTCTCAACTTTTTCTATACTTGCCTGACCAATAGGACCCTTAATTTGGTAATCATTAGCATGAGCGTTTCCCATTAGATTGATGGACACCTCATCCTCACTTGTTCTAATATTTAAGGATTTAAGTTCACTGCGTAATGATTCTATAGTAATAGTGCGTTTACTGACTGAATAATTGATCTGTGAACCTTCGATGCTTCCAGCTGTTTCGATTGAGACATCGCCTCCTGCAGACTTAAGATCAAAAAGAGAGTTAGAGATAATTTTTTTTACTTTAATGTCTGAGCGCGGAGTTGATATCTTGCCATCTAACTTATAACCCAGTTGCTTTTGTTCCAAAGCGGCGTTCTTCCTAGTTGATAGTGACTGGATATATTTCAGTACGTCGAGGAGAGTACCGACTGAAAGTTGAATAGTGCCGGAGTACTCAGCGTTCTCTATAGTACTTTGGATTTTGGAAGAGACTTGAAAAGCTTTATCGGCACCTAAAGTTAAATTTAAATCCTCAAGTTCTATGACTGCACTATCAACTCCAAAACTATTTTCCTTAGCTACCTCTCCTTTTAAATTTGCTATTTTAGTATTAACTCTCCCGCGTAATTCAAAATCAGAATTTTCGCTCAGGCTATACTCTGCATTAAGGTCAATATCAGATCTATCCAACATGACAGAGAATTCTCCTTCACGTTCATAGTCCAAGCCTATAACTTCTAAAGTCCCATTAGTTGAGCCTTCTAATCGACCAGAATCGAAGATTGTGAAATTATGGTGCATTCGACTGTTATAAACCCCATCTTTACGCTTAAATCCGATAGGTCCTACAAAACGAATGATCTTGGGGAGCGTAGCTTCATTTGATTGGGTGTCTATCGTGAAAGTGATATTGTTAGCGAATGGACGAGCTTGTCCTGTCCAATTCAATTTAATATCATTCACTTGAGCCTTGAGATCAAAAATCCCAGCTTCATCGGGGTACCAACTATGAAAATTTCTAAGCGAGAACTTATCAATTTCGACTGTAAGGATACCACCAGATTTCTCTCTAAAGATCAAACGGCTGTCCAGCAAATCAAGTTTTAACAGACCAATACCCCATTGTTCTACCTTTTCATCATCCTCGTCATCCTCGTCTTTAGGGAAAAATTGATTTAGTGGTATTCCATTTAGAGTAATTATATTGTCAAGGTTTCGAGATACCACAATATCTATACCACGTATGAGAACACTATCGACCATTACGCGTTTTTTGAACATAGGGAAAACACTGATTTTGATACCAAGTTCACCTAACTGACCAGGATCGGACTCAGACATACGTACATTTAATGGACCTGCCCAAAATTCACGTTTAAATAAATTAATCCTTACGGTATTAATACCACTATGTTTAATTCCGAGCTTCTCAAATTCACTCTCAATCAGATGACGGGCTATAATGGTTGGAACGAAGTTTATTATTAGACCTAGAACAATGACGATAATAGTGAAGATGATAGCGATTCGCTTA
>SMUY01044845.1_pt1 | contig 10249 bp, 6 predicted proteins | sample 2456441 | NCBI WGS metagenome assembly SMUY01 (sample SAMN11095931, study PRJNA526329) | marine sediment metagenome | biome: Marine sediment; feature: Surficial sediment; material: Deep marine sediment; isolation source: Hadal surficial sediment | place: Pacific Ocean | collected 2014-11 | depth 0-1...
CCACGGCCTCGGTATCAAAAACACGATTAACGGAAAAGGCTCTGTGCGCAGGTCACTGCAGGAAAAGGCTTCGGCGCTGGAAGAAGGTAAAGCGGATATCCTCGGATTATACATGGTTACCAAACTTCATGGCATGGGAGAAATTGAAGGAGATTTGATGGACTATTATGTAACATTCCTGGCAGGCATTTTCAGATCGGTCCGTTTTGGCGCATCGAGTGCACACGGCAAAGCCAACATGATCCGTTTCAACTATTTCCAGGCGCAGAACGCTTTTTTCTTTGACAACGAAACCGGTACCTATGCAGTCAATTTTGATAATTTTCAGGTAGCGATGAATTCGCTTTCCGAAAAGATCCTGACACTGCAGGGTGATGGAGACTACGAAGGAGTGACACAGCTTTTTGATGAAATGGGTAACGTCGGAGATGAACTGCAGGCTGCCCTTGACCGTATAAGCGAAGCCGGCATCCCTAGAGATATTGTGTTCGAACAGGGTGTGGATGTTCTCGGACTTTGATGCCATAAAAAAGTTAATTCTATTGTTTGGTATGTATCAGGATCACTCCATATTACTGTTCACACAATAGATGTTTGCGACGGCTAAATATTTGTGAATGATGATATTTTTTATGTCACTCACATCCACCATATATACCGTGTCCTGGTAATGCGTACTTACAGGGATAATAAAACTCTACAAACTCAGCTACTTCTCTGCGAACACTTCGGTTAAATTTAGAACTCCGAAGCGGGAAACCTAAATAAATTCGGACTATCAGCCTATTTTCTTATAAGGTTACGATGATTTATCTTTTAAAAATGATTTCACTTCATTGAGTTTCAGCAATGCCTCCAATGGTGAGATGGTATTGATGTCGATTTTTTCAAGCAACGATTTTATTTCTTCAAATTGTGGATCAGGTTGAAATAATGTCATCTGGTTGCTGGATACCGGTAACTGATCAAGTTTTTTCTTCTGATCATTTTTCTTATGGTCCTTTTCGAGAAACTTCATGATCTCATGTGCCCGGATAACCACTGGGTTGGGCATGCCAGCCATCTGGGCTACGTGAATACCGAAACTGTGCTCGCTACCGCCCTCCACAAGTTTACGCATAAAAAGAACTTTATCACCCAGTTCTTTTACCGACACATTGAAATTTTTAATACGGGGCAGGTCTTTGGTGAGTTGGTTCAGTTCATGATAGTGGGTGGCAAAAAGTGTTTTTGGCCGGTGTTCGGTATTGTTGTGAAGATATTCTGCAATCGACCACGCAATCGATACCCCATCGTAGGTGCTCGTACCGCGTCCGATTTCATCCAATAAAATGAGGCTCCTGTCACTGAAATTATTAAGAATGCTTGCTGTTTCAGTCATTTCCACCATGAAAGTGGACTCTCCCTGCGAAAGGTTATCAGAGGCACCTACCCGCGTAAAAACCTTATCAACAAGCCCTATTACTGCTTTTTCTGCAGGTACGAAACTACCCATCTGTGCCATCAGCACAATAAGTGCCGTTTGTCGCAGCAAGGCAGATTTTCCTGACATGTTCGGCCCGGTTATGATAATGATCTGCTGATGGTCGTTATCCAGGTACACATCATTAGGTACGTAGGCTTCACCCAGAGGGAGCTGCTGCTCGATGACCGGATGCCGTCCGGAACGGATATCGATGACCAGGGTATCGTTTACATCCGGTATGGAATAATTGTTTTTAACAGCTACTTCAGCAAAGGCCATCAGGCAATCCAGTTTTGCAAGCAGTCGTGCATTTTGCTGAACCGGAAGAGTGTATTCGGCGGCAACCTTAACCAGCTTTTGAAACAATTGCTGCTCTATAGCAACAATTTTCTCTTCGGCATTAAGTATCTTTTCTTCATACTCCTTCAGCTCTTCGGTAATGTAACGTTCGGCATTTACAAGGGTCTGCTTTCTGATCCATTCTTCAGGAACTTTATCTTTGTGCGTATTTGAAACCTCCAGATAATATCCAAAAACCTTATTGTAGGCAATTTTAAGTGAAGGAATGCCGGTATTCTTCACCTCCCTTACCCTAATCTTCATCAGATAATCTTTTCCGGAAAAAGCGATGCTTCTGAGTTCATCCAGTTCTTGATGAATGCCGTCCTGAATCATCCCACCTTGATTAGTCAGCAGGGGGGCGTCTTCTTTCAGTTCGCTTGCAATTTTCGTAACAAGCATTTCACAAAGGTCCAACCGGTCAGCCAGCAGCATCAGTTCTTCAGATTGACTTTGAGTAAGCATCTCCTTTACCGGAGTGGTATAATCAAGTGCCTTTTTCAATTGAAGCATCTCCCGTGGGTTTACCCTGCCCACAGCCACTTTAGAAATGAGTCGCTCGAGGTCGGAAATATGTTTCAGGTTTTCAAGGATCTGATCGTTCAGGTTCTGATTACTTACAAAAAACTGTACCATCCGGAGCCGCGACTCTATTTCGTCCATTGTTTTAAGGGGCAAAACGATCCATTTTTTCATCATTCGCGAACCCATCGGTGTTACAGTATGGTCGATAATATCCAATAACGGAACGCCTTTTTCCTGCTGAGGTGAAATTAATTCCAGGTTCCTGATTGTGAATTTATCCAGCCATACATATTTATTTTCATCAAGCCGTGAAACCACCGAGATATGGCTTACTTCCCGGTGTTCGGTTTCTTCCAGGTAGTGAAGTATAGCCCCTGAGGCCACGATGGCCTCATGCAATTCTTCAATGCCAAATCCTTTCAGCGTATTTGTTTGGAAATGTCGTGTAAGTTTTTCATATCCGTAATCGAATGTATAAATCCAATCTTCCAGACAAAATGTAATCATCTCTTCATCAATCAGCGTAGCGAACTTCTTTCGCGAATCCTTACTGATAATCATTTCCGCAGGTTTAAAGCTCTGCAACAACTTCTGTATATATTCGGTCGAACCGCTGGAGGTCATAAATTCACCAGTTGATACATCCAGAAAAGCTACTCCCACTTCATTTGGTCCAAAATAAACCGAAGCAAGATAGTTGTTGGACTTTCGGTCAAGCACATTGTCATCATACGACAGTCCGGGTGTAACCAGCTCGGTAACACCTCGCTTAACGATTCCTTTTGCAATTTTCGGGTCTTCAAGCTGATCGCAAATAGCTACACGTTCACCAGCTCGCACCAGTTTTGGCAGGTATGTATCCAATGCGTGATGCGGAAAGCCGGCCAGCTCAATTTTGGATGCGGCTCCGTTGGCCCGTTTTGTAAGAACGATATCCAGGATCTTGCTGGCTTTTACCGCATCACTTCCAAATGTTTCATAAAAATCGCCAACACGAAAAAGTAAAAGCGCACCCGGATGTTTTGCTTTTATCGCATTGTACTGCTTCATCAACGGGGTTTCATTTACATGTATTGAACTTGCCATCAGATCTTCTTATCCGCGTGATTTATATCGTCTGTTCAATACACAAAGATGAGTGTTTTTACATGCAGAAACAATGGCATTTTTGCTTGGGTAGCGTAGTTTTGTAAAACTTCTTTTCGATGTGGGACATCAATTTAAAAAAACCTTAAACGAAGACCTTGGCAGAAAAAGTGTAAGGGAGATTCAGGCTGCTAAAAAGCTTCCGTTAGTGATTGTTCTTGACAACGTCAGAAGCATGCATAATGTAGGATCAGCATTCCGGACATCAGATGCTTTTCTGGTCAGAAAAATCTATCTGACAGGAATCACAGCCACCCCCCCTCATCGCGATATAAACAAAACAGCTCTCGGCGCTACCAAATCTGTTGACTGGGAATACGTGGAAAGCCCTCATTTAGCAGTAAAGCGTTTAAAGGAAGACGGATTTATAATTGTTTCCGTAGAGCAAGCCGAGCCCCACATTTCACTGGAAAAACTGACAACAAGAAAAAACAAAAAGTATTGTCTGGTATTTGGTAACGAAGTGTACGGTGTAAGCGATGAAGTTATCGGGGAATCCGATTTTTGTCTTGAAATACCCCAGTCGGGTACCAAACACAGCTTGAATATCTCCGTTAGCGTCGGGATTGTTTTATGGCAATTTTATAACATTCTTCGGTAATATTGAACCCCTGATTTATTTTAGTAATAACCGCTGTTTTCAGGCTTTCATCATATAAATTTGAAGTATAAATAAACACATTTATTCATGGATTACAGGATAGAAAAAGATACTATGGGCGAGGTAAAAGTACCCGCCGATAAGTATTGGGGTGCACAAACAGAGCGCTCACGAAATAATTTCAGAATTGACGTCGACAGAAGTAAAATACCACTGGAGATCATTTATGCATTTGCGTATCTTAAAAAAGCTGCCGCCCATACCAATTGCGACCTGGGTGCACTTTCTGAAGAAAAACGAGATTTAATTTCAGTCGTTTGCGACGAGGTACTTGAAGGTAAGCTGGATGACCAGTTTCCACTTGTAATCTGGCAGACCGGCTCCGGCACACAATCGAATATGAATATGAATGAAGTGCTTTCGAACCGTACTCATGTACTTGCGGGAAATAAACTTGGCGAAGGTGAAAAACACATTCATCCTAACGATGATGTAAACAAATCACAATCTTCAAACGATACATTTCCAACGGCTATGCACATCGCAGCCTACAAGCTTATTACCGAAGTGACCATACCGGGAGTTGAAAAACTCCGAGACACCTTGAAAGCCAAATCCGGGGAGTTTAAGAAAGTGGTGAAAATCGGACGTACACACCTGATGGATGCCACGCCGCTTACACTTGGTCAGGAATTTTCGGGATATGTATCCCAGCTGGATCATGGCCTGAATGCCCTAAGGAATACCCTGCCTCATTTGTCAGAGCTGGCACTAGGCGGAACTGCCGTAGGAACTGGAATTAATACTCCAGAAGGCTATTCGGAATTGGTAGCAAAATATATTGCTGATTTTACCGGTCTGCCCTTTGTCACCGCCGAAAATAAATTTGAAGCACTTGCTGCACACGACGCACATGTTGAAAGCCACGGAGCGCTAAAACAACTTGCGGTAAGTCTTATGAAGATTGCAAATGATATCAGAATGCTAGCTTCCGGTCCCCGTAGTGGTATCGGGGAACTCCAGTTACCGGCAAACGAACCTGGTTCCTCAATTATGCCGGGAAAAGTTAATCCGACACAGGTCGAGGCACTTACGATGGTATGCGCGCAGGTAATGGGCAATGATGTAGCCTTATCTGTTGGTGGAATGACCGGGCACTTCGAACTAAATGTATTCAAGCCGATGATGGCATACAATATCCTTCAATCTGCCCGGCTTATAGGTGAAGCTTGTTTATCATTCAATGACCATTGCGCAATTGGAATAGCACCTAATTATGATCATCTCGAAAAAAACCTGCGGAATTCCCTGATGCTGGTTACTGCACTGAATACCCATATCGGGTATGAAAAAGCTGCGAAAATCGCCAAAACAGCGCATGAAAATGGTACTAACCTTAAGGAAGAGGCCATAAACCTGGGATTTGTAACGGAAGAAGAATTCGATGAATGGGTGGATCCGATAAAAATGACCGGAAGCATTGAGGTAACAGCTAATTGAAGCTATGAATCATATTATTTGACATTATTTAGTTAGATTTCGTACATTTAGGGGAATTAATTCATACAAAACTTACAAAACCAAATTTTACCTCATGAAAAGATTAGGAATGTTATTGATTGGGCTTGTTATTTGTCTGGGAACAGTAAGCCAAAGTTATGCACAGCTTTCCAAGCAGGAAAAGAAAGAATGGAAGAAAAAATGGAAAGCCTATAAAGCTGATCTTGAAGCCTTTAAAACTCTTGTGGAAGAAAACAGCTCCATGAAAGGACAACTGAATAGTGCGAAAGGACAGGTTTCAAGTCTGGAATCGCGCCTCGCGGATAAAGATGCAGAAATCAACGATTTGCAGACACAGGTCAAGCGACTGGAAAGTGATGTTTCTTCAGCTAAATCATCGCAGCGAAGAGCTGAAGAGCAATTAGCTTCGAAGCCTGCTTCTACATCAGGTGACTGGGACAAAGGCGTTGTTTTCAGAGTTCAGATCGGTGCTTTTAAAAATAAAGACATGTCAGAATTCAACGAGGGCAACGAGGAGTTCAACACCGAAAAAGCCGATGGATTGGAAAAAATCACGCTGGGTAATTTCAGAGATTACTGGAAGGCCGACAAGTTTAAAAAAGACCTGAGGCAAATGGGGGTTAAGGACGCCTGGATCGTTCCTTTTAAAGACGGCCAGCGTGTTCCCATCAAAGATGTACTCGAAGGAGTAGTGAAATAGGAAACATATTTTTCGGTTTATATATTAAATTGTTTAGAATCGCAGGTGGAGGATTCCTCTACCTGCATTTTATTTCTGTCAATTGCACCTATGTCAAAACAGTGGGTATTCCGTGATGCTGTAGATAAAGCCAATGTTGATCATCTGAGCAGGGCTATCAACATCGACCCGGTACTATCATCTATTCTCATACAGCGCGGTATACAGACGTTTGACGATTCTAAGAAATATTTCCGACCGCAATTAAGCGATTTGCATGACCCTTTTCTTATGAAAGATATGGAACTGGCAGTTGAAAGGTTAATAAAAGCCATTAGGAATAAGGAGCGAATACTGGTTTACGGTGACTACGATGTAGATGGAACTACTTCGGTGGTAATGATGTATTCTTTTCTGAAAAAGCATGCTGAAAACATATATTTCTATATACCTGATCGATACAAGGAGGGATACGGTATCAGTGAAGAAGGCATTGAATACGCCATGAATAACGATATCTCGCTTATAATCAGCCTGGATTGTGGAATCCGGGCCAATGAAAACATTACTCTGGCCGTTGATAATCATATCGATTTTATTGTATGTGACCATCATTTTCCCGGAGAAACATTGCCGCCGGCCATGGCCATACTCAATCCAAAACAGGATGGCTGCGATTATCCATACAAAGAATTATCCGGATGCGGCATCGGATTTAAGTTAATTCAAGCCTTTTATGATCAGCGGTCAACACCTGAACAAACATATACATGGATTGATCTGGTTGCAATAAGCATTTGTGCAGATATCGTACCTATCAATGACGAAAATCGGATTTTGACTTATCATGGTCTCAAAAAAATAAATCAGGAACCGCCAATAGGATTAAGGGCTTTGATGAGAGTTTCCGGATTAAAAAACAACATAGACGTTTCGGATATAGTATTCGGTATTGCACCAAGAATAAATGCAGCAGGACGAATAAGCCATGCTCGGGATGCGGTACAGTTATTGTTGGCTGAAACATCCGAAATTGCATTGAAAGCTGCAGAAACTATAAATGCCCTTAATACCGAACGTAAAAATTACGATGTGGAAATTACAAATGAGGCACTGGAAATGATCCGTTCGGAAAGCAGACTGAAATCAGCCAAAAGTACTGTGCTCTTCAATGAGAACTGGCACAAGGGAGTGATTGGTATTGTGGCAAGCCGTGTCATTGAAAAATACTACCGGCCAACCATCATTCTGACCCAGTCAAACGGTATGGCAACTGGTTCGGCTCGTTCTATAGATGGATTCAATGTGTTTGAGGCTATCGAAGCATGCAGCGGATTGCTCTCACGGTTTGGTGGGCACAAATATGCCGCAGGTATTACGCTGCCACTGGAAAATGTGCTGGAATTTCAAACCAAATTTGAAGAAACAGTAGCTTCTACCATCAACAGTAATGACCTTATACCCAAACTGAAAATTGATGCTACTTTGGGTTTTGAAAAAATCACTGCTGGTTTTTATAACATTATAAAGCAAATGGAGCCCTTTGGCCCGGCTAATCCGTCGCCGGTCTTTTTGACTGAAAATGTAGAATGTATCAATGCACGTATCGTAAGCGAAAAGCATCTGAAAATGATTGTCAAAGAAAGAGGCATGAAAAAAACATTTGAAGCGATTGCATTTGGCCAGGCAGACTTGTCCGGGAAGGTTGCCGGTAACCAACTAATTCAAATTGTTTATCACATTGAAGAAAACGCGTTCAGAGACGAAAAATACCTACAGCTGGTAATTAAAGATATAAAAGAGCAATAAAAAGTTTGTAAATGCTGCATACACTTAAAGCTGAAAACCTTGTAAAAAAATATAAACGCCGTAAGGTGGTGGATGATGTTTCGATTGAAGTATCTCAGGGAGAAATTGTGGGGCTGCTGGGTCCGAATGGAGCCGGAAAAACCACCACATTTTATATGATAGTTGGTTTGATAAAACCAAATGCGGGAAGGATTTTTCTTGACCAGGAAGACATTACCAAACTGGCCATGTATAAACGGGCCAAAAGAGGCATCGGTTATCTGGCACAGGAACCTTCCATATTCCGGAAACTTACGGTTGAAGACAACCTCATGGCAGTCCTTGAATTTACCAGTCTGAGCAAAAAAGAACAACGTGAAAAATTGGAGATGCTTATGGAAGAATTCAGCATCACACATGTACGTAAAAATATAGGGATGGTGCTTTCCGGTGGTGAACGCAGACGAACAGAAATAGCACGGGCACTCGCCGTTGATCCCGACTTTATTTTACTCGACGAGCCCTTTGCCGGAGTTGACCCGATTGCTGTGGAGGAAATACAAACGATTGTGTCACGCCTGAAAAAACGGGACATCGGAATTCTAATCACCGACCATAATGTGCAGGAAACATTGTCAATTACTGACAGGGCGTATCTTATGTTTGAGGGAAAGCTGCTGAAATCAGGAACTGCCGAAGATCTTGCTGCTGATGAGCAGGTACGTCGCGTTTATCTTGGTAAACATTTTGAGCTGAAACGAAAATTTTAATATTTGATATCGGATCCTGAAATTTTCTGGATTTCTTGAGAATGAAGTTCGTGAAGTTTTAAGCTTCCGATAATTCATATTCATCCGGTTATTTAGTATATTTCAGATGCAGGTATTTTATCATCCTGTAATGAAAATACTAAATTCCATACTATCGTGGGTAATGAAGAAAAGGATTCACCAGATTGAATTGTTTCTTAAATACCCTTTTGAAGTCCAGGATGAGATATTCAAAAAACTAATTTTGACAGCTCGAAATACCGAGTTTGGTGTAACGTACGGATTTAGCGATATCAGCTCTGTTCGGGAATACAAAGAAAGGGTTCCATTGCACACCTACGAGCAATTATTTCCGTACATCGAGCGAATAATGAAGGGGGAGCAAAATATTCTCTGGCCTACTGAAATAAAGTGGTTTGCAAAATCGTCCGGCACCACCAATGCTAAAAGTAAGTTCATACCCGTATCGCCCGAAGCACTGCATGAATGTCATTACAAAGGCGGAAAAGACCTGGTTTCTATATATATAAACAATCATCCCGACTCACAAATGTTTTCGGGTAAAGGGCTGGCCATTGGTGGCAGCCACCAGATCAACAATTATGATCCGAGTGCCACTTCGTATTTTGGCGATGTTTCAGCAGTGATTATTCAAAATCTACCAATCTGGGCTCAGTGGGTACGTACGCCCAGCCTTGAGATTGCGCTGATGAATGAATGGGAAGAAAAAATTGAAAAAATGGCACAACAGACTATAAAAGAAAATGTTACAAATCTTTCAGGAGTGCCTACATGGACCATACTTCTTATACGGCGCATTCTTGAAGTGACGGGAAAAAACAACCTGATGGAGGTATGGCCAAACCTGGAAGCATTTTTTCATGGTGCCGTTTCATTTACACCCTATCGTTCCCTGTTCAAATCACTGATTTCATCACCTGATATGCGGTATGTGGAAATCTATAATGCATCAGAAGGATTTTTTGGAATTCAGGACCGGACAGATTCCGATGAGATGCTACTAATGCTTGATTATGGAATTTATTATGAGTTTATCCCTGTGAATGAACTGGGCAAGGATACTCCCCGTACACTAGGATTGGACGAAGTGGAGATCGACATGAATTATGCTATCATAATTTCTACCAACGCTGGTTTATGGCGTTACCGGATCGGTGATACCGTCCGGTTCACAAGCACCTCTCCGTTCAGAATAAAAATCACAGGTCGTACGAAACATTATATCAATACTTTCGGCGAGGAGGTGATTATTGAAAATGCTGAAACAGCCATTACAGAAGCTGCAGAAGTCACCGGAGCCATAATAGACAATTACACTGCCGGACCTGTATATCTTGAAGTATATAAGCAGGGTGGACATGAATGGATCGTTGAGTTTGTAAAAGAACCAGACA
>SMUY01302840.1_pt1 | contig 10248 bp, 9 predicted proteins | sample 2456441 | NCBI WGS metagenome assembly SMUY01 (sample SAMN11095931, study PRJNA526329) | marine sediment metagenome | biome: Marine sediment; feature: Surficial sediment; material: Deep marine sediment; isolation source: Hadal surficial sediment | place: Pacific Ocean | collected 2014-11 | depth 0-1...
ATATCAGTCCCTGCACACGACCCTGTTCGGCCCGGACGGCATCCCTTTGGAAGTCCAGATTCGAACCGTAGACATGGACCGGGTGGCTGAATCGGGGATCGCCGCTCACTGGCTTTACAAATCAGACGATTCCAGCAATGAATCCGCAAATGCGAGCGCCCGCGAGTGGCTGGCAAGACTGGTGGAGCTCGACCACGATGCCGATTCCGAAGAGTTTCTCGAAAACGTCAGGGTCGATCTGTTCCCCGACAAGGTTTATGTCTTTACCCCGCGTGGCGATATCATGCGCCTGCCAATGGGCTCTACGGCTGTCGATTTTGCCTATACCGTGCATACTGATGTCGGCAACCGCTGCGTGGCCGCCAAGGTCGATCGGCGTATGGTGCCGTTGCGCACGCCACTGTTAAACGGTCAGACGGTCGAAATCATCACCGCCAAGGGCGCCCGGCCCAACCCGGCCTGGGTCAATTTCGTTGCGACCGCGAAAGCGCGAAGTGCGATCCGCCAATATTTGAAAAACCTGAAACGCGGTGAAGCGATCGATCTGGGCAAGCGTTTGCTGAGCCATGCCATGGGTGAGTTCAACAAGAAAATTCGCAATGCATCGACCCGGGAAATGAAGGGGCTGCTCGGGGAATTGAACCTGCCTGACCAGAAGTCCTTGTATGAGGAAATCGGCCTCGGCAAGCACCTGGCGCCACTCATTGCCAGGCGGCTGGTCGGCCAGGCGGACGGAACCGCGAAAAAAGACCCTGCGCCGCTGGCCATCGAGGGCACCGAGGGCGTGGTGGTCAGTTACGCGCGGTGCTGCTACCCGGTACCGGGCGATTCGATTATCGGCTTTCTCAGTTCGGGAAAGGGTATCGTCATCCACCGCGACAACTGCGGCAACCTGACGGAATACAGGAAACAGCCGGACAAGTGGATCTCGGTAAACTGGAAAGAAGATGTCCAGCGTCAGTCGATGGTCGAACTGCGCGCCGATGTGAATAACAAGACCGGCGTCCTGGCGGCGGTCGCAGCGAATATCGCGGAAACGCACAGTAATATAGACTCGGTTTCGGTTGTCGAAAGAGATGCAGACACCGTTACCCTGATTTTTCATTTACAGGTACGCGACCGTGTGCAACTGGCCCAGGTGATGCGCAGCATCCGGGGCATGCCAGATGTAATCAGCGTCAGCCGCAGCTGCGCCTGAGACCCTGCCGCCGAGCGGCCGGCTCACACCAATGCAAGGAAGACGCATGGAACGCAAATCAATCAGTACGGCCAATGCGCCGGCAGCGATAGGCACCTACTCACAGGCCGTACGCAGTGGCAAAACGGTTTACCTGTCCGGACAGGTACCCTTGGTGCCGGAAACCATGCAAATGCTGGACGGTGATATCGAGGCATCTATTCACCAGGTATTCAAAAACCTCAAAGCCGTATGTGAGGCCGCCGGGGGCTCGCTGGACGATATCGTGAAACTGAATGTGTTTCTGACCGACCTTGGCTGTTTCGACAGCGTCAACAAGATCATGGCCACCTATTTCAGCGAACCGTATCCGGCTCGCGCCGCCATCGGTGTCGCCGCATTGCCCAAAGGTGCGGAAGTGGAAATGGACGCCGTCCTGGTACTGTGAACCGCAGGGAACGTGGCCAATAAACCCATCGAACTGGCCTCCGTGCAAACTCTGCATGGTGTCGGCCCGCATCTCGCCGCCCGCCTGCAAAAACTGGGCATCCACCGGGTTCAGGATTTGCTGTTTCTGCTGCCGCTGCGCTATGAGGATCGCACGAAAATTATTCCTATTGGCGGTTTGCGCCCGGGCCAGCGCGCCGTTGTGGAAGGCGAGATTCAGCTAACCGAGGTCGTCTATCGCGGCCGCAGGAACCTGCTTTGCCGAATTGGCGATGGCACCGGCAGCCTGACCCTGAGGTTTTTTCACTTTTCGAAAGCCCAGCAGGTTGGCCTCGCGCGTGGCAAACGCGTTCGCTGTTTTGGCGAGACCCGGCCAGGCACGGGCGGGTTGCAGATGATACACCCCGAATATCGCCTCCTCGGTGATACCGATTTGGCGACCGACAACACGCTGACCCCGATCTATCCGACCACCGAAGGGCTGGGGCAGGGCAGGCTGAGAAAACTGAGCAGGCAGGCGCTTGGCCTGATTGCCGTCGATGGGCTCGAGGAATGGCTGCCCGCCCGAATCCTGGAGGCCATGAAATTTCCCGGTTTGCTGGCGGCGCTAACCGTACTCCACCAGCCACCAGCCGATACCGATATACAGGCGATACAGGAGGGTAGACACCCGGCGCAGCGGAGAATGGCGTTCGAAGAATTGCTGGCGCAACACCTGAGCCTGCGCAGGTTGCGCCAGAAGATCCGCAGCGAACCGGCGGCGGCGTTGGTGGACCCGGGGACGACAGTCACCGCATTCATCGCCGCCTTGCCCTATACACTCACCGGCGCACAGCAACGGGTAATCGCTGAACTGCTCGAGGACCTGGCAAAGGAAAAGCCGATGATGCGCCTGGTTCAGGGCGATGTCGGGTCGGGTAAGACGGTGGTTGCGGCAGTGGCGACCGTCTGTGCCGCTGCCTGTGGCAGGCAGTCCGCGGTCATGGCGCCGACCGAACTGCTCGCCGAACAGCACGCCGAAAACTTCCGCCGGTGGCTCGAACCGTTGGGGCTGGAAACCGCGCTCCTGACCGGGAGGATCAAGGGCAAGACACGGCAACAATTACTGGCGAGTATAGCGGACGGCCAGGTGCGAATCGTCGTGGGCACCCACGCCCTGTTTCAGGAAAGTGTCGTCTTCGACCAGCTCGCGCTGATCGTCGTCGATGAACAGCATCGCTTTGGCGTACATCAAAGGCTGGCGCTAAGGGAAAAAGGCGGCCGCCAGGGCCGCTGCCCGCACCAGTTGATCATGACCGCCACTCCCATACCCAGAACCCTGGCGATGACCGCCTATGCGGATCTCGATGTATCGGTGATCGACGAATTACCTCCGGGGCGCAGGCCGGTGACCACGGTTGCCATGCCCGAGTCGAGGCGGCATGAGTTGGTCAGCAGCATCCGTGACGCATGCCTGTCCGGCCACCAGGCATACTGGGTATGTCCCTTGATAGAGGAATCCGCTGTGCTCGACTACGAAGCGGCAGAGAAAACGGCGTCTATGCTGGCGGAAGCGCTCCCTGAATTGGCGCTCGGCCTGGTTCACGGGCGCATGAAATCGAAGGACAAGCATCGGGTGATGCAGGCATTCAAAAAAGGCGAGATTCACTTGTTGGTCGCGACCACGGTCATCGAAGTCGGTGTCGATGTCCCGAACGCCAGCCTGATGATCATCGAGAATGCGGAGCGCATGGGGCTGGCGCAACTGCATCAGTTGCGCGGCAGGGTCGGTCGCGGCAGCGAGCAGAGTAGTTGCCTGCTGCTGTACAAGCCTCCGCTGACCGCGTTGGCAAAACAGCGCCTCGCCGTACTTCGGGAAACCAGTGACGGGTTCAAAGTCGCCCAGGCCGATCTCGACTTGCGCGGGCCTGGCGAATTACTGGGCACGCGACAGACCGGGTTGATGCAGATGCGCATCGCCGATCTGATGCGCGATGCCGACCTGTTGCCCGAGGTACGCAAGACCGCGACTTTCATGCTGAAGGAGCGGCCGGATGCGGTCGATGGTCTGATTCGGCGGTGGGTTGGCGAAGCCGATCGCTTTGGCAAGGTCTGAAACATCAACGGCTAATGGCAAAGGCGGTATGCTCGGGATGGCCGCACGCCTTACAATGCGGAACCGGCAGTCGCAACGGACTAACAATGGACAGCGATCTGGCAAACAAAATCTCGGTACCGGATTACGAAGCCTCCCAATGGTTGCAGGCCGGGGAATTTCCCATGGACCAGGTGCCGACGGGATTGCGCCGCTGGCTTGATTCCGGCGGCATGCTGACGCGGCGGCTGAAAAAATGTTGCGGACCAGGTTTTCGCCTGCGCTTGCTCGAGCAAAGGCCGGCAATGGCAAACGAGCTGAACGGGGGTGGCCTGTGCCGCGAGATTTCGCTTGAGTGTGGACCGTTGCGCACGATTTTCGCCCGCAGCCTGATTCCCTCGGCCACATTGGTGGTTTATCCCTGGCTGGCGGAACTTGCCGAAAATCCGCTGGGCGAGACGCTGGCGGAAAAACCCCGCATGAAACGCAGCGGATTCAGTTTCGCGATCGTCAGTCCGGGTCAGCCGTTGTATGCGGCCGCGTTGCCACCGGGCGCGGAAACCCCACCGGTCCTGTATACGCGGCGCTCCCAATTTCGCCTGGACGACCACCCGCTCTGGGTGTGTGAAGTGTTCCTGCCGGCGATCTGCCTTTGCCAGGAAAGCCGCGGCTGATGAGTACGCCGCTCGAAAGGCTGACGCGGATCCAGTGGCGGTGGTGGCTGGCCCAGCTCAGGGAGTACGCATTGTTGATGCGGCTCGACAAGCCCATCGGCACCTTGCTTCTGCTGTGGCCCACCTTATGGGCGTTATGGCTCGCAGGTGAGGGCCGGCCCGATCCAAGGATTTTCGCCATTTTCGTGGGCGGTGTTTTCCTGATGCGCTCGGCGGGTTGCGTCATCAATGATTTCGCAGACCGAAAAGTGGACCCGCACGTTGCGAGAACCAAGAACCGCCCACTGGCGGCGGGCCGGGTCAGCCCGCAGGAAGCGCTGATGCTCGCGGGCGGCCTCGCACTGGTGGCGCTCGGCCTGGTGCTGATGCTCGACCAGCAGGCGTTGATGTGGGCAGTGCCGGCCGCGGTCATTGCCGGCGCCTATCCGTTCCTGAAGCGCTATACCAATTTCCCGCAATTCTATCTCGGGGTTGCTTTTTCGTGGAGCATACCGATGGCGTACGCCGCACAGACCGGCGAGGTAACGCGGATCACCTGGTTGCTTTTCATCGCCAACCTTGCCTGGGTCGTCGCATACGACACGCAATACGCGATGGTCGACAAGAAAGACGACCTGCGCATCGGCGTCAAATCGACGGCGATTGCTTTTGGCGATCTCGACCGGCTCTGGATCGGCGTATTCCAGGGCTTGTGCCTGTTCACTTTGTACCTGGTCGGCAACAGCACGGGCCTGGGAGGCTGGTTCAATCTTGGTCTCGTTGCCGCCGGGCTGATGTTCGGATGGCAACAATACCTGACCCGGCATCGCGAGCCCGACGCCTGTTTCCAGGCATTTCTACACAACCGTTATGTCGGCGCCGCGGTGTTTGGCGGCCTCATCCTGCATTACACCTTCATACCTGTCTAGCAGGCTATTCATAACAACGCCCCTCCTTGATCCTGGCATCGCGATGCTGAGGGACATTAGTTTTTGTGGATTCTTTAACCCCGGGAGTTTTTGATCGCGGCGCGCGCTTCGCCGGCCAGCTCATAACAGCGCTCATATTTTTCGGCCAGTTGCATGGCTTTTGCCGCGGTCAGCAAGCCGACTGCCTTGGCAAGGCTGATCGTGCCATCGACACCGGCCGCCTCGGCCAGGTCCAGTTCCGCCCAGCCGCGGGACAGCTCATCGGGGCAGGTCTCGATGAACGGCCTGGACCCGGTGCAGCCAGCCAGAAGACCGCAACACAGCAGGGCAAGACCGTTATTTTTGCTCAGCATCGAAAACCTCACTCAAGGGCGGGGGATTTGGGGCGATCATTATTACTCTATTTTCGAACTCACGGCATCTCCGCCAACGCACCGGGCTTCAGCTCGCGTACCAGCCCGGTCGCAATGCGTGCCGAGTGGGCGAATATCGATAGCTGTGGGTTCGCGCCGACACTGGTTGGAAAAATGGAACCATCGACGACCGCCAGGTTGTCGAGCTGATGGTGCCTGCCGCTGGCCGCAATCACCGATGTGCGCGGATTCGCCCCCATGTTGCACCCGCCCATCAGGTGCGCGCTGAACAAGGCCACTTTGTAAGGCGCCAGCGGCAAACGGTCGATCTGCGCCATGACGCGTGCAAGGCTGGTATCGAATTCGCCGGCGAGATGACCGGGCATCACCTCGCGTGCCCCGGCGGCAAACTGGATCTCGGCCATCGCGTGCCAGGCCCGGCGTACGCCATCCCACAGATGGTCGTTGAGCGGGTAATCCAGGACACCCCGGCCATCACCCTGGAGTTGTACCTCGCCGCCCGGGCTTTGTTCATCGAAACCGTCACGCTGCAGCGCAATCAATATATTGAGCCTCGGTAAATCCCGCATGCCCGCCGCAAGCTTCCGGCCGTGCCAGCCGAGGATGCCGGCGGCAAGTCCCGGGTGTATCGGCGGCACCTCGAGCTTGAAACCGGCCGGACCCTCGGCGCCGCCAGGCCATTGATAGTGGTCGCTGTAAATGCTTTGTGGCGCGCCGTAGTAGCCATCCACCGCCATCGGCATGCGGGCAATGCTGGTGTTGGTTGGGTGTAAAAAGCTGCGCTTGCCAAGTACGCGGTGAGGATCGGGTGCGGCAGAACGCAGCAGCAGCGCCGGACTGTGGATCGCTCCACCGGCAAGCAAATACTGTTTTGCACGGATCCGCAAGGTCACGCCGGTCGGGTTGATGCTTTTCGCATCCAGTGCCTGCGCAATCAGCGCCTCGACCCGGTCGCGCCGGATTTCCAACTTCCACGCACGGGTCCGGACATAGAGGCTGGCGCCGTATTCGAGCGCGCCGGGAATCGTGGTCACCAGCATCGATTGCTTGGCGCCCAGCGGGCAGCCCATACCGCAATAACCGAGATTGGCGCAGCCGCTGACATTGCGGGGAATAACAGCCCAGTGCAGACCGAGCCTCGCACACCCCGATCTGAGTACTTCGTTATTGGCATTGGGCGCAACTTCCCACGGCTTGATATTGAATCTCTGCTCCGCCCAGTCGAACCAGGGCGCCAGGTTTTCTGCCGATACTTCCGCCAATCCGAATCGATTTACCCAATATTCGAGGGTCTGCCCGGGGGTGCGCAGGCTGGTAGTCCAGTTGACGGTGGTACCGCCACCGACTGCGCGTCCGCGGAGGATTGCGATGCTGTGGTCCGCGGTCGTCAGGTTGGCGCTTTCGGCATAGAGGCGGTTATATGCCCGCTGTTCTTGCATATTGAAGTCGCGGCCAAGTTGCAGCGGGCCGGTCTCGAGCATGACGACCCGCAGGCCGGACCTGGCCATTAACTCCGCAGCCACTCCCCCGCCGGCACCGGTGCCAACGATAACGACATCCGCCTCCAGCCGCTGATCGCTTTGCAGGCGCGTGCCATCGACCACATGATGATGTGCGGCGATCATCGATCAGACCTTCGGCATGGCGTTGGTTTCGGCCACCCACGAAGGCGGCCCCGGATATCCCGATTGCCGGTAATTCGCCGGCATCGCAAACCAGTTGCTTGCCAGCAGCCTGATCAGCGTGCGGTATGCCAGGTTAAAGCGGCCGACCGACGATTTTTTCCAGTCATTCAAAAAGGTTTCGATCTCTTCAACGGTTGCTTCGTGCAGCGGTTTCCAAAGACCGGTCAGCAGCCAGCGCGTGACTCGATAATCCAGCGCCGCCAGCAGGCGCGCCAACTGTTCGCGGCTGGCGCTTCCCAGACAGGCAACGCTGGTCGAAACCGCTGCCAGCAGGCTGTCCAGACTGTCTTCCCGCGCGCTCGGCTGCGCCGGCAACAACCCACGCAAGACCGCCGGCGCCAGCATGCGAAGCAGTTCCGTTTCGGCGGCAGCCAACGGAACTCTCAGCACATTGGCCGAACTGCATCCGGAGACGACTCCGCCGGTTCCCGCCAGCCACGCGGCGCCGGCCAGCCCGCCCAGAAACCGCCTTCGTTGCGGGTCGAAGGAATTGTTTTCCCGTGAATCCTGTGCGCTGGCGCTACCACTCATTATTGAAAAATAACGCCGTCTGCTTGCGGCGGCAAGCCTCAAGCCCGCGCCAGGCACCAGACCAGCACCTCTCGGGTGCCCTGGCTTTTAAAGGTACGGGCAAGCTCGGCGCAGGTGCTGCCGGTCGTCATGACATCGTCGATGATGACGATCCGCTCCGGAACTGTCCTGTTGCGCAGCGCAAAGGCTTTTTGCACATTTTTGTGCCTCTCTTCCGCACGCAATCCACTTTGCGCCGGCGTATCGCGAATTCGATCGCACAGCTCGCTGCGAATGGCAAGCGGCATCACCAGACCAATCGTGCGGGCCAGCTCGGTGGCCTGGTTGAAGCCACGTCGCCATAATCGCCGCCGATGCAAGGGAACCGGCACGATGTTCACCGGCTCGGCCATGGCAACGGGTGGCATGGACGTCTGCCGCCTGATACCGGTGAGATGGTGGGCCAGCAGCCGCCCCAGGACGCGGCCCATGGCCAGGTTGCCGCCAAATTTGAATTGCTGAATCATTTTGTCGACAGGCCAGGTGTAACGATACGGGGCGATGACTCGTTCGAAGGGCGGCCGGTCTTTCCAGCAGGCCCCGCAAATCATCGCATCGCCAACCGCCGGCCGGGCGCAAATTACGCAACCGCCGGTCAAACGCGGTAAATCGCGATAGCATCCGGCGCACAAATCCAGCGCCGCCGCCGCCATGCCGGGGCAATCGCAGAGGACGCACCTGGGTTGCAAGAAAACGGCCTGCACGCGCAGCAGCTTGTGCGCTATCGCTGACATTCGACGTATCTGCTCGATTGATAGGTAGAATTAACACGGTGAGTATGTCGTTCGCACCCGGACGCCGACAGTGTCCTATCCGCACCGACTCGGCAGATATTCGCCAGCCGTGACTGGAATCAAGCGAACAGGCGCCCGCGCCACCGGGAATCTGCGGTGCCGGTTACCGGGGCGGACCGAGATGGTGTAGAAACACGGGCCGTGTACGGTGAATAATGAGCAGACCATGCCAAACGACGCTTGCCAGCAACGATGAACAGCCGCCGGGACCGGAATTTCCATCCGGACGCCGCTCGGGTCAGACAGGCTTTCAACCGGTCCGCCGAAAGTTACGACCGGTCGGCGGTACTCGAACTCGAGGTCATGGAACGCCTGCTGCAAAGGCTGGACCTGGTGCGCCTGGAACCTGGACTGATTCTGGACGCCGGCGCGGGTACCTGCAGGGCAATCCCGAATCTCAGGCGCCGCTATCCTGCGAGTCGCATCCTTGCCGTTGATTTTGCCGAGCAGATGGTCGCCGCCGCTCCACCGCCGATCGATGGCCAGCATGCGATCTGTGCCGACCTGGGAAGGCTGCCGTTGCCCGACGACAGCGTCGACCTGGTGTTCTGCAACCTGGCCTTGCCCTGGGTGGCCGATATAGACCGTGTGTTCGGCGAATTCTATCGTGTGCTGAAGCCTCGCGGCCTGGTCGGCTTCAGCTGTTACGGTCCGGATACCTTGTATGAGCTGCGCCAGGCCTGGTCGGAAACGGATGCTGACCGGCGCTTCCTGGATTTTCCCGATATGCACAATATCGGTGATGCCCTGGTCCACAGCGGGCTGGCGGAGCCCGTCATGGACGCGGAGCATTTTACGCTGACTTACCACAGCGTACGAAAATTGCTGACTGACCTGATCGACACCGGTGCGCAAAACGTGATCCAGGGCACAATGGCGAAGCTTGCCAAGGGGCAGAATGTGCGTGCATTGGCAGATGCCTACGAGTGTTTTCGGCACCAGGGAAAACTCCCCGCCACTTATGAAGTGGTCTACGGGCACGCCTGGGGGCCGATCGAAAAAAGAGCGCGGCCGGCTGGCCCGGGTGAGTTCCGAATTTCCGCAAGTGGCATCGGTCTGCGCACAAAGGACTGAATTCGATGAGTCGAGGATTGTTTATTACCGGAACGGATATCGGTGTCGGCAAGACTCTGGTTACCAGCGCCCTGCTCCAGGCATTGGGTGCCGCAGGACATACCACGTTGGCGATGAAACCGGTCGCGACGGGTTGCTGGCAGACTGCGGATGGTCTGCGGAGCGAAGACGCGGAAAACTTGATTTCGGCGATGAATCAGGACGCGAGCTACCGGGAAGTGAACCCGGTGGCGCTTGAAACTACTGCCGAACCGATCGTCTCGGTCATGCAGAACCGGGTCAACTTCACCATCGACGAAATAGCGGCCCAGGCAGCCAGCCTTTCCAAAAGAGCCGACTGGCTGCTGATCGAAGGACCCGGAGGCGTACAAACCCCGATCACCGGCAAAGACACGACGGCGGATCTGGCTCTGGCGATCGGTTTTCCGGTCTTGCTGGTCGTTGGTCTGCGTATCGGCTGCCTCAATCACG
>SMUY01338856.1_pt1 | contig 10248 bp, 6 predicted proteins | sample 2456441 | NCBI WGS metagenome assembly SMUY01 (sample SAMN11095931, study PRJNA526329) | marine sediment metagenome | biome: Marine sediment; feature: Surficial sediment; material: Deep marine sediment; isolation source: Hadal surficial sediment | place: Pacific Ocean | collected 2014-11 | depth 0-1...
GCCGCCCGTGCGCTAGAGCGTTTCGCCCGAGGGCTCGAGATCTTCACCACCCGGGCCGACACCATCTTCGGCGCCTCGTTCTGCGCGCTGTCGGCGAACCATCCCCTGGCGGACGCGCTGGCGGCGGGGAATGCGGCGCTCGCCGACTTCATCGGGGAATGCAACCGCATGGTGACCAGCGAGGAAGCCCTGGAAACGGCCGAGAAAAAGGGTTTCGACACCGGCGTGGTGGCGCTTCATCCCTTCATCGAGGGCCGCGAGCTGCCGGTCTATATCGCCAATTTCGTGCTCATGGAGTACGGCTCGGGCGCGATTTACGGTTGCCCGGCCCATGACCAGCGCGACCTCGATTTCGCGCGCCAATACGGCCTTCCGGTGGTCCCCGTGGTGGCGCCGGCGGACGCCGATGCCGCCCGGTTCGTCATCGATGATGAGGCCTATCTCGGCGACGGCGTCTTGATCAACTCCGATTTCCTCGATGGCCTCGACGTCGCCGCCGCCAAGGACGAGATCGCGAGACGCGCCGAAGCCGCCGGCACCGGCGAGCGGAAGGTGATCTACCGGCTGCGGGACTGGGGGGTGTCGCGTCAGCGCTACTGGGGCTGCCCGATACCGGTCATCAACTGTGATGCCTGCGGTATCGTGCCGGTGCCGGAAGAGGATCTGCCGGTGACCCTTCCCGATGACGTGAACTTCGAGGAGCCGGGTAACCCCCTGGACCGCCATCCCCATTGGAAGCATGTCGAGTGCCCGAAATGCGGCGGCCCGGGTTTGCGCGAGACCGACACTTTCGACACCTTCTTCGAGTCCTCGTGGTATTTCGCGCGCTTCTGCTCGCCCAAGGCGGAGGCGCCGTTCGACCGCCGGGCGGTCGATTACTGGCTGCCGGTGGACCAGTATATCGGTGGCATAGAACATGCCGTCCTGCACCTGTTGTACTCCCGCTTCTTCACCCGGGCGCTCGGCCGCAATTCCTATCTCGATGTCGATGAGCCGTTCGCGGGGCTGTTGACCCAAGGCATGGTGTGCCACGAAACCTACCGGGACCAGCGCGGCGGGCGGCTTTTCCCGGACGAGGTCCGGCGCACGGCCGACGGCAAGACAGTGCTTGCGACCGACGGCTCGCCGGTGACGGTGGGCCGTTCGGTGAAAATGAGCAAGTCCTATAAGAATATCGTCGACCCGACGGGGATCATCGAGGCTTACGGCGCCGACACCATTCGCCTGTTCATATTGTCGGACAGCCCGCCGGAACGCGATCTCGATTGGACCGATTCGGGAATCGACGGCGCGTCGCGCTACATCCAGCGGTTATGGCGCCTGGTCCACGAGGCGCTTCCTTCCCTGCCGCCGCCGGGCGCGCCAGCCGTGGAAGGCGGGGCCGACGCGTCGGAAATCCGGCGCGCCATTCACAAGACCATCGCGGCGGTGACCGACGACCTCGAGAAGTTCCATTTCAACCGCGCCATCGCCCGCGTGCGCGAATTGACCAATGTGCTGGGCGAGCTCGCCGGGGGGAACGGAGAGCACGGAGAGACCCGGCGCGACGGGCTCGAGACGGTGGTGCGCCTCATCGCGCCGATGATGCCCCATCTGGCCGAGGAGTTGTGGCGGGCGCTTGGCCATGAGACACTCGTGGTGGATATGCCTTGGCCGGAGGCGGATGAGGCGCTGCTCGTCGACGAAAAGGTAACCATGGCGGTGCAAGTCAACGGCAAGCTCAGGGGCACGATCGAGCTGCCGCGCGACGCCACCCGCGAGGAGGTGGAAGCGGCGGCCCTGGCACTGCCGAAGGTGGCGGCGGCGACCGCGGGCAAGGAAGTGCGCAAGGTCATCGTCGTGCCCAACAGGATCGTCAATGTCGTGGCTTAAGCGCCTGGCGCCGCTCGTGCTTCTGATCGGTCTCGGGGCCTGCGGATTCCGGCCTCTTTATTCCGAGCGCCATAACGCCGGCGTGACGGCGGAACTGGCGGCGACCCGTATCGACCTCATCGCCGACCGGACCGGCCAGAAGCTCCACAACTTCTTGCTCGACCGGTTCAATCCGAAGGGTCCGGCGGCCCGGCCCCGTTACGGGCTCAAGGTCAGAGTCCTGACCCGCCGCCGCGAACTCGGCATCCGCAAGGACGAGACCGCCACCCGCGCCAACCTCACCCTTACGGCGCGCTACACGCTCCACGATTGGCGAACCAACCGGTCGCTGTATCAAGGTACCAGCAGCTCCACCAACAGCTACAACATCCTCGAGGCCGACTTCGCCACCTTGGCGGCGCTCAACGACGCCACCACCCGGGCCGCCCGCGAATTGAGCGAGAAGATCAAGACCCGGCTCTCGATCTTCTTTTCCCAAGCAAGACGGCCGCGGTGAGATCGTTCGCCATGCGGCTTCCTCCCAGTACTGACTTTCTTAAGAGGGTGACACATCCGACGGCCTTGCGGGTTGTTCGGCTAGGAGCGTGGTCCGCCGTGATGGGGGCGCATCACAAGGGCCGCGCGACGACGTCCGAAGGGCCCGCAAGGCCGCCCGCAGGGTCGCATTTCGCGGCCACCGGAGGGCGTCGGCGCCGCTTGACGATGTCCGGACACTCACCTCGGCGAAGCCTCCGGCGGAGCCAGGGTCGCCGGCGCGCCGCCTCCTACCCGGAGGCCGCGAAAAGCGATCATATGTGCCACCCTTCTTTGAATGTAAGTACTAGGTCCGTGCACGAACATCCTTTGCGCCTTCCGGTTGGAAACCCGCCGCCATGAAGATCGCCGCCGGCCAAATCGACGGTTTCGTCAAGAAGCCGGCGCCCGGGATTCAGGCCGTTCTCGTCTACGGACCCGATGCCGGGTTGGTGACGGAGCGGGCGGAGGTCCTGATCGAGGCCGTGGCGGGCACGCTGGACGATGCCTTTCGCATCTCGGAGATCGGCGCGGGGGGGCTTCGGGACGATCCGGCGCGGCTCAGGGACGAGGCGGCGGCGCTGTCACTTACCGGCGGGCGCCGGGTGGTGCGTATTCGCGAGGCGACCGATAGGTTGAGTGAAATACTCGCGCCGATTCTCGCGGACGCCCTGGCGCCCGATAGGGACGACGGGGCGATGATCGTCATCGAGGCGGGCCCGCTCGGGCCGCGCTCGGCGCTGCGCCGCCTGGTCGAAGCCGCGCCCAACGCCGCCGCGCTTGCCTGCTACGGGGACGAAGGCCGTGGCCTCGAGGCGGTAATTCGGGAGACCCTGTCGGCGAACGGCCTGCGGGCCGGGCCCGAGACCCTTGCCTACCTTTGCGCCCATCTCGGCGGTGACCGTATGATCACCCGCAATGAGATCGCCAAGCTGGCGCTCTACGTCGCCGGCGAGAGCGAGGTCCGCCTGGCCGACGCCGAGGCCTGCATCGGCGATTCGGCGGCGTTGGGCCTCGACGATCTCATCGATCAGGCCGCGGCCGGGAAGCGCGCCGAGCTCGACCGGACCTTAGGCCGCCTTTATCTCGAAGGGACGAGCCCGATCACCGTCCTACGCGCCGCGGCGCGCCATTTCCAGAGACTCCATTACGTATCCGGAATGATCGCCGCCGGTGAACCCATGGACCGGGCGATCAAGGCCTTGCAGCCACCCCTGTTCTTCAAGAGGAAAGCGAACTTCCAGGCGCAACTCCGGCAGTGGCCTCCCGAACGCCTCGCCACCGTCTTGGTGTCGCTGACCGGCGCCGAGGCCGATTGCAAGACCACCGGCATGCCGGCCGGCGCTATCTGCGCCCGTACTTTGATGAGAATCGCTTACGATGCCAGGCGGTCCGGGTCCAGCCGAAGCCGGCCGGTTTGAATCGCTATGACCGCACGCGGTCCAAGGGGCGTCCTGAAACAGCTTCCGCTACGACTGGAAGTTGAGTAAGGTCACTCCCCTCCGCCGTCCTGCCGTGGCCGGATGAAGGAACCGCCGAGCCCCACCGGCGCTTCCGGCTTGGGCGCGCCCTTGTCCGGCCCCTCGGCCGCCGGTTTTGGCGATGGCACCGCTCTCGGCGGGCCGAACGCCGCCGGCCGGTCCCCCGGTCGGGTTTGCCTTTCACTTTCGGGTGAAGTGACCCCTTTGCTTTCGTCCCGATCCGCCGCCTGGTCCTGGGGGCCGGCCGGCTTTGCCGCCTTGGCCGCCAACCCCTCGGCCAGCCCTTCGACCATCCGTTCCATTATTTCATCGGACAACTCGTCCGCAGGCCCATCGGCCGACCCCTCCGCCGGCGCAAGGCCAGCCTGATCCGCCGGGACTCCCTGGTTCGCCGCGAGGGGATCTTGGTTCAGCCGTCTGAGCACGTCGTCGAGTTGCTCCAGTGTCCGGTAGTGGATGCTGAGCGTGCCGCCCTTGCCGTCGAAGGAGATGACGGTTTTCAGGCCGAGAGAGGTGGAGAGATGACGTTCGAGGGCAACGATATCGGCATCCTTTGGTGCCGAACCAGGGCCCGGTTTCTTATTTTCGGCGCCCTTATTCCTCGCCCGCTGGACCAGGCGCTCGGTCTGGCGCACGTTGAGTCCCCGCTTCACCACCTGGCCGGCAAGCCCGGCCGGGTCGCCGGCGTTGAGGAGCGCGCGGGCGTGGCCCGCGGTCAGCGCCCCGTCCTGAAGCATGTCCTTGACCGCGTCGGGCAGGTTCAAAAGGCGAATCATATTGGCGACATGGCTGCGGCTCTTGCCCACGGACCGGGCGAGTTTTTCCTGACTGTGGTTGAATTCCTCCAGCAACCGGTGGTAGCCGCCCGCCTCCTCGAGAGGACTGAGGTCCCGGCGCTGGATATTCTCGATCAGGGCGATCTCCAAGGAGTCCCGGTCCGAAAGCTCCTTGATGATGACCGGAACATCGTGAAGTTGGGCCGACTGCGCCGCCCGCCAGCGGCGTTCACCGGCGACGATTTCGTAGGCGTCGGGCTTTTGTGGATGGCGCCGCACGACGATCGGCTGGAGGATGCCTTTCGCCCGCACCGATTCGACAAGCGCCTCCATGTGCTCCTCGGCGAAATCCCGGCGCGGCTGCAGGCGGCTGGGATGAAGGAACTCCACCGGCACCATACGCGATTGGCGCAGCCGCTCGAAGCCTGTCTCTTCCTCGCTTTCCTCGCCAAAAAGCGCGGCCAGGCCGCGCCCGAGATGCTGTCCACCACGCTTGGGCCGCGTGTCCTCCAGCTTCATAGCGACATCTCCCGCTCACGGCGCAACACCTCGGACGCCAGGTGAATATAGGCCTGGGATCCGGCACATTGCGTGTCGTAAAGCAAAACCGGTTTGCCATGGGACGGCGCTTCCGACACCCGCACATTGCGGGGAATGACGGTCTCGTACACCTTGTCGCCGATAAAGCCGCGGACGTCCGTCGCCACCAGGCCGGACAAGTTGTTGCGCGTATCGAACATGGTCAGAACGACGCCCTGAAGCTGCAACCGGGAGTTGAGCTTTTCCTTGACCCTCTCGATCGTCTTGAGAAGGTGTGTCAGGCCTTGCAAAGCAAAAAACTCGCACTGGAGCGGCACCAACACCGCGGCGGCCGCCACCAGCGCGTTCAGGGTCAACAGTCCCAGCGACGGCGGACAGTCGATCAGCACATAGTCGTAATTCAACACATAGTCGAAGTTCGGCGCCGCCCGGGCCAAGGCGTCGCGCAGGGCATATTCCCTGTGATCCATATCCATCAACTCGAACTCGGCGCCCGCCAAATCGACCGACGAGGGCACCACCGCCAGGCGCGGCACCATGCAAGGCACCGTCGCCGCCGCCAGGGACGCGCGACCGAGCAGCACGTGGTAGGACGTGACGGTGCGCTGGCCGCGGCCGAGGCCAAGGCCGGTGCTGGCGTTTCCCTCGGGATCGAGGTCGATGATCAGGACTTTCTTTTCGACGGCGGCGAGCGCGGTGGCGAGATTGATGACGGTGGTGGTCTTGCCGACGCCGCCCTTCTGGTTGGCGATGGCGAAAATCCGGGACTTTGGCCGGGCGCCTAGCCCGCCATCGCCATTATCGAGGACACTAGAGCTGATGTCCGTGGGATCGGTCACGGGAAATTTGCCTTAACCGGAGAACGACTCCGGAAGAATCCGAGTCGCTTGCAAACCGTTCGACGCGCATATTCCACTTTTTCGCCGCCTCGGTCAATTCCTCATCGCCCTTTTTTCCCTTCAAAAAGAGACATTCGCCTTTCCCGCCGACCAACGGCTCGGCAAAAGCGAGTAACTGGTCCAGCGGCGCCAGGCTTCTGGCGGTGACGATGTCGGCGGCGAAAGGGGTCAGCGACTCCACTCTCAAGGGTTGAATCGTTACCTCGGTGTTTGTTTCCCTGGCCACCGTCGCGAGGAACGCGCATTTGCGCCGATTGGATTCAACCAGGTGCACCACGCCTGCCCCCATGATCGCCAGAACCAGACCGGGAAAACCGCCGCCGCTGCCGATATCGACGATCACCGGCGCTCCGCCGGCGCCGCAAGGCGGAATGTAGCGGGCGAGTTGGGCGCTATCGAGCATATGGCGCCGCCAGGGATCCTCGAGGCTCCCCGTGCTGACCAGATTGATCGTGCCTTGCCATTTTTCGAGAAGGCGCAAATAAACCCGGAGCCGCTCCAATGTTTCACGTGAAACACCGGTCAGACTTTGGAACGCGTCGGCTGTGAGCTTGTCGTCCATGCCGCCGGTACTGCCCCTCCCGGCCCCGCGGATGCCGCGATTCTACGTTTCCGCCAACGCTTTATACCAAAGGTCCTTGATATTAAGCGCTCAGGCGTAGGCCGCGGCGCTTAACGAACCCGAGCAGCGCCGTCAGCGCCGCCGGGGTGATTCCGGGGATTCGCGCCGCCGCGCCGAGGGTCGCGGGCCGGGCGGCCGTCAGCTTCTCCCGCGCCTCGGCGGACAGGCCGCCGACACGCCCGTAATCGAGGTCGTCGGGCAGTGCCAACGCCTCGTCGCGGCGAAAAGCGCGGATATCGGCGGCTTGGCGGTCGATGTAACCGGCATAGTGGGCGTCGATCTCGAGCTGCTCACCGATTTCACGGCGAATCCCCTTCAATTCCGGCCACTTCGCCGCGAGGCGGGAAAGGGTGACGCCGGGATAGGCCAGGAGCGTAAAGGCGCTGCGGCGCACCCCGTCCTGATTGATGTTGAACCCGGCGCGCGCGAGTTCCGTCGGCGTCGCCTGCAATCGCTCCACTTGGGCCCGGGCGGCGACGAGGCGGGCCATCTTGGCGCCGAAGGCTCGCGATCGCGCCGTCCCGACCGCGCCGACGGCCTCTCCCCTGGCGGTAAGGCGTTGATCGGCGTTATCGGCGCGCAACAGCAGCCGGTATTCGGCCCTGGAGGTGAACATACGGTAGGGCTCCACGATGCCGAGAGTCACCAGATCGTCTATCAACACGCCGATATACCCGTCCGCCCGGTCGAGGACGAACCCCGGCCCCGGGTTTTGGGCCCGAGCGCCCCGGGTTCCTGCCGCCAGCGCCGCGTTAATCCCCGCCATCAGGCCTTGGGCCGCCGCTTCCTCGTAGCCGGTGGTGCCGTTGATCTGCCCGGCGAGGAACAAACCCGGCACCCGGCGGGTCTCGAGGGTCGGCCTGAGTTCCCGGGGGTCGATATAGTCATATTCGATGGCATATCCGGGCCGGCGCATGACGGCGCGGCCCAGCCCCGGTATGGTCTTGATCAGCGCTTCCTGGATCTCGCGCGGGAGCGACGTCGAAATCCCGTTCGGATAGATCGTATCATCGTTAAGTCCTTCTGGCTCAAGAAAAATCTGGTGCCGCTGCCGGTCGGCAAAACGCACCACCTTGTCCTCGATAGAGGGACAATAGCGCGGGCCCTTACTCTCGATCTGGCCGCTGTAGATGGGCGCGCGGTGGAGATTTCGCCGGATGAGGTCATGAGTTGCCGGCGTCGTCGCGGTGATGTGGCAGTTTATCTGCGCCGTGGTGATGGCGCCGGTGAGATAGGAGAACGGCTCCGGCGGATCGTCGCCCGGCTGGACCTCGAGGCCCCGCCAGTCGATGGTGTTGCCATCGAGCCTGGGGGGCGTGCCGGTCTTGAGCCGCCCGAGGCCGAAACCCGCCGCTTCCAAGGTCTTGGACAGCCCGGTCGCCGGCGCCTCGCCGGCCCGGCCCGCGGGAATCTTTTCTTCGCCGATATGGATGACGCCACGCAGGAAGGTGCCGGTGGTCAGGATCGCCACCGCCGTCGCTATGACCTCGCCGCCCGCGGTCACGACCCCAGCGATTCTTCCTTGCTTATCAAGATGTAAGTCCTCAACCGCCGCCGCCCGGAGGGTCAGGTTGGGCTGCGCGGCGAGGATTTCGCCCATGGCCATCCTGTAAAGCGACCTGTCCGCCTGGGCGCGGGGGCCGCGCACCGCCGGCCCCTTGGCGCGGTTGAGCACCCGGAACTGTATGCCGGCACGGTCGATCACCCGCCCCATGACACCATCCAGGGCGTCGATTTCGCGCACCAGATGGCCCTTTCCGAGGCCGCCGATGGCTGGATTACAAGACATTTCGCCGATGGTTTCGAGCTTGTGGGTGAGCAGCAGGGTGCGCGCGCCCATGCGCGCCGCGGCCGCGGCCGCCTCGGTGCCGGCGTGCCCCCCACCGATGACGATGACGTCGTAGTACGACATAGCCGGGAATGTAGTGATCGCCCCAGGCGAAGTCAAAGAGCCAGTGGCCGAAAACCGCTGTTTTACAGGCCCCAGAGCATTATCCGGCCAAAATTCCGTGGCCACGGCCCGCGACCTGGTCGTCGGCCTCGACTTCCCCGGTCGGGCACGCCAAAATCATCGGCTCCGGTGCCCTAAGTATAGCCGGGCGGTGGCGATGGCATCGCCCGAGGCCCGGGGCGCCGCTTCCTGGAGCTCCGCCGTCATCGCCCGCAGGCCAAAATGCACCGGCCGGGCCGAAAATCCAGCGGTCCCAGGCCCGACTGCCATCACTTACGGCCCGGAATCCAGACCGGCGCCCGTCCCCGCAGGCGTATTACGATATCGTCGCGATCGCCGGGCCCTTGGCGGTGTTGTGGGGCGACACGGGGTCAATGAGGCGAGGCCGTGCTTAAAAGCGGGGCTTAAAAGCGCGTTTCACGTGAAACATGCCGTTATCTTCATTGTATTTCATTGATTACCCACTGTTTCTTCACTTCCCGATACAGAAATCGCGGAAAATGACATCGAGAATGTCATCCACCTCTACCCGGCCGGTTATCCGCCCCAGCGCCCGGGCGGCGAGGCGCAAATCCTCGGCCGCCAAGGCCTCCTCCGAGGCGCCGGCGAAACGGGTCAGCGCGTCGACGCTCTGCTCGAGGGCATCGCGGTGCCGGGCTCGGGTCAAAGCCGGTGACCCGGCCAGGTCGATCCTATGCGAAACCATTGATTCCACGCACTTAAGAAGCTCTGCCATGCCGGCCCCCGTTTTCGCGGAGGCGATCACCACCGGCCGCCCGCCGACGCGTTCCTTGGCACCGGGACCTTGGCCCGGACCGAGAAGATCCGCCTTGTTGAGGATGGGCACGGTGTCATCGCCGACCAGGCCTAGGGTTTTGGCGTCGAGCTCGGGCCATAGGGTGATGTCAAACAGCGCTAGTCTGATGTCGGCTTCCGCCGCCCGCGCCTCGGCGCGGCGGATGCCCTCGCGTTCAACCCCATCCGCGGCCTCGCGCAAGCCCGCGGTGTCGGCGACGATCACCGGGAATCCCCCGAGATCGAGATGGACCTCGACCACGTCCCGGGTGGTGCCCGCGGTCTCGGCGACGATGGCCGCGTCGCGCCGGGCGAGGGCGTTCAACAAACTGGATTTGCCGACATTGGGGGCGCCGATGATGGCGATATAGATGCCATCACGCAAGCGTTCACCACGCCGGTTGTCATCAAGGTGTTGTGATATTTCCTCCTCTAGCCCCAACATCTTGTGTTTTACCCTCTGTGACAAGTCGGCCGGTAATTCTTCATCCGTGAAATCTATTACGGCTTCGTAATGAGCCAGGGCCTCGATCAGGCGTGCCCGCCAGCCCTCGTAGATGGCGCCGAGCTCGCCCTCGAGTTGACGCCGCGCCTGGCGGCGCTGGGCCTCGGTTTCGGCGTTGACGAGATCGGCGAGCCCTTCGGCCGCGGTGAGCTCGAACTTGCCGTTCTCAAACGCCCGGCGGGTAAATTCCCCCGGCTCCGCCAGACGCAGCCCCTCCAGGCCCCGGAGAGCGTCGGTGACCGCCGCCTCGACCGCGCGCCCACCATGGAGGTGGAGCTCGGCCACATCCTCGCC
>SMUY01307179.1_pt1 | contig 10247 bp, 9 predicted proteins | sample 2456441 | NCBI WGS metagenome assembly SMUY01 (sample SAMN11095931, study PRJNA526329) | marine sediment metagenome | biome: Marine sediment; feature: Surficial sediment; material: Deep marine sediment; isolation source: Hadal surficial sediment | place: Pacific Ocean | collected 2014-11 | depth 0-1...
CGTGGGTCAGGTGACCGCGCCGGTCCGTTGGGAGCAGGTCGTGCGTCGCCTTGCATCGGAGGGCGTCGACACGTATGTTGAGGTAGGTTCAGGCTCGGTGCTGAGCGGGCTCATCCGGAAGATTGACCGGGGCGCCCGTGTCCTGTCTGTCGCGGATTCCGCCGGCGTCGTCGACGCGGTGTCGGCGCTGGCATCCTGAACGGGGCGGCATGGACAGTCTCCATGATCGCGTCGCAATTGTGACGGGGGCGTCACGGGGGATCGGTCGCGCCGTTGCGCGACGCCTTGCCGCCGCCGGCGCAGCGGTTGTGGCCGCCGCGCGCGAGCAGCATGCCGAGGCGGCGGCCGCGGAAATCCGCGGAGCCGGAGGTCGGGCCGTCGCCGTCTCGGTGGACGTGACCGACCCCGCTCGGATTGACGCGATGGTGCGCACCGCGCTCGATGAGTTTGGCCGCGTCGACGTGTTGGTGAACAATGCCGGCATTGCGCGCGACCGGTTGGCGCTGCGGATGACCCTGGCCGACTGGGAGGCGGTCGTCACGACGAACCTGACGGCGGCGTTTACCTGTGCGCGCGCGGTGTTGCGCCCGATGCTGAAGCAGCGGAGCGGTCGCATCATCAGTGTCGGATCCGTGGTTGGTCAGATGGGGAACGCGGGCCAGACCAACTACGCGGCGTCGAAGGCAGGGCTGGTCGGGTTTTCGAAGGCGCTGGCCCGCGAGGTGGCGAGCCGGGGCATCACCGTGAACGTGGTGGCGCCAGGTATGATCGAGACCGACATGACCGCGGCGCTTGGTGAGTCCGCCCAGTCGGCGATGCTCACGCAGATTCCGCTGGGCCGGCTGGGGTTGGCCGACGAGGTCGCGGCGGCGGTCTGTTTCCTCGCGTCGGACGAGTCGGCGTATATTACTGGGCACGTGTTGGCGGTGAACGGTGGCATGTACATGTAGGAGGCATTGAATGTCCGTTGCTGAGAAAGTGAAGAGTATCATCGTGGAGCAACTCGGCGTCGACGAGGAAGAAGTCACCTCGGACGCGTCCTTCGTGGATGACCTGGGGGCGGACTCGCTCGACACCGTAGAGTTGGTGATGGCGTTCGAGGAGGAATTCGGGCTCGAGATTCCGGACGAGGATGCGGAGAAGATCACCCGCGTCAAAGAGGCGGTGAACTACATCGAGTCGCACTCGAAGAAATAGACAGCGGCTCACATCCTGGGAGTGACTGTGAGTAGGCGGGTCGTGATCACGGGCGTTGGCTTGGTGTCGTCGCTCGGCATCGGGACAGCGGTGACGTGGGACGCGCTGTGTGCTGGGAAAAGCGGGATCGGCCCGATCACTCGGTTCGACGCCGCGGAGTTCTCGGTGCGGATTGCGGGCGAGGTTCGGGGTTTTGACCCCCTGAAGTTCGTGCCCAAGAAGGACGTCAAGAAGATGGACCTCTTCATCCAATACGCGATCGCCGCCGCCGATTTCGCGCGCGTCGACGCCGGGTTGGTGGTGTCGCCGGAGTTGGCGCCGCGGGTGGGGGTCTTCCTCGCATCGGGTATCGGTGGGTTCGGCACGATCGAACGCGAGCATCGCGCGTTGCTGGAGGGCGGACCACGCAAGATCTCCCCGTTCTTCATCCCAGCGTCGATCATCAACCTGGCCGCCGGACAGGTGTCGATCCGGTTGGGCGCTAAGGGGCCCAACTCGGCTACGTGCACCGCCTGTGCCGCCTCTGCGCATGCCGTGGGTGATGCCTTCGAGACGATCCGCCGTGGTGCCGCCGATGTCATGGTGGCCGGCGGGTCGGAGGCGGCCATCACCCCGTTGGGAGTCGGCGGCTTCGCCGCCATGCGCGCGCTCTCGACCCGCAATGACGATCCCACGCGGGCCTGTCGGCCGTTCGACCGCGACCGGGACGGGTTCATCATCGGCGAGGGGGCGGGCGTCGTCGTTCTCGAAGAGCACGACCGGGCCATCGGCCGGGGCGCCTCGGTCTATGCGGAGCTGGTGGGATATGGGATGTCGGCGGACGCCTTTCACCTGACCGCGCCGGCCGAGGACGGCGAGGGTGCCGTGCGGGTCATGCGGGCCGCGATGGACCAGGCCGGCATCACACCGGACCAGGTGGACTACATCAACGCGCACGGCACCTCGACGCCGTTCAACGACCGCATCGAGACACGGGCGATCAAGCGGTGCTTCGGGGATCACGCACGTCACGTGGCGATCTCGTCCACCAAGTCGATGATCGGGCACACGCTGGGTGCGGCCGGTGGTCTCGAAGCGGGGATCGCCGCCTTGACGGTGCGCCACCAGCTGATCGCCCCGACCGTGAACCTCGAGAACCCGGACCCGGACTGCGATCTGGACTACGTGCCCCACGTCAAGCGGCCCGCGGCGATCAACTACGCCTTGTCGAACTCGTTCGGGTTCGGGGGCACCAACGCAGCCCTGCTGTTCAAACGCTACGACGGGTAACGCGGACGCCGCCCGACAAGAGGAACGAATGAAGATTGCCGTCTGCGTCAAACAGGTCGTGACGCGCGAGTGGCCCCTCCGTGTCGATGACGCCCGGACCTGGGTGCAGGACCGTGACGCCAGTTTCGAGATGAACGAACCGGACGCCTACGCGTTGGAAGAGGCGTTGCGGCTGAAGGAGCAGCATGGCGGCGAGGTGGTCGTGTGCTCTGCCGGCCCGGCCCGCGTGGCCCAGGTCATCCGCGAGGCGTTGGCACGGGGAGCGGATCGGGCGATCCGAGTCGAGAGCGACGCCCTGGCGGCGGCCGACAGTGGCATGGTGGCCGAGGCCTTGGCGGCGGCGATCCGGGACGAGGCATTCGACCTCGTGCTGACCGGGCTCCAGTCTGACGACCAGGGCTTCGCACAGACCGGCGTGGTGCTGGCCGAGCTGCTGGGGATACCGCACGCGACCATCATCATGGAGGTGCAGGTCGCCGACGGCGGGCTGCGCGTGAAGCGCGAGCTCGAGGGCGGCTGGTTCCAGTGGGTCTCGATGCGTTCTCCGGCGCTGCTGACGATCCAGAGCGGGATCAATCAGCTGCGTTACGCCACGTTGAGGGGGATCATGGCGGCCAAGAAGAAAGAGGTCCGGGTGGTGGAGCCGCCGGCGGATCTGGCGCCGCAACATGAGATCCTGGAGCTGTATGTGCCGGAGAAGGGGAAACAGACACGGCTGATCGAGGGGTCACCGGCCGAGGCGGCCAAAGAGCTGGTTCGGGTGCTCCGCGAGGAAGCCCGGGTGATCTGAGTACGAAAAAGGCAGTCCGCCTTCGCCAAGGCTACGGCGGGCCCGCCGTAGACCCGCCGCTCGATCAACGTCGGTGGGCGAAGGCGGGAAGGTAGAAGTCGGAAGAGCCGGAGGGCTTCGCCAGGATCTCTTGTTCGTGTCGAAGTGTCGAGCCTGCGAGCGCCCACAGCCCATCGCCGACAGCCCAAAGCCATTGAGCGAATCGCATGGTCCTAGTCATTGCTGAACAACGAGACGGAGTACTGCATCGGGCAAGCTGGGAGGCGATCGTTGCCGCTCAGCAGACCGGCCAGCCGGTCCAGGTGGCGGTGGCCGGGGTCTCTCTCGCGTCTGTCGCGGCCGAGCTAGCGGCGGCCGAGATCGAGGTGGTGCTGACGGTCGAGCACCCCGCGCTGGAGTCCTACACGCCTGACGGGTTCGTCGCCGTCTTCGCCGATGTGGTTACCGGAACACAACCGGACCTGGTGTTTCTGCCACACACGTATCAAACACGGGAGTTCGCACCGAAGCTCGCTGTGCGTCTCGGGCGTTCGCTCATCACCGATTGCATCGCGGTCAAACAACGAGACGACCGTCTCGTGTTTGTCAGACCGATGTTTCAGGGTAAGTTCGTGGCCGACGTCGCGCCGACCGGGCCCGCACCGCACTTTGCCAGCTTCCAGATCGGCGCGTTCCGTCCCGATGCGGTCACGCGGGGCGCGACGGCCGCCGACATCCGGGCGTTCGACCTCACGCTCGATGCAGGGGCGATCCGTCAGACGGTGGAGCCGCCCTTTCAGGAAGCCAAGCAGGCGGTCGATCTGACGCAGGCAGAGCGGATCGTGGCGGTCGGCCGCGGTATCAAGGCGCAGGAGCACATCGTGCTGGTCGAGACGCTGGCTGCGGCGCTCGGGGCCGAGGTTGCGGCGTCGCGGCCGATCTGCGACTCCGGGTGGCTGCCAATGGACCGTCAGATCGGCAGCTCCGGACAGACCGTGTCGCCCAAGCTCTACCTGGCTCTTGGGATCTCGGGCGCCATTCAACACCTCGTTGGCATGAAGGGCGCGCGCACCATCGTGGCGATCAACAAAGACGCTGAGGCGCCCATCTTCGAGGTGGCCGACTTCGGGATCGTGGGCGACCTGTTCGAAGTCGTGCCGGCCCTCATCTCCGCCCTCGCTGCCGACGCCTGATGGAGCGGGACACCCTCGAGGTCGACGTCCTGATCGTTGGCGGTGGGCCGGCCGGTCTCTCGGCCGCGCTCCGGCTGGCCGCGTTGCAACGGCGCGACGGCGGTGAGCCGCTGGCGGTGGCCGTACTGGAGAAGTCGCGGCAGAGCGGCTCACACATGCTCTCCGGGGCGGTGCTCGACCCGTCGGCGCTCGACGAGTTGCTGCCGGACTGGAAAACGCGCGGGGCGCCGGTCGAGACCCTGGTGCGTGATGAGCGCATCTACTACCTGACCGAGCGGTCGCAGCTGCGTTCTCCCTACACCCCGCCGGGGCTGCGCAACCACGGCAACTACATCATCTCGCTGAATCGGTTCGTGCGCTGGCTGTCGGAGCAGGCCGAGGCCGACGGCGCCGATATCTTCACCGGGTTCGCCGGCACCGAGGTGCTCTATGAAGGCGATCGCGTGGTGGGTGTGCGTACCGGTGACCGGGGCATTGACAAGCACGGGGAGCGGAAGGGCACGTTCGAGCCCGGTGTCGACATCAAGGCTGCCGTCACGATTTTCGCCGATGGCGTGCGCGGCAACCTCACCAAGACGCTCATTCGGAAGCTCGGGCTCGATGGCCCGACCCCGCAGACCTACGCGATCGGGATCAAGGAGCTCTGGGAGATCCCACCCGACCGGGTCCCGCCCGGCCGCGTCGTGCACACGATGGGCTACCCGCTGCGAAACGAGGAGTTCGGCGGCGGTTTCATCTACGCCCTGCCGAAGGGGCGCCTCGCCCTCGGTTTCGTCGTCGGCCTCGACTATCGGGACCCGCTGTTCGACCCGCACATGGCGTTCCAGCGCTTCAAGCAGCATCCCCTCGTCTCCGCGATGCTGGCCGGCGGCCAGATGACCCGCTACGGCGCGAAGGCGCTGCCCGAAGGGGGCTGGCACGCCATTCCGCGGTGTCACGTCGACGGCGCGCTGATCATCGGGGACGCGGCCGGGTTTATGAACTCGATGCGGCTCAAGGGGATCCACCTGGCGATGAAGAGCGGGATTTGCGCCGCTGATACCGCCTTCGACGCGGTGCGCGCCGGCGACGTGTCGGTGTCGAAGCTCGCGACATTCCAGCGGCTGGTCAACGGCGGGAGTCTCAGGCGCGAGCTGTACCCAGTGCGGAACGTCCACCAGGCGTTCGGCGCCGGATTGTTCGCTGGGGGAGCGTGCTTCGTACTGGCACCTCTGACCGGGGGCTGGTGGCCCCGGGGTCTGCTGTCGAACGAGGCCGGACACGAGCGGATGACGCGTCTGGCCCGTTACTACCGCACGGAGCGTCCAGACCCCGACGACGCGAGCAACGCGGTGAAGGTCGATCGAACCGTGACCTTCGACAAGCTGACCAACGTCCACTACTCCGGCACGCGTCACGACGAGGACCAGCCGGTGCACCTGCTCGTAGCCGACACCGACGTGTGCCGCACCCGGTGCCGCGAGGAGTACGGCAACCCCTGTGTACGCTTCTGTCCAGCCCACGTCTACGAGATGGTGGATGACGGCACCGGCGACGGTCGTCGTCTGCAGATCAATGCTTCGAATTGCGTCCACTGCAAGACGTGCGACATCATGGATCCCTATCAGATCATCGATTGGGTGCCGCCCGAGGGCGGGGGCGGACCCGAATACGAAGGGATGTAGGATGCGGGGCGGTGAGCCAGTCCGAGACCCTCAATTCGGGCTTCAGACCGCGGGCTCCAGGCTGCGGGCTGTGGACGGGCACGGGGTCTGGTCACACGATCGAGGTGCGTGGGGCTTGATCCCGATCGGGCGCGGGTGACCCGTGGCCACCGAGACGGCGCTGACGCGGTTGCAGCTGGCGCAGGCGGCGATCATCGCCGGGGTCGGGGCGCCGCTGCTCGGGGTGCTGTGCCGCACGGTGCGCTGGCGGGTCGAGGGGGCCGAGCACTACGACGCGATCGTCGCGCAGCACCGGCAGCCGATCTTCGCGTTCTGGCATGGGCGTATCCTCTCGGCGACCTACTACTGGCGTGACCGCGGCATCGTCGTCATGACGAGCCGGAACTTCGATGGCGAGTGGATCGCCGGGATCATCCGGCGCTTCGGATACGGTACGGTCCGGGGGTCGTCTTCGCGCGGCGCTCAGCGTGCGCTCATCCGGCTCAAACGGGACGTCACCGCCGGGCGGGCGGCGGCGTTCACGGTCGACGGTCCACGTGGTCCGGCGCGGTGCGTGCAGCCCGGCGTGGTGTGGCTCGCGGGTGCGACCGGCAACCCGATCCTGCCGTTTCACATCGAGGCTGATCGCTACTGGTCGGCACGCAGCTGGGACCGTACTCAGATTCCCCGCCCGTTCAGCGCCGCGGCGGTGTCGATCGGCGCGCCGTTCGAGGTGCCCGACCCGTCGGGCGATGGGGTCATCGAGGAACGCCGGGCGGCGCTGGAGCGGGTGCTCTCGGAGCTGGTCGACCGCGCCACCGCGCTGTTGCGGCGCTCCTAGGTCGGTGTGTGGCGCCGCGTCGCGAGGCATCGCCTCGGGGAGACATCGGAGATGCCTCGCCCCCGCGGAGCGGGGCTCTACGACAGGCTCCTCCTCGTGAGGCTGTGCCGTCGTCGTCGGTCGGTGTGAGGCGCCGCGTCGCGAGACATCGGAGATGTCTCGCCCCCGCGGAGCGGGGCTCTACGACAAGCTCCTCCTCGCGAGGCTGCGCCGTCGTCGTCGGTCGGTGTGAGGCGCAGCGTCGCGAGGAGGATCGGGTCATGGTGCTCATCGGCAGCGAGCGGTTCATCGAGCATCAGACACCGGACGGTCATCCCGAGCAGCCCGCGCGCGCCCGGGTCATGCTGGAGGTGAGCCGGCGATGGGTCGAGCGCGGCGGCGCGTTGACACCGCCTCGCCCGGCGACCCGTGCCGAGTTGGTACAGGTGCACACGCCGGCCTATGTCGACCAGATCGCCGCCACCGCGGGGCATGGGGTCCGGCTCGACCCGGACACCTACACCTCGACTGAGTCCTACACTGTTGCGCTCCACGCCGCGGGCGCGGCCATCGTCGCGGTCGAGCACGCCCTCGCCGAGAGCACGTCCGCCATCGCGTTCGTCCGCCCGCCAGGGCACCACGCGGAGCAGGACCGTGCGATGGGATTCTGTCTGTTCAACAACGTCGCTGTAGCGGCTGCGTCGGCGCGTGCCGCGGGGCTGGACCGGGTCGCGGTCCTCGACTACGACGTCCACCACGGGAACGGCACCCAGTGGATGTTCTACGACGACCCGCGCGTGCTCTACGTGTCGCTGCACCAATACCCGTTCTATCCGGGGACGGGCGCCGTCACCGACGTCGGCCGTGGTGACGGTATCGGCTTCACCCTCAACGTGCCGCTCGAGGCGGGGGCGGGTGACGCCGATTACGACCGCGCCATGCGGGAGCTTGTCGGGCCGGTCGTGACGGCGTTCGCGCCGGAGCTGATCCTCCTGTCGGCCGGGTACGACGCGCACGCCCGTGACCCGCTGGGCGGGATGCGGCTGTCGACCGAGGGCTACGCGGCGGTGACGGCGCACGTGCAGCGACTGGCCGCGAGCTGTTGCCACGGGCGACTGGCCGCGGTCACCGAAGGTGGGTACGACCTGACCGCCCTCGACGCCTGTCTCGAGTCCACGCTGACACAGCTGGCCGAACAGCCGCCGGCGACCGCGGCGGCCGTGACCGGGGACACCAGTCGGATCGACCGGGTCATCCCGGCCGTGCGGCGGGCCCTCGAGCCATACTGGCCCGGCGTCCTGGCAGGCTAGCGCTAGCCGAGCTTTCCTCACAGCCCCGCTACGCGGGGGCTAGATTCCTTGAACGGAGGCTGTCGTGCTGCGATCGAAAAAAACATGACCAACACTCGACTCAATTGTCACGATGAACGTTGTTCAAGGAGTCTAGCAGTCCGTGGTGAAAATCCCGCGTCGCACCGGGGGTGGCGCTGCGCCGGCCGGGCCCACGAGCGACCCGGTCTTCTTTGGATCATGTCGCGTATCGACGACGGATGTGCCATGATGGCGGCGCAATTGGAGTCCGTTACATCAGGCATGGTGACGGCGGGCTCGTGGTTGCCGGCGGCTGCTGGGGAGCCTTCGTTCGGCCGTCCCTTCTTCGGCCAATCCGCATTGGCTGAGACGTCGTGCCCATCATGACTCGCCGTGTGCTCTCCTGGGTCGTGTATCCCGCGACGATGGCGAGCGCCTTCGGGGTGAACGCCGCGTTGTTGTCGGTCGGGTTCCCCATCCTCGCCGCCGCGTACGTTGCGGCGGCGCTCGCGGCCGGCGCGGTCACGTTTTTCGAGTTCGTCATCCCCTACGACACGGCGTGGCAACCCCGCTGGACAGACGTGAAGAACGACCTCTGCTTCATGGTCGGAGTTCAGATGGTGCTGCCACCACTGCTCGGGTTGTCGGTGTCGTTGACGCTGCTCGGCTACCTCGACCCGCTCGCCCTGCCGATGCGGCTGTGGCCGAGCACGCTGCCGCTGGTCCTGCAGGTCGCCCTCATGCTTCTGGTGGCCGAGCTGCTGCGCTACCCGCTGCACGTGGCGGCGCACAACACCAAGACGCTGTGGCGGCTGCATGCGGTTCATCATTCGCCGAAGAAGCTCTACTGGCTCAATGTCGGGCGGTTTCACCCGGTAGAGAAGGCACTGCAATACGTGCTCGACACGTTGCCGTTCATCCTCGTCGGTGTGGGCGACGAGGCCGTCGCGCTGTATTTCGTGTTCTACGCCGTCAACGGCTTCTACCAGCACTCCAACGTCGATGTCCGGTACGGGCCGCTCAACTACTTGGTCAGCGGCCCTGAGCTTCATCGCTGGCACCACTCGAAGCTGATTGACGAATCGAATCGGAACTACGGCAACAACCTCATCGTGTGGGACCTCGTTTTCGGCACGTGGTTTTTTCCCAAGCACGAGCGGGTCGGCGACCTGGGCCTCCTGAATCGCGACTATCCGCTGGGTTTTCTCGGCCAGATGACCGCGCCGCTGACTCCCGGTCTCGACAAGAAGCCGCCGCCACATGCGAGCTGACGCGCTCCTCAACCGTGCCCTCTGGGCGCGCATGCAACTGCTTCGATGGACACATTGGCGGCCCTTCGTTACAGCGGCCACACATCCCGCGGACACCCAGACACGGTTCTTGCTTCGCCTGCTGCGTCGCAATCGCGATACGCGGTTCGGGCGTGAGCACGGATTCGCCGCCATCCGGAGCTACGCAGACTTCGCGGCGGCGGTGCCGGTGCAAACCTACGAGACCCTCCGCCCCTATATCGAGGAACAGGAGCGGACCGGCGAACCCGTGCTCAACGCCGAGCAACCGGTCATGTACGCGCGGACCAGCGGCACGACCGGCGAGGCCAAGCTGATCCCGATCCTCCGTGAGACCATCCGTCAGCACAAACGCAGTCAGGCCATCCAGTCGTATGTGCAGTTTTCGGCCGATGCGCGTGCGTACTATGGCCGCTTCCTGGCGATCGTCAGTCCGGCCGAGGAAGGCACCCTGGAATCTGGCACGCCGTACGGATCGACGTCGGGATTCATGTACGAGAACATGCCCGCGGTTGCGAAGACGAAGGATGTGCTGCCCTCTCAGGTGTTCGGGGTCACGGACTACGACCTCAAGTATTTCCTGATCCTGAGGCTAGCCGTGACGCACAGGGACGTCACCCATATCGCCTGCGCGAACCCGTCGACGCTGGTCAAGCTGCTGTCCGTCCTCGATGTCTCCCGCTCGGCGCTCTTGCACGACATCACGCGGGGAACGTTCTCCCGGGCCGACGAGCTCTCGGCTGAGGTGCGGGCCGTC